>OGQA01000139.1_pt1 | contig 41971 bp, 33 predicted proteins | sample 1553011 | NCBI WGS metagenome assembly OGQA01 (sample SAMEA2580256, study PRJEB22360) | human gut metagenome | biome: human gut; feature: human-associated habitat; material: faeces | place: Denmark | collected 2008/2010 | reverse complement strand
ATGAATTAATATATTGTTTTATGCAATTTTGAACCGAGTAATCGCTACCTAGGCGGCAGTCGCGACCTCGTTTGCGATGCGCACGGTATCACGCGCGATCATGAGCTCCTCGTTGGTGGGAATCACCAGGAGCTTGACCGGAGAGCGATCGTCGCTGATGATGCGCTCCTCGCCCATGACCTTGTTCGCCTCGTAATCGAGGATTATGCCGAGCGGCTCCATGCCGCCCAGGATCATACGGCGCATGCGCTCGGAGTTCTCGCCTACGCCACCCGAGAAGACGATTGCGTCGACGCCGCCCATCTCGGCCATGTACGAGCCGATCATCTTCTTGGCCGAATTCGCGAACATGTCATACGCCAGGGCGGCGCGCTTGAGGCCCGATTTGGTCGCCGCGTCGATATCGCGCATGTCGGCGGATATGCCGCTGATGCCGTAAAGCCCCGACTGGCGGTTGAGGATCGTGATGATCTCGTTGGGAGTGTAACCCTCCTGCTCCATGAGGTAGGTGACGATGGAGGGGTCGATATCGCCGCTGCGCGTGCCCATGACGATGCCGCCGAGGGGCGTGAAGCCCATCGACGTGTCGACCGACATGCCGTGGTCGACGGCGGTCACCGAACAGCCGCCGCCCAGATGGCAGGTGATGAGCTTGAGGTCGCTGGGACTCTCGCCCAGGAGCTCCGCGGCACGTTGCACGAGATAGCGGTGCGAAGTGCCATGCGCACCGTACTTCCTGATGCCAAACTGCTCGTAGAACTCGTATGGAATCGCGTACATGTACGCGCGCGGGGGCATGGTCTGGTGAAACGCCGTATCGAACACGCAGACATGGGGAACGTCGGGCATGATTTCACGGCAGGCGCGAATGCACTGGACGGCAGGCGGGTTATGCAGCGGCGCGAGCTCCGAGCAGAGCTCGATATCGGCAATGACCTGGTCATCCGCGAGGACGGACTCGCTGAACTTCTCCCCACCATGCACGATACGATGCCCGACCGCGCCAATCTGGTCCAGGCTCTCGATGCCGGAGTCCGGATCCTGGACGAGCACATCAAGGACCATCTTGACGGCAACGAGATGGTCTTCCATCGGCTCCTCGAAGACGCGCTTGTCGTTCTTGTTCCAGTGCTGGACAAAGGCGTCGGAATACCCGACCTTCTCGCACAGGCCACGCGTCACGAGCTCTTCGGTCTCCGAATCGATGATTTGGTACTTGAGAGACGAGCTACCCGCATTGATTACCAGAACGTACATCGATATCCTCTTCTGCCCTCACCACAAAATACGTAACTTGCATTTTCTCATATCATGATGGTGCCGTATACGGATGATGCCGCAAGCGGCCACAGAAGTGTCAAGCTGTCGAGAAGATCAGCTGAGGGTGGTGTCGATGCTGTCGTCGTTTTCAGGCTCGAGCTCGCCCATCAAGACGGTGACCTTTTGCTGTGCCTCGTTGAGACGCTTCTGAAGCGACGCGAGCAAGGCGACTCCCCGCTCGTAGCTCTGGATGCTCTGCTCGAGCTCGACCTGGTTGCTCTCGAGGGAGCGAACGATGGTCGCGAGCTCGTCCAGACCCTCCTTGAAGCTCAGGTCGTCAATCTGGGCCGGCGTCGTGGTTTCCTCAGACATGGGCTTCTCCTTCTACTGTGTTGACGGTGCAGGCGAGCTGCCCGTCTTGGACTTGAACCTGGATGGCATCACCAGCGGTGACATGTTCGACGCTGTCGATGACGGAGTGACCATCTGCGGCATACGTAATGGAATATCCACGGCTCAGGGTCTTGAGCGGCGAGAGCGCGTCGAGCTTTGCCGCAGACAACGCGAGCTCGCGCCCGAAGCCTTCGCATAGGCGTGGGCCGACGCCGATCAGGCGACCCTTGAGCAACTCCAGGACATGCGCGTCTGCGGAGAGGGCATCCGGGATCGCGCGCAGCAGACGCTCCTCCATGGCATCGAGTGTCTGGAAGTAAGAGCCGGTGAGGTAATGCGCGTCGTGCCAGAGCGGACGATCAAGCAGGCGTTCGAGACGAGCGCGATGCCCTTGCATGTAGGTATCGATAGAGCGATGCAACGCATCCCGGGCGTTCGAGAGCTTGCTCGAGAGCTCATCGGTGGAAAGCGCGATGGCCTCCGCCGCAGCCGTGGGCGTGGAACAACGACGATCTGACACCATGTCGCAAATCGAGTTGTCGGGCTCATGGCCAATGCCCGTCACCACCGGAATGGGAGATGCCGCGACGGCGCGCGCCAGGGACTCGTCGTTGAAGGGCATGAGGTCCTCGTAGGAACCGCCGCCGCGCACGAGCAGGATGACGTCCGGCGCGGGATTTGCCGCCCACGCGGATTCGAGGCCCCGAATGATGCGGGCCGGGGCATCTGCACCCTCGACGGGAACGCCGCAGATGAGGAGCTCGCCCAGCGGATAGCGGCGACGCAGGGTGCGGATGACGTCATGCACCGCCTTGCCACGCGGTGAGGTGACGACGGCGATGCGCTGCGGCAGGGCCGGGACGCGACGCTTGCGACTCGCGTCCATGAGGCCTTCGGCCTCGAGCTTGCGCGCGAGCTGGGCAACCTGCATGCGCAACTTGCCCTCGCCCGCCAACTGCATGGAGGCGACCGAAAACTGGAGGCGGCCCTTTGCCGGATAGCACGAGAAATTGCCCGTGAGCTCGACGAGCATGCCGGCCTGCAAGACGACCCCGCTCGCGTTATAGCGATCCCGCCACATGATGCAGGGCATGGAGCAACCGTCGTCATGCACGGAAAAGTACGCGGCCTTATAACCGGGCTTGTCGTTGAATTCGGAAACCTCGCCGATGACGGTAAGGCGAATTTTCTCGAGCCCGCGCTTTGCAGCGTTCATGGCCTGCGTCACGGTATATGCCGAGCCCTGCTCCAAATCTTGCATCATGCCTGCCTTTGCGTTGCCGATATCGACGCGACCATGATACGCGAGTGGTGTGACACGAAAACCAAGTGACTAGTCCCCGCGAACCATGCCGAGGAAATAGAGCAGCTGCAAGACGCTCGTGAGAGCCGCGGCGACGTAGGTGAGAGCAGCGGCCCTGAGAACCGTGCGCGATCCCACGGCGGTCGCATCACCCGGTATGGCAAGCGCCTGCGTCGATGCCGTGACGGCACCCGAGCTCGTGCCCGTGATGTAGGCAAGGGCACGACGCGAGGCGTTGAACTCGACGGGGAGCGTGACGATCTGGAAGAGCACGGCAAACGCGTAGAAGATGATGCCGAGCCAGAATAGCTGCATCATGTTGAGGAAGATGCCGATGAGTAGGAGGATGAGCCAGACACTCGATCCGAAGTTCGCGATGGGGACGAGCGCCGAGCGCACCTTCATGGCCGCGTAGCCCCGGGCATGCTGTACCGCATGGCCGCATTCGTGGCAGGCGATGGCCATCGCCGAGACGGAGGCCTGGTCGTATACGCCCTCCGAAAGGCTGACGACCCTCGTACGCGGATCGTAGTGGTCGCTGAGCGAACCGGCGACGGGCCTGACCTCGACATCTTGCAAGCCGTTGTCATCGAGCATGCGACGGGCGATTTGCGCGCCGGTCAGGCCGGATTCGTTGGGAACGGATGCGTACTTGCGGTACGAGGAGTTGATGTACGCCTGCGTACCGAAGCCAATCACCATCGTGACGACAATCAAGAGAAACCAGGAAGACATGCGCACCTCCGCGATCGTTTTGACTCATCCATCATATCAGTGCCACGAGCGCGTCGGGTAACCGTTTTGTTTCGATATGAAGACGACGGCGCCTAGCGCTGTGCAACCTTGATCACGCCGGCATCCAGGTACAGGGCCAGGCGTCCCTCGAGTAGGTCGATGAGCTCGCGTCCCACGAGATCGTAGCGCCAGCCCTCCATGAGCGCCAGGCCCTCGCGATGGCCACACACGAGTTTCGACAGGTCGGGATGCGTGGCGATGAGGGGGGCGGCGACGTCGTTTTCCTTTGCGCGCACCTCGAGCAGGGCGGAGAGAAGCTCGACGGCGCCATCGGCCTCCACGTCACCCTTGGGACTGCGTTCGAGCTTGGGCCACTGGTCCTGCGGGACATCCCTGCCGCGGCTCACCGCATCGAGGATCTGGTTGACGTCACGTCCGTTGAGCTTGTTGGCGAGCCCACGCACCTCGAAGAGCGCCTCACGTGACTTGGGCGCCTTGCGCGCGATTTCGATGAGCGCCTCGTCGGCAAGCACCCACTTGCGCGGAAGGTTGCGGTGTTGCGCCTCGAGCTCGCGCCATGCGGCGACTTCGCGCGCGATCGCGAGCTGCCCGCGCGAAAGCGAGGAAATGCGCTTGACGCGGCGCCAGGTCTCGCGTGGATCGACATCGTAGCTCGCGGGGTCGGCAAGTGCGCGGAAGTCACGCTCGCACCATGCGAGGCGTCCTTTCCCGACGAGCTCGTCGCGCAGGCATTCGTAGACGCGTGGAAGGTACACGACGTCATCGAGCGCATACTTGATCTGGCTGTTCGTGAGCGGCCGCTTGGACCAATCGGTGTAGCTATCCGCCTTGGCGAGCTTGACATCGCAAACCGAGCGCACGAGCGGACCGTATCCAACCTGAAGCGGATATCCCAGAAGCGAGGCGGCGACTTGCGTATCAAAGACCGGGGAAGGCGTGACGCCCGTCTCATGATGCAGGATCGCGATATCCTGCGTGCCCGCATGGAATATCTTCACGCAGTTCTCGTCGGTGAGAACGGGGACGAGCGGCGAGAGATCCGTGACCGCGAGCGGATCGACGATGGCGGAAACCGTTCCGTTGTTGAGCTGCAGCAGGCAGAGCTTCGCGTAATAGGTCTTCTCGCGCATGAACTCGGTGTCAATGGCGAGCATGCTCGAACCCTCGAGCTCGCGAGCGAGCTCCTCGAGTTGCGATTGCGTCGTGATAAATCTACTCAAGGGAAGCGTCATCCTCCTCTGTCTCGCCCGTCATGGCCCTCTCGCGCACGTGACGCTGGGCCATCGTGAGAAGCGAGACGATGAAACCGAAAATCATCATCGCGTACAGCAACGTGCTCAGGGGCGCCCCCACGATGTACTCGACATGGAACGCCTCGAACAGAAGCTCGATGCCCACGAGCACGATGAATGCGAGCGCGACGATCTTGATCTCGAAGTTGCGGTTGATGAACTCGCTTATGGGATCGGCGAATATGATCATGATGAGCACGGCGCCGATGACCGCGATGATCATGACGATGATCTGGCCGGAGAGACCCGCCGCCGTGATGACCGAATCGAGCGAGAAGACGATGTCCATGATCATGATGGTGACGACCGCCTGGGCGAGGCCGATCGTCTTGCGCGGTTGCGGAGCGACGTTGTCGTGCGTGGGAGCGTGCTTTGCCGCATGGAACGACTCGCGTAACTCGCTGATCCCCTTGAAGACGAGGTAGGCGCCGCCGAGCAGGAAGACGAGATCATGCACCGTGAGGTCAGTACGTCCGTCCTCGATGCCAAAGGGCAGCGAGAACACGACGACGTTGATGGACATGATCCACACCACGGCACACAGCAGGATGCAGCGCATGATCATGGCGGCGGCCAAGCCGAGCCTGCGACCGATGTGCTGCTTGTCCTTTGGAAGGCGATCGGAGGTGATCGCGATGAAGACGAGGTTGTCGACGCCGAGTGCCAGCTCGAGGAACATGAGGACGGCGACCTCGGCCCACCCGTCGGCGGTGGCGAGGGGCGCGAAGAAACCTGCTAGAAACTCCATGACGACTCCAGGGGCAACGCATGCCCGTATCTGCGATACACGTGCTTACGACAAACGGGTGCCATTATACGGCATTTTCCCGCCACGACCGGATTTGTTCGATGACTGCGTACGGGGACAACCTAGAGCTCGTTGTTCTTGAGGGCCCTCATGTCATCTTTGCTGATGTTGTATCGCTCGAGATGCGCCTTGTACTCGTCGCGCAGCGCCCAGTACCTGTTTGCCTTGGGCGCGACGAAGATCATGAGAACGACGAGGATGACGAGGGGGACCGTATTGGTCACGACGAGCGGAATCTCGAAGAGGCCAAGATAGGAGATGACGAAGAGGACGAGGAGAACGACGATGCCGAAGACGATGAGCCCGATGCACAGCAGAAGGGTCTTTCGCAGCTCCTCGCTCATGGTTATGGCCTGACGCACCTCTTTGCGGCGCTTTTTGCCCACATGCTCTTCGACCACGTGCCCACCTCAGCCCATACGTACCGACGCGGCAATTCTACCAGCTTATGCGTCGCTAGCGGACAATTCACAAAAGAATGACAAGACATCCAGACACGCAAAACGGGCGACCGCGTACATGGCGACCGCCCGTTTGATGACGTGCTGCGACGATAGGCTGGATACTACAGCTTGGAAACCCACAGGCCGTGGATGTTGCAGTAATCGAAGGCCTCGATGACCGCGTCATCCGGCGCGAGCGCGAAAACCGCCTCGGGCGCGTCGCCCGGCTTGAGGTTCACGAACTGCAACCCCTTTTCCGTGTGCAGGCAAATCCACTGAATGTAGTGCTCCTCGAGCATGGGGTGCGGTGCCTCGCCGACCTTGACCGTGACGATCTCCCCGTCGATCTCGATGACGGGCACGTGCTTCTCGACCGCGCCGTCAGACGAATCTGCGATGAGCTCGACCATCTTCTCTCCGCAGCAGAAGGGAATCGGACCCCCGTCGATGATCTTCGTGATAATGTTGCCGCACTTCTCGCAGCGATAGAATTTGACTTCTCCCATGATTGCCCCTTTCTCGGGTGCGCCGGTACGTCATGCCGTCCATTATATACTTCCGGAGAGAATGAGCCACGTCAGACGACCAGATCGACCGCCTCGATTTCGATGATGTTCGCAAGGTCGTCGAAGCTCATCTCGATTTGCGTGCCGATGCGTCCACCCGAAAACAAGATGGTGTCGAAGAGGATGCAGGTCTCGTCGATGAAGGTGCGGAAGGGCTTCTTCATGCCAAGGGGGCTGCACCCCCCATGCACGTAGCCGGTAAGCTCGAAGAGCTCGCGCGAGCGCACCATCGCGACCGACTTCTCACCGGCGGCACGAGCCGCTTTCTTGAGGTCGAGTTCGCAGGCCACCGGAATCATGAAGACGAAATGCTCGCCGCTCTTTCCTTGCGTGACCAGCGTCTTGAAGACATGGTCGGGATCCTCGCCCGCGCGATGCGCGATGTCGACGCCCGTGTCCTCGCCCGTCGCGTCAACCGAGTGAATGACATGGTCGACATGGGCGGCATCAAGGATGCGCATGGCATTCGTCTTGCTTTCCTTTTTCTTAGACACTCTTGGACTCCGGCGCTTCGCCTACGAGCAGCCCGACGACATGCTCGAAGCTATCGGGAAACTCGTCTTCACCCTCCGACCTGAACGTCGAGGAGCGCTTCGCGATCCTCGTGTCGAAATCGACTTCGATGCGCCATTCGGTTGCCGTGACCACGAAGTTCCCCTGCGAGGGCTTGTACACGCGTTGCCAGTCGAAAAGCCCCGCCGCATCCAAAGCGGCGATGAGCCCGCGTGCCTCGTCCTCATCCAGACTGACCTCATCGATATCGGGAGTCGCCCGCCTGATGAGCATCTGGGCGCCACCGGCCACCGGCCGGTACGCAGCCGAACGGGGGGCGGGCAAATCCGGGTCGATCTCGATGAACTCGATTCCCCGCACGTGTTCGTACGTACGCAGCTCATGCGGCACGTCATGTGATTGCGCGGCTCCGAACGGTAGTCCCGGCATGATGAGATCCTTCCCCGTCGCTATGCGAACCCGTCAATTGCGTCGTATCCCATCTTATCGCACCAGGCACATGAAAATGGGCTTTCTGCGGTATCGATGCCCGATGCCCGCGGCTTGGGGTATCATGTGTTCCACTTCGCAAGCCATCAAGAGTTTGGACCCGTCATGAGAATATTCGGTCTCGGCCTTCCCGAGCTGCTCATCATCCTGGCAATCGTCTGCATCCTCTTCGGTCCCGTCCTCTTCAAGAAGATCAACAAGCAGGTCAAGGCAACCGGCAAGGCGGCCAAGAAGGGTATCGAGAACGGGGCGAAGGCGGCCGGCAGCGACGTCGACCTCGATCATATCGACAAAAGCGTCGTGCTCGACAAGGTCGAGAGCTTCCAGGATCGCGTCGACAAGATGTTCGAGGAAGACGAGGAAGACGAGCCTGCCAAGACAGCAGACAAGACCTCCGATTCTACCCAGGCAACCGAGAAGGACGAGAAGTCAAACGCCTAATGCGCATGGCTATGACCATGCTCGTGGCTATGGGGATGGTCGTGCCCATGCGTTTGGGCCGCATCCGTCGTCGTGACGACGAGCTTGCCATGCAGCACGCCCTTCGTGCCAAGTAGTGCATCGGCAATCGAGCGAATCACCCTGCTCTGCCCCCTCATGAGGACCACCTCGAGGCAGTTCTCCTCGTCAAGGTGCACGTGAACGGTCGAGACTATCTCGCTGACGTGCTCGTGCTGGATGGCGTCGAGCTTGTCGCGCAGATCGTTGGAATGATGGTTGAAGACCATGGTGAGCGTGCCGAAGATACTCGAATCGGGGTCCTCGACCTGCTCGGCGATGAGCGCGCCGCGCACGAGGTCACGAATGGCCTCGGAGCGGTTCTTCGCGACGCCGCGTCGCGCCGTGTACCTGTCGAGCTCGTCCATCAGGTCCTCGGGCATCGCCACCGAAAAGCGCACAAGTTCGCTCATGACCGCCTCTCTCCTTCCAAAAGCCGCCTACTGCAGGCGATGGTACCACCAAATTCCCGCATGCGGCGCTAGATGGCGCAGGCATCTCCGTTAAGGATGGAGGCGTGTTTTGCGTTCACGGCTTGCGCGTCGGAGAAGACGACGAAGAAGTACGCGAGCATCTCGTTGAACGAGTCGAACATCATCGGGGCGCCCAGATATCCGCCGCATCCGCACTGGGGCAAGGTACGTACCACGGCACGTGGCTGCGTCGCGGGTGCCTTGGGCAGACGATCCCAGCGACTGTACCGGCGCCAATGGCCCTCGGGCTGCTTGATGACAAGCTGACCCGTCTCGCCGTCGACATCGCCCACGAGCTTCACGAGCGGCTCCTCCCCCGCGTCCCGTGGATTGGGCTGTCCGTCGGGCGGCATGCAGGCGCAGCGATAGGCGGCGCCGGTCGAGCCGTCGATGAAGGCGATGGGGCTCATCTCGCCCGCGGCATCGATGCGCACGAGATAGGCATCGGCATACGGATCGTCCATGGCCTGCGCAGGACGTAGCAACGCGAACGAGCATCCGTCGATGGGCGGGATGCTCGCGAGCGCTTCGCCTGCCACGTACCCTATCGGTATCTCCATAGCCGCCCCCCTAAAACGTCGCCTTGTGGATGAACTCCCGCATCTTACGTGCCGCAGCCGGATTGACCTTGGGAAGGCGATCGTCGATGAGCTTGAGCATGTTCTCCTGGTCCTTGGACACCAAGCCCTCGAAACGAACGATGTCGGTGTCGTGCGAGCAGTTGACGTACGTCTTGCAGTCGAGATTCTCGATGAAGGTGCGAATTTCCTCGATCATCTCGATTTCGCCCGGAGCCTCCCAGCGCCCCGCGGCGATGTCCGCGGCAAGCGGCCAATCCGGAGTGGGCGTGATGGTCACGATGAGGATATGACCCGGAGCCGCCTCGCTGAAGGCCTTGGCACTCGCAATGGCGTTTTCCTGCCCCTTGCCGGCGCCGGCCATGCCCGTGAGGTAGAAGTATGTGAAGTCGATACCGGCATCATGCAGGCGCTTGCCCTGCTCGGCGATGTCAGCTGCCGTATGCCCCTTCTCCATGAACGCGAGCGCCGGATCATAACCGCTCTCGGCGCCAATGCTCAAGTCGTCGACGCCGTGCGAGGCAAGCAACCTGAGGTCTTCGTCGCTCTTGTTCTGGATATCGGCGATGCGGCAAAAGCCACCGAAGCTCGTGATGCTCGGGAGCTTCTCCTTGACGAGTTCGAGGATGGGCACGAGACGCTGCGCCGAAAGCGCATATGGATTGCCACCCGTGAGGTTAATGCGATGCTGGTTGGGACGTATGGTCTTCGCGAGCTCGTCGAGGTCCTGCTCGATCTCCTCGATGGGCGACATCTGGAACTCGACGTCGCGAAAGATGCTGCAGAAATGGCATTTGTTATGCGTGCAGCCCGTGACGATTTGCAGCATGGGACAGTTCATGACGGAAGGCGTCTGGTGTTGTGGCTTGGTGATGTGCATGACCTCTCCCAACGCAAGGATGTAAGCGGGTATGCAAGCGCATAGTCAACACGGCCATTATAGGCTCTCAGGCCTTGCGGTGCGTCTGCTTCCTCACCATCTTCGCAATGCGCTTTGCCTTGTCGGCAGCCCATACGTCCCAAGTCTGCACCACGGCGGTGACGACGCAGATACCAACGGCTATGCCACCCGCATATAACATGGTCATGATGCCAAACTCCCCGCATGCGGATAGATTCCCGCTCACCGCGTTATACATCGTGTAATACAGGGCGCGCCCGGGAATGAGCGGGATGACCGAGATGATGAAGAAGCCAGTCACGGGCGTGTGGGTGATGCGCGACATCGTCTCGGCGAATACGGCCGCGAAGATGCTCGCGATCACGACGGGAATGAAGATGCCCTCGATGTACAGGGAGAGCACGTAGTAGATCGCCCACGTGAACACACCGCCAAGAGTCGCGGGAATGATACGACGCTTGTTCACGTTGAAGAACAGCGCGAAACCGAGCGACGCGACGAGCGTGACGAGAAGCATTATGGGAAAGGGAAAATCCATCCGTCACCCCCCCTACACCAGCGATGCGATCCAGAGCGCGGCCATGAAGCCGAGCGCGAGAGACGTGGCCCACAGCAGGCTCTCGATGAAACGCATGACGCCGGATATGGTGTCGCCCGATAGCATGTCGCGCGTCGCGTTCGTGATGGCAACGCCGGGAATCAAGAGCATGATCACGCCGATGATCGCCATGTCGATGGACATGTGCGGGACGAGCCTGGCGACAAGGCAGATGATCAGGCCGGTGACGAGCGAGGTCGCGAAATTGAAGACGATCGTATTGGGCGTGATGGGCCGGAAGTGCTTGAGTGCGGCACACACGAACAGCGCGATGACAGCTGACATGATGCCATCGAGAATGGTGCCGCCAAAGAAGATGGCAAACCCACCGGCCGATAGCGCACCACCCAGATACAGCGACAGCTTCGGAAAGGGCTTGCCCTTAATGCGGTCGAGCCTCCTGCGCAGCTCCCGGGCCGGCAGGGGCGTCTGGCAGCACTCCTCGCAGAGCTTGCTCAGGGCCTCCAGGCGATCGAAATCAGTCGAGCCCTCGTTGGCGATGCGTCGGGACATCGTCTTCTCGACATCGCCCGGAAGCGTGATGGTCACGATGATGACGGCCGTGATGACGAGTACGTTCATCTTGTAGGCGCCGTAGGCCCTTCCCATGCGCGCGAGCATGTGCTCAACGGTGTGAACGTCGGCACCGGACGTGAGCATCGCCTCGCCGATGTCGAGCATGTACGAGAACACGTCGAAGTCGACGACGAGCGTCGCATCGCTTGCGTTTGTCTCTATCGTGACCGTCTCAGCCATCTTCCTCGCGATCAACGTACGTGTACTGTCCTATGATACGTGTTCGGGCTCGCATTCGCACTTCATTCCGTCGCCATCGCCTTCGCAATAGACCGCGTCCTCGGGACGGCCCTCGAGATATGCCTCCATGGAGTAGCGGGTGATGTCACTGCGATTGATGATGCCGCAAATCTTGCCGTCTTCCATGACCGGAACCTTCTTGAGGTGGTTATCGGCCAATACGCGGCAGACCTCGTCGATGCTCTCGTGCACGTTGACGCTCAGGAAGTTGCGCGTGCCGATGGAAGCGACCGGCTTCTCCATGAGCTCCTCGAGCTTCTCGTCGTAACCACGCTTGTCCTGCGCCGTCATGGCGATGAGCGCTACCGGATCCATGAAGGACCTGGAGTTGCGTGCGAGGTTCTTGAGTATGTCGCCATCGGAAATGAAACCGACGGGCTTGTCATCGTGGTCGACGATGGGACAGGCGCTGATGCCCTCGTTGATGAAGAGCTGCATGGCTGTCTGCACCGTATCGTCGCTACGCAGTACGTACACATCGCGCTTCATGATGCGCTCGAGCAGGGTCTTGTTCTCGCCGGCAACGCCACGCTCGCGCACGGTCTCGCCCTCGGCACCCGTCGCCTCGATCGTGCCGGGCTTGCCCTTGACGAAGATGATGGTGAGGACCGCGCCGATGAGCACGAGCGCCGTGCAGATCATGAACGCGATGTTGAACGCGGTCATGGATGCCTCGACCGGCGGATTGGGACCACCGATCTGCACCTGGGCCGCCGTGTAGATCGAGACGACGAGCGCCGTGCCGAGCGAGCCCGCGACCTGACGCAGCGTATTGTTGATGGACGTGCCATGATTCATGAACTTGGTGTCAAGCGCGTTCATGCCCCAGGTGGTGATGGGCATGTTCACGAGCGCCATCGAGAACATGCGCACGGCGAACAGAATCGTGATGACGGCGATTGACGTGTTCGTGCCGACAAAGACGAAACCCAACGTGGTTGCCGCGAGCAGGAGCATGCCGACGATGCCCATCGCGCGTGCGCCATGCTTGTCGAAGATGCGCCCCGCAATGGGATTCATGATACCCATGATGATGGCGCCGGGCATGATGACAAGGCCAGACACCGTCGCGGAGTAGCCCAGAAGATCCTGCACGTAAATGGGCATGAGCACGGGCGCCACGAGCAGGGACGCCTGAACGAGCATGCCGATGATGGTCGCGATGAGGAAGTTGCGGTTGAAGAGTATGCGCACACGCAGCATCGGCGTCTCGAGATGCAGCTGCCTGAAGAAGAACCAGACGATACATGCACAGCCAACGAGAATGGTGATACCGCTCACGAGGTCGATGCCGTTGGAGCCAAAGACGCTGAATCCGTAGAGCATGCCGCCGAAGCCAAACGTGGAGAGCACGACGGAAAGCGGATCGAGCGCCGCATCACCCTTGGTCTTGGGGCTGTGTTGCTCAATGAGAAAAGCAGCCGCCACGACGACGACCGCAACGAGCCCCGCGATGACGTAGAACATGACATGCCAGTTGACCGTATCGACCATGATGCCCGAAATCGTGGGACCAATGGCCGGAGCGAAGGCGATGATGAGGCCGAAGACGCCCATGGCCGAGCCCCTGCGGTCGACGGGGAACATGACGAGCAGAACGGTCATCGACATGGGCATGAGTATGCCCGCACCTATCGCCTGGACGAGGCGCCCGGCTAGGAGAACGCCGAAATCCGGACCCCAGCCGCACAACAGCGAGCCTACGGCAAAGACGCTCATGGAAAACAGGAAGAGACGACGTACCGAGAAGCGATCCTGGAGATAGGCGGTAATGGGAATCATGATGGCGTTCACGAGCGTGAAGCCCGTGGTAAGCCATTGGCCCGTCGCCGCATCGATGGACATCTCGGCCATGATGGCGGGTAACGCAGGCGTGACGAGCGTCTGGTTAAGAATGGTGACGAACGTGCCGACCACGATGACGGTCAGCATCATCCATTGCTTTCTGGTAAGACCCATGTGAATAATCATCCCCTTTTATACGCACTCTACGATAGCACTAAACGAAAGGCGCGTGCGAAGCCGGTGAGCGATCACGAGCTTGCTTTCGCACCCGACCCGCGTCTCGCGCGATGCCGCGTGCGGCGACGCGAAGCTAGTCCCTTTAGGGAAACTCGCGCGCATAGAACGCGCGCTCAGACAGTCCTCGCAAAATCGCATCGCGCTCATCACGGGTCTGCTCAAGATGCTCGTGATCGCCCATCGGCCTCGCGCAATGTTTAGGATGACTTGCTGCTTTGGTGGTGGGCCGTTAGGGGTTCGAACCCTAGACCTTGGGATTAAAAGTCCCCTGCTCTGCCAACTGAGCTAACGGCCCACAGCGCAGCGGATGACATTCTAGCAGATTGACACGGGCGTGGAACCTTGCAGACAATAGGGTATCTCACCGGCATTGGAGGGCCATGCGACGCAGATACTGCTTTTTCGATTACGACGGAACGCTGCGTTCGCGCGCGCTTGATGCCATCCCGCCTTCCGCGCGCGCCGCACTCGACAAGCTGCGTGAAAACGGCCATTTCGTCGCACTCGCAACAGGACGCCTGCAATCGGACGCGCTTGCCGTCTTGGCGCCCCAGAACATCGACACCATGGTCGCCGATGGCGGCAACTCCATCACCATCGATGGCGAACTCGTCTCCATCGAGGGCATGCCTCTGACACCCTCACGCGCCTTCGTCCATCGCCTCGATGCGAATGGATGGGCATGGGCCGTCAACCATGAGAACGCGCGCACCTGCCTGACACGTGACGAGCACTATGCGAACCTCGTGAGCAATCTCTACTACACTCCCATCATCGATCCCACGCTCGATATCGATACGCTCGATCCCATCTACAAGATCTTCGTCCCCTGCAAGACCGGCGAGGAGCGGTCAATCGACTTCACCGGCGTAACATGGGCACGTTACTCGGACGAACTCGTGTACGTGGAGCCGACGGATAAGGCGCGTGGCATACGCAAGATGATGGCGGTACTCGACGCTCCCATCGAAGACGTCATCGTCTTTGGAGACGGCACCAACGACGTCGACATGTTTCGTCCCGAATGGACCTGCGTGGCCATGGGCAACGCCGTACCCGAGCTCAAGGAACGTGCCGATCTCGTGACAACGAGCGTCGATGACGACGGCATCTGGAACGCCTGCGTGAAACTGGGACTTATCGAAGGATAGCAAGCGCGCATCAGGCGCCGCTTCGGGTGCAATCGACTGGCAAGCCTGATGCGCGCTTGCTTACAAAACTTACGCTACGGATTCTTCTGCCCCGGCCTCGGGGAGCAAGCTGTCTGACGTGTCGGGCAGCGCCTGCTGGCCACGGGGACGGATGATCGGGGCACCGTTGCCCTTGATGTAATCGCCCGTGATGACCACTGACCCGATGGTGTCGTCCTTGGGAACCTCGTACATGATGTCGAGCATGAAACGCTCGATGATGGCACGCAGGGCGCGGGCACCCGTATCCTGCTCGAGGGCCAGACGCGCGATCTCGCGCAGCGCGGACTCGTCGAATTCCAGCTCGACGTCATCGAAGGCCATGAGCGCCTGATACTGCTTGATGAGCGCGTCATGCGGCTTGACGAGAATGTCGAAGAGCATCTGCTCGTCAAGGGCCTCCATCGTGCACAGGATGGGCAGACGGCCAAGGAACTCGGGGATGAGGCCGTATTCCTTTAGGTCCTCGACCTTGACGTTCTTGAGGATGTCGCGATCCTCGTCGTAGTTCTCGCGCACCGCAGAGCCAAAGCCGATACCCGCGCTCTTGTTGAGGCGCTTCTTGATGACGGCGTCAAGACCCGGGAAGGCACCACCGCAGATGAAGAGGATGTTGCTCGTGTCGATGGTGGCGTTTTGCGAGAACGGTGTCTTCATGCCGCCGGATAGCGGCACCTCCATCGTCGTGCCCTCGAGAACCTTGAGCAGGCCCTGCTGCACGGACTCGCCGCCGATGTCACGGCCGCCGCCCGTACCCTCGGGGCCGCCGTTGCGCTTGGCGATCTTGTCGATCTCGTCGATGTAGACGATGCCATGTTCGGCACGCTCGATATCGCCATCGGCCGCGGTGATGAGCTTGGTGATGATGCTCTCGATGTCATCGCCGACGTAACCGGCTTGGGTGAGCGTGGTCGCGTCCGCGATGGCCAGGGGCACGTCGAGCAAATTGGCGAGCGTCTTGATGATGTAGGTCTTGCCCGTGCCCGTGGGACCGAGCATGAGGATGTTGCTCTTGTCGATCTGGACGTCGCTCTTTTGCGTAGCGTCATAGCGCTTGTAGTGGTTGTACGTCGAGACGGCCACGATCTTCTTGGCGAGCTCCTGACCGACGACATACTCGTCGATCTGCGCCTTGAGCTCATGGGGTTTGGGGACGGGAGCCATCACGGGCTCGCCCTCCTTACGCTTGGGCTGCTGCACGGGTGCGCCCATGCCAAAGGGACTACCACTACCGCTGCCCGTGAAGAACCCGATGGGGCTCCAGCCGCCAAAGGGGGGATTGCCCACGTTGCCGTTGGAATTGTCGCCATCGACGGGCTCGCCATCGACTTCTTCGATCTGGTTGCCCTTCTCGTCGGTCGTCGTGCGCGGCGGGTTATCGCCGCCACCGCCGTTGCCGCCCTGTCCCGGCATGGTAAAGCCAAAGAGCTGGGACATCTTGTTCACCTCGCGCTCGAGGCAGGCAGGGCATACGGGTGTGTTGGGAGGCAGCGTCACAAGCGCGCCGCCGGCTTCCTCCTCGGTCTTGCCGCAGAAGCTGCAGCGCCTTGACGAGTTGCCGGTCGTGGTATCGGACATGAAATGGTCCCTTCATCGTGCGGCTTGCCTGCATCCGCAATTGAAAACATGGCGACTATATTGCCCCATTTATCCTGCGACTACCAAGATGGACAATGAACCGTTACCGATGGGTTGCCCGGAGACGTGTGCAAGAGGGGCAACCAGACAAAAGCGCCCCGGCGACAATCGTCTGGTCAGGCCCGTTTCCCGCATGGCTAGTTGCTCGACGACCTCGTGGATGATGAGCTCCTCGTGGTACCGCTCGAGGTCTCCCGAATGGCCCGTTCGGTAGCTGACGAGGGAGTGTAACCGGCGGAATAGGGACTTCCGTGAAGCGCCGTATACGTCGTATACGCGTAGAGAGGCCCGTCGATGTAGTTGCCGTTGACGTCATCGTCATTGAACTCGGGATTGAAGTTATCGAGGTTCTCGAACAGGGGCGTGCCGCTCTTGAAGTTCTCGTCGAGCACGGCGAAGACGTCCTGGTACATGACCGCCTGCCAGTCGCCGTTGATGGTCGACGCGCCGATGGGCAGCTGGGCCGATTCCATCGATTCGATGTCCATGCCCCGCATGTTCATGGCCAAGGAGACGATCTTGTCGACGCTCATGTTCGTCTCGACGCATTTCGAGAGACTCTCGACGAGGGCTGGCAACTGGGTAACATCCTGCGCGAGCACGCCCTTGGCGATGGCCTTGATGAGATTGCGCTGGTTGAGCGTGCGCTGGTAATCGCCCATGGCATAGGCGCCCTGATCAAGGGGCCATCCATGGCGGCAGCGAGCGAGCACGAGCGCCTGCTCGCCGTTGAGAAGAACCTCGTCACCTGCAGGGAGGATGATACTCGGCTCGACCGTATTCAGATTCTCGTCCATGTCAAAGCTGGCCGTTCCCTCGGGAACCTCGACGGTCACGCCGCCCAAGGTGTCAACCAAGTCGAGGAAGCCCTGGAAATAGACGATTGCGTAATAGTTGATCTTGATGTCGAAAATGTCGTTGAGCGTGCTCACGAGCAGATTGTATCCGCCGTACTCGATCACGGAGTTTATCTTGCCGTAGCCATGACCGTCGATTTTGACGCGCAGGTCTCGCGGTATGGAAATGATATCGACCTGCTGGGCCTTCTCGTCGACGCGTGCGACCATGATGGAATCCGAGCGTTCGCCATCGTTGTTCTCGTCAACGGGCTCCCACCCCTCGCGGGCATCACTGCCCATGAGAAGCACGTAATACGGCTCGTTTGCCGCGGGAGCGGCGAGGTTCGTGATGTCCTGGTTGCCCCTGATGTTGTTCGCGATGTTGTTGTACCACAGGGCGACGGCGATACCGCCGCATGCGAGCACGACCACGAGCGCGATGGCAATGCCCAAGGCAATCTTCTTGCCCCGGGACATGCCGCGCTTGCGACCGACGTATTTGTTGGGGGCGTACTCTTCTACGGTCCGCTGCGCTTGCGCGCCATCGCGGCGCGGCGCATCCGCGTGCCCACGAACCTCGGCCCGGCTGCGGGAGGCGGCGCGATTCTGGGAACGAGAGCGGGAGCGCACGCGCGCGTCGGAAGATGCGCGTTCTACGTCCTGGCGAGAGCGACGCGCACCGGACTGGAGCTCGTTTCGGGAACCTGCCTGCGAAGCCGGCCGCTGCCTCTTGCCGCGTGAGCCAGTTCGGTCCGAACCGCCATGCGCGCCTTCGGACGACCTGCGTTGGGCACTGCCGCCCTGCGCACTGTAGCGGGCGTTTCGCTGAGAGCCGGGCTGGGGCCTCCTGCCCGTACCGGAACGATAGCCGTCACGCGCACCGTGTCTGTTCCTGTTGCCGTTGGCGCGATTTCGATTGGATCGGCGATCCTCTCCCATAACCCCTCGTTTGGTCGGGTACACGTTCGAGCCGGGCATGCGAAGCACCATGCCGGGCATGTATGGCTCCGTATCCTAGCACAACCGCAAAATGTCACCTTGCGCTCTGCAAAATGCACACAGAGATAGCTGATGGAAGGACTATTCGCCCAATTGTTCGGAATACTCGAGCCATGCGTCCTCGAGCGTCGCGAGCTCGCCTTCCAACTGCGTTATTCTTGCCTGCTGCTCGCCGAGGGCGACATAATCCGTTCCATCCATCTCGAGCAGCTCGGCACGCGCGCGCTCGAGCTTCCCGCGTACCGTGCCCATCTTGCGTTCGACCGACGTGCGCTTCTTCTTGAGGTCGCGCAGCTCGCGTTGCAGGGGGACGGCCGCATCGGCGCGTCGACTTGTCCCCGGCGCGCTCGTCTGCCCCGGCTCCGCTCGCCTCCTGCGCTCGATTTCCTCGAGATAGCCATCCGCTCCACGGGGCATGTGGATAAGCTCGCCATCGATGAGGGCGTACTGGTCGTCGGTGACACGCTCGACCAGGTAACGATCGTGGCTCACGACGAGCAGCGTCCCGGGCCACGAATCGAGCAGGGTCTCGAGCTGGGCGAGCATATCGGTATCGAGGTCGTTTCCCGGTTCGTCGAGGATGAGCACGTTGGGACGATCGAGCAAAATGAGCATGAGCTGCAGACGGCGCTTCTGCCCACCCGAAAGGTCACGCACGGGACAGCTGAGCTGATCTGCCTCGAAACCCAGCTCCTCGAGTAACTGCATGGGAGACATGGTCTTGCCATCGGCCATCTCGACGTAGATCTTGTGACGATTGCACACCTCGCGCACGCGGTCGTCACCCATGTCTTCGAGCTCGCTGAGCTGTTGGGTGAGTACGGCGAACTTTACCGTCTGGCCAATCTCGACGCGCCCGTGAGTGGGATGCAGCTTGCCCTCGATGAGCTTGAGCAGCGTCGTCTTGCCGGCACCGTTAGCGCCGAGAATCGCGATGCGCTCCCCCGCGCCGATGTTCCACTCGAGCGGTTTGATGATCTCCTTGCCGCCAAGCTCGACGCTTGCGTCGCGCACATGGATGACCTTCTTTCCCAGACGCGACATGGCCGTGCGCCGCAGCTCCACCTTCTTTCGCAGCGGTGGCTCATCGGCAATGAGCACCTCTGCCGCCTCGACGCGAAAACGCGGCTTGGTGGACCGTGCCGGCGCACCGCGGGCAAGCCATGCCAGCTCGCGTCGCAGAATGTTCTTGCGCTTGGCCTCGGCAACACGCGCCTGACGCTGGCGCTCCACGCGCTGCATGATGTACGCGGAATAGCCGCCCTCGAAAGGCGTGACGACGCGATCGTGCACCTCCCACATGTCGAGGCAGACCTCGTCGAGAAACCAACGGTCGTGCGTGACGAGCAGAAGCGCACCCTCGCTATCGCGCCATCTGCCCTTGAGGTGCTCGGCAAGCCAGTGAATGCCCTCTATGTCCAGATGGTTGGTAGGTTCGTCCATCATGAGGACGTCGTAGTCACCGATGAGCACGCGGGCCAGGTCGACGCGACGACGCTGGCCACCCGAAAGCGTACCGATCTTGACGTCCCACTCAAGGTCGCTCACGAGCTCGGAGAGGATCGCACGAACACGCGCATCGCCCGCCCATTCATATTCGGGTCGATCGCCCACGATCGCGTGACCGACCGTGTCGCCATCATCGAGGGAGTCCCGTTGAGCGAGCATACCAACCGTGACGTTGCCCGTGCGCACGACGCGTCCACCATCCGGCTCGGCCACGCCCGCCAGGAGCTTGAGAAGCGTTGACTTGCCATCGCCGTTGCGCCCGACGATGCCGATGCGGTCACCCGAGTTGACGCCGAGCGTCAGGGAGTCGAAGAGCCGCGCCGTGGGGTACTCGAGCTGGACGTTCTCGCAACCGAGGAGATACGCCATGGAAACCTACAAACCTCGTTCGCAGCCCCAGAAGAAGAGCGCGACGGTGCCCGGGCCGGTATGGCTACCGATGGTCGTGCCGATGCTGTAGATCTCGACCTTTCCGCGCATCTTGGGGAAGCGCTCCTCGACGAGATCGGCGACGGCGCGCGCATCCTCCATGCAATCGCTTTCGCTGATGAAGACGGGACCATCGTAGTCGAGCCCCTTGTCGGCGGTCTGCTCCATCTTCTCAACAATGCGCTTGATGACCTTCTTCTTCGAGCGAATCTTCTCGCGCGGAATGAGGCGGCCGAGCGAATCCATGTTGAGCAATGGGCAAATGCCGAGCATGTTTCCCACGAACCCGCTGATCGGCTTCACGCGGCCACCTTTGATGTAGAAGGTGAGGTCCGTGGAGAAGAACCAATGCCAGTCGTTGAGCTTGTGGGTCTCCGTCCATTCAGCGAGCTCGTCGATTCCCATGCCCTCCGCGCGCTTTTCCGAAAGCGTCTGCATGAGCAAGCCAAAGCCACTCGAGGCGGCAAGCGAGTCAATGACATGGATCTTGCGCTCGGGAAACTCGTCCGCGAGCGTCTTGGCGGCGATGCGGGCCGACTCGACCGTGCCCGAAATGCCCGAGGAGAGCGAGACGTGCAGGACGTCCTTTCCCTGCTCGAGAAACGAGCGGAAGAACTTCTCATACTCACCCGTGCCGATGGCGGCGGTCTTGGTCTCGGCGCCGTCTTTCATCGCCTGATAGAACTTGTCGAAGGGAATCGTCTGCCCCAGATCGTCCGGGTATTCGACGCCGTCGATGTAGAAGTGGAAGTAGATGCACTCGAGGCCGAGCTCATGTATCTTCTCGGGAGTCAAATCGACGGTCGATTCGCAGCTCAAGACGTAATCAGACAATGGGACCTCCTTATGGCCTGCAACGCATGGGTTTTGCGCACATTTGTATATTTTCCCGCATCACGAGAAGCATTTCCAGCCGGAAAACAGAACGGGCCATGCAAACTTACGACCAGACATCCATGACGTCACCGGAAAGGCGCGCGGCGCCCGGAACACTCCGAACGCCGCGCTAAAGGAGGGAGTAACGCACAACCTGGATGATTTCGCATGAGCCCCTTGGGGGATGGACAAGGGCGTGCGGTGTCTGCAATATCAGACCAGGTAGATGCTAATGGAATGCGTTGGACAGGAGTTGACGCAACGACCGCATCCAACGCAGTTTTCGGGGGTAGGTGCCCATGCCTTGATCTTGCCATCGACCTTTCGTGCACGTAAAACGTCATTTCTCGGACATTTGGAAATGCAGTTCATGCATCCCGTGCAGTAGTCTTCGGAAATCCTGACACGAGGACTGTTCTTGTAGAAACCCGGAGGCGGTCCGTATGCTCCCATTCCGGACTCCCATCTAAGCCGGTGGATGGCGCGGGGGAGATGCGCCATCCACCATGAGCAGCAATTATTTCTTGAGCTCCCAGTTGGAGAGGTTCGCATAGGCCTTGTCCCACACGGTGTCATGCTTGCCATCGTATTGGTCGATGGGAATCGCGTCATCCGTGCCATCAGATGGATCGATGCAGGGATAGATCTTGCAAAGCAGACCACGCGTGCACCATGTGGCCGTCATCTGATCGGCCTTGTCCGGATCGTCATCGACGAGCACGTTGCCGGCGGCGTCGAACACGCCCTGGCTCCACGGCTCCTCAGCAGGGAGCTCGGGATACCACCAGCTCGGCGGTACCTGGACGACACCTTCGGGGATGTCCCATCCCAGATGCGCCTTCTGGCGGATACGACCCATCGGCGTCTCGATCCAGATCCAGTCGCCTTCCTTGACGTGCAGCTTGCGTCCGTCATTGAAGTGCATCCAGGTGTAGGGATACGGCTCGACCGTACGCGTGCCATGTCCCGGCGTGCGGAACTCAGAGTGATACAGCGGGCTCACGCGACCCGAAATCGTGAGGCGGAACGGATACTCCTTGGCCATTTCGGGATTGCCGAGCGGAGACTCCGGCTCGCGGTATACGGGAATCGGATCGTAGTCGAGATCCTCCAGCACGGAGGCGTAGATCTCGGCCTTGCGCGAATTCGTGGCGAATCCCATGATCTGGCCATTGTCGAGGCGCTTGGCGTACTTGTAGTACTCGGTCGGATACGGGAAGTACGTGCCCATGTTGACGGCCTTCTCGTAATCCAGATCCGGAACGCGCTCGACCGTGTACTCGATCGCCTGCTCGTAGGTCTCCCACGGCCAGTCCTTCTCCTGACCCATGGCGCAGCCCAGCGCACGGAAGAAGTCATAGTCCACGCGACGCTCCTCGTAGGGCTCCACGCCACGGTCGCCCACGGTGATGAAGTCCATGGAGTCCTCGGAGGTGGTGCACAGCGGACGCTCCATCCAGTCACAAGCGGGCATGATGTAATCGGCAAGCGCCGCCGTCGGGGTCTTCCAATACTCGACGGACACGAGCAGGTCGAGGTTCTTGAGGGCCTTGTACATCTTCTTGGTGTTGGGCGCCCAGGCAAGCGGGTTGGATTCCCAGCAGATCATCGCCTTGATGGGATACGGATCGCCATCGATCATGGCATCCATGACAAGAGATGGCGAGCAAAGCATCTGATGCAGCATCGGACGCGGCACGCCGAACATCTTGCGATAGTTCTTGTCGATCATCTTGAAGCCCTTCCACGACATGACGCGGAAGCGGTCGTTACCGATGAACTTGTCCTGGTTCGCGGGGTCCTGCAGCTCGGAGAGCTCGAACTCGGCATTGCGCACCGGATAGGTCTTCTCCTTGCCTACGGCGTTGGGATCGCAGGGCATGCCGACGAACTCGCCGCCGGGATTATCGATGTTGCCGCACAAGATGCGCAGGATGGTCTTGGCGATTCCGAAGCTCGAGGCGTTATTGCCATGCTGGTCGCCGCCGCCGAGACCCCAGATGATGCAAGCCGGGCCATTGGTGGCGTAGAGATGGGCGGCCGCCTCGATCTTGCGGACGGGCACGCCGGAAACCTTGGCGGCACGCTCGGGCGTGTACTCCTGCATGCGATCGGCAATAGCGTCGAAGACGGTCTTGCACTCGACCGTGGAGCCGTCCTTGAGCGTGACGGTGTAGGTGCCGTAGAGCTGGGCGTCCACGACAGTGTCCTCGGTGGGGGTGTAGTAGCGGTTCTCGTCGGAGCACCAGCACAAGGGTGCGCCCGTCTCGCCATCCCAGACGACGAAGTCCTCGTGCTTGCCGCCCTCCTCGACATCGCTCGCACGCAGCAGCTTGTTCGTGTCGGTGCGGAAGAGGAACACGGCGTTGGACCAGTACTTCAGGAAGTCTTCGTCATAGAGCTTCTCGCGAATGACGTAGTGCACCCAGGCAAGGCATACCAGGCAATCGGTGTTGGGATAGGGCTGCAGCCACTCGTCGGCCTGCCCGGACTCGGTGATGCAGACGGGATCCACGACGATGAGCTGCGCGGGGTCGGGCTCGTTGACCGTCGTGCGTCCCGAGATGACGCGCCAGAGGGGCGCCTGGGGTGCATAGGACTCCTGACAGCGCTTGCCCCAGTTGACAATCGTATGCGACTGCTGTGGGGATGCCGGCATCATGGACTCGACGGGCCAGCCGACCATCGCCATGTTCAGCGTGTAGTTCCAGCACCAGCAGATGGTACCCGGATCGATGACGTTGCCGGGATTGCCCAGGAGGTTCGTGAAACGGCTACGCGCCCATAGGTGATCCGAGCGATAGGTGCCTTCGGAGGCGACGAGCGTCTCGGGGCCGTACACGTCGATGAGCGCCTGGAGTTTCTCGGCGATCTCCTTGATGGCCTGGTCGTAGGAAATCTGCTCCCATTTGTCCTCGCCGCGCTCGCCGATGCGCTTGAGCGGATGGTTGATGCGCTTGGGATGATAGTGGAACTTGATTGCGCGCTCGCCCTTCTCACCCAGGCGGTTGCAGAGCACGGAGCCCTCGGCGTCATCGCCCCTGAGCTCCACGAGCCTACCGGTCTTCGTGTCGACACCGGCATAGATGCTGCAGTTCATATGACAAAAGTGGCAGCGGGTGCGTCGCCATCGAATGCCATTGTCGTCTACCGTGTTGTTGGGCACGCCGGCCATAGATGGTGTATCTGACATAGCATGCTCTCCCTTCTCTTCTTCCCCTCGCGTCTATCGCCTGGGATTCACTTCATCGAAAGACTACAGGCGACGCTTGAGGGCGAAAACGCCTTATCCGACGTAAGTAATTGGGTAATGCAAAGGGTAGTGCCCGAGGGTAATGGCCAAAGTTCAAAAAGGGGCACCGAGTCGTGTGTCCCGTGCCCCTTTTCAAACGATATGACTTCCCCTTACGCTGCGGGCACGTCGCCGATGTTCACGTCGAGCTCTGTCGCATCAGCGTCATAGGTCTTGGCATCCTTGCCGGGAACCTGATAGACGATCTGGTAGGCAGCGGGCTCGACCTGGTCGAACATGAAGTCGCCGAACTCGTCGGTCTTCTGCTCGGCAACCGTGTTACCGCTCGCGCTCACGAGCTTCACATCGGCGCCGATGACGACCTCACGCTCGTCGAAGTCGACGACGCAACCGGTCACGAAGCGCTTGGGCAGGTTGCGATACCAGACGCGCGAACCCTCGACGAGCTGCTCGGCGCCCTCGAGATCGAGGTCGGCCACATCGCCAAATCTCAGCGCCTTGGTGGGGCAGGAGTCCACGCAGCGCGGAACCTCCCAGCCATCATCGAGCAGATGCGCGCAGCCCGTGCAGGTCTGCGGAATCTGGAGCTTCTCGTTCCAGTACACGCCCTCGAACTCGCAGAGGTCCTTGCGGCCCTTCGCCTTCTCGGGATCGATGTACATGAGCCCGTCGGCGCGCTCCACGATGGCATCGCCAGCCGCAGAGGCGAGGGCATCGCTCTGGCCCCCGATGTGCGGGACGTATGTGATGCGCGTCTTGGGAACCGTGCCACGCACCTTTTCCTCGACCTTGCACCAGAATTGGCCGGTCAAGGGCTGCTCGGCGGCATAGGGTAGCCAATCGGTGCCACAATGCTCGTCCTTGCAGGCAATTTGGCAGTTCATGCAACCGTTGCACCTGGCAACGTCAATGACAAATGCTTTCATTACTAGCCCTCCACAATCCAGCTGTCGGGAATCTGACCGAATTCGGGATCATAGGCGCGACCCCACTCCTCCGGGCGCTCCTTGGCCATCTCGATGACATCGACCTTCTTCACGCCAACGAGATAGCTGTTGGTCACCTCGCCAGCGCAGTTCTTGGACGTCGTGTCAGACGGGCAGATCAGGTTGTTCGCGCCACCGCGATCGAGGCCACCGACGCCAGTCTCGATCTCGTCCTCGCGCGCGCCATGATCCTGGGAAACGCAACCGGGCATGATGCGCTCGGATATGACGACTCCACCGAGAACCGTGCCGCGCTCGTTGTACAGAGCGGCGATATCGCCATCCTCGAGGCCTAGCTTGACGGCATCAATCGGATTCACGTACAGCGGCTCGTACAGATAACCATCGGGACCGGTGACCTTGCCCGTCGTGAACTCGTGGAACCAGGGGATGTCATCGTGATTGGCATGCACGCGCCAACGCGGATGGTTGGTGACGAGCAGGAACGGATAGTCCTTCGCACGCGGGCTGGAGAGACGATCGTCATGTCCGTCGAGCGGCTCCTCGATCCAGCGCGCGATGGGACCACGCGCCGTGTCGTCGGGGAAGACCTGCGCAAGCGCCTCGGAGTAGTACTCGATCAGGCCAGACGGCGTGGAAAGCGGATTTGCCGCGGGATCCTCGTAGAACCCGATGAGGCCATGGGGCATATCCTCCCAGTCCTCGCGCGTCGGGAACAGCTTGAAGCGATCCTTCTTGAACTGCTCGAAGTCGGCATGCTCGCCGTCCTCGATACCGGACTCGCGGAAGCCCTTCTCGATCCAGCCCATGACGTCGCGGCCCTGGGTATAGCGCTCGTACAGGTTCTCGTAATTGCCGCCGAACTTCTCGAGTGCCTTGGCAATGGAGCACACGGCCTCGTAGTCGCTACGCGTGTCGCCGATGGGATCGATTGCCCGCTCCTCGTACGCGATGGCGTTCCACTGACCACTGCGCACGTCGACGTTGAAGTCCTCGGTCTCGAACAGCGTGTTGGTGGGCAGGATGATGTCGGCGAACTTGGTGTCGTTCTCGAACCAGGGGTGCTGCACCAGGATGAAGTCGAGCTCGGGGTCGCGCATGGCCTCCTGGAAGACGTTGCCACCCTGCCAGCAGTTCGACCAGCACGGGGCATCCGACCAGATCATGCGCACGCCCTTGCCCTCTTCCGGCTCCCACTCGAACGGGATGAACTGGTCGACGGTGGCGATGCCGGCGATGACATGGCCATGCCACTCGAGCTTCTTCTCGGTGATGGCCTTGGGGATGAGCGTCTTGGGGATGAACGGCTCGGACAGGTCCATGGTCGCGCCACGGTAGGCACCCTCGACGCTCGGAAGCACCGAGCAGCTGGGCAGGGGGTTCCACGTGGGCATGTCCATGAGCTGCCACTCGATCATCTGGAACTGGTTGACGCCCGGCTGGCCCACGCCGCGCATGCCCAACAGGTAGATTTCCATGCGGGCGGGCTCGTGCGAGAAGGCCGCGCGGATGTAACCGCCGCCGTTGCAGTGGGCAACGGAGACCTTCTTGCTCGCCCAATAGCGCGCCAGCGCCTTGATGCGGTAATCCGGCACGCCGCACTTCTCGGCCGCCCAGGCCGGCGTCTTCTCGATGCCGTCCTCGCCGCGGCCCATGACATAGTCCTCGAACTTGTCAAAGCCGACGGAGTGCGTGGCGATGTAGTCCTTTTCGTACGTGCCCTCGGTCAGCCACACATGGGCGATGGCGAGCTGCAAGGCGACATCGGTATTCGGCAGGACCGGAATCCACTTGTCGGCATGAATCGCAGCACCATAGTTGAGGTCAGGGCACACGTAGACCTGCTTGACGCCGATGTCAGTGAACCAATACGAGATGAGGCTCGACATCTGACCACCCCAGCCCCACGGCGTGGTCTCGGGATCGCCGCCCCAGACAAAGACGGCGTCGGTGTGCTCGGCGATATCCTTGATGACGTTGTTGGTAATGGTCTGCATGCCGACGGGATCCATACCCCAGACATGCTTGGCACCCCAATACCAGCCCTCCCAGGAGTCTGGCTGACGAGCCTGCTTCAGAAAGCCGCCCGTGAGAGCCAGCAGGTTGGTCTGGCAACCATGTGCAGCATGGATGGTCTTGGTCTCACCGTGACCATCGGATTGCGCGTAGATGGAGAACGGACCGCACTCGTCCTGGATCCTCTTGATCTCGGCCGCGATGATGTCGCAGGCCTCATCCCAGGAGATGCGCTCGTACTTGGAGATGCCGCGGTTTTGCGGATTGCGCTCGCCGTTGGGATCCCAGTCGACGCGCTTCAGGGGGTACGGGATGCGATTCTTTGAGTAGGCGCGCATCTTGTATGCAGTGGCCAGCGGTGGCGGGCAGCTTACCATGCCCGGCTCCAGCACGTGGCCGTTTCGCTCGATCTTCCAATAGTTCAGGTCTTCGGGCTTGTAGAGCTGATCATAGTGCAGCGGCCTGATGCGAGCGACCTTTCCGTCCTTCACATCGACCTCAGTGATGTTCGCGCCCATTCCAAAACCGCAGAAACCGATGCACTTGATCACTGACTTGTCAGAGGTCTTTCCTGACATGTTCTTCTCCTTTCGGATGAGGGAAAACGATGCCATGCGTCGAGGCGGAGCCGGGACGTACCCGCCCGCTTCTCGAACGCGTATCCGGCCCGCTCGCTAGAGCAGGCCGGATTCATGCGAAATTCGCCTATTCGGAATCGGCCACGTTCTTCTTCTCTTCCACCATCAGGCCATGATCGCCCTTGGTGAAGAGGAGCACGACGACGGTGATGGCGGGGATGACGGCGAAGATCATGCCAGCAGTCGCCCACGAGGTGGCGCCGGCAATGTTCATGAAGAAGCCTGCGCCAAAGCCACCGAGCGTCGTGCCGACGGCCATGCCGGTAAGTGCCCAGTCGCACTTCTTGGGATCCGGGCACAGGACGGGAACGAGGCAACGGGTGCAAACCGGGATGACGGAGAACGGAATGACACCCAGAAGAATTGCGGAAGCCCAGGACGTGCCCTCGCTACCGGTGTTCGACCAAGCGAGGAAGGCGAATACGATTGCGAACACGACATAGCCGGCAATGAGAATCTCCTTGCGGCGATTGGTCTTATCGCAAAGGATGCCGCAAATAACGCCAGCGGGAATGGTGAGCAGGTTCGCGATGAGAATGGTGTTGGATGCAACGGAGACGTCCATGCCCATGACCATCTGAGCATACGTCGCAAAGAAGTCGTTATAGGCGTAGAAGACGAGCTCGAAGCCGACGAACGAGAAGCCGACGATGAGTGCAGATGCGAAGAAGATCTTGCGGGCCTTGCCGGTCTCCTCCTTCACACGCTCCTCGGCGAGCAGGTTCTCGGGAATGCACGGCAGCCTGAAGAGCAGGATGAAGACAACGACCGTAACGACAAGGATGATGAGGGACATCCAAAATGCGGACGTCCAGCCAAAGACGCCATAGGCCAGCGGCACCGTGAAGGTGGCGATAACCTGACCAACGGGGAACCACATGGAGTAGATGCCCATGGCCAGGCCCTGATTGGCCAGCGGCATAAGGCGTGGAATGATATTGGGGCCGATAACGGCGATGAGGCCGAAGGAGCAGCCCTGGAGCACGCGACCGACGAGCATCATGGTCCAGTCACCAGCCATGAGGCAGATAATGGTGCCGAGCGCGCTCACGACGGCGGTGACGGCAACGGCCATCTTCACGCCGACGTTCTGCATAATCCAGGTTGCGGGATATGCAACGATGATACCGACGATGGAGAACACGGACATCATCATTCCAAAGCCCGACGGATCAGCTCCGAACGCTCCGCCAATCTGGGGCAGAATCGGGGGAACCATCATGTACTGGAACACGCAGCCAATTGCGAAAATGAATAGGACGGCAAAGCTCAACCACTTCTGGCCCATGGTGAGCTGATCGTCGGCGACACCCCACTGCGCCACCTTGGTAGTGCCGTACGCTGACTTGTCAGCAACTACTTGACTCATCTTTCCTCCCTGATGATTGCTTTGCGGCAACGTCTCCGCAAAAACTCGCGGGCCCCTCGAGACCCTCCTGTCCATATGTCTTGCATTGCCGCGCAGGAAATACTTCGTCTATCCCAGCGTAGCCGGGTTTTGCTCCCCTCCCCTCAGAGCGGCTTGCCTTCTCCGAAACGTGCATGGGCGAGCGCGGGCAATCGTTCCCATGCAGAGCTACCCCGAGAATACGGAGCGCCGCATGGGGTTAAAACGCCTTATCCGTACCAAAAGGTGGGATAAGTTTTCGGGTAGCAAAAGGGGTACCGTCACTACCCGCGCCATGCCAGAGGCGGTCATGCAGTGATGACCGAAGGAAGGGCATGGTCCTAGCAGTCCAATCGCTAGCTCTCCTGGCTGTCGCTATCCTGACCTGTGCCTCGCACGAGACCCTCCAGAGCCTCGGCCTTGTTGCGAACCCCCATCTTCGCGTAAATGTTCGAGAGGTGCTTCTTGGCCGTATTGATGCTGATGGAAAGTGTCTCGGCTATTTCGTTGCGAGAAAGGCCCATGTTGAGCAGACGCAGAACCTCGACTTCGCGGATGGTGAGCATGTACTCGCTTTCCAAAAACGCGGCGTACTCGTCGACGGTCTCGCGCTTGTCGATGCTCTCCGCTTCAAAATGCAACAAGATGTCCTTCACGTACGTTCTCAAGGTGCCGCCAAGCTTGCGCGTTGTCGAATACTCGCGCAGAAGCTGCCTCATGGGCGCGCCTGCGTTCAAAATCGTGCGCATGTACCCGCGGAGACGAGCAATGCGAATAAGCTCATTGAGCGATGTGATTGCCCGGGCTTTCTCGCCAATATCATTGAGAATGAGCGTTTTCTCGACCAACGCGATAACAACCATGCGATTGAAGTCATGCTCGAGCGCCCGTCCGATCATGTCATCGAGCAGGTCAACGGCCTCAAGCTGCCTCCCTTGTAGCCGCAGTACGAAAGCATGAATGGCGTCAAGGAGGAGAGAGCCGAACTCGTCCTTTTCCTTCGAATGCAGGGTGAACTTGTTCTCGATGAGCTGCATCTCGCTTAAGTCTCCACGATGCAGGGCAATCCGAGCCTGGAGGAAATAGGCAGAGAGCAGTGCCGCGCGGGGTATTTCGCGATATTTCTCTCCCTGCAAGATGGCTTCGGTGGCCACCTCGAAGGCTTTCGAGGAGCTCCCCGTCGCCATATACCAAACGGCATGACTCGTCATTATGTCCAGGTACAAATCGATGTGCCGATAGTAGGAGAGATCGTTTTCGGAACTGCGAAGCAGCTCCGGTACCCGCTCGGTATCTGCCCGCTCTATCAGAATGCGCGCGAGGAGAGCGCATCCGGCCCCGTAGACGGCAAAATCCGACGGGCACTTCTTGAGAAGGCTCTCGCAACTACGCTCCGCCTTGTCATGCTCGCCGCAATAGTACAGGTTCACCGCATAGGTGTACTCGTTGAACAGAAGCTGGTGCATCGTCTGATCCACGGACGCACTGGCCTGACCTTTCAGGTAATAATCCCTTGCTTGGATGTAATCGCCGATAGACGAGTATGCCTCGCCTTGCGATTGATTGATCATGCTCAGCAGCGAGGAGGTGATGGGCCAGCTTCCGTCCTGCAATTCCCTGCACAATGTCAGTGCCTTTTCGCCTTCGCCCTGCATGGCGAGGTATTTCATGGAAAGGCATTTCATGGAAAACGAGGCGACTTCGGGAGATATCGCATCTGTCACATCTCCGCTTTCTAAAAGACTTTCAAAGGAGGCAATCCAGAAATCGGCGTCTTCGAGACGGGCAAACGTCACGCATGACCATACCGCCACCAGACATAGAAAAGGCGAGTTTGGAATCGACGCGGCGGGCACGCGGCACATCCAGGCAAAGGAATCCATGGACTTATCATGACGCGTGAGCCCGCTCGTTGCCTCCACAAGTCCCTCGATGTAGTCCAGATCACCAGACATGCTGAGATACTTCACGGCCTCGTTGGGATACCCGTTATCGTGGAACCAGACGCCGGCGCTCAGGCAAAGGCCACGGAGCTCGCTCATGTCAAGGTGCTTGAGCTCGTATCGCAGCATGTCCTGAAACATGGGATGCAATCTGTACCATTCGTTCTCGTAATCGCAATTGAGAATGAACACGCTGGACATCAGCAATTTGTCGAATCTCTCGGCAGCCCCATTCGATCCGAAGACAAAGGAGAGAAGCGGGCGACTGACCTTCTCGAACAACGAGAGGCGGAGGAGAAAGCCGATGTCTTCCTGGGGTAGACCAGAGAGAATGCTGCAGGAGAAATAGTCACGAACCAGGCTGTTCTTTCCACTCACAGCGCCATCGACGCCGAGCTTCTCGTTACGTCCGATTGCCTGGGCTCGCAACTTGATGCCCCTGATCCATCCTTCGGTATCCCTATACGCTTCGGCGACAAGATTCGGGGGGACATCCTTGCCGCAAATGCCCCGAATGACCTCCTCGGCCTGGGTCTCGTCAAATGTGAGGTCTCCCAGCTCGAACACCCGCTCGCCGTATCGGAATGCCGCCGTCTTCATGCTGTCCAGAAGGATGGACGTGCTCACCACGAAGTGAAATTCGGGAGGGGCGTCGAGGCAGAAACGCAGGAAGTCATCGACGAGGGAAAGCGACGTTATCCTATCGAGATCATCGAGAAAGACAAAGTATCCAGCGGCAGCATCGTTGCGATCCCGAAACAAGATGTCTGCAATCTTCGTTCCACCGTACGTGGATTCTTCGGCCCCACGTGCGAGATGCGGCATGCCCTTCTGCAGAGAGGCGTACAAATGATTCCAGAATTGCTCTGCATCTGACAGAGCCGGATTGGCACTTAACCAGCTCGTGACGAACCCATCTTGCTGCAAATCCTCGGCAAGCTCGCATAGGACAACGGTCTTGCCATAGCCATCTGGCGCATACAAAAACGTGATGCGCTGGTCCTGAGCCGTCCGTTTGAGATCATCAATCAAGAGACGGTTCACCACGAGATTTGCTGGCAAAGCCGGTTCGATGAGCCGAGCATGAACGATTCTATCCACCAGCTGTCCCCTCCCCCAGGGCCGAAGGTGAATGTGCACAATTACTTATTCAAATTATCAGGATTAAGTATAACGATAATCATCCATAAAGGATAATCTTTGAGGATAATACAGAGGGTAATATAAGACAATCTTATCTGATACTGTATCTGCGTTGTATATGCATTACTGTACCAATTCTATAGCAGTGAGCGCTTGTGCCTTTTCTCACGCAACGCCATACTCGCCGCCGCATCATCCGAACTATCGAGCGAAACTAGGCAATGCTACGTCTCTGCAAAACTTGCAAAAGTTTGCAAAACTCGCAAAAGTCTGCAAAACTTGCAAAACACAGTTACTGACGAAAGGAAACTGCGTGATTTCGTCGAATCCATTCACACCAACATTTGGTCTTATTCCGCCATTCATGGCAGGGCGAGAAGAGCTTGTTGAGGACCTTTCGGCAGCGTTTGCACATGGGCTTGGGGACCCTAATCTTTGCACCGTCATTTCAGGCGCGCGTGGAACGGGAAAGACCGCACTGCTCTCGTTCATGGCAGATGAAGCCGCATCTCAGGGCTGGATATCAGTCAACACCACCGCTTCTGAAGGAATGCTCGAGGATATCCTGCTTCAGACAGGGCGGGAAGCCGCGAGCTTTCTGGAGGCCATCGATTCGCGCAAGTTGCGCGGAATAAACATCGGCCAACTCATAGGCCTTGAATGGGACAATGAATCAGATCGTCCGGCAAATTGGCGTCTTCACATGACCGAAGCTCTCGAACAGCTTGCCGAGCATGAAATCGGCTTGTTGATAACAGTCGACGAGGTTTCAGCGAACTTTTCTGAGATGAAGCAGCTCGCCCGTATCTATCAGCACTTCATTCGGGAGGGCCGCAAGGTCGGATTACTCATGGCTGGTTTGCCTTTCGCGGTGTCAGGATTACTCAGTGATGAGGATGTGTCGTTCCTGAGACGTGCGCGTAAACACACGCTCGGGCGTATTTCTGATGCTGATATCAGAGACGCCATGAAACTCACCATCGTGGAAGCAGGCCGTGACATAGAGAGAAGCGCTCTTGATATGGCAGTGGAGGCGATTGACGGGTTTCCCTATATGATGCAGCTTGTAGGCTATCGCATATGGGCAGAGAACCCCCAGACACCCATTATCGATGAACAAGACGTACGTCACGGAATAAAGCTTGCTCAAGCAGAAATGATCGAAGGCATCCTAGATTACACGTATCGCGACCTTTCCAAAGGGGACAGACGTTTTCTCACCGCCATGGCATCTCATGATGCTCCCGTCTCTCTCGCAGAGATATCCACGGCCATGGGCGTGAAGAGTAATTACGCGTCCCAATACAGACGCCGCTTGCTCGAGCAGGGCGTAATAGGAGAAACCCCCGCCGGCAAATTACGTTTCGACATTCCCGCATTCAGGGATTATCTCCTGGAGCAGGTACAAGAAGACGAACTGGACTCATAAAGCAACGTCCAGTGCGCTGCCCTCATACGAGTAGCCAGTTTCCCGTTCAGTGCCCATCCTTATGCATCGAATCTACGATAGAATGCTCTGGGCACATTTTGTGCCACCCCCAAAAGAATGGATGAATAGATGGACCTGACGCTTCCGGTGTTCATTGCGCAAGCGGGCGCTCACCCCGCGCTCATTGTCGTTCTCGTCCTCGTCATCGGCGTCACCGTCATCTCGGGTGCGACAGACGCGCCCAACGCCATCGCATCGGCCGTCTCGACGCGTTGCCTCAAGCCCGGCACGGCACTTGCCCTGGCCGCCATCTTCAACTTCGTCGGCCTCGTGGGCATGACCTACATCTCCACGGCAGTCGCCCACACCATGTTTAACATGGTCAACTTCTCGGGTAATACGCACCAGGCGCTCATGGCGCTCATAGCCGCGATGATCGGCTCCATCGGATGGGGCTTCTTCTGCTGGTATCGCGGCATACCCGCATCCAAATCCCATTCGCTCATCGCCGGCGTCACCGGCGGTGCCATCGCCATGAACGGCCTTGCCGGCGTCGTTTTGAGCGAGTGGATGCTCGTCATCTACGGCATGATCTTCTCGCTCGTCGCGGGCTTCGCGCTCGGCTGGCTGAACACCAAGATCATCGAGTTTCTCTTCGCCCACGCCAACCGCTTCAAGGCCAACAACGTCTGCATCGTGCTGCAAGACATATGCGCTTGCGCTCTCTCCTTCCTGCATGGCGCCCAAGACGGCCAGAAGTTTATGTCGATCGGCCTTCTGGGTATCGCGCTCGCGTTCGACATGCAGACGAGCGGCGCGACCGAGTTTCCACTGTGGCTCATGATCGTCTGCTCGCTTGCCATATCGCTCGGCACGCTCGTCGGCGGCAAGCGCATCATCAAGTCCGTGGCAATGGACATGGTCAAGCTCGAGAAGTACCAGGGCGTGGCCGCCTCGGCAACTACGGTCATCACGCTGTTCATCGCCTCGATTACCGGCATGCCGGTCTCGACCTCGCATTGCAGCACTGCCGCCATCATGGGCGTCGGCGCCTCGAAGAACCCCAAGCGCGTCAAGTGGGATGTCGCCAAGAGCATGGTCGCGGCCTGGCTTTTGACCTTCCCCTGCTGCGGGCTCATCGGGTACATACTCGCCCGCATCTTCATGCTCTTCTAGCGCGCTATCCGCTTCGCGCGGCATAGACGTTATAGGCAGTCGCAGCGCCAATCACCAGCACCGCGCCGAAGATTGAAAGCGGTCCTATGGTCTCTCCCACCACGATCGCGACCAGGATGGGATTGAGGAGCGGCTCGATGGTCGAGGTGAGCGAGGCGGTGACGGGAGACACCACGTCGAGCCCTTTGGAGAGAAAGAAGTACGCCAGTCCCAGCTGGGCGATGCCAAGTGCCATGATGGCCAGCAGGATGTCGAGCGAGAACACCGTCTCTTGCGCATAAAAGGGAATGCCGACGACGAAGCACGCCGCAAAGCCCAGTATGGCCGCGCATTCGAAATCGCATTTGGGCGATTCCTTGAGCAGGAATACGCCCGCATAGGCCAGGCCAGAAGCAATCGCGAGTACGTTTCCTAGCACGCCGCCGGCGCTCAAGCTGTCGAGGAAGAAGCAGCCGATACCCGCAATCACGACGATGCTAGCTGCGACGGCGCTCGTGCGCGGGCGGGAGCGAAAGATGATCCACGCGAGCAGGATGACCCATACGGGCTCGGTGAACTGCAGGACGATCGCATTTGCCGCCGTCGTGAGCTTGTTGGCGATGACGAAGGTCTCGAGCATCGCGAAGTCGAGCACGGCACCGCCGATGATCTGCTTGTTGACGTGAAAGCGCCTGTCCGTCGCGCGCAGGTAGAGATACATCGGGATGATCGCGAAAATGCAGCGTGCTCCGTTGATGCTCACCGGGTTCCAAGGAACGATCTTGATGAGCACTCCGGCGAGCGAGAAGCACAAGGCGGAAATGAGGACGTAGGCAAGCCCTCTTCTATGGCTGATGGTGGCCGGCATATCGTACGCGTCGTCCCAAGCGTAGCTCGCGCAAAGGTCCGCCCCGCATGCTGGAGCAGACCCCAGGCGCTATTCGCTACGCAGCGCCTCGACGGGATCGCGGCGTGCGGCGTTCATGGCGGGCACGAGACCGGCGATGAAGGTCAGCAGCACGCTGATGAGGACGAGTATCAGCGCTGCGCCGATGGGGAGCGCGAGGATGCCCGAGATGTTCATCATCGCGAGCACGATGGCATTCACGGGCAGCGATACCAACGCCACGAGAACGACGGCGAAGACACCGGACATGAGGCCCTCTATGACCGTCTCGGCGTTGAAGATGTTGGCGATATTGCCCTTGCTTGCGCCCATGGCGCGCAGGATACCGATCTCCTTCTTGCGTTCGAGCACACTGATATAGGTGATGATGCCGATCATGATCGAGCTCACGACGAGCGAGATGGAGACGAACGCGATGAGCACCATTGAGATCATGTCGATGATGTTGGTGACCGAGCTCATGAGCGCACCCATGATGTCGGAGTAGGAGATGGTCTTGTCCTCCTCGCCCGAGGATTCCATGTCGGCGTTGTACTGGTCGATGATGTCCTCGACGACCTGCTTGTCATCGAAGCTCTTGGCGTAGATGCTGATGGAGATGGGATCGGCGATATCGGCGTAGCCCAGGGTCTGCAGGTTGCTCTCGTAGCTCAGGTCGTTGCTACGCGCGAGGTTCATGAACATGGAGGTGAGCTCGTCCTGGTCCATGTTGACGGTGATGGACTGGGCGAACATACTCGGGTCGACCGATATTGCCGTGCCCATCGCAGTCGAGAGCGCGGAGGCCATCGAACTCGCCAAGCTCATGGTGTAGCTCTGCAGCATGCCACCCATCTTAGCTTCCAGATAGGGACGCAACTGATTAGTCATATAATCAGTCATCAATTCCTGAATTGCATTTTTAAAATCTTCCTGCGGCGAGCCAATCGCCTTGACGGCGCCCGCAATCATTTCCTGATACGCCGGGGTTGCCTGATAATCAGCAACTGCCCGATTCATGCCCTCCTGGGTCATCGGATACGAGCCCATATTCGTCATATAGAACTGAATGAATCCACCCACGGCACCGGTGGCGAAACCATTGAGCACCCGCGTCATATCGTCAATCTGGTCTGTATTGCTGCCAGAAACACCTATATTGAGCTTACTATAATCCACCGGCGGCAAATCGTCGTCAATAATCGACTCAGCTTTCAAACTCGCGGCCGCGCCGCTCATCGCGCTTGCCATTGCCGACTTGATAGCAGCATTATCGACGTTGAAAGCGCGGGCCATCATGTTCTGGTCGATGCTGAACAGCGAGCCCATATCGAAGGAAGATTCCGCATCGTCTTTGAGCGACTCGAAGGTCTTGCCCGTGAAGATGTCGATATCGGGCTCGGCCATCTGCGCCTCGACCACCGGCGAGATGGCCGCTTGCTCGATGAGATGCAAGATGAGGTCATGACGATACCCGATGCCCTCGTCCATGGACGTCGACGATGCCGTTGCGCTCGGTTTGATGATTCCCACGACCTTGAGGTCGAGGCCCTCGGCGATTTGCGTCTTCATGTAGCTCTCGTCGTCACTGCGATCGACCCATGTCGATCCGGAAGACGCCTTGGTGTACATGTCGCATTCGTTCACGACCTTGAACGTGAGCGCCAGCGCCTCGTCTTGCGTGAACTCGACGTTGGTGTCGGGAACGTCAAGATCTTCGGAGGCAAGGGCGTCCATGAGAAGGTCGTTGAGCTCGTCGGGATCGAGGATGCCCAGCGCGTAGAGCGTATAATCGCTGATGCCGCCGTTCTTGTTGAGCACCAGCACGCACTCGTCGTAGTTGGCAGGCCAGGCGCCGGCGACGATGTCATATTGCTCCTCGAGAAGCTTCTGGTCATCGAGCATTTCCTGGAACGAGCTCGCCGAGCTCATCATTGTCGAGAACATGCCAGCGGAGTTAATGTCGTTGGACATGATCGAGGACAAGGCACCGGGATTGAGCTGCTTGATGCCGGCAGAGGTGTCGGCCTTGTAGATTTGGGGCGTGATACCGTAGCCGTAGACGATGGCGTTCACATAGCGGTTCACATTCCCGCCGTTTGCCTCAAAGAAGGAGCGTAGGGACTTGAGGTCGTTCGTCTTCACGTCCGTCAGAACATCGGCCATGATGGTGGATTCCGGGATGACGCCTGCGGCGACATCGTCTTCGGCGTCTCCATGCACATAATCGCCTGCCTGCATCATGATGGAGGTCACGTCGAAGCTCGACTGTGTGATGGTGAGCGGCGTAGAAGACAGCGTGTCTTCCTCGACCTTGGCGATGTAGTTGTTGACGCCGTTGGAAAGCGCGAGGATCGCGGCGATGCCGATGATGCCGATGGAACCCGCGAATGCCGTGAGGAAAGTTCTGCCCTTCTTGGTCATCAGGTTGTTGAAGGAAAGCGCGAGCGCCGTGAGAAACGACATCGACGCATGCTTCTTGCGTCCTGTCTGCGTCTTGTCGCGCGCAACGGCGGCGAGCTTCGCCTCCTGCTCGTCGGCCCTGCTCGGATCGAACGGATTGCCGTCATCGGCGATTCGTCCATCATGCAGCTTGACGATGCGGTTGGCGTAGTCGTAGGCAAGCTCTGGGTTATGCGTGACCATGATGACTAGACGGTCGCTCGCAATCTCCGACAGCAAATCCATGACCTGGATGCCCGTCTCGGTGTCGAGCGCACCTGTGGGCTCGTCGGCGAGCACGATGTCTGGGTCGTTGACCAGCGCGCGGGCAATGGCGACGCGCTGCATCTGGCCACCGGAAAGCTGACTGGGCTTCTTGCTGGCGTGCTCTGCCAAGCCAACACGCTCGAGCTCGGCCATAGCCCGTGCTCGACGTTCCTCGCGCGACACGCCGGAAAGCGTGAGCGCGAGCTCGACGTTGGAGAGCACCGTCTGATGCGGGATGAGGTTGTAGCTTTGGAAGATGAAGCCGATATGGTGATTACGATACGTATCCCAATCGGCACTCGAGTAGTCTTTGGTAGACGTGCCGTTGATGACGAGCTCGCCGGTATCGGCATGATCAAGACCACCCAGTACGTTGAGCAGGGTGGTCTTGCCGGAACCTGACGGCCCGAGGACGGCGACGAATTCGTTGTCCCGGAAAGATATCGAGACATCGTCGAGCGCCTTCTGCTCGAAGTCGCCGACCTTGTAGGACTTGCGCAGGTGCTTTAGCTCGATCATGCGAATGCTTTCTTCTAGTCTTCCTCCACCTTGATGGTGCCGCGGAAGGTGCGGTAAATGATGACATGATATATGGCGACCAGCGGAACACCAATGCAGGCGATGATAGTCATCACCGTAAGTCCATAAGTGCTCGCAGCCGCAGTGAACAGGTCGATGGAGGGACCGGGACCCGTGGAGACGACCAGGTTGGGGAACATGGCCAGCACGAGCGCGAAGACGAGCCCGACGCAGACGACGGAATTGGCGCCAAACGCTAGCCAGTTCTTATTGCGACCGGCGGCAAGGAAGCCAACGACGATAGCGACCACGAGAATGACTCCCACGAGCACGAGGAACGGGAAGGCAGGTGCCTCGCCCGGCGGAAAACCGATGAGCGTGAAGAACATGAAAGTGACGGCAACGACGAGCACGGCCGTGACGACCTGCATGACAACACGCACCGCAACCGCGCGCTTGTGCAGATCGGTTCCCGCCTCGATCTTCGCGGCAAGCCAGCATGCACCTTGCAAGATGATGGTCGACAAGCCGAGCAAGCCGCAAACGAGCGGAAACGGCGTGAGCAGACCGAAGAAGGTTCCGATGTAGTTACCGGCGGCATCGAGCGGCACGCCCTGAAGGCAATTACCAAGGGCAACGCCGAAGAGCAGGGCAGGAACAAGCGATCCCACGAAGAAGCAAGCATCCCAGAACTTCTGCCACTTCTGGTCATGCGCGCGAAACTCGAGGCTCACCGCACGAATGATGAGGCCAAAGAGCACGAGCATGATAGCCAGATAGAAGCCGGAAAACACGGTTGCATACGCAGGCGCGAACGCGGCGAACAGGGCACCGCCTGCGGTCAGAAGCCAAACCTCGTTGCCATCCCAGACGGGACCGATGGAGGTCATGAGGGCACGTTTTTCGCCCGGGGTCTTGGCCACGAAGGGTGAGAGGATGCCCGCGCCCAAATCGAAGCCATCGAGAACGTAGTATGCGCTGATCAGCACAGCGATGATGATGAACCAGAGGATGGGAAGCGTCATGATGCATCACCTTCCTGCGCATCGACAGTGTCCGCTTTCTGAGCCTCGGCAAGGCACTTCTCGGGCCCGCTCTTGACGATCTTGGAGAAGATGCGTGCCCATGCGATGAAGATCACCAGATAGATGATGATGAAGAGGCAGATCGTAATGAGAAGCTGGTCGGCTGGTACCGACGGCGAGATGGCATCGAGCGTCTTGAGCTCGCCCGTGACGATCCACGGCTGTCTGCCGACCTCGGTCGTCGCCCAGCCAAACTGGATGGCCAAGAACGGGGCAATCCACAGGAAGCCCATCACGACATAGGGCCAACGCTTGGTCTTGAGCTTCTTGCCGAAGGCCATGACGAGCGCGAGCAACACGCCCAGCATGATGACTCCCATCATGACGATCATGATGTGATAGGACTGGAACGTGAGCTGCACCTCTGCGGCCGTAGGCGTGCTGCCGGGATCGGCCGCCTCAATGTCATTGAGGCCAGGGTATTCGGCGCTGAAATCACCAGCGGCGAGGAACGAAGTCAAACCTGGAATCGACGGTCCGATGACTGTGCCGTTTTCGGTATCAACGATGCCGAAGAGATACATGGGCACAGGCTCCGTCTCGTACTGGCCCTCCATCGCGGCGAGTTTGGTCGGCTGCTCGTCGGCGACGACTTGGGCCTGCATGTGCGCGACCGGCATCATGAGCACCATGCACACGAGCGTGACGATGGCACCCCAGCGCATCATCTTGGTGACGAACTCGGGGTTGCGACCCTTGAGATGGTAGTACGCGGCGATCGCCATGGCGATGAACGCACCGAACACGAGCAACGCAAGAACCGTGTGCAGGTACGTGGGCACGGTCTGCGGATTGAAAGCCGCAGCGAAGAAGTCCGTGATGATCGCCTTCTTGCCGTGCGCCGCCTCGACGACCTCATAACCCGCAGGTGTCTGCATCCACGAATTGGCGATGAGGATCCACAGCGCGGAAAGCATTGAGCCAAACCACACGAGCCAGCCGGAAATCATGTAGAACTTGGGAGACACGCGCTTGCGGCCAAAGAGGAGCACACCCAGGAAGCACGACTCCAGGAAGAACGCGAGCAATGCCTCGGCGGCAAGCGGCGATCCAAAGATGTCGCCCACAAAGCGCGAGTAATCGGCCCAGTTGGTGCCGAAGCTAAACTCCATGGTGATGCCCGTCGCAACGCCAACCGTAAAGGTGAGCGTAAAAATCTTTACCCAGAAACGGGCGTCAGCCTCGTCCTTGGGATCACGCGTCTTGTAGGCACGCGTCTGGGTAAGCGCGACGAACAGGCCCAGACCGATGGACAACGGCACGAACAGAAAGTGGAATATGACAGTCAACGCGAACTGAAGGCGTGACAGAAAGACCACATCGCCAAACAATTCCATGTGTCCTCCTTTAAGAACTCCGGGCAACAACGGCACCGCCCATCCCCTCTCACAGGTTTTTTCATCTTACTCCTATTAGTGTTTGTAGGCACCGAAAAAATCCGCTATACTCTCGCTTTGCGCATCGACGCAGGAAGCACATGGTGGGTATAGCGCAGTTGGTTAGCGCGCCAGATTGTGGCTCTGGAGGTCGAGGGTTCGAATCCCTTTACCCACCCCATTTTCCTGCTGGAGCGCACGGCGATTTCGTGTATAATCCTTTTTCGCTGTTACGGACCGGTAGCTCAGCTGGCAGAGCAGGGGACTTTTAATCCCAAGGTCCAGGGTTCGAACCC
>OGQA01000134.1_pt1 | contig 42528 bp, 38 predicted proteins | sample 1553011 | NCBI WGS metagenome assembly OGQA01 (sample SAMEA2580256, study PRJEB22360) | human gut metagenome | biome: human gut; feature: human-associated habitat; material: faeces | place: Denmark | collected 2008/2010 | reverse complement strand
GGGCTAGAATACGAACCAGATTCTAGGTGCCTACACCAACATTCGGGACACTACCGACAAATCGCGGTTTGTCGACCTGAGCGACGAAGGCCATAAAGTCTTGTTGCTGTTTAAACGGCGGGATCATCAATTCGTATGATTTGATGATTTTGAGACTTAGGTTTTTCTGGTTGCCTCCAAGACTCAAAGAACGCAAATCCTCGTAGCGGAGCCTAAGCTGGGCAAGGATAAAATTCTTGTCAAATCCATCCTTCAGCAAAATAGCCGCACATGCTTGATTAGTAGATGCATCAACTGGCAGTATTGCCGCTTTCCCTCGCGTGTCCCCCTGGCCATACATTGCAATCAAAATAGTTCCTGACGGAAATACCTTACAGTTGGTTTCAGCAATTGCGGCTTCAGTTATTCTCTCTTCTATTCCATGAACGAAATCATCAGCAATCTCCCCGGTTTTTACCCATGGTATAGAGCCGTTGAAATACCGCTGCTCACTACGCAAAGGTGTCGCACCCGTTTGAACAGATGCGATTTGATCAATTCTCATTAAGTCCAGCTTCCGAGGATTCTCTATGGGGTCACCAAACATCTCGACAAACCGGGATTTGACGAGAGAGTCAATCTGATTGATTACACTACGCGCATGATTTATCTGCAGCTTAACAGTAGCCATTATTCCTACCACACAACGTTGCTGCTGTATTGACGGCAGCGGAATTTCGAGAGAGCGTAGACCGTCTGAGGTCAGAGTTCTTCGTCGAGCCGTTGTCCCCCGCATTTTTTCCTTGTAATACGCCATGCATTGTGGACTATGCAGCACCAAGTCAAGATAGTCCGGCAGCACCCGATCGAGGTTTATATCCCAAACACTATATGCAGGGCTCATAATTCCTGGCTCATCAAAGTTCTGGACGTATAAAACGCCCTCATCTATTGGAAAACCGACGACCAGCTGATTCCTCTTCACAACTTTGTATGCGCTGGTGTCTTTCGACGCGATTGTCTTTTTAAAACGACCTGCCTGTTTCACGATTCCATCGTGCATTGTCATCGAATACACGGGGTATGACCCATTGCCGCTACGCACAACTGCAGCTTTTGAAATCAATTCCCCCAGCCGCACCCGTTCTCCGACAAACTGGGGTTTGCTAGCCATTTTGACCACCATCTAGCATCTTATGCAGCTCTGCAAGAGCATCTGCCATCTGACGATTCAAGTCGTCAAGATCGGCAAGAATCTCTTCGGTTGGCGGATATTCAATGCGCTTGTACTCAGTCTTGGTATATTTGTTAAAACTGAAATCATAATCATTGTCGACAATCTCTTGTTTGGATACCAAAAAGCTCTTCTCAGCGCGCTCACGCTGTTCTTCTTCCTCCAGATTTGCCCAGCGCGCAAGAATATCTGGAATATCATCATTCGCCGAGTCCTCGTCACGCTTGTCGTCGAGTGTGTAGCCGTCGCTCTCCATGTTATAGAGCCAGACTTTATCTGTGCCACCAGCATCGGTCTTCGTAAAAACCAGGATTGCAGTACTAACGCCCGAATATGGCTTAAATACGCCGCTAGGCATGTAAATTACGGCTTCCAGTTTTTGGTTTTCTACCAACTCCTTGCGCAGCTGGCCGTAAGCTTTTGCATTGCTCCGGAACAATACGCCGTTAGGAACAATACATGCGCAACGACCGCCAAGCTTCAGCATCCGTAAAAACAGTGCTATAAACAGGAGCTCCGTTTGCTTGGAATCAACCACGGCACGCAAACTTTTATCGATATCCTCCACATCCACCGAGCCCGTAAAAGGAGGATTCGCAAGAACGACGTCATATTTGTTGCGTACGGTATTGTTTTTAGAGATGCTATCGAGATATCGAACGTCAGGTGCGTCGACACCATGGAGCATCAGATTCATGGTCGAGATTCGTAGCATGGTCTGATCCATCTCAAACCCGCTGAATTGAGGATTAGCGCCATTCTCGCCCGTAAAGCAATCCCAATCCTCACCTGTCATTTCATTTTCATAGGTGTTGCGAATGCGCTCGGCAGAGGAAATAAGAAAGCCAGCCGTACCACATGCTGGATCGCAGATAAGCTCACCTGGTTTTGGATCGATAATAGCAACCATCATATCGCGGATATGCTTTGGCGTACGGAATTGCCCATTTGTGCCGGCGGTGGATAGCTTCGAAAGCATGTATTCGTATAAATCGCCCAGGTCGCCGATATGATCATCGAAATCGGAAAGTAAGCCTTCGATACCATCGACCGCCTTTTCCAGAAGAGACGGCTTGCCAGCGGGAAAACCAAACGTCGCACTTTCCATCGTTTTAGAAAAAGCCGATTCGGTGCCAAGCTGTTTGATAAACGGAAAAACAAATTCACTTACCACACGGTACATTTCCTGAGCAGGCTTATCTTTAAAACGGCTCCGGCGCAATTCTGAGCCGGGAATTGTCGCTCCATAAGCATTGCGATACTCATCGGGAAAAACATGTTCAAGTGTGACACCGAGCGACTCTTCCATCTTCTCAGTCTCGAGCTCTTTTTCATCAAGAGACCGGATAAACATGAGATAGGTCAGCTGGCTAATCACCTCAATGGGATTAGTAATGCCCCCTTCCCACATCTTCTGCCAAATTGCATCAACCTTATTCTTCGTTGCGCCGGTAATCATGCGTTACTTCTCCTCACGGCGATACACGCTGTCGAGCGTTTGGTTCTGATCGTTTACCCACTCAATCCAGCCATTCTGACTGCCCCCAAGCACAAAGACAGCAGCGGCGCTTGGACTCGGGAACTCATAGTCCTCCTCGAGCGTGACGACTTCGTCCGCATTGCCGAAAATTTGTTTGCGCTTCTCATCCACACCGGTGTTTTTCGTTATCGCATGGGTAAGGTCAATCTGGGAACCAGCTAGAACCGTAAACCGACCCGAGTTCTTGTCGTATTTACCAATGCCCTTGATGCCATTACGTCGCGTATGGAACACCGGGCTAATCTCGGGCCCAGCATAAACTCGATCAAGGTCGAGACCCAAGGCGGCCATCCGGAACAACACATCATCGTGCAATCTCTCGATGTAGTCTTCGGAATATGGGCTCACGTAAGGCTTGGGAACTTCTGAGTTCACCGAGCTGTACGAACCATGTTCAAGAATATATGCGATGGCTTTTGCTTCGAGCCCGTTGAGAGCATCCTGACTGAGGTTCTGGTTGTCTGTCAGGAACATGACGGCCTTGTTCCAGAAGTCTTTCTTCGCCTTATGGTCATCGAGACGTCTGATACCCTGCACGGTCTGCCCGGCGTATACGCTACTGATAACACCATGATCTTCATCGAGCAGGTAGTAGATGCCGCGCGATGGGATGTCGGGAAGTCGCTTGGCTTCGGGAACCATAGATCGCGGTATGACAATGGTCATAAGCGATTCGCCCTCAACACGACAAATCCGAATGCCCTCGGGATCGCTGTTTATGAGCTGCATGATTATGGTTTTGAGCTTTATCACTTGCTATGCCTCATCTACTAGATAGCCGTTATTGCTACATCTCTAAAATCAGCTCGTAGAGCTTGTTTTTGGGAAGGCCGAGTTCGCGGGCGAGTTGCTTGGCAAGCGCGGATTTGGGTGTGCCAGCGGCGAGCTCGGCGGCGATACGTTCGCGCAAGGCGGGATCATCGAGCGAGGCTACCTGCTGTACCCGGACATCCGGCGGGGCGATGACCAGGGCAATCTCGCCCTTGATGGCATCGCGGGCGGCGAGGTTTGCAGCAAGCTCATCTGCGGGCAGGCGCAGAACCTCCTCGTGCAGCTTGGTGAGCTCGCGGCACAGCGCAACTGGACGAACGCCATAAACCTGTGCGATGGACGCGGCTGATGCGGCGACGCGATGGGGCGACTCATAGAAAACGAGCGCGGCATCGAGGTTTGCCAGCGACTCGAGCAACGAGGCGCGCTCGGCCTCCTTACGCGGCAGAAAGCCCCCGAAGTAGAAGGCGTTGTACTTGAATCCCGCGGTCACGAGCGCCGTCGTCACGGCCGACGGCCCCGGCAAGACGTCCACGGGCACACCCGCCCCGCGTGCTGCATCGACGAGCACGCAGCCCGGATCGCTTATACCCGGCATGCCTGCATCCGAGCAAAACGCCACCATCTCTCCATCGAGCATGCGGGCTACGAGGGCCGGTGACTTGGCGGCGATGACGTTCTCGTCACAGCGCTCGAGCCGGTTCTCGATGCCGAAGTGCGCCAGCAGCTTGCCGGTCACGCGCGTGTCCTCGGCACAGACGACATCGGCCTGCTCGAGCGCCTCGAGCGCACGGGCGGTCATGTCGCCCAGATTGCCCAGCGGCGTGGGCACTATGATCAGCTTTCCGGTCATCGTCATTGTCTAACAAAGGAATGAGACAGTTACCCTGAGCAACTGTCTCATTCCTTATCGCAATCGCTTATGAGGCTTACGCCACCAAGAACTTGGCAAGGTCGATGCAACGTGCGGAGTAGCCCATCTCGTTGTCGTACCAGGAAATGCACTTCACGAAGTTGCCCTCGCCGCCAAGCACCTTGGTGAGCTTGGAGTCGAAAATCGAGGAGTGCAGGTCGCCGATGATGTCGCAGCTGACGATGGGGTCGACACAGTACTCGAGAATGCCCTTCATGGGGCCTTCTGCTGCGGCCTTCATGGCAGCGTTGATCTCGTCGGCAGTCACGTCGCGCTCGAGCTCGGCCGTGAGGTCGACCATCGAGCCCGTCGGGGTGGGAACGCGGGTCGCGAAGCCGTCGAGCTTGCCTTGCAGGCTAGGAAGCACCAGGCCGACGGCCTTGGCAGCACCCGTGGAGGTGGGAATCATGGAAAGGGCAGCGGCGCGCGAACGACGGAAGTCCTTGTGATGCACATCGAGGATCTTCTGGTCGTTGGTGTAGGCGTGAATGGTGTTCATCAGGCCACGCTTGATGCCAAAGGAATCATTGAGGACCTTGGCAAACGGAGCAAGACAGTTGGTGGTACACGACGCATTGGAGACGATGTTCATCGTTGCCGGGTCGTAGACATCCTGGTTGACGCCCATGACGATGGTGGCGTCCACGTCCGTACCCGGAGCGGAGATGACGACCTTCTTGGCGCCGTTATCGAGGTGCACCTGACAGGCCTCGCCCGTCTTGAGACGACCCGTGGACTCGATGACGACTTCTGCACCGACGGAAGCCCAGTCGAGTTCCTTGGGCTCACGCGTCTGGAACGCCTTGATCTCGTGGCCCTCGACGACGAGTGCACCCTCCTTGGCATAGCACTCCTCGAAGACACGGCCCTGGCTGGAATCGTACTTGGTCAGATACGCCGCGCACTCGAGGTCACTCGGGTTGTTGATGGCGACGACTTCGACGTCCGGATCGAGCTCCGCGAGGCGAAAGACCAGACGACCGATGCGGCCAAAGCCATTGATGCCGATTTTGAGAGACATTCCAGATTCACCTTCCCTGAAAGGTTACATAACGACATAAGTATACCGGAGGAAGGCCGTTTCGGATGTGCGGAAAACAATGAGACAGTTGCTCTGAGCAACTGTCTCATCTAGAAGATGACGAGCTCGTCGCGGTTGATGAACTCGCGGGCTCCGTGTTCGCCCAGAAGACGGGCAAGCTCCATGGTCGAGTATCCGGCCAGACCACGTCCGATGATGCGCCCCTGCAAGTCGACGACGTCGACCGGGTCCCCCGCCTTGAACGTGCCCTCGATCGCAACGATGCCCACGGGGAGCAGCGACCCGCCGTGATTCAGGAGCGCGTCGACTGCGCCATCATCACAGGAAACGCATCCCTTGACCTTGCCGCCAAGCGCGATCCAGGACTTGCGTGCCGCAAGGCCGTTCGAGCTCTCGTCGAAGAAGGTCGTGCCCACCCGGCGGCCATGCACGGCATCCGTGACGGCACCGCGTCGACGACCCTCGCAGATGACCATGGGAATACCGGCGGCCATGAGCACGCGCGCCGCCGCGATCTTGGTGATCATGCCACCCGAGCCACTGCGACTACCCACGCCGCCGGCGCCGTTTTCGATTTCCTCGCTCATCTTGCTCACGGTGTCGAGTAACTCCGCGTCCTCGTTCTTGCGCGGATCGGCCGTGTACAGGCCATCGATATCGCTCAGCAAAACCACGAGGTCGGCATGAATCGAGGTTGCGACCATGGCCGCGAGCGTATCGTTATCGCCGAAGCGAATCTCCTCGACGGCGACCGTGTCATTTTCGTTGATGATGGGAACCACGCCCAGCTCGAGCAAGCGCTCGATCGTGTCGCGCGCATGCAGGTACGACTCGCGCTGGCCGGTAGTCGCGCGCGTCATGAGGATCTGTCCCACCGTCACGCCAAAGCACGCGAAGGTATCGGTGTACTGGCGAATGAGCCCCACCTGGCCTATCGAGGCCGCCGCCTGCAACGTGGGCATGTCATCGGGACGGTCCCCGTGCATGCCGAGCACCTCGAGACCAAGGGCAATGGAGCCGGAAGACACGATGATGGGCTGGACGTCCTCGTCGTGCATGAGATTGGCGCACTCGGCGGCGAGGTGCCCCACGAAGACGGCATCGACCTTCCCGTCCCTGACGAGGGTGGACGAACCGATCTTGATAACAACGCGTCTCATCGTCTAGCCCTCCCGGTCGATGATGTTGTCGTACTCTTCGTCACCCCAGCCAGCGGGCTCGAACTCGAAGGCGACGTCCATGATGCGCACCTCGTCGCCGGCGACGGCGCCGGCCGCGGTCAGGGCACGCTCGACACCCGCGCGTTCCATGCGGCGCTGCAGGAAGGCGACGGCTTCGTCGTTGTCCCACTCGGTCTGGACGACCATGCGCTCGATGCCCTTGCCACGCACACGCCAGGCATGCGGTTCCTCTTCCTCGACCTCGATGGCACGGTCGCGCTCGAGGCGCCTATGCTCCCATATCTGGTCGTACTCGGGCACCGGGTCCTCGGCCGCCTGTTCGCGCAGACGATGGACCTCGGTCGCCGTCGCCGCGATGAGCGAATCTACGCCCTCGTGGGTCACGGCGCTCACCGCGAAGAACGGGATGGGATTGGGAATGTCTATGCCGTCGTCGAGCAACCGCTCGGAAAGCTCCTCGCTCTCCGCACGCACGTGAGCGCGCAGTCGTTCGAGATTCTCCTCGGTGCCGGGAACGTCGGCCTTGTTGCCCACGACGATGACGGGACGGTCGGCGAGCTCGGGCGCATAGAGCGCCAGCTCGCGCTTGATGATCTCGTAGTCCTCCACGGGATCGCGCCCCTCGAAGCCACCCGTCAGATCGACGACATGCAAGATGAGGGCCGTGCGCTCGACGTGGCGCAGGAATTCGTGGCCCAGCCCCTTGCCCTCGGCCGCCCCCTCGATGAGACCGGGCACGTCGGCAACCGTGAAGCTCAGGTCTCCGTAACGCACCATACCGAGGTTGGGCGTGAGCGTGGTAAAGGGATAGTCGGCGATCTTGGGACGCGCGGCCGACATGCAGGCGATGAGCGAGCTCTTGCCCACGGACGGCATGCCCACGAGCGCGGCGTCAGCCATGAGCTTCATCTCGAGCTCGATCCAGAACGGGTCTGTCGGCTCGCCCAGCTCCGAAAACGACGGGGCGCGCCTGGTCGGTGTCACGAAATGGGTGTTACCACGTCCCCCGCGCCCACCTTTGGCGACGATGACGCGCTCGCCGTTATGCGTGAGGTCCGCGATTTCCTCGCAAGGCTGCAAGTCCTCGTCGAGCAGCCGCACGATCGTACCCACGGGAACGCGCAGGATAAGGTCCTCGCCGTTTGCGCCGTGCATGCGCTTTCCCTGGCCGTGGGTGCCCTTCTGCGCCTTGAAGTGATGCTTGTAGCGATAGTCAATGAGCGTGGAGACGGTCGCGTCCGCGACGATGACGATGTCGCCACCACGCCCGCCGTCGCCGCCGTCCGGACCGCCCTTGGGAACATGCGCTTCGCGGCGAAACGACGTGCAGCCTGCGCCGCCATTACCGGACTTGACCTGTATGCGAACCTGATCAGTGAACGTCCCTGCCATGTCAGATTCCCTTGAAGTCCATGAGCGGCTCGAGGTAGTCCTCCTCGACGCCCAGGCCGTCGGGGGCAATCTGGAAGAGCAGGCTAATCCAGCTCTCGAGCGTACGACCATAGAGCACGGCATCGAGCTCGTCGGCGATGACGGCGTCGATGGCGTCCTCCACGCTCTGCTCCGTATAGGGCCAGACACCGTCCTCGCCCACCCCGAGCGCATGCTCGATGATCTCGAGATTGGTCTCGCCATAGAAAAGGCCCTTGATGAGCGTGGCATAGCCGAGCGCGACGTCAAAGGGCACCGAATCGCCCTGTCGAATCTCGACGTAGCGCTTGAGGCGCACGTCGGGCCACACCATGCTCATGAGATGCTCGATATCCGCCTTGTCCATGGGCGCGTCGACATATGCTTCGGCCGCGGTCATCGAACCGGTGGGATGCGCATCGGGACGCGTAATGAAGATGGGCGGCGTGGACAGGAGCCAGTCAGCATAAGCCGCGAAACCGAACCCCTCGTCAAAAAGACCCGGAATAGCGCCGCAGCGCGCGGGATCGACCTCGCGCCACACCTTCATGCGACGAAGCGGCGTGGAGTTTGGCTCCCCCTCGAAAACGGGCACGTTATCGAGCAGGTACGAGAAAACAGGGCCAAGCAGAGTGGCGATGCGCAGCTTGCGCACGGCATCCGCCTCGCTGGCAAAGTCGATGGAAACCTGCATCGAGGTGGTCGCGCGCATCATGCGTTCGGCATGCATGCCGGGTAGCTTGGAGAAGTACTCGTCCATGAAGCGATAGCGCGGCTTGGGAATGATGGGGAGGTCGGCCGCGTGGTTCTTGGGATCGTATCCCAACGGCACGAGCTTGTAGTCGTAGGGCTTGAGAATCTGCTTCATGCGCAGCGCGAAGTTATCGTACTCGTGCTCGACATCGGCCAGCGAGAGCATGGGCGAGATGGAGAGCTCGAGTTGCGCCGCGGGCTCGATGGTGACGTTGGAATCGAGGCGGAACAGCGACAGGATGTCACCCTCCTCGTTGCGCACGACCTCGGAATAATAGGGGCTCAGCTGCTCGAGGATATCACGCACGCCCAGACGACCGTGCTTCTCGATGTAGGGCACGCGGTCACCGTCTTCGTCGAGCACGAACTGCTCGATCTCGACGCCGATATAGCCCATGTCACCGCCCTTGCACCCCGATTCGAGGTACTCGATGATTAGTTCGCGATTGTCGAATTGCTCGGTCATAGCTGCCTCATTCGTTGACGTTTTGGTTAACCCGATATGGTACCGCAACTCACTCGCCCAGATACCTCGCAACGAGCGGGTTGCTCTTGATGACGGCGCGCAGGTTGTCGATGTACGTCGCGAGCAAGCCGTCAAGCACACGCTCCTTGTGGATGAGGTATCCGACGGTCATGGTGATGTCGGTGTCGAGCGGTATGGTGACGATGCCGTCCTGCATCTCGGGCGTGAGTATGCCCGTCGAGAGCGTGTAGCCATCGAAGTCGGTGAGCAAACTCGTGAGCGTGGCACGGTCGGAGATGCGTATCTTGCGCTTGTGCGGTACCTCGGAAAGCGGTTCTTCGGAGAAGAAGAAGGAATTGGCGACGCCCTGCTCGAACGAGTAGCGTGGGTAATCTTCGAGCTCGTCCAGCTTGAGAAGCGAGCGCTGCGCCAGCGGATGATGCTCGCCCACGAAGACGTTGACGGGCGCCTCGAAGAGCGGATGGAACACGAGCTGGGCGTCTTCGAAGGCGCTTCGAAGCACGCGGGCGTTGTGCCGATCGATGTAGAGGATACCGATGTCGGAACGGTGCGTGCGCACGTCATCGATGATCTCGCCGGTGGCCGCTTCGCGCATGATGAAGTCGTACTCCTCGTCCTCGCAACTGTCCACCGTGTCGATGAACGCGCGAACGCAAAATGCATAATGCTGCGTGGAGACAGAGAAGCGCGCCTCATGGCTCTTGCTCGCGTAATGCTCCTCGAGCATGTTGGCCTGTTCGACGATTTGCCGCGCATAGGTGAGGAGCTCGTTTCCCTCGTTGGTGAGCGCGACGCCGCGGTTGGTGCGCGTGAAGATCCCGATGCCAAACTCGCGCTCGAGCTCCTTGACCGCAATCGAGAGATTCGATTGCGATGCGTACATGCGCTTTGCCGCAGCGCTCATGGACCCGGTCTCGGCTATTGCGATGAGATAGCGAAGTTGCTGGAGCGTCATATTTATCCTTCGATTGCATATATTACCTGGCAATCTATTTTATCAATAGCAAGGTATGGAAACTACGCATGGTCAAAGTTCTATGCAAACGTTCGAAAGAGTGGTGAAATAGCGGACGTCTATCCGAGAGCAAGACCGATACCACACGAAAGGAGCTCGGCATGGCAAAGAAGAACGTTCCATATGACCAGGAGTACTACGACAAAGAGATCGAGACCATGCCGCGCGAGCAGCTCGAGGAACTGCAGCTCGGCTACCTCAAGGACGAGCTCAAGTTCGCCTACGAGAATTGTCCCTACTACAAACGCACCTGGGATGAGGCGGGCGTCTCGCCGGAAATCGATAGCCTCGCTGACCTGCAGAAGTTCCCCTTCATCAACAAGCAGACGGAGCGTGACACGCAAGGTGTCGGCAGCTTCTTTGGCGAGCTGTGCGGTGTACCCGAAGACGACGTCGTCTACATGGCCACTTCCTCGGGTTCGACCGGCGTGCCCACGATGAGCCCCTTTACCCAAGGTGATTTCGAGGACTTCATGAAAGCCGAAAGCCGCTTGTTCTGGCAGGCAGGCATGCGTCCCAACGATCGCTACCTGCACGGCATGAACTTCGCGCTCTACGTCGGCGGCCCTTGCGTCATCGGCGCCCAGGAGCTCGGCGCGCTCGGCATCTGGGTCGGCGCTGTTCCGAGCGATCGCCTGCTGTGGGCGATGAAGCAGTATCAGCCCACCTTCTTCTGGTCGTCGCCCTCATATGCCTGGCAGCTCGGCCAGAAGGCCATCGAGAAAGGCTATGACCCCAAGACGGACTTCGCCTCGCTCAAGCACATCATCATATCCGGGGAGCCCGGCGGCTCCATCGAGTCAACGCGCAAGGCCATCGAGGAGATCTGGGACGCGAGCGTCTACGACTTCTTCGGCCTATCTGACATCTACGGCGCCTGCGCTGCCATGTGCGACGCCAAGGACGGCCTGCACATCATCGAGGACCAAATTCTCGTCGAGGTCGTCGATCCCGTCACGGGCGAGGTCCTGCCCGATGGTGAGCGCGGCGAAATCGTCTACACCACGCTCAAGAAGCGCGCGCGTCCGATGATCCGCTTCCGCAGCGGCGACATCGGTCATGTCAACCGCGAGACCTGCGAGTGCGGCCGCACCATGACCCGCATCTACATCCAGGGCCGCAAGGACGAGATGTTCATCGTGAGCGCCGTCAACGTGTTCCCCAGCGACATCGAATACATCGTGCGCAACGACAAGGGGCTGTCGGGCGAGTACCTCATCCGCGTGTACGACGAGAACTACACGACGCGTTACGAAGTCTCCGTCGAGCGTGCGTTTGGCTCCGACGAGGCGTACGATGAGATTGCCAAGCGCGTCGAGAACGAACTCAAGACGCATACCGGCGTCCGGCCGGCCAAGGTGCTCGTGTTCGACACCGACAAGCTGGGCACCTCAAGTGAGCACAAGGCCAAGCGCTTCATCGACGAGCGCAACCAGGACGCGTAGGAAGGCAAGGGATATACCATGACCAAGAAATTCGCCATTTCCGGACAGCATTACCTGTTCGATGTTCAATCCTTCGCGGCGCTCGTCCTCGCACTTGGCGGCGATGATTACGAGTATGCGCTGCGCGACCGCACGACCAAGCGCGTCATCGAGGACGTCGCAGACGGAGAGAGCGAGATCGGCGTGCTCGTCGAGACGACACGCTCGAAAGACGGGCTCGAGAAGGCGTTTGACGAGGCTGGCGTGGAATTCGTCGAACTCATTGAGTCGACACCACGTGTCGCGTTGCCCAAGAGCCATCCGTTCGTAAACGCCGAATCGCTCACGCTCGACCAGCTCGAGGACTTCCCGTACATCTACTTCGAGCAGGAGGAGGATGCCCCGGTCTATTTCGCCGAGGAGGCGCTTGCCGATGAGCATCGCCGCAAGAGCATCGCATGCACGGATCGCGCATCGCTCTCCGAGCTCATCGTCGCACTCAACGGCTACACGGTGACAAGTGGCATTCTCGTCGGCATCTCCGATGGGTCATCGCTGGCCACGGTGAGCCTCGACACGGACGTGACGCTGCATCTGGGCTACATCGTGAAGAAGGGCGCGGAGCTCTCCGACACGGCCAGGAAGTTCGTCGAGAAGCTCGAGGGCAACCTCAAGAAGTGCGCGAAGTTCTAACGCAATTCATTGACTCGGCTTTGCGAAGGGGCGGCCCACATGGACCGCCCCTCTTCGTTGGCTGGCAAAATGAGACAACGACTCTGAGACGCGGCCTCATTTGCGTGCGTTGAACGCCACGGCCTCGAAGCGGGCGGTCTCGGTCGAGGGGACGGTCTCGACGACCGTGCTCGACGTGAAGCCGCGGTCGGCATCGACCGGATACGAATCGATGACCTCCACGTCCTTGAAGCCCGCCACCTTCATCTGGGCGCGCAGCTCGTCTTCGGGAAGCGCCGCCTGGATGCTGTTACCGATGCCGCGCGCCTTCTCGACCACGGCAGCATCGCGCGTGACATCCGAGACGATCGTCTCGCAGATGAGCAGTCCGCCCGGCTTGAGCACGCGGTAGAACTCCTCAAGCGCCTTGCCCTGGTCGTAGAGCAAGGTCATCACGTTGTTGATGTAGACGACGTCGACCGTGCCCTCGCCAATGCCAGCCTCCATGAGGTCTTCGGGATAGGCAACCTTGAAGTCCATGTTGTTGGCCTTGAGGTTGTTCTTGCGCCAGGCGCGCTCGGAATCCTCGATCGCCTCGGCGATGTAGCTCGGCGACCAATCCACGCCGATGACACGGCCCGTACCGCCCACCTTCGCGCTGAACTTGAAGCAGCCCTTGCCGCGCCTGCATGCCACGTCGAGCACCGTCTTGCCCTTGAGCTGTGCTGCGTCGGGCAGGGTCATCTTGCTCATGGACGCAAACCCGTACTCGAACTGCTTGCCGCCGTAGTACTCGGCTATCGTCTGGCCACCCGCCGCGGCAGTCTCGCCCGGCCGCATCGCCTCCTCGGCGTTGATGTCGAGCGTGCGCACGCGCTCGGACAGGCTGCGCCTGTGCTCGTCGACCTGCAGCTCGTCATTATGCGCGTAGTAGGCCTCGTTGCCGTAATGCGCGATGAACTGCGTGGTCGTCTGGCGCGTCGTGAGCTCGGCCACCGTGACGAGCATCTCGCGGCCGTTGCCCCAGGCTTCCTCGATGAACTTGATCGCGTTGGTCATCTGGCTGTCAGCGGTCTTCACGAGCGGGTCAATCGCGTTGACCTCCTCGCGATACGCATCGCTGATGGTCGCGAACGCCTCCTCGCCGACCACGGTGCCCGCGAGCCTGCACTGCTCCATGAGGTGCTTGAGCTTGACGATGACGAGGCTTTCCTTGCGCTCGTAGCTGGGCTTTGCCGTGCCGGACGCTACCTTGCGCGCCAGTGCCTGCTCGCGTGTCGAGGCGACGATGCCAACCGTCTCGTCGATGGACGCTCCCTCGAGCAGCGCCGGCTTCGCGTCGCGCAGGATATCGCGCAACGAGATGACGACTTCCTCCTGCTCGAGCGCATGCGCGCAGGCATTCGCGACCGCATCGAGCATGAGGCCCAGCAAGGCGACGCGCTCGTCGAACTCGGCGGCGCGGGCGCGGTTGATGATGTCGAGTCCCGCCGCGCCGGACAGTATGTTCATGATCTGGTAGTCGGAGCGGTACTTGTCGAAGAGGTTGTAGTACACCGAGAAGCTATCCGCGATCTCGTCGTCACGCAGGAACTGCCCGATGAGGTCGCGGTTGATCGGCTTGCCCATCTCCTCGTACAACGCGATGGCCTCGGCCAGATCCTCCCATCCGCGCGCCGTGACGAAGCTCTTGCCACCGCCGGGCTTGGACTGCACGAGGTAGAAGCAATCGGGTTTGGCCTCCAGGAACGTGGTGACAGCCGGGTGGATGCCCTTTTGCGCGGCATAACGCTTCCATGCGGCGTACTCGGGCTCGACCTCGATTTCGCGCAGGCGGTCGAGCGTGACGATATCGAACTCGTGCACCGACTTGTTGTACTCGGGCGGATTGCCCGCGCAGACGATAATCCAATCGTGCGGAACGCGATGACGCCCGAAGGTCTTGAACTGCAGGAACTGGAGCATGGAAGGGTACAGCGTCTCCGAGACGCAGTTAATCTCGTCGAGGAAGAGGATGCCGGCGTGCAGCCCCGTCTCGCCCATGTAATCGTAGATCGAGGACACGATCTCGCTCATCGTGTACTCGGAGGAATCGTACTCGAAGCCCTCGAAATCGTTATGCACGATGCGCGGCAGGCCAAGCGCGCTCTGGCGCGTGTGGTGCGTCATCGAATACGAGACGATGCCGATTTGCAGCTCCTGGGCGATCTGCTCCATGATGGCGGTCTTGCCGATGCCCGGCGCGCCGATGAGAAAGATCGGGCGCTGGCGTGCGGGGTTGATCTTGTACATCCCCGCCTCGTCCTTGAGGAGGTACGCCTCGACGGTGTCCTTAATCTGTTCCTTTGCGTCGGCAATGTTCATGGCCTGAATCCTTTCCTTCGAGACCGTCTTATCACGAATGGGCGCGCTCGGCGCTCTTGAATCGGTTGATGCCATCCTCGTCGATCACCACGCGCATGGCCCACGGCGGCACGCTCGGCAGATGCGTCTCGCCATTGTCGATGAAGACGAACGCGACATCGTACGGCGGCATCTTGTCGGGGTAGTAGCCCAGGCCATCGGTGAAGTACAGCAGCCCCTGCAGGTCCTCGAGCTCGCCGCGGTCCTGCAAGTCGGAGACGTAGTCGAACACCGGCCTGAAGTCGGTGCCACCGAATCCGCGCACGTAGAAGTTGGCGAGGTAATCCTTGAGCTGCTCGGGGTTCGAGATCTTGGTGTCGGACTGCACCTTCGCATCACATTGGATGATGTGGATGTTCACCTTGCTGCCGAACCCCTCGGACTGCATGAGGATGTCGAAGGTGTGCTCGATGAAGCGCTTGCACAGGTTGCCACTCACGGACTCGGAGGTGTCGATGGCGATGACGAAGTCACGCACGCGCTTGGTCTCCTTGTACTCGAGCGGCTCGACGAGCGGCATGTTGCCGTAGAGCTTCATGCCGTAGGTGTAGAAGATGTAGTCGAACTCGTCGTCGTTGATGCGCATGTCCTCGGACACCGTGGCAAAGCGTCGCAGAAAGTCGCTGTAATCGTAGGTCTTGCGGTTGGCGATGGCGAGACTCGAGATCAGGTCGCGCGCCTCGTCGCCCCATTCTTTGGAGAAGGTCTCGAGGTTCATCTCGATCTGGCGGCTTATCTCCTCCCACTCCTTCTCCTCGTGGGCGGTCTCGTCGTTGACCTGCTCGTCGGCATCATCCTCGCTGCTCGAGCCCTCGAGCTCGTCGTTGGAGGTGTCCAAGCTCGACCCATCGGCGTTCGAGCTGGCATCTTCGCCCTCGTCGTCTTCGGACGCCTGCTCGTCATCGCCGTCGTCGTTACCCTCCACCTTCTGGTCGGACGTATCGGTCTGGCTCGACTCCATATCGCTTGTCGCCTGCAGGTCCTGGGCGTTCGTGTCCGCGGACTCCTCGGCGCTTTCGTCTTCCTCGCCGATCTCCTCGATGTCGCCGGGCTTCTCCTCGCCCTCGGAATCGTTGAAGGCCGGCCACGACTCGTGGTTGTCGCGCTCGAACAGCGCCTGCATCTCGACGATGTTGCTCTTCGAGTAATTGAAGTACGTGGCCCCCTCGGGGTTCTTCATGATGCGGTCGAACAGGTGGTAGAGCTTGGCCGGCATGAACGCGCCGATCGTCTGCTTGATCTGCGAGAGGTATTGCTCGCGGTCGGCGTCTTGCTCGCTCGTGGAGCGCGTCGCGCACATCTCCATCGCGACGCTCTCGACGATGACATCGCACGCCAACGACCATGCCTCCCGGTTGCCCAGGTGGTCGCGGTTGTACGGGTGACGGAAGATGCAGTGCAAGATGAGGTGCAGGTAGTCGCGCACCGCCTCGTCGAAGGACTCCTCGAAGCGCGCCAAGACGCTATAGGGCTCGAAGTAGATGTTCGTACCGTCCGTCGAAAGGGGGTAGCGGGCGCGGGAATGCACCGGGACGAGCTCCATGCGCCACAGCGCCAAGTCGAGGAAGCGGAACTTCAGCATGAGCTGGACGCGACATTCCTCGATGATGTCAGTTGCGAGGCGGGCGGCACGGTTGAAGCGCTCGGTCTTCTCGTCGGTGATCTGCGCCACGCCTCGGCCCTCCCCCTATAGGTCGAAGTCCACGGCGCTGCGCTGGAACATGCGCCGCTTGATTTCGAGCAAGTACCCGGTCATCGCCGCATCCTGCAATTTGCCGATGTGGTCGATGACATCGAGAAGATTATCCTTGTTCAGAACATCCAGTTCAATAAGCTCATCAATTAATGAGCGGTCGTCGTGGCGCGCGATCGCCTCACATACCTCCTCGAGGTTCTTCGTGAGAACCTGCGTGAGCATGATCTTGTTGGTGCTGCTCATGAGGATGGGATCGGAGAGACGCTCGATCGCGAGTTTGGCTTGGCCATATACGTCGAAATCGTCGCCTGCGGTACTCGCCTGCTTGTCGAATTCGTGCATGTTAACGATCGCGCTGTCGTAGTGCTTGAAGATGCGTGCCAGGTCGACCGAGCTGCTCAGGTTGAACGCCAGCTGGATCTCGTGCACGCTGCGCGGTGCATCGGGGAAGTAGAAGTCGAAGCAGGCGTGACCCTCGTGGGGTTCGTCGAGGTCGATGTGGAAGTGCTCGACGAAGCAGTCGAGGCTCAAGCCGCGCATGCCGACGCGACGGATGCGGTCGCTCAGGAACAGCTCGCGCAGATGGCGTGCTCCGCCGAAGGCGTATGGGTCGATGACGGTCACGTCCTCGGGGATGCGCACGCTCTCGGTGCCGTCGGCGTAGACGACGACGTGCGAGCCGTCGTCGTGACGCTCGATGAGCAGACCGGGGACGGAATAGAAGCGCTCGTTGCCCTCCTCGACGCCGATGCTCGTGAGGGAGGGGGCCTCGTCACCGTTGTGCGCGCCATGCGTGATGAGCGCGGTATTGCCAAGGCGCCTAAGGTTGCGGGGAATGAAGGCGCGCGAAAGCGAGGTGTCGAGGAAGGCCTCGTCGCCCACCTCCTCGAGTGTCGAGGGAAAGTCGGCGATGGCAAGCTCGTGGCAATCGCGGAAGGCCGCACCCCCGATGCGCAGCAAGCCCTCGGGCAGCATGACCTTCGTGACGTGCGCATGATGCGCGAAGGCATGCGGCTCGATTTCGATCGTGCCGGGCTGCACCGTGTACTCACGCGCCTTGTCGTCGAGCAGATGCACGAAGTGCTTGCCCTCGGGCGTGTTGCGATACAGGCCGCCCTCGCGGTCGATTTCGAGAATGCCGCCTGCGGCGATGGAAAAGCCCGCATCATCTCCGGAGAAGCTGAGCTTGGTGTCGGCCGCGATGCTATTGCCCAGCGTCTCGAGCGTCGCGGGCACGCGCAAGGTCTCGATACCCGTCCCGGTGAACGCGTCGTCGCCGATGGACACGAGCCCTTCGTCGAGGGTGACCTGGGCGAGCTTGCGGCAGCGGAAGAAGGCGCGCTCGCCGATGGTGCGCAGGTCGCGCGGGGACGTGAAGCTCTCGAGACCCGAATAGGAGAACGCGTAGTCCTCGATCGTGGTGATGGCGTCGGGAAGATCGACTTCGTAGAGCTCGGAGCGATTCGCGAAGGCCTTCTTCTCGATGACCTGGCAGCCATCGGGCACGGCGTAGCGCTCGCAAGACAGCGCCAACACGCGCAGATGCGTGCCTTCGTGCGCGAAGATGGCCTTGCCGTCGGTCGTGATGTAGGGGTTCTCGTCATCGATGCGGATGCTCTCGAGCTTGCCCTGGGCAAAGAGGCCCGGTGCGAAGTCGTAGGTGGCAAAGCCGATGACGAGCGTGCCCAGCTGTCCCTCGTCGAAGATGCTCGACGTGACGCGCGCGAGCATGCCGGGCAAGGTGAGCTCGGACAGCTTGCGGCAGCCACGCACCCACGACGAGTCGTAGGTCTCGACGTTGCGGGGCAAGACGAGGCGTTCGAGCTTCGTGCACGCGCGAAACGCGCAGTTGCCGATCTTCTCGATCTGCGGCGAGCAGATGATCTCGCACACCGACTCGAGATACGAGCACGCATCGACGGCTAGCTCGGCCACCGGCTTGTCCTCGATGGTGGCGGGAATCTCGAGCGTGACGGTGTCGGTCTTGCAGCCGATGATGCGCACGTACTCGTCATGCACGGTCACGTACTCCCACAGCGTGCCGTCATCGAGCATAAGCGCGCGCTCCTCCGAGCACGCAGCCGCATCCTCGCGAACGAGACGCTCGTGTTCGTCGTGGTTGCGCGCGAAGATCTCCTGCATGCGCTCGACTTCCTCGACGCTTCTCAATCCATCGCTCAGAGCCACGACAGCCACTTCCTTGATTCTCGAGAACTCCTCGTCGCCTTCGGCGTCAAGGCCACCAGTCATAACCGGCATTTCCCTACCCCAGCCCATCTCTAGCGAAAATCGCTCATGTCCTTGAGCAGGAAGGCCTGGTAGTCGAAGCCGCCGAGCTTCTCGACGTTCACGACGCAGCTCGTGAAGCGCGCGTCCTCGTCCGTCTCGACAACGGGCGCCTGCCCGTCTGCGGCCACGGCGTCGCAGGGCTGGATGGGACGCGCCTCGAGCGTCTCGTAGGTGGGCATGTCCATGCCGGCGTTATGCAGCCAGAGCGCGAAGTTCTTGCGATTCGGAGCCGCCTGGACGACGTTTCCGATTGCGCGCGCCTCGGCGATGACCTGCTTGTCGCGCGGTGTCGTGGCGAGTACCGTCTGGCACACGAGCTTGCCGCCCGGCACGAGCAGGCGGCCGATGAGCTTGATGACGTGCGCCGGATCGTAGAAGAGGTTGAGGGCACTGTTGACGTAGACGTAGTCGAGGCTACCCTCCTCGATGCCGATCTGGTCGATCATCTCGGGATAGGTGACGACGAACTCCATGTTGCTTTTGGTGAGCTTGTTCTTCTCGACAGCATGGGCCTCGCCTTCGCGGGCGCGCTCGATGAAGGGCTCACGCCAATCGACGCCGATGACATGGCCGGCCGGACCCACGTGGTCGGAGAGCTTGTAGACGCCCAGGCCACGACGGCATGCCAGGTCGAGGACGGTCTGGTCGTTCAGGCCGCCGGGGACGAACATCTCGCAACGACTATCGAGGCCGCCTGCCTCGGGAAGCTGCGCGTAGTGTGCCGCAAGATCGTCGAGTGAGAACGCCATGGATGCCTCCTAGAACAAAAAGGCCCGCGACGCGGGCCCTGGGTTTTGGTGGTGCCGACGAAGAGACTCGAACTCTTGACCCCCGCATTACGAGTGCGGTGCTCTACCAGCTGAGCTACATCGGCCTGGCGCGTTTCGCGCAGTTGCAAAGTCTATCAGACTCGCACGCGTTTGTGGGAAGAAGTTCGGTGGAGGTTATGCAAATGTTTTGCTCATGTCATGCGCACGCTACACATTTTGTTGAAGTCCCGCTGAGCGGGGCGTATACTGGATAGCCCGCTTGATGCGGGCACGTTCCTTGAAAAGGGTTTGAGACTGGGGGTGACTGGTTTCGACAGGATAGTTTGAGCGAAGGGCAGCAGGCCGTGGTCTCCTCGCCACGTTAAACAGGGGTAAAGCCAATTAACTGGCAAAGTTGTTTCTTTCAAGGGTGCGCAGGCTCAACCTGTCGCCCTGGCTGCCTAATTTAGGTTCAGCCCTCCCAACCAGATGCTAAACCTCTGACATCTGCACGGGATCATTTTCAGGAGGTTGCTCCCGGGGACGTAGTCGGTATGCCCCGGGCTAAGATCGAACCGGCGGGAAGCCGCTCTCGCTTGTCGGTGTGCCTGGCGGTTTCCTATTCGAACATCGACTGAGCTTGGAGACACCTTTCGCAGGATTATCGTGGACCGGAGTTCGATTCTCCGCACCTCCACCAAAAGAGAATTAGGCGAACTCCCATTTGGGAGTTCGCCTTACTTTTGCTCGCTCTTTTCAACACGCGATTCCTTTTCCTCACGCATAACATCAATGTATCCGCCGGTGATGATACCCGCAGGCAACGCTATGATTGCGATTCCCACAAGCGACGAAATCATGGCAATGACACGACCTGCTGCCGACACCGGATACAGATCTCCATATCCAACCGTTGTGAGCGAGACACATGCCCAGTAGATTGCGTCAAAGAAGCTATCAAACGTATCTGGCTCAACGTTAAAGAGAATGAGGGAAGTCAAAAAGATATAGCCAATGGCTATAAGGCAGACGACACCCAAAATCGCTCGCTCGCGTCTAATGACCTCTCCAATCACATAGAAGCTTCGAGACCTTTTGGCAAATCGGAACAGACGGAGTATCAACACAAGGCGAATGATCCTCAGAGCCTTGAATCCCTGATTGAGCAGGATAAATGTAGGCAAGATAGTGATAAGGTCGATAATCGCCATTGGCGTGAACGGATAGATGAGAAAAGAGACTGCGCCCCTTTTTATCGTTACGTCAGCGCAAAGCCACCGGGCAACATATTCGAAGATAAAGACAGCCGTTGTCGCATATTCGAGCGCAATCGTCCATGTTGGAGACTCTTTGATGGTGAGGGGAATCAAGCTTGCGATAACGACGATGAAGGAGAAAACCGCGTAAGCATGGTTTTCGTTTACTAGGAAGTTGAGCTTTTTAACGAAACGCGACGCTGTACTCATGCTCTTTGCCCTTCCATATAACAATGCTCATCTTTGATTTTTCCGAGTTTACATTCTATCGGCATGCTGGATCGAGCATAAATAAGAGAGTTATCTCACTTCGTAAGGCAAGCAAAAAAGCCCGAGTATTGAGATGTATATACATAGGGTATATACTGTACTCGCCAGCAAGACACCAAGGAAGTGATGACAGTGATCACGGTATCGAGTAAACCGCAAACGAAAATATCGACATGGGGTAATTCCGATGCCGTAAGGATTCCCTGCGCTATATTGCGCGCGGTTGGCCTGCTGTCGGGCGATGATGTCGAGCTCATCGTAAATGAGCGAAACAACATCGAGATTGTTCCAGCCGGAAAATCACATCGTAGCGTACGCCCCAAGCGCGGCGTCACGTTCGACGCTCTGTTTTCCGGCTACAATCCCCAAGTTCATTCTCCCACTCCTGCATGGCCTGATGATGACATGATGGGTGCCGAGCTGGAAGCGTGGACGCGATGATATGCGAGCAGGGCGATATTGTTTCGCTAAACTTCAATCCCTCTCATGGACATGAGCCTGCAAGTCGCCATTACGCCATCGTTCTAAGTCCCTGGCGCGTCAATAGCATGTGCGCGCTCACGCTGCTTGCTCCTGTCACGTCTGTTGACAACGGCTATCCACTTCACGTACGTATTGCCGATGACAACCCTATTCACGGTTTCGTCCAATGCGAAGCAATCCGCGCAATGGATCTTGAGACGCGAGGAAACATCAACTCAATTGAGCGCGTCGGAGCCGTTGATGATGAAACCCTCTCGGAAATACTCGCCTGCGTATTGATCGTTCTCGGACTCGAAGACCAGTAAGCAGACGCCCCCCCCCGAACACCAAAACATCAGGAAAGCGGTGAATCATGGCATATCAATCGCGTGATGAAATCGACGAGCGCTATCGCTGGGACCTCTCCAGCATCTACGCCGATGACGAGGCGTTCCTCGCTGCGCTCGAGGAAGCGAAGGGCTGCGCAACCAAACTCGCGGCGTATCGCGGCAAGATCTCGCAATCGCCCGAGGAGCTCCTTGCCTACTTGCAGCTGAGCGACGAGGCGGGCGTGGAGCTCGGCAAGCTCGTGAACTACGCGCAGCGCAAGCTCGACGAGGACACGCGCAAGGCGACCTATCAGGATTACTCCGCGCAGGTCATCTCCGTCTACACGGAGGTGTCGAGCGCCACGAGCTGGTTTGCCCCCGAACTCCTCAAACTCGACGATGCGCAGATGGAGCAATTCTTCGTCGCCTGCCCCGAGCTCGAGCTGTACCGTCGTGCCCTGCACATGGTCTTTCGCCAGCGCGGCCACATTCTGGGCGATGCCGAGGAAGAGCTGCTTGCCCGCGCGCAGGACATGGCCATGCAGCCCGAGCACATCTTCTCGCTCTTCAGCGATGCCGACCTCACGTTCGAGGATGCCATCGACGCGCAAGGCGAGACCCACCCCGTCACGCATGGCAGCTACGTCCCGCTCATGATGTCGGATGACCGCGTGCTGCGTAAGTCGGCCTATGCCTCCCTGTATGCGGCATACGAGCAGTTCCGTAACACGGCTGCCGCGACCCTGGGAGCTCAGGCAAAGCAGCTCAAGTTCTACACGGATGCACGCAAATATCCCACGGCACTCGAGTATTGCCTCGACCAAAACGAGGTACCCACCGAGGTCTACACCAACCTCATTTCGTGCGTACACGAGCATTTAGCACCCATGCACAAGTACGTCGAGCTGCGCAAGCAGGTGCTGGGCGTCGACGAGCTGCATTTCTATGACCTCTACGTGCCCATTGTCGAGGATGTCGACATGGAGTTTACCTACGAGGAAGCATGCGACCTCATCCTCGAGGCGCTTGAGCCACTGGGCGAGGGCTACCTCGAAATCGTGCGCGAGGGCCTGTCGAAGCGTTGGATCGACGTGTACGAGACGCCCGGCAAACGCAGCGGCGCGTATTCCGCCGGTGGCTACGGCATGCATCCGGTCATCCTCATGAACTTCCAGGGGCAGCTCGATGACGTCTTCACGCTCATCCACGAGATGGGCCACTCCATCCACACCTATCTGAGCTGCAAAACCCAGCCGTCCGTCTATTCCGATTACGTGATCTTCGTGGCCGAGGTCGCCTCGACCGTCAACGAGGCGCTCCTCACGCAGCATCTGCTCAAGACGCGTACCGACCCGCGCGAGCGCGCCTACATCCTCAATCACTTCCTCGAACAGTTCAAGGGCACGCTGTACCGCCAGACGATGTTTGCCGAATTCGAGCTTGCCTTCAACGAGATCGCCGCGCGCGGCGAGGGTATCACCGCCGAGGCGCTCGGCGAGATATACCGCGAGCTGAACGCCAGCTATTACGGCCCCGACATCGTCGTGGATGACCAGATCGCCGTCGAATGGGCGCGCATCCCGCACTTTTACTACCAGTACTACGTGTATCAGTACGCGACGGGATTCTCGGCGGCCATCGCGCTGTCGAATCGCATCTTGAAGGAGGGTGCGTCCGCCGTGGCCGATTACCTGGGATTCCTCTCGGGCGGGTCGAGCAAGACGCCCATCGAGCTGCTCAAGGGCGCCGGGGTGGACATGACCACGCCCGAGCCGACGGCGCAGGCGCTCGCCTACTTCGACGAGCTCGTCGACGAGTTCGCCGATGCGGTAAGATAGTGCGGCTATGAATAACGCTCCCATCGGCATATTCGATTCCGGATTCGGCGGTCTCACCGTCGCACGCGCCATTTACGAGCGCTTGCCGCAGGAATCGCTCATCTTCTTCGGCGATACGGCACGCTGTCCGTATGGCCCGCGTGACCTGCGCGAAGTGCGCGGCTTCGTGCACCAGATCGGCACTTGGCTCTCAAAGCATGACGTGAAGCTCATCATCATCGCCTGCAACACGGCAACGGCGGCGGGCCTCGCGCTTGCCCAGATGGAGTTTGACGTCCCGGTCATCGGCGTGGTCGAGCCCGGGGCGCGCGGTGCCGTGCGCATGACGCGCAACCGCCGCGTCGGCGTCATCGCCACGCAGGCGACCATCGACTCGGGCATCTACCCGGACACGATTCGCAACCTCGATGCGGGCGTGACCGCGTTCTCTTCGGCAACGCCGCTCTTCGTCGAAATCGTCGAAGACGGCATCCGACGCTCCAACAGCCCCATCGAGCGCCTCACGGCCGAGGCGAGCGACGTGTACCTGCGCCCGGCGTTCCAGTCGATCGCACGCGACTACCTCGACCCCATCAAGAAGGCGGGCGTCGACACGCTCGTGCTGGGCTGCACGCATTACCCCGTGCTGGCTCCGCTCATCCAGCAAGCCGTGGGCGAGGATGTCGCGATCGTCTCGTCCTCCGAGGAGACGGCCAAGGAGGTCGTCGAGACGCTCACCTATCGCGGGCACCTGGCCGACGGCTCGGTGCCGCAGCACAGCAGCTTCTTCACGACGGGCGCCGACCTGGACGACTTCCGCAACATCGGCGGGCATATCCTGGGCTACCCCATCGAAGACCTCAGCTACGTGGATGTTCAAGACCTCTAGGCAGGAGAAACCATGACAGTCAACATCGGTTTGGGACGCTCCTATGGGCGCGGTCCCGAGGAAAAGCGCCCGACGAAGATCACGCGCCACTTTCTCGATAACGTTCCCGGCTCGTGCCTCATCGAGACCGGTGCCACCAAGGTCCTGTGCGCGGTGAGCATCGAGGAGCGTGTCAAGGCATGGCGCAAGGGGGCAGGTGCCGGCTGGATTACCGCCGAGTACGCGATGCTTCCGGCGTCAACCGCCAAACGCACGTCGCGCGAACACCTTACGCGCAAGGGCCGCAGCATGGAGATCGAGCGTCTCATCGGGCGTAGCCTGCGCTCGGCGGTCGACATGACCGGCTTGGGCGGCGAGGTCACCTTCACCGTCGACTGCGACGTGCTGCAGGCAGACGGCGGCACGCGTACGGCGGCCATCACGGGAGCGTGGGTCGCGCTGCACGACGCGCTCGAGATGTGGCAGAACGCCGGCAAGATCAAGACGAGCCCCATCATCGACCAGGTTGCCGCCATCAGCGTCGGCCAGGTGGACGGGCGCATCCTGCTCGACCTCGACTACCAGGAGGACTCGCGCGCCGAGGTCGACCTCAACCTCATCATGAACGCGCGCGGCGAGATCATCGAGATCCAGGGCACGGGCGAGCAGTGCTCGTTCGATCGCGCGAAGCTCGACAAGATGCTCGATGTCGCGACCTTCGGGATCGACGAGCTGCTCGAAGACCAAAGAAGAGCCTTGGAGGAGTAGACATGGCCACGAAGAAAGTCGTCATCGCGACGAATAACGCCCACAAGCTCGAGGAGATTTCCCGCATGCTCACGCCGGTGACGGGCTGGGAGTTCGTGAGCCTCAAGGACTGTGGCAGCTATCCCGAGCCCGTGGAGGATGCCGACGACTTCGAGGGCAACGCGCGCATCAAGGCGCTGGCCGCGCGCGACAACACGGGACTTCCCGCACTCGCCGATGACAGTGGACTGGTCGTCGACGCGCTCGACGGCGCACCCGGCGTCTTCTCGAGTCGCTTCGCGGGCGAAGACGCGACCGATGCCGACAACAACGCCAAGCTGCTCGAGCTGCTAGCCGACGTGCCCGATGACGAGCGCACCGCACGTTTCGTGTGCACGCTCGTCTTCGTCGACACGGACGATTCCGAAATCGTGGCGTATGGCAGCTGCGAGGGAAAGATCGGCTACGAGGAGCGCGGCAGCAACGGCTTTGGCTACGACCCGCTCTTCTTCGCCGACGCCTTTGATGGCAAGTTGACCACGGCCGAAGTGCCCAGCGGGCAAAAGGACGCCATCTCGCATCGTGGCGAAGCTCTGCGCGCCTTCATCCGCGAGTTCGAGAAGCGGTAGCGAGAGGCACGCACCTTTTGCTGTGCGGCGCCTTTTGCCTGGTTATCGATTGCTGTTCTTCATCGAGCGATTTAGCCCGGGAAGAAACAGCAGAAACGGGATGGTGCATGCAAAGCAAGCGCCTGACAAAACGACCATCTCGGCTGGAGCTCCTGCCGCGAGCGCGGTTATGACAAGTGGCAACACATAGGACATGAGAAGGCTTACCGTTCCAATGATGCCTCCGGCACTTCCGATGCTGCCCCTGAGGGACGCCAATGTCGTAGGCACTGCTTCGACAATCGGAGCCGTTACGGAAGAAAGCGCACCCGCCAGGAAGAAGAGAACCGCCTGGGGTCGAAAAATCAAAAAGCCCGAGACGATCATGATTGCAGACCCCACTACAGCAACAATCACCACGAAAACCCTCGTCCTTCGAAATCGATTGCAGACAAGGGGACCGAGCGCGCAGCCAGCGATACCACCATAAGCGACGAACGCAGCCAGCTCGTTTGCCTCCTGGATGGAAGCTACGGCGCCAACAGCTTGGGGCAAGAAGCTCAAATAGGCGGACTTGGCCGCCAATCCAAACCCAGTTATAAGAGCAACGCACCAAACGCACCAGCTCCTCGCGGCAATGAAAATGTTCTTCGTCGTAGCGTGCTCTCCGATATGTGCGGACACGCCGGGTGGCGCATCCTTGACGATGGCCCACCAGGCGGCAACTGCAATTGCAAGCAGCGCCGCCGAAAAGCCAAATGCGGTGGCCGGCAGGCCGAAACTTGCCGATGCCAGCATGGCAACGCTCGCCCCGAGCCCCGAGCTTGCATAATATATTCCAATGGCAAAATTAGTCTTTGGCCCAAACCAGACGCCGAATATGCGCATCACGTTAGCATTCAGGGCCGCTGGAGCAAACCCCAACAACATACAGGCTATTAGCATTACCGAATAGTCTGCGGCAAAGATTCGCATAATCGCCCCTAACAACGAGACGAATAGGCATAGACCCACCACAATCCTCGCACCAAACTTGTCAGCGAGGGCCCCAAGGGGAAAGCCAATTGCGGCTGCGACGAGCATCGGAATGAACATGAGATTGGAAAGCTCGATTGAATCGAGATCGAGCTCGGGCGAAATGAGCAACGCTAGCGCAGATATCTGATACTGCATGAGATACACGACAAATATGAGGATGCTCGCGGCAACAAGCACACCCCATCGGCGCGGGTTAGAGAAGCTTTCGGAGTTATCTTGACCCAACATTCGTCATCTCCCTTTGCGCGTTATTGCGCTTTCGCAATGCCCGAAGAGGGGCGGCCGATTGAGCGAGCCGGCCACCCCCAAACGAACCATTCGCACCTAAGTACCTGATGGACGCCTGAGTGCGCTCCTAGAGGTTCTCAAGCTTCTCGTTGATGGGAGCATCGGGATCATCGGAAATTTTCACCGGCGATTCGAGATTCTTCTCCTTCTCGGCGATTTCCTTGGCGACCTTGCCCTTGGGACCAAGCTCCGGAATAAGCAGGATGAATACGGCAGACGCAAGGAAGATCACGCTTTCGATTCCAAGATTCAGCACGTAGCTTCCAACAGCTATCGCCGATACGGCAACCGGAATAAAATAGGAGCACAGCAATCCAATGGTGCTCACCAAACCACCTGCGCTACCCGCATACTTGCCACGGATATCAGGCAAGGCATAAGGCATGGCCTGGACGATGGGGCCGTTGATGGCGCCAAAGGCTCCCGAAAGCACCATGACCACCATGAGGAAGGGCAGAGACGGAATCGTTCCGGACATGATAACGCCATACCAGAAGTACACCATCAGAAGCGTTCCGATGATAATGGTCACAATCAGGTAGGGCTTCCACTTTCCCAGACGATTGCAGATTGCCGGACCGATGAGCGAACCAATGATTGAGCCGAATGCCGCGCAGGAGGCAATAAGGCCAGCGGTCACAGGATCGACACCACAGCCAAGAATCAGTGCCTGGGGAACGAAACCGGCAAACGCAGTGCAGGCAGCGAGAGAGAAGCCGTAGCTTAAGCCGACAAGCCATACGTTTCGACTCTTGGCGGCGACAGAGAAGTACTTGAGCGGAGACTCGTCTGTACCGCCCATTTGAGGTGCACCCTTTGGAGCATTTTTGATAAGCAGGAACCAGAGGGCGGTCACGACCGTCAGCGCTATCGCCGCCGTAAAGTAAGACATGAAGACGCTACCGAACAGAGGAGCTACCATCTGAGCGAGAATGACACCGACGCCGGCCGAGCCAAAGAAAAAGCCCATGGCCACCTGGGTCTTATCCATAAACCAGGCGCTGAATATCTTGACCAGATTTGCGTTCAGAGCCGAAATGCCTGCACCGAGCATGAACATCGAAACGAGCTGCAGGATGAAGCTGTCTCCGAAGGTGCGGAGAAATCCACCGGCCACTGCGATAATCATGCATACTCCGACGACCTTCTTCGGCCCGATTCTGTCGCCAAGCGTACCCATGGGAATGCTCATGAAAACAGCCGTGAGCATGGGCATGAGAAGCAGCATCGAAAAGCCCGCCTCGTCGATCGAGAACATCGGCATGATCTGGACAGCGAGAGCTGAGACCTGATACTGCATGTAGTTGGCAAGTATGCAGACAAGGCATACGATTAGCAGAATCATCCAGCGATAGCCCGAAAGCTTGATTTTTTCCATTTCCAATCCTCTCTGTTGTAACAATCAGGCGTCTAGCAGGCAGTCGTCAAAAGCTCCGCGCAGCATCTCGCGGTTTTGCGCGTTAGGATCGCTTTCGACAATCCACTCCTTCTCGTTGATTACCATGGTTGCGCGGTATTTCTTGGTGTACGGGGGCCATTCGGCAACTCCGGCATTACTGGGATTGCCGCTTTGCGCGAAGGCATACCACACGTCGCTCATTTGGTCTGCAAGGTGCTGCGGAGGAACCTCGCCAGTCAGGTTCTTTGAGAGGTCCTCCAGATGGGTGTTATGCATCACGAAGGGGAGCTCGATGGCATGGCATGAACCAAGACCAGGGATCTTCGAGGCGTAGGTAAACAGATAGAAGTACGCGTCGTTAAACGCGGACTGATACTCGGCCATGAGCTCGGATCCGACATAGAAGCCAATCTGGTTCGTGTACTCCAGGTAGCGCTCACCTGCTGGTAGCGTCGGATAGGTCTCGATGAACTTCCCTTCGTACAGCGCGTCATCTAGCAAGCCATCAAAGTGAAAGCGAGCCTGCTCGTGCCAGAAAAGGGGCATCTCCTTTTCGATGTCCTGGAAATACAGCCCCCAGTAGTTGAACTCGTTTGCATTGATGCCAATCATGAGTTTCACGTCTCTTGCAGACCCCTCCTTAAATGCCTTGAGAGGTTTGCGAGGAATGTACGTACCGTCACAGGTGGGAGCGAAAATGAGTGAGATCTCATGCATGTGCCTGTCGAAGAATTCGTTGGAGAACACTTCCGTTATTTCTTCCGTGCTCTTGGCAGCGAGTTCGTCCATGTTCGAGCAACCCATCATTTCCATGAATTCGTTCGCATAAGGAGCCGTTATCTCGGGAGCGTTATAAATCTGGATTGGACCCGACTCGCAGATGGCCTTTTGGAACAGGCCCCTTGCCGCCGGTGCAGTCATCAGGAGCCCCACGCTGCCCGAACCAGCCGACTCGCCGAAAAGCGTGACGTTATCGGGATCGCCACCAAATGCATCGATGCACTCCCTTACCCACTCCAGCGCGGCAACCTGGTCCATGATGCCTAGATAACCAGACTCCTTATATTCCTCGCCACCAGGCACGCTGGCAAAATTCATGAAGCCGAACAGGTTCACGCGATAGTTGACTGTGACCATGACAACATCATTGCGATCCGTGAAGTTCGTTCCATCGTAGAGAGGGTCAGACGATCCGCCTTCGACATAAGCGCCGCCATGCAGATAAACCATGACCGGCTGCTTTTGCTTTGTCTTGTCCCTGACCCACACATTAAGCGTTAGGCAATCCTCGCTTTGAGGACGCTGTGAAGCCGCCATAACTGGATCGAACTTCTGCATAGCCGAATAACCGAGCTCCTTGCAGGAAATCATCTCGTCAGATTTGTCGAGTTTCTTGGGCGGCTTCCATCTAAGTTCGCCAACTGGCGGCTTTGCGAAGGGAATGCCAAGGTAGGCTTCACCGCCATGCTCGGTGTGTATTCCCTCGAGAACACCGTAGGGCGTTTTAACGCGTGCTTCTGTCATTCCGCGCTCCTTCCAATAGCGGGGGGTGTAGAAGCGGGACTCAAGCTGACATGGCCCACGAACGATAAAGCAGGAGGGGGCTTTCTCGCTTTCTGTGGATTTGGGCATCCCGCTTCCCGGTCTGCGCCGAGAGCAGCGTACAGTCGCGTGTTACACAGGGGTCAATAAACTAATTAGAAGTTTTTCCTTGCGCTTCATTTTGCTGTAAAATTGCTGGTAGCGATGCTGATTTAATATGTATGTCTTAATTAGGCCGCTTTCTACTATTCAAAAAAACTACGGTGCTACCCAGGAGTTTTGATGAAGACGACACATTTAATAGACAAGGGCTACTCGATTAGGGAAGCAAGGGCGCTCTACGGGCTCACCACCGACACCCTGTATTACTACGAGGAGAAGGGCCTCGTCTCTCCCGAGCGGGATAAATCCAACGGATATCGTATATATACAGCTCGTGACTTCTGGAAACTGAACGTAATCACGGAATTGCGCACTATGGGGTTTAGTCTGGATGCCATCAAGCGCTATTTCGAGAACCACAGCCTTGCATCGACCATGCAGCTACTCAACGACGAGCTTGCCCAAATCGAGACAAGCCTAACCGCGCTGCATCATGCAAAGACTGATGTGTTGGACAGCCTCAACCGCTATGTCACCGCCGTCACCCTCGCGCAATCCTCACAGACAACCATCATGCACATTCCCGACCGCCCCTGCCTGCTCGTTTCACGTGACACCATCTATTACGAGGACATGCCCTACCTTTTTGCGAAACGCGCGCACGAAATGGATTCAACGCTGCGAACCATGCATAGCACGCCTTGCTATGTGGTCGATCAGCACCATATTCAGGAAAATGGCTGCTTTGCGCCGCAGGCCATACTGTTGCAAAACGCAAACGTCACCATTGGCGGCGACTACATAATACCGGGTGGCCTGTACGCAGCCTGCACCTTTCGCGGCGCAATGGATATCGCCCCGGAAATCTACGAGACAATGAGCGCATACATTCACGAGCAGGGATATGAAGAAAACGGCATGGCTGTAGAGTTTTGTCTGGTAGGCGAATACGAATCTGACGACAAAAACGAGTACGTGAGCCGTCTTGAGATACCCGTCACGGCAAGGTAGTGCGCGGAGGCGCGCACCCTCTGCTGTGCGGCACCTTTTGCCTGGTTATCGATTATTGTTCTTCATGGAGCGCGCGATTTCGCGCTTGGCGTCGCGCTCCTTGATGGAGGCACGCTTGTCGTAGAGCTTCTTGCCCTTGCAAACGCCGACCTCGACCTTCACGCGACCTTCCTCGGAAAAGTACATGGATAGCGGAATGAGCGAGTAGCCCTGCTGGGAGGCCTCTTGCTCGAGCTTGAGGATCTCCTTCTTGTGTAGGAGCAGCTTGCGGCGGCGCTCGGGCTCGACGTTGAAGATGGAGCCGTTGCTATACGGGGCGATATGCACGCCGTTGAGCCATGCCTCGCCCTTGCGAATGGTTATGAAGCAATCGCGCAGCTGGGCCGAGTTCTCGCGCAGCGAACGCACCTCGGTGCCCGTGAGCACGATGCCGGCCTCGACGCGGTCTTCCACGAAGTAGTCGTGCAGCGCCTTGCGGTTCTTGGCGATATATGTGCGTTCCTTTTTCACGTGCCGTCCGCCCGTCGTCTTTATCCGTACGTCGTGTAAACCATTCTAGAATACTCTCCCCCGTTTACGGCTCAAAACCGCCCGACAATTGTTTCTGAATCGTTTTGTCCAGATATGAAAATGATGTTTCTTTATAGTAGTTTTGGTGTGTCATAGCTTCGTCGCGATTTCGTGTGAGGGGCACGCGCGACGAGTTTGATTGGAAGATGGAGGTATCTATGCAAGATTCGTTTATCGAGTCGCTCGAGTCGCGTGGTCTGACACGTCGCGCCTTCCTCGGCTTCTGTGGCACGATTGCAGCTGCAATCGGCATTGAAGGCGTAACGGCTGCTGACGTCGCCGAGGCCATCGAGAGCAACTCCCTCATCGGCACGGACGGAGGTTTGGGCGAAGGCGGTCTCGCACCGGTCATCTGGATGGAGCTTGGCTCCTGCACTGGCTGCACCGAGTCGTTCGCACAGGCCGACAACCCCGATCCGGCAACGTTGATCCTCGAGTATCTCGCGCTCAACTACGCCGAGACCCTTTCCGCTGCCGCCGGCTACTCCCTCGAGGAGGCCCGTGAGGAGACCATCGAGGCTGCCAAGGGCAAGTACGTCGTCGTCATCGAGGGTGCGGTCATGACCCGCTACGACGGCGAAATCCTGCGCATCGCCGGTGCCCCCACCTGCGCTCCGCACGAAAGCCACCTGATTCACACGTGCAAGAACGCCGCCGTGGTCATCGCCGCAGGATCCTGCGCCGTTGACGGTGGTTTCTGCGCCGCATATCCCAACCCGGGCGGTGCCGAGGGCATTCAGAAGTACCTCGCGGACAACGGTGTGTCGACTCCGGTCGTCAACCTTCCCTCTTGTCCCGTCAATCCGGCCAACCTGGTCGCGGTTATCGTTCAGTACCTGCTTCTGGGTGGCGAGTCCGTCGTCGCCGGCCTCAACGAGTTCAACATGCCCAGCGCCATGTACGGCGAGACCATCCATGACAACTGCGAGCGTCGCGGCCACTTCGAGAACGGCGAGTTCGTCTACGAGTTTGGCAGCGAGGAAGAGGCCAAGGGCTACTGCCTGTACGCCCTGGGCTGCAAGGGTCCGCAGACCAAGGCCAACTGCCCGCAGGTTCGCTGGAACCGCCGCGTGAGCTGGTGCGTCGCCTCCGGCGCCCCCTGCATCGGCTGCTGCAACGGCGATCCACGCACGACGGTCCGCAACTGGATCGACGTCGATTCCCCGTTCCTGGGCCGTCTCAAGACCCTCAGGCTCGGCAGCATCGCATTCCAGCCGACCCCGATCGCGCTTGGCGTCACCGGTCTTCTGACCGCCGCCCTCGTCGTCCATGGCATCGGCATGAAGGCCACGGGCCGTACCAAGGGTGGCGCTCCGTTCGAGAAGGAACGCGAGTGGGACATCAAGCACGGCAAGAAGGAGCCCTCCACCGTACCTGTTGTCGAAGAGCAGGTCATCGTTGATGTCGAGGAGGGTGAATAAACATGGCAAAGCATTCTATTATTGATCCGGTCGACCGCATCGAGGGTCATCTGCGCGTCGAGATGGAAGTCGAGAACGGCGTCGTGACCGACGCGTGGGTTTCCGGCGGCCTGTTCCGTGGCCTCGAGCTCATCGTCGAGGGTCGTGACCCCTACGACGCGGCCATGCTCGCCCAGCGCGTCTGCGGCGTCTGCCCCGTCTCGCACTGCCATACCTCCGTCTACGCGGCCGAGGAAGCCTACGGCATCCAGATTCCCGAAGGCGGTCGCCTGATACGCAACCTCATCGAGGGCGCGCAGTTCATGCATAGCCACATCCTGTGGTTCTATCAGCTGAGCGCACTCGACTACGTCAACCCGCTGCATGCGCTCGAGGCAGACGTCAACAAGACCTACGAGCTGTGCCAGACGCTGGGCCTCGCCCAGACCGACTTCGCGGCTCTCAAGGACCGTCTCGCCAAGTTCGCGGCCAACGGCCAGTATTCCTGGCTGTCCGGCGGCTGGTTCATGGAAGGTCTCGCCCCCGAAGCCTACAAGCTTCCGGCCGAGGTCGACCTCATCGCCACGGCCCACTACATCGAGGCTCTCGACATGCAGGCCACGGCCGACGAGATCTCCGCGATCATCGGCGGCAAGATGCCGCACGTCCAGACCTCGATTCCCGGCGGTACCGCCTGGTACCCGAGCGTCGAGAAGCTCGACGACGTGCTGTTCCGCGCCAAGAAGCTCAAGGACTGGGTCGACAACGTCATGATTCCCGACGCCATCGCCATCGCGAGCGTCTACCTCAACGATGTCGTGACCATCGGCAACAACAAGCACGGCAACTTCATGGCCTACGGCGTCTTCGACCGCCCGTCTCGCGAGCTCGACGACCGCTTCTTCCCCGCGGGCATCGTCCGCATGGGCAGCGGCGCACCTGTTCTCGAGCAATTCGACGGTTCGAACATCACCGAGGACACGGTGCACGCCTACTACGCAGGCGACCAGAAGCCGCTGCATCCCACGGTCGGCGTGACGGTTCCCCCCGAGACGTTCCCGGGCTACTACAAGAACGAGGCCGAGGAAATCGTCAACGACAAGTACACCTGGTCCAAGGCCCCGCGCTATGCCGGTGAGCCCATGGAGGTCGGTCCGCTTGCTCGCGTCCTCGTCTCCTACATGAGCGGCAACCCCGAGATCGTCGCGGGCGTCAACGCCGTTCTCACGGGCCTCAACCTTCCGGTTGCCCCGGCAAGCATCGTGAGCCTCAACTCTGCGCTCGGCCGTCTGGCCGCCCGTCCCATCGAGGCCTCTGCCGTCGCCGGCTACATGATCGACTGGTGTGGCGAGCTCGTCGAGCTCCTCGGCCTCATCGAGGCCGGAGCCGTCGAGGGCAACCCCTGGTTCGCGGAGCGCGTCCGTGACACGGGCCTGGGCGAGGGCTTCTGGGAGGCTCCGCGCGGTGCTCTCTATCACACCGAGACCATCGCCGGCAATTCGATTACGCACTACCAGGAGGTCGTCCCCACCACGTGGAACATCTCCCCGCGTGACGAGTACGGCATTCCCGGCACCATCGAGCAGGGTCTCATCGGCACCCCCATCACCAACATCGAGGCTCCAATCAACGCCCTGCGCATCGTCCATGGATATGACCCATGCGTCGCCTGCGCGGTTCACATCGTCGAGCCCAAGACGGGCCGCGAGTTCAAGATGCACACGAGTCCTTGGGGAGGTCGATAATCATGGCACATCTCGTACACTATCCTGAGGCGCATCCGTTCATCTTCCGCTTTACCCACTGGGTCAACCTCATCTGCATGCTTCTCCTCATCCTCTCGGGTATCGAGATTCACTACCCGGTCGTGCCGGGACTGATGGGCATGGCTCGTGGCGTTCACATGTTCTGCGCGTTCGTGATCTTGATCAACCTCGTGTTCCGCATTGTCGCCGCCGGCTTCGTGAAGTCCGCCCCGGCATACGGCACCCGCGAGACCAAGCTGGACATGTACACGTTCTTCCCGCAGAAGGACAATCGCCATCAGCTCATTCCGTGGATCAAGTACTACCTCTTCTTCAAGAAGGAGCATCCGCTGGGCGGCAAGTACGGCGTGCCGCAGAAGCTGTCCTACCTGCTCATCGCGGTGGCCATCTTCTTCATGGGCTACACGGGCTTCTGCCTGTGGGCGCCGACGATGAACATCGCGTTCTTTGCCGGCTTCACCACGCTCGTCGGCGGTCTGATGAAGGTGCGTGTCATTCACTACTTCATGATGTTCTTCTTCATCTGCTTCACGCTCATCCACATCTACCTCGCCAACATCGAGGGCATCGATCCGACCAAGGTCATGCTGCTTGGTTCCAAGCCGCATGGTGGTCTGACCTACAGCACGGAGACCATGAACATCTCCGGCTACGATCCCATGGACGAGGAGATCATCGTCATGGAGGACAAGGTGATCCTCGAAAAGGAGTAGGCGCTCCTTTCCATATGACGACCGGAAGGCCCGTGGAAAACCGCGGGCCTTCTTTGCGCTAGAATGGCTCGGACGAGGGAAAGGTTCACCTATGCCCATTGAGACAAACGACAACATCACGCTCATTGGCATGCCCGGTGCGGGTAAGAGCACCCTTGGCGTCGTGCTCGCCAAGAAGCTCGGCTATCGATTCGTCGACACAGATCTGCTCATCCAGGAAAGCGAGGGGGCACTTCTCTCGGAAATTCTCGAGGAACATGGTGTCGAGGGTTTCGTGGAGCGCGAGAATGCCATCCTCGCCAACCTCTCCTGCGCCCACCACGTCATCGCGACTGGCGGCTCCGCCATCTACGGATCCGAGGCCGTCGAGAACCTAAGGGCGCTTGGCACGATTGTCTTCCTCGACTTGAGCCTTGACGAGATAACGCGTCGTCTTCAACCGGATTTGCTCGACCGTGGCGTCGTCATCCATCAGGGTAGCACGCTCGAAGACCTCTACGAGGAGCGCCAGCCGTTGTACGAGCGGGCAGCCGACGTCATCGTCAAGCTCGATGGGCTGAGCACGCTCGAATCCGTCGAGAAGCTTGCGGCAGAGCTTGCGTTGTATCTGCAAGCATAACGAAGGAGACATTGTGGAAGATATCAAGCAGATGGTTGTCTGCGTGGGAAACATGCTCATGCTCGATGAGGGCTTCGGCTCGCATATGGCCAAGGTGCTGACGGATTATGACATGGCACGCGAGGCCTTTGACGAGGAGCACGCGCGCATGTTGATCGAGACGTTCCGCGAGTACGACGCTCGCGTTGAGGGCGACGAGCGTATTCCCGTCCTGGATGCGGGGACCATGGGGCTTAGCCTGCTCCCCTTCATCCGCGACTTCGATCGCCTCGTCGTCGTCGACGCTGTGGATTGTGGACCAGACGCTATTCCAGGCACTTGTTACACCTTCACGCCCGAGGACATGGCGTCATACAGCATCATGCACTCGCTGCACGACATGCGCATCTCAGACGTGCTCAACAACGCACGGCTAGCGGGCCACGATTGCGACATCCGCTGCGTGGGCGTGCAGAAAAAGAACATCGCGCCACGCGACTTCACGGTAGATTTGACCCCCGAGGTAAAGGCTGCCGTACCCTATGCGGTCGATGCGGTGCTGGAACTGCTGGAGATAGAGCTGTAGGTAGCAAGAAGAAGGCCCGCAAATGCGAGCCTTCTTCTTGCATATATATCTCTCGAAACTTAGCGCTTGGAGAACTGCGGACGCTTGCGGGCCTTCTTGAGACCGTACTTCTTGCGCTCGACCATACGCGGATCGCGCGTGAGGAAGCCGGCCTTCTTGAGCTCGGCGCGGTAATCGCCAGCCTCGAGCAGAGCGCGGGCGATGCCGTGGCGCAGGGCGCCGGCCTGACCCGAAATGCCGCCGCCGTTGAGCGTGGCGATGACATCGAAGTGCTTGGCAGTACCCGTCACGGTAAAGGGAGCCGTCGCGAATTCGACGAGGGCCTTGCGGCCGAAGTAATCCTCTGCATCGCGCTTGTTGACGGTGACCTTGCCGGTGCCGGGGACGAGGCGGACGCGCGCAATGGCGTTCTTGCGGCGACCGGTGCCATAGTAGATGGCTTCTTTCTTGGTATCTGCCATGGGTTATGCCTCCAGGTCAATCTTGCGGGGATTCTGCGCCTGATGCGGATGCTCGGGACCTGCATAGACCTTGAGCTTCTTGCCCATCTGGCGTCCGAGCGTGTTCTTGGGGAGCATGCCCTTGACGGCGTGCTCGATGACGCGCTCGGGATGCTTCTCCATTGCCTCCTGGAAGGTCTCCTGACGCACGCCGCCGGGATAACCCGTGATGCGGGTATACACCTTGTCGGTGACCTTGGCACCAGTCACTTTAATCTTGTCGCAGTTGACGACGATTACGAAATCGCCCGTATCAACATGCGGCGTGTAGGTCGGCTTGTTCTTGCCGCGCAGGATCTGCGCAACGGCAGAGGCAAGACGACCCAAGGTCATGTCGGTCGCATCGACCAGAAGCCACTCGCGCTGGACTTCGCCGGGCTTCGCATAGTAGGTCTTCACGTGTATTCCTCCAACTAAACTACCATGTTGTTCAATCACAGAGTTTCACGGGGCTCTGAAAGCGAACCCGTTAAGAATACTCGTGGTGCGACACGAAAGCAATAAAAATATGCCAAATGGATGGCGCTTTTTGCCCTCTAGAGCTTGTCCTCTGACTGGCGCTCCGTCATCTCCTCCTCCTCGGAGGCGACAAGGTCGGGATCGACGACGTCGACATGCGTCGCCTCGTCGCTCACGTTGTCATCGGTCGAGTCAGACGCGGGCAGCTCTGGTTCGGCATCGAGCGCCTCGGCAACCACCGCGGGATTGAGCGCCGCGGGGACTTCGGACGCGGGCGCGGGAGCTGGCTGCGCAGCGGCGACGTTCACTGGCTCGCCCGTTGGCGGAGCCGGCGTGCTGGCGGCTTGGCTCGGCGCATGCGGCGGATTAGGCGCATCCGCTTGTCCGCCCGGCACCTCGAAGGGCAGTGGATCGTCCTTCGACCCCCAAGCCGCGACGTTAAACTGACGCGTCCAATAGCCAACGGCCCTGGAGACGAGCAGCTGGACGAACGTTGAGTAGACGAAGCTGACATAGCACATGACCAAGATGACCGGCAGCATGCCGAGGATGAGCGTCAGGACGTAGCCCGCAAAGGCCGAATCGGAATAGGCACCATTGCTCGCCATGATAATGAGCGGCGTGAGCGTAGCACCCAGCACGATCGACAGCACGATGAGCGTGATGATGCCGATGATGATGGCCCCAATGACCTCGAAGAGGAGCATCATGCCAAAGATGCGCATGATCCCGCCAAAGTCGCGCTTGATCATGGCCCAGACCTTGGCGAACTGGAAGCCCGCGCCCAGACGGTCGTACATCGTCATGCGGATAACGCCGACCCAGGTGATCACGCTCGCGAAAACGAGGAGCACGAGACCGACGACGTAGAGAATCCAGCCAAGTCCGGCATAGAGGATGTTGCCCGGATTGACCACCATGTAACGGCCCGTCGCCGTGTAGATGCCGGTCTCCGCGCCAAGCGAGCTCAGCCAGCCACCGATCGACATGACGATGCTCGGAAGAATCGCCACGACGAAGGCGATGACAAGCGCAAACCAGCCCCAGCGCAGCATCTTGCTGCCCGGACGGCCGTAGATCTTCTTGGGCATGGGTGAATCGACGCCCCAGGCCGCCTTGTGGGCCCACTCCCAGCAGTAGCCATACACGGTCATCTGCCCGAAGATGGGAATGAACTCGATGAGGCCAAGCAGGCAGATCTTGCCGAACCAGCCCTTCGACGACTTGATGTCGTCATAACACGTGCGAAAGTATCTCCCGCTGTAATTCGTCTGCTCCATGGTCTCCTCCGGTTTGCCGACTATGAGATTAGTCTGTGTTCCATAGTATCATGAGCTGCCATTTCGAGCGTGTCATCGAGAGGTCGAAGTTTTGCCCCTGAATAACGTCGCTGCAAGGCCGCCTCGATGAGGGCGTCAGCCACATGTGGGTTCTTGGGTAGCAGCGGGCCGTGGCTATATGTCGCGATGACATTGCGGTAGCGCAGTCCCTCGGTCCCGTCTTCGCCGTTGTTACCAAACCCCCTCATCACCGTACCCAGCGGGCAAGCGCCCTCGCGCAGGCGCGTCCGGCCCGCATGGTTCTCGAACCCGACGACCACCGGCGCGCCCTCGACGGCATCGGCCCTGAAGACGATGTTGCCGATAAGGCGCGTATCACCTGCCTCGGTATACATGGGTAGCGCGCCGATGAACGTCGCCGTTTGCCCCTCGTGATCGCGATAGTACTCGCCGAGGATCTGGTAGCCCCCGCAAATGGCGAGCACGGGAACGTCGCTTTCGATCGCATGCCTCAGGCGCTCCGCCTTTGACCCCGCGACGCCCACTCCCAGGTCTGCAAGCAGCGTGCGCTGGTCGAAATCCTGACCGCCCCCAATGAAGAAGAGGTCGATGTCCCCGAAATCTGCATCCTGGCCAGCGCCGATGTCCACGATTCGCGCATCGATGCCACGCCATTCGCAGCGCCTGGAAAGCGCGATCGTGTTTCCCCGGTCCCCGTAGAGGTTGAGAAGGTCGGGGTACAGATGCCCGATCGTGATGTGCATGGTCTCGTCACCCATCGCGTCTACCCCTCCCAGAATCCCGCAAGGCCGAGAACGCTTGCGGCCTTTGCACGAAAGGCGAGCATTGCCGAATAGTTCGCGACGACGGTCACGTTACGCTCCATGCGGCCGAGTTCCTCGATGAGCTCGCCGTAATCGTGGAGGATGCGTATGCCGGATGCGGGCATGCCGGCATACTTGAGACGAAGCGCCATGTCCTCGGCGCGATCGCCGCTGCAAATCGCACTAGCCTTGTGCGCGCAGATCGCCTCCCAGCCGGCATCGTAGATCCACGAGACATCCGTACCGTCACATTCCTGATCGTTGAGAATGCACACGAGGCCCATGTCCTCGTCGGTCTCGTTGAGCAGAAGGTTGATGATCTGATTGCAGCCTGCCGGGTTCTTCATGAGCATGAGACGCACCTTGGTGCCATACACGTCGAGAACCTCCGAGCGCCCGAAGCCGTGCCTGAACTTTCCGAGCGCCTCGAAGGCCCGCTCCTTGGGAAACCCGAAGGCCAGCAAGCCGGCCACGACGCATGCGCAATTGTAGATATCGTAACCGGCGGGCACGTCGACCGGCACGACCGAGCTCACTCCATCGACGCTCATCTCGAGCACGCAACTGTCGCTTTTGCGCTCGAGTATGCGGTCGACGGAAACCATGGGCATCGGACGTGCGTAGCCGCAGCTCGGGCAACGGAATCCTCCCAGATGCGCAAACGTGATGTAGTCATAGGCGTATTCGGTGCCGCACATGATGCAGTGCGTCGCATCGGAGAGGTCGGTGACACGCTCGGGATAGATTTCGCAGCTCACGCCATAGAAGATGACGTCGTTATCGACTTTTCGGGCAATCGAGGCGACCATCGAGTCGTCCGCGTTGAGGCAAAGCGTCGCATGCGGAGAGTTCTCGACGCCCGCCATGATGTTTTCGAGCGTATGCGTGACCTCGCCATAACGATCGAGCTGGTCGCGAAAGACGTTCGTGACGACGAGAACGTCGGGGTCGATCTGCTTGCATACGCGACGCAGGGCACCCTCGTCGCACTCGATGGCGGCGAGCTTGTAACGCGGCTTGCCCGTCATGCTCGAGCGAATCGCGAACTCGGTCGTTATGCCCTGGATGAGGTTCGCGCCACTGCGATTGTAGAACGCCTCCTCGCCCATGTTCTCGAGAGCCTGGGCGACGATATGCGTGGAAGTCGTCTTGCCGTTGGTGCCCGTGATGACGATGGTGCGCACGCCGCGACTAAGCTGGTGCAGATAGCCTGGGTCGATCTTGAGAGCGAGCTTGCCGGGCAATGAGGTGCCGCCGCGGCCAAGCAGGCGCAGCGCATGATACGTCGCCTTGCAAACGAACGCCGCGCAGACCGTCCTCGCGCCCATGGCTAGTCGGCGTCTTCCGCGCGCTCGAGGAGCCTGGCGATGCGATCCGTGTAGACGGGGTCCTCGATTCCGGCAATCGCGACGTCCACGGTCGGAGCTGCGTCCCAGAGTTGCTCGAGGCGATAGTAGTCACGTGGGCCAGGCTGGAAGATATGCACGACGATGGGGCCGTAATCCATGAGCACCCATTCGCTCTCGTCGAGGCCCTCGATGCTCGCAGGCTTGACGCCGCACTCCTCGAAGAGCCGTTCCTCGACCTCCTCGGCGATTGCGTCGACACGACGATTGTTCGCCGCCGTGCATATGACGAAATAGTCGGTGACGTTGAGCAGGTCCGACACATCCTGGATGACGATGTCGGAACCCTTCTTCTCGTCGATGGCCCGTGCGGCAACAAGTGCCTGTTCCCTGTATGCGCTCTGCTCGGTCAACGTGCCCCCTTTGCGGACGTGCGATTTTGCTTGCGACAATGATAGCGAATTGTATTACAACACGGCATCCGGGTTGCCCTGGCGCGACTTGTCGATGGGATGGTGACGTTTCACCAGGCCGTTCCAGATGTCGAGAGCGGCTGGATCGATGAAGCGCTTGCGATCGATGAGCGAGCGCATGGTCGCGGCATATGCCTCGAAGTAGAGCTCGTCGAGCGGGACCTTTCCCGCCATCTGGCGCAAGCGCTTGACCTCGGGACGACCCTTCGACTTGCGGAGCGGCTCGATCATGTCGGCCACGAAGATGACAATGTCCAGGTCACTCATGTCCAACGAGCCGAGCGTGTGGTTGTGGATTGCGCTGATGATGCCATCGTCGAGCTCTGGAAACTCACGTCTTACGGCCGCGGCGCCGGTAAAGGAATGCAGCACCGGATACAGGTATTCGATATGGTCGGGGCGCTCGATGCCCAGCTCGTCGAGACGCGCCGGCAGTTCGTCATCGGTGAGCAGCTTGTCCCAATCATGCAATAGGCCTGCGATGCGGGCGTCGTATTCGCTCACCCCATACATCCGCGCGAGCTTGCATGCATACTCGGAGACCGAATGGACGTGGTCGAGGCGCTTGCCCGACAGGCGTTCGTCGACCGCCTTGGTCACGCGTTTCAAAAACCTCTTGTCTTCCTTCACGCTCTCAAGCCCTTTCCTCTCGATACGCAGGTCGGGGTGATGAGACAGTTGCTCACGGACGGTGTCTCATTTGAAAATGCGCGATGCC
>OGQA01000133.1_pt1 | contig 42588 bp, 35 predicted proteins | sample 1553011 | NCBI WGS metagenome assembly OGQA01 (sample SAMEA2580256, study PRJEB22360) | human gut metagenome | biome: human gut; feature: human-associated habitat; material: faeces | place: Denmark | collected 2008/2010 | reverse complement strand
ATCGTCCAGGCGCCGGCCGCCCTGTGCGGCGCCGCCCCCTGCCGTACTCGTGGTGGTGATGGACTGCGTGATGACGTTTTTCGGCTCCACGGCCAACGATGCGGCGTTCAACGCCTATGTCACCGATCAGACCACGAGCGAGAACCGGGGCCGCGTGGAATCGGTGCTGGCCGTACTGCCGCTGCTGTCCATGCTCGTGATCTTCGGTGCGTTTGACGGCATGACCCGGCAGGGACGCTGGCGGGAATTCTTCCTGATTTTCGGCCTTCTCGTCATTGCCGTTGGCGTACTGTCGTTCTTTTTGCTGCCGGAGAGCCGCGTGGAGAAGCGCACGGGCGGATTTCTGCCCGCGCTGACCTATGGGTTCCGGCCGTCCGTTGTGCGGGAAAACCGGCGTCTGTATCTCGCGTTCGGCGCGCTTTGCCTGTTTTCGGTGGCGGTGCAGGTGTTCTTTCCCTATCTCATCATCTATTTACAGACGTATCTGCATCTGAATTCGTATGCAATCGTGCTCGGCGTGGTGTTGCTCGCCGCGTCGCTCATCTCGGTTCTCTCCGGACGGACCATTGATCGCATTGGCAAATTGCGCTGCGTTCCCGCGGCCGTGTCGGTCATGTGCGTCGGCCTGGTGCTGATGTATTTTGCCCGGTCCATCGGCTTCGTGATCGCCGCCGGCATCGTGATGATGGCGGGATACATGCTCGTGACCGCGGTGTTGTCCGCCGTTGTACGCGACTATACGCCGGCCGGGCGCGTCGGGAGCTTTCAGGGCATCCGCATGATCTTTGGCGTGCTGGTGCCGATGATCGTGGGCCCGTTCCTCGGCGCTGCGGTCATTCGCGGCGCGGCGGGCACCTATGAGGAGCTGGGCGTGGTCAAGGACGTGCCGACGCCCGCCATTTTCTTGACCGCCGCCGCCGTGCTGCTGACGGTTTTCCTGCCCGTGCTGCTGCTGCGCAGGGAGGAGAGGGGGCGGCACGAATGAACCGGCTCTCCATCGACCCTTCTTCGCCGGTGCTGCCGGAATATCCGCGGCCGCAGCTGCGCCGCGACAGCTATCTGAACCTGAACGGCCCCTGGGACTATGCCATCACCGATACGGACGTGCAGCCCGAGCGGTTTGACGGACAGATACTCGTCCCCTTTTCGCCGGAGGCGCCGCTCTCCGGCGTGCGGCGCACGCTCACGCCGGACCGGTTTTTGTGGTATCGCCGCCGCGTGACGTTGCCGGCGGGCTTTGTGCGCGAGCGCACGCTGCTCCATTTCGGCGCTGTCGATCAGGAGGCCGCCGTGTTCGTCAACGGCGAGCAGCTCGCCCATCACATCGGCGGCTATCTGCCGTTCTTCTGCGATGTGACCGAGGCGTTGCATGGCGGCGATGCGCTGGAGATCGTCGTCTGCGTGCGGGACGGGACGGACGCGTCGTACCACACGCGCGGCAAGCAAAAGCGCGCGCGAGGCGGTATCTGGTACACGCCGCAGAGCGGCATCTGGCAGACGGTCTGGATGGAGAGCCTGCCGAAGACGCATATCCGTTCGTTGCGCATTACGCCGCTGTTCGACGAGGCGGCGGTGGAACTGCGCGCGCAGACGAGCCTGCCCTGCGCCTGCGTCGCGCGGCTCGACGGCCGGACGGTCACCTTCTGCAGCGGCACGGCCGTACGCATCCCCATGCCGGGCTTTCATCCGTGGTCGCCGGAGGACCCCTTCCTCTACGACCTCACCCTGGAGGCGGGGGAGGATCGCGTGGAGAGCTATTTTGCCATGCGCAGCTTTGGCGTGGGGCCGGACGCCGAGGGACGGCCGCGCCTGTTGCTCAACGGGAAGCCGTATTTCCATACCGGCGTGCTCGACCAGGGCTACTGGCCGGAAGGGCTGTATACCGCCCCGTCGGACGAGGCCCTGGCCGCCGATATCGCGCTCATGAAGCGCATGGGCTTTAACATGCTGCGCAAGCACATCAAGGTGGAGCCGTTGCGCTGGTATTACCATTGCGACAGGCTGGGCATGCTCGTCTGGCAGGACATGCCCAACGGCGGCGGCCGCTACCGGCTCTCCACCGTATCGCTGCCGCTGTTTACCGGCCGGCACCGGGACGATCACGCATACGCCGCCTTCGCACGGCAGGAGGCCGCCGGCCGGCGCGAGTTTGCCAAGGAGCTCCGCGAGATGGTAGAGCACCTGTACAACTGCCCCTGCATCGCCATGTGGGTGCCCTTCAACGAGGGCTGGGGGCAGTTCGACGCCCGCGAGACGGCGGAATGGCTGCGCGCGTTTGACCCGACGCGCACGGTAGACCATGCCAGCGGCTGGCACGATCAGGGCGCCGGCGACGTCCGGAGCCTGCACGTTTATTTTCGCCCCTACCGCCACCTGCAGGAGGGCGGGGCGCGCGCGACCGTGCTGTCGGAGTTTGGCGGTTACAACCTGCGCGTCGCAGGCCATGCGTTCAACCGAAAGGATTTCGGCTATCGCCGCTTCCGGACGGCGGAGGAATTCAGCTTTGCCCTACAGGACCTGTATGTGCGCCAGATCATCCCGGCCAAAGCGCAGGGGCTGAGCGCAACGGTGTATACGCAGCTTTCCGATGTGGAGGACGAACTGAACGGACTTGTGACGTATGATCGCGCCGTCGTAAAGATGGATGTGGAAGCGATGCGCGCGCTCAACGACGCGCTGCTGGATCGATTGCCGCAGATGCCGGACGATTGAGCGGTAGCGCCGTGGCGCATTTTATATGAGAGAATTGGGGCTTCCGTCGCCGGCGGAAGCCCCATTTGCACGGGCAGTTCCCGTTAAGCGCGCCTGCGTTTCGCGCGCCTGCGCTGAAACAGCTTCACCAGCTCCACGGCGGGAATGATCAGCACGGCGAGAATAATGGCGACCGCATATTCGGAAAGGCCGACCGGCGCAAACTGGAAAGCGGCTGCCAAAAACGGCACTTCACACACGAGCGTGGTCGCCGCCAGACTGCCGAGCGCCGCCCAGTTGAGCATCCTGTTTGTGCTTTTCATGCACAGAAGGCTACCCTGCTGCAGCCGCAGGTTGAAGCTGTGGAAGATCTCCGCCATGCTCATGGTCAGGAATGCCATCGTAGTGCCGTGCGCGCTGTCGGCAATCTCCCATACGCCTGCTTCCATGTAGTGCCCGACGAAGTAGGAGACGAGGGTCAGCGCGGCGACCAGCAGCCCCTGATAGGCGATGGCGGTCGCCATGCCGCCCGCAAAGATGCCGGCCGAAGCCGGGCGCGGCTTGCGGCGCATGATGTCCGGTTCCGCAGGCTCCATGCCGAGCGCAAGCGCCGGGAAGCAGTCGGTCACGAGGTTGATCCAGAGCAGGTGCACCGGCTGAAGGATCGTAAATCCCAGAAGCGTGGCGACAAAGATGCTGACGACCTCGCTCATATTGGACCCCAGCAGGAACTGGATGGCCTTGCGGATGTTGTCGTAGATGCGGCGGCCCTCCTCGACGGCGCCGACGATTGTGGCGAAGTTGTCGTCCGCAAGCACCATATCGGCTACGCCCTTGGTGACATCCGTGCCGGTGATCCCCATGCCGACGCCGATATCCGCGCTCTTGATCGATGGCGCGTCGTTCACCCCGTCGCCGGTCATTGCCGTCACATAACCGGCGCGCCGCCAGGCGTTGACGATGCGCGTCTTGTGTTCCGGTTGAACGCGCGCATAGACGGCGATTTCCTTGAGCGCTTCCGCAAAGGTCGCGTCGTCCATGGCGTCGAGCTGCGCGCCGGTGATCGCGCGCAGCCCGCCGTCGAGAATGCCCAGCTCCCGGGCGATGGCGGTGGCGGTGTCCACATGATCGCCCGTAATCATGATGGGGCGGATGCCGGCGCTCCGACATTCCATGATGGCGGCCTTCACCTCGGGGCGGACCGGATCAATCATACCGGCGAGGCCGATAAAACACATGTCCCGTTCCAGCTGTTCCGGCGAGTCATCGACCGGCAACTCCGGCAGGTCCCGCATGGCGGCGGCGAGCACACGCAGCGCCCGGGCGGCCATGCCGCGGTTTGCGGCGATGACTTTCTCGCGGTATGCAGCCGTGAGCGGAGCGATACGCCCGTCCTCGGCAAGGTAGTGTGTACAGCGCTTGAGCACTTCGTCCGGCGCGCCCTTGGTAAACTGGCGCACCGTACCGCCTTCGGCGCGGTGCAGCGTGCTCATCATCTTGCGGGCGCTGTCGAACGGCGCCTCGCCTATGCGCGGCAACCGGCGTTCGAGCGCGTTTTTGTCCAGCCCCTTGCCCGCGGCCCATGTGACGAGCGCAGCCTCGGTCGGTTCTCCCATAACGGTTCCCGTTTCGTCCAGCGCGGCATCCGAGCAGAGCGCCATGGCGGTGGATAGCAACGCCTCGTCCGGCCCGAACGCATCGACCACGGTCATGCGGTTCTGCGTCAACGTCCCGGTTTTATCGGAGCAGATGACCTGCGCGCAGCCGAGCGTTTCAACGGCCGTCAGGCGGCGGATGATCGCGTGCCGGCGGGACATATTGGTCACGCCGATGGACAGCACGATCGTCACCACCGCGGCCAGCCCCTCCGGTATGGCGGCCACGGCGAGCGACACGGCGACCATGAACGAATCCACGATCAGGTCGAGCGTAAATCCGTCGGCGCGCAGCAGTTGCACGCCGAAGATGACGGCGCAGATGCCGAGCACGAGCCAGGTGAGCACCCGCGAGAGCTGGGACAGTTTGATTTGCAGCGGTGTCTGCCCGTCCCCGGCCTGGGAAAGCGCATCCGCGATCTTGCCCATCTCGGTCTGCATGCCCGTGGCGGTGACGACCGCCCGCCCGCGGCCGTAGACGACCGTACTCCCCATATACACCATGTTTTTGCGGTCGCCGAGCGGCACGTCGGCGGAGGATTCCTGCAGCCGGATCAGGTCCATGAATTTGGTGACCGGCACCGATTCGCCGGTGAGCGCCGCCTCCTCGATCTTCAGGCTTGCGCTTTCGATCAACCGGCCGTCGGCGGGCACCGCGTCGCCCGCTTCGAGCAGTACGATGTCCCCGGGCACCAGTTCTTCGCTGCGCACGACGACCACATGCCCGTCGCGCAACACACGCGAGGTCGCGGCGGCCATCTCCTGCAATGCTTCGATGGCTTTCTCGGCCTTGTTTTCCTGATAGACGCCGAGGACGGCGTTGATGATCACGACTGCGAGAATGATGATGACGTCAGCAAAACTTTCGTGCTCGACGGCGGAAATCGCGCCGGATATGATGGCGGCGGCGAGCAGTATCAGGGTCATCGGGTCCTTCATCTGTTGAAGGAACCGAAGGATGAGCGGCGCCTTGGGGGGCTCTGCGAGTTTATTTGGTCCATCGCGGCGCAAGCGATCGGCGGCCTCGTGCGAGGAGAGACCGACGACGCTGCTCTGCATCCGCTGCAATACGGCTTCCGCCGTTTCAAGATAATGTTTCCACATACCGTGCACACGTTCCTTTCCGTCCTGCGTTTTGCTGTGCGCATGTATGTGCCGATAAAAAAACATGCGCAGCAATTCCCTTGTCACGCATGAGTCTGGTCATTTAATTCAAGCCAGATGAACGCTCATTCACCATGTATGTTGACTTGAAACGCGGCGATTCCGCGCCAACTACTCCCTCATGAATTGAATTATAACGGTTTGGCGGCGCAAAAGCAAGCGGATTTTCGGCGGTTCTCGTTGCGCCTGGCCGCCAAAACCACAATGCGCCGGGCGTGTGCCCGGCGCATCGTGAGAAAAGGAAGAAAGCGGGAGCGGCGCGAATCAGACGATACCCTGGTGCATCATCGCGTCCGCTACCTTCAGGAAACCGGCGATGTTGGCGCCGGCCATGTAGTTGCCCTCGACACCATACTGCCTTGCGGCTTTTTCAATCGTGTGGAAGATGTCCACCATGATCGCTTTGAGACGGCCGTCCACCTCGTCGAACGACCAGGAATACCGCATGGAGTTCTGGCTCATCTCCAGCGCGCTGGTGGCCACGCCGCCGGCGTTGGCGGCCTTGGCAGGGCCAAAGAGCACGCCGCTCTTCTGCAGCAGCTCGATGGCCTCCGGCGTGCAGGGCATGTTCGCGCCCTCGGCCACGGCGTAGCAGCCGTTGGCGATAAGCCGCTCGGCGGATTGCGCGTCGACCTCATTCTGCGTTGCGCAGGGCAGCGCGATGTCGCAGGGAATGCTCCAGATATCGGCGCTGTTCTCGGAATAGCCGGCCGACGGATGGGTGAGCACATAGTCGCGGATGCGGCGATGCTCCACCTCCTTGAGCTGCTTGATGCAGTCAAGGTCGATGCCGTCCGGATCGTGGACATAACCGTTCGAGTCGGACATGGCGACAACCTTTGCGCCAAGCTCGGTCGCCTTTTCGTGCGCGTAGATGGCCACGTTGCCGGAGCCGGAGATGACGACCGTCTGCCCGTCAAACTGCTTGCCGCGGGTTTTGAGCATCTCTTCCGTAAAGTAGCAGAGGCCGTAGCCGGTGGCCTGCACGCGGTCAAGGCTGCCGTGGAACGAAAGCGCCTTGCCGGTCAAAACGCCGGAGAACTCGTCGCGCAGGCGCTTGTACTGGCCGAACAGATAGCCGATCTCGCGCGTGCCGACGCCGATATCGCCGGCAGGGACGTCGGTATTCGGTCCGATGTACTTATACAGTTCGTTCATGAAGCTCTGGCAGAAGCGCATGATCTCCATGTCGGACTTGCCCTTGGGGTCAAAATTGCTGCCGCCCTTCGCCCCGCCGATGGGCAGCGAGGTCAGCGCGTTTTTGAAGATCTGTTCAAATCCCAGGAATTTGATGATGCCTTCGTAGACGGACGGATGGAAGCGCAGCCCGCCCTTGTACGGGCCGATGGCATTGCAAAACTGAACGCGATAGCCGACGTTGACGTGGACGCGGCCGCTGTCGTCCACCCACGCAACACGGAAACGAATCAGCCGGTCGGGTTCGACCAGCCGATCCAGAATGGCCGCATCGATGAACTCGGGATGCCGTTCCAGTACGGGGACGAGCGAATCAAACACTTCGGATACCGCCTGCAAAAACTCAGGCTGATGTGCGTTGTTGCGGCGGACGGAGGCCTGCAGGTCTTCCAGATAACGCGTTACGTTTGACATGGTCAGGTTCCTCTCGCAAAAAATAATATATATTGTAGCAAAAAGGCCCGCACGCGTCAATATATAATATATAAAAATTTTTGCCTCCGGATTTCCGCGCCGCCCTGACCAACCGAAAGCAGCCGTATGGGACCCGCAAGCGCGCATGAGGCCTGCAAAAGAAAAGCCCGGACACATCCGCAGGGCGGATGCCCGGGCCGGGGCGCGATGGTACGATCAGCCTGCGGCGTTCAGCTCGCGCATGAATTCTTCGCCGGTGATGGTCTCCTTTTCCAGCAGATAGCTCGCCAGGCGGTGCAGCGCGTCGAGATTGTGCGAAAGGATCTCACACGCCCGCTGATGCGCCTGCCGGACGATCTCGATGACCTCGCGGTCGACCTGTGCCGCCGTCTCCGACGAACAGACGAGCGACGTATCGCCGCCCAGATACTGATTCGTCAGCGATTCGAGCGCGACCATGCCGAACCGTTCGCTCATGCCGAAGCGGGTGACCATTGCGCGGGCGATGCGCGTCGCCTGTTCGATATCGTTGGAGGCGCCGGTCGTGGCCGAATGGAAGACGAGCTCCTCGGCCGCCCGGCCGCCGGTCAGCGTGGCGATCTTGTTGAGCGCCTCCTGCCTGCTCATGAGCGCGCGCTCATCCTCGTCCACCTGCATCGTGTAACCGAGCGCGCCGGACGTGCGGGGGATGATCGTGATCTTGTGTACCGGCGCCGACTCGGTCTGCTGTGCGGCGACCAGCGCGTGCCCGATCTCGTGGTAGGCCACGATCTCCTTTTCCCGCTGTGGGATGACGGCCCCCTTGCGCTGATACCCGGCGATAACCACCTCCACGCTCTCCTCCAGGTCGTTCTGCGATACGGCGTCCCGACCGCAACGGACGGCCCGTAGCGCCGCCTCGTTGACGATGTTGGCCAGTTCCGCGCCGGAGGCGCCGCTCGTGGCGCGCGCGATGGCGCGAAAATCGATGTCCTGCGACAGGTGGACCTCCCTGGCGTGTACCCGCAGGATGGCCTCGCGTCCGGCCAGGTCGGGCAGCTCCACGGGAATGCGGCGGTCGAAGCGCCCGGGGCGCAGCAGCGCCTTGTCAAGCGATTCGGGACGGTTTGTCGCCGCGAGGATGACGACGCCCTTGCGCGCGTCAAACCCGTCCATCTCGGTCAGGAGCTGGTTGAGCGTCTGCTCGCGTTCATCGTTGCCGCCAATGCCGCCGCCGTCGCGCTTTTTGCCGATGGTGTCGATCTCGTCGATAAACACGATGCAGGGCGCCTTTTCGTTGGCCTGTTTGAACAGGTCGCGCACCTTGGCGGCGCCCATGCCCACGAACATCTCGACGAATTCAGAGCCGGAGATGGAGAAAAACGGCACCTGCGCTTCCCCTGCGACGGCCTTGGCCAACAGCGTCTTGCCCGTACCCGGCGGGCCGACGAGCAGCGCACCCTTGGGGAGCTTGGCCCCGATGGCGGCATATTTGTCCGGATTGTGTAAAAAGTCCACGATCTCGGTGAGGGCCTCTTTGGCTTCATCCTCGCCCGCCACGTCCGCAAACGTCTTGCCGGTTTGGGCTTCCACATAGATCTTGGCGTTCGCCTTGCCAAAGGTCATGGCGTTGCCCGGGCCGCCCATGTTCTGCAGGCGGGAGATCATGAAGCGCCCAAGCAGCGCAAACAACAGCGCCGGCAGAATCCAGGTCAACAGAAACGAGAGAAGGGGGGAGGCCTGCGTGGGGATGGACGCGCTGAATTCCACGCCGGCATTTACCAGCCGGTCCTGCAGCGTATCGTCCGGCCAGATGCCGGTCTTGTAATAGCGCGTTCTTCCCTCCTCGTCCGTAGCAGAGAAGACATAAAGCTGCTCCTCGTTGTCGAGCGCAAGCTCTGTAACGCTTCCGTCGTCCACCATTTTCAGGAATTCGCTGTAACTGATCTCGACGACCTGCGCCTCCATCAACGGCGGAAAAACAAAGGCGTTGAGCAGGAATAGGACGAGCGATGCAATGATGACATAGTAGATGATGGGCTTTCTGGATGGCTTCTGCTCTTGCATGGCGGTTACCTCAAACTGGTTTTATGACTACTATTTGCTAAATTATAACATGAGAAAGGGGCCTGCAAAAGGGCAAAATAGGAAGTCTTTGTGGTTTTATTGTAGCAACAATATGTTTGCGCAGCGTCTGGCAAATCATCCGGCGCCGCCGCAGGAGCGGTCAGACAAACTTTTGCAGCTGCTTGAGCGCCGCCTTTTCAAGCCGTGAAACCTGTGCCTGCGAGATGCCGATTTCACGGCTGACCTCCATCTGTGTTTTGCCGACGAAAAAGCGCAGTTTGAGAATGCGCATTTCCCGTTCGGTCAGATGCCGCATCCCCTCGTTGAGCGCGATGTGATCGAGCCATGTGCCGTCGGAGGTACGCTCGTCGCTGAGCTGGTCGATGACGTACACGGCGTCCCCGTCGTCGCGGTAAACGGGCTCAAACAGGGAGACCGGTTCCTGAATGGCCTCAAGCGCAAAGGCCACCGCCTCCTCCGCCAGCCCGAGTTCGGCCGCGACTTCGGCAAGCGTCGGTTCGCGGCCGTTCGCCTCGGCCAGCCGGTTGCGCGCCTGCAACGCCTTGTAGGCGGTATCGCGCAGCGACCGGCTGACACGGATGGCGTTGTTATCGCGCAGATGGCGGCGGATTTCGCCAATGATCATCGGGACGGCATAGGTGGAGAAGCGCACCTCATGGCGCAAATCGAAATTGTCGATGGCCTTGATCAGCCCAATACAGCCGACCTGAAACAGGTCGTCCATCATCTCGCTGCGATTGCTGAACCGCTGTACGATGGACAGCACAAGCCGCAAATTGCTGCGGATAAACTCCTCCCGCGCAGCCTCGTCGCCGGACTTGACCTTGAGCAGCAGCTGGCGCATCTCCCTTGCGGAAAGCATGGGGAGCGTAGCCGTATCCACGCCGCAGATTTCCACCTTGTTCAACCGTTGGTGCACCTCCGTTGTCCGCGGCGCTCTGCGCGTCGCCGCTCTGATTATCTTTGCCAACCGGGCGGGATTTATCCGAGGGCGAAGTGCATTTTCCTTCCGTGCAACATAAATGCGGATCGGCCGTTCATATTCTGCTCTATAGGGGGTGTGGACATGGATAAACGTCGCAGACCGTGGAAACGCACGGTTTTGCGGGCGCTCGATCTGCCGGAGGAGGCGTTTTTGACGAGGCGGAAATGATTGAGGACGTGGCCACAGGGTACAGGAATACTCCGAACGGTTACACCTCGATCTACATCGATGCTAAGAGGGGGGCAGCGAGATGGATACGACCAGCGGCTTGGTGGTCGAGAAGGGTGAGAAGTTCGGCATCGCAACGCCGCACCGCGAGATGGTGGCTGTTCTGATTCATACGTTGGAAAACAGAAACAGAACGCAAGGGGAAATTTAAATATACGAGGAGAGACAAATATGTCCGATCACCAACTATATGGGCAGGGCAATCTGCAAGACTCTGGGCCTTCCGGAGGGTCCTTATCCGGCCAGAGGATATCGTGATCCTTGGCAGCCCGCACAAGATAACCCCGTTTAAGCCCATGCCCAACGGACCGGACTATCACCACCCGGTGGTCAGCGCGGCCAACGCGCGGTGGCTTGCCGACCACGGTGCTAAGTGCGAGTGCTTTGGCGACGGCGTATCGATCGAGGATGGCGAGGAGGATGTGAACCCGCCCCGTGATATCCGCATGACGATCAACTACACTTTCCACGAATGCTGCAAAATCTTGAGCTGCTACAGACGGATACCTTCTTCATCTCGTTTGAGCCTCTGCTGATCATCGGCCTCGGATCCTGCCTCGTCAGGATCTAAGCCATTGAGGGACCTCAGGAGTTTAGATGAAAAGAAATATTGGCTTTAGTAAAATTGCGGTACAAAAAGGAGAGAATAGTTAGTGCTTCAAATTGGCGAACAAGGAATTGCCTGATATTTAATTTTACTTGAAGGGAAAATATCATGTGGATCTGTCTTCAAAGGCAGCTCCGCATTAAAAATTAAAAAGGTTGTACAATAGCATGGTCGAGGAGGAAAATGGTATTCGGTAATTAGAAAAGAGGAAAGTACATCTGTGGAGATGAAAAATCCCTAATGGCATTCGTAGCACTTCACCGCTCCGACCTTGCCGATCTGCCCGATGGTTAGCTCAAGCTGGACAACGGCGTCCGTACGAGCGCACAGCACACACGACTATGGCGGCGTAGGCACCCGATTTTAAAACATACGAGAAATTCCTCGATGTTGAGTACCGGATCGGGGGGCTGATCGGCGTGGTCGAACGCGAAGGGGTGGTGGGGTGAATACCTTACGAACATCAAACGACATTACATTTTGCGAAAAATCCATGTTCTCAGGCGCAGCGCTGCTGCACACGGATGCCTATGTGATTATCCGAAGAGGACGCACACAAGCTGCGCTGCCTGGCCGGAGAGGCGCTGCCGAATAAATAGATTGTTAGTAAGGTGTCGGCGTGACCATATATCATCGAAACACAACCCGCTCGATCTGCTCCGCTATCCGATATGAACAAGACAGATAATCTTTATTTGCTCATCCAGCTTGCAGTCAAGGCGCCGGTTGAGCGGATCCAACTAAGAGAATTTGTTCAAATTCACGAGGAACTCAACAACAGGATACCTTTGCTTGCCACGCTGGCGGAAAACGCGTTGCGCACTGTGGTGATGGATATGCAGGGATTTTGCATGCCATCAGCACGCTAAAATACGCTACATTGTGCTGCCCACGCAAGAGCCGGATGCGACCATCCTGATTGGCCCGTATCGCTGTTCGGAACCGGTGTACCGGCGTGTGAAGAGCATCCTGCACGATTGGGGGATATTGGGACATCCATAGCAGAGATATCCAGGCGTACTTCGCCTCGATTACAAAGGCCGATGGGGCAAAAATCATGCAAATGGAGAGCAGACACCTGTTTGGGATAGAGCCGCACATGGAGCTCATCGATACACAGGCAGACGATATGGATGCACGGAAGCGACATGCCTTGCGTGGCTTTGTGGAACGGAAGAAGGTGGACTGCCGGCGGCTTGTAAAAGCGGCCACGCAGGGCATGTATACGGCGGCAGTGGAATGGTTCTCCAAACTGTTAAATTGGAAGCTGGACATGCCGATGAGTATGCAATGAACCGCGTGCAGCGAATTGTTTTTGTCGACGGCGCTGGAAAATCCGACGGTAGACCCGCTGGAGGCTGAGAAACTGTATCACATCTGGATTGCAGGGCAGAAAGCATATCGGGACGAGGAACCATAATTCAAATAGTGGAGGAGTAATGCTTGCTTGTGCACCCGTCGACCGTCGGCGGCAGGGCAGAGCGGCATGCTTTTCTGGATGTCTAGAGCTATATCAGTAAACACATGTGCAACGTACTTCGGACAGCGGATATGCGGATTTCGCAAAGGCACTGAGTGTAGCGGAAAGTTGGCTAATAAAGGTGATCCATGAGGGAACGGGTGGCACAGTGCTGATCAATATCCGTCAGCACCGGCTTTTTGTGGCCAGAGACCTGTTGAAAAACGACCGATCTGTCGTTTGAACCCATAAGGCAGAGGTTGGCATTCTGGAAAAGCAGGCGCTCGTGCGGAACCTAACTAAGATGCTTGGCTGACACCGACGCAATATCGGAAGTGATGAACGTCCACGCGTGTGGCCGTAGTGCCGAGAAAGGCAAGATACCAACAGAAATAGACTTCTCTGCATAGCAAACAAAGTTGTTCTGGGGGATAGGGCAGGAAGAAATCAAAGGAAGAATATAAACGTTATATGATATATGTACAAGCACCCCGGACGGCTTCCAGGGTGCCTGCAACAAATAAATGCGAAAGGGAGATGCTACTTATTGGCTGATTTCGGTTTTTTGTTCGATGACAAGTTCGCCACTGATGATCTTGTCCCTCGTTTCGTAAACGATGCTAGCAATATCGCCCGGAACGAGGCCATGGAAGTCGGAGATGTCGGCAACGCCCTCGGGCATTCCGAAGCTGTAATTCTTACCGACAACGGCACCACCGCCGCTGCGGATGTCCTCAATCATGAGTTCCAAGGTACGGCCGATGTTGTTGCAGGTGCTCGTGAGCAGCAGCTCGGGCGCCAGCTCATTCTGGTCGGACACGTCGCCGAAGCAGTATACATCCTTCTCGATGCAAGCCTGGAAGCAGCCAAGCGCGATGCCGTCACCACGACCCATCAGCACGTCAACCCCCTGCTCAAACATGGCAATTGCCGTCTGCCTACCTAACTCTGTATCGGACCAAGTGCCAGCGAAAGCGTAGACGACTTTAACGTCCGGATTGTAGGCCTTGGCACCCTCCTTGTATCCCTCGAGAGCAGCGATCATGGGCATAGTGTCCATACCACCGATAAAACCGATCACACCTGTTTTGCTCATGCCAGCAGCGATCATGCCGCAGAGGTAAGCGGTTTCCTGTAATTGCGGGGCCATGGTACTCATGTTGTCGAGCTGCATGTAGCCTTGCGACCAAACGAACTGCGTGTCCGGATAGTCAGGAGCAACTTTCATGAGATAATCGCCAAAGTCGAAGCTGTAGCCAACGATCATATCGTAACCGCGGTCAGCATAGTCGCGAATGGTGGTTTCGGCGATGGTGGTCGAGATGCTCTCAATGAAGGTCGCTTCCACATTTTCAACATTCTCGTTCAGATATTCGACTGCATAGTAGCCGCCAGCGTTCCAGCCTGCATCGCTGATGAGGCCGGGCAGAAGCAGCGCTACGCGGTAGATGTCTTCGACGGGTTCTTCTATCTTGTCAGAAACATCGGGGGAAACATTGGTCGGTTCTTTATCGGAGGACGGTTCGGTTGCACACGCATAGGTAAATACCATGAGTAGTGCGAGGCAAAAGGTGAGCAGACGTTTCTTCATGAATTCGTTTCCTTTCTATGTTTTCCGAGCACAGACTGCTGTGCAAATTGATGTTATCAGCAATCCAACCCCTGAAGGGCCTGCTGTCTGAGACGATAGGTTTTTGAGTGCGAAAGAATTATGATGGAATAAAAAAGATCGGAACAGCTTTCTTCTTAAAAGCACCTATCCACACTTTTAAGAAGGAAACGATGTCTCGATCTGCTTTCCAGGAACGTATAGAAGCCTATACTCCCGAGTTACAAAGATAACAGTAGACGGTCGGAGCAGGTTAAGTGACGATTAATAAATGACAAGCGGACTGGGCCAACAGTGCTACCCACAACTCATTACGGTTGTGTTCAAATGGAACTTCATTCCTAGTGAGTAAATTTTACATTCGCTTTAATATTTTGTCAACACTTATTTTGTATAGTGACAATTTATCGCCTGAACAATATGCGCTCCTCTTGTTTTGTTTTGGCAACGATGATATCATGTTAAAAATTCAAATCTCGGTTTCCTATACCGGTCGGAGGCTTATGAAGCACCTGTATGTGATGATTAAACCCGCATCCTCTCTATGCAATCTCTGTTGTAAATATTGCTTTTATGCCGATGTTGCAAAATTACGTGAAGTGCCATCTTACGGCATAATGTCCGCGAAAACGCTTGAAGCGGTACTACATTCGATTGAACGTGAGCTTACGATTGGTGATTGTTTGCTATTGTCCTTTCAGGGAGGCGAACCGACACTTGCGGGACTCGATTATTTTCATCGCGTTGTTAAAATCGTCAACGAGTGGGCTACGGGCATCCATGTGGAATATGCATTGCAGACCAACGCAATGCTTCTCGATACGGCGTGGAGTGCGTTTCTAAAAGAACATCGCTTCCTTGTCGGCGTATCTTTCGACATTCTGCGCGACCTGCATGACAATGCACGTGTGGATATGCTTGGAAACGGTACTGCCAATCGGGTAGAAGGAGCGATCGATTTGCTCAAGCATTACGGCGTGGAGTACAACGTTTTATGTACATTGACAAATGCTGTTGCACGGCATCCACAGCAAGTCTGGAAGCGAATCGTAAAGATGGATCTGAGGTATATCCAATTCACACCCTGCCTTGATGAACTGAAGTGTCCTGGAGAAAGCCCGTATGCGCTAACGCCGGAACGGTTCGCCTCATTTTATGATGGTATTTTTCGCCTTTGGCTTGGCGACTATCGCCAAGGGTCCTATCGGAGTATTCGCTTCTTAGACGATATTATTAGCTATCTCGCATTTGGCTTTGCCGGTTCCTGCGGAATCGGCGGCAAGTGTTGGCCGCAGATCATTGTGGAGGCAGACGGCAGCGCCTATCCGTGCGACTTCTACTGTATGGATTCGTATCGGCTCGGGGATATGACGAAACAGAGCATAAGTGAACTTTTGACCTCACCCGGTATGCGAACATTTCGCACCCGAGAGCACCGGGTACCCAAATTGTGTAGAAGTTGTCAGTACTTTCGGTTTTGCGGCGGTGGATGCAAGCGAATGCAGCATGAGATGTGCTGTTCCGAAGATGACACCGTCTGCGGTTATGCGATTTTTTTAGAAAAACACATGCCAGAGCTTCGTCAACTTGCAACTTCAGCACGGCTGAAACGCAGCCAGGAATGGCGCTGCTCGCGCTGAACGCATTAAAAATGCCCTTGACAGTAAAAAAATTGTGCTATATACTACCCGCGTAAACGACACGTGTGGAAAAATTCAAACAAGGCAAGTGGCAACCGAAAACACGAGCGATCTGTGGACTTTCGCATGAACACCGTTGAGACCGTGCTTGGCCCCATAAACACAACAGAGCTTGGCTTTTCCCTGATGCACGAGCATGCTCTTATCTCCGGCGAGAATGATGATAAGGTGTTTTCTCGGACTCGCCTTGCATTGATGCAGCTCAAACACAACTACATCAAGTCGTTTGTCGATGCAACCCCTATCGATTGTAGGAGAGACCCAACAGGATTGGTAAGTTTGGCTCAGGAAAGTGGAATGAACATTCTTGCTTCGACCGGCCATTTTGATACTGATCAGGCCGGTACAAAAGGGGTAACCCGTCTCGTTGATCTTTTCGTTCGGGATTTGAGTGAAGGGATGGGAAACAGCGGAGCCAAGGCCTCATTTATTCGAACCGGAGTCGGAAAAGCTGGTCTGACCGATGCGGCTATGCGTCATCATACGGCTGCTGCCATTGCTTCCAACATATCCGGTGCCCCGATTATGCTTCGCACCGCCCACACGATGCGGCATGCCGGTGCGCAGGTTGATCATCTGTTGAACGAAGGTGTGCCGCAGGAACGAATTCGTGTTGAGCACAGCCTCTTAATGGAATCTGAGGTGGCGGCCGCCATTGCAAAGCGCGGCGTTTGGTTGGTTGCTGATCGGTTCTGTTTAGATTGTGAAGTGCGGCTCGCACGATTCACATGCCTGTTGCAAGCCGGATATGCCGATCGATTACTGCTATCGTTGGATCTGTCAACTGTGGAATCGGACGATTCTGGAAATATCCCAAAGCAAAACGACGTTCCGTATGGCTGGCTTCATTTGAAACTGGATGTAATCAAAAAACTGAACGACCGAGGAATTGATGGCGATTTGCTTTATCGGATTGCAATTGAGAACCCCAAGCGATTCTTCAACAATTGCCAAAGAAACTGAACAAGGAGGAAACTATGAACATTGTATTCGCATTCGCGGATGACTGGGGTAAATATGCAAGTGCATACGCCCAGTTCGAGGACGAGGAGTCAATCAATTCACTGATCTCTACGCCCAATTTTGACAGGATCGCTAAAGAGGGTGCCCTGTTCCGACATGCATTCGTACCTGCTCCATCTTGCACACCGTGCAGAAGTTCTGTACTTTCCGGTCGATACTTTTGGCAGACCGGTCTCGGAGCCATACTCGACGGTTCGGTTTGGGATGAATCCATTGAGACGTATCCGCTCGAGCTTGAGAAGAAGGGCAACTACTTCATTGGACATACATACAAGGTTTGGTCGCCCGGTGTTGTATCGGATGCACCGTATGGCGGACTTCGTACTGCGTACAATAAGGGTGGCATCCGTTTTGGATTGTTCTCAAATGAAGTGACCGCGCGAAGTGAGGAAATCGGTATCGAAGCAGCAAAGCAGGAGCTTTATGATGAGGTCGAGATTTCTTTCTCCGATTTTTTGGAAAAGCGTCCTGAAGGGCGGCCTTTCTGTTATTGGTGGGGACCGACGAACACGCACCGTACTTGGGAACGCGGATCGGGCAAAAAAATCTGGAATATCGATCCCGATAATCTAAAGGGAAAGATGCCGGACTTTCTACCTGATGTCCATGAGATCAGACAGGACTTTGCAGACTATCTCGGTGAAGTGCAGGCATTCGATGCTGGTCTTGGGGTTATCATCCGCAAGCTTGAGGAGATTGATGAACTCGACAATACCATGATCGTTGTAAGCGGCGACCATGGTATTCCAGGCTTTCCACGTGCAAAGTGTAACGTGTATGATTTTGGCCAGGAGGTTTCCCTTGCCGTTCGTTGGCCGGGCAAGGTTATGCCTGGACGTGTTATCGATGACTTCGTTAACATCATGGATCTAGCACCGACATTCCTCGAAGCGGCAGGAGTCGCTATTCCAAAGAGTATGACCGCCAAAAGCCTACTGCCGGTGCTTCTTAGCGAAAGGAGCGGACAGATTGATGAAAACCGCACATTCGTCGTTACGGGCAGGGAGCGACATGCTCAAGACGCGCGGGCGGGTGGTTTGCCATATCCAATGCGCGGCATACGAACCGACAAATACTTGTATGTGGTAAATTTTGAACCAGACCGGTGGCCGATGGGCGATCCACTTGGATTGGAGGATCCAAACCGACAAATTCCGTTCTCCGTAATCCGACACGTCCGCTATGCGACCTTTACCGATTGTGACGCAAGCCCCACAAAGGCGTGGATGTGTGTCCACCGCAATGACGAGAATGTGAAGCCTCTCTTTGATCTCGCGATGGGCAAGCGCCCATATGAGGAACTGTATGATCTTGAGAACGACCGATACTATATGGTTAATGTTGCCGAACGTGAGGATTATGCCGAGGTAAAGGAAGCGCTCCGCAAGCAGTTATTCACCGTGTTGACCGAGCAAGGGGACCCGCGCGTGACGGAAACGCCGTGTCGATTCGAGGCTGCGCCGTATGCGGGGGCAAGCAAGGTGCCCTTTGTATCTCCGGGTATCGGTGTTTGGTATTTTTAAGATCATGATCACAGCCATCTGCAAACGAAGTGGCACCATACAGAAAATGGGGATGCAAAATATCTCCGCCTGAAACCATTATGCCCAAACCGATTCAGGAAAGGAAATATCACGATTCATTGCGGCGGGCAAATTTTTTCCGGTGCGCATTCTGCGACGGCAAGCGGCCGCTGGCGTGATGACTAGCGGCCGCCGTATTTTGATGGAACGTTCCGTTCCTCCCCCAAAGTTCAACTGAGAGTCATTTGAGAGTCATTGCGTACCTCCGTTTCAAACGAAGGTGTGTGTTTATAATCAAGAGTACTTGTTCAACTAAGCCCTTACCCTCTAGGTATTGCCAAGGTCTGCTCACCCCATCTGTCCTGGTCTCTTCCGGCATTAAATGGTATTGTCCCAATCTTCGGTGCACTCTGTACTATATAGTATCCACTAAGGCACTCGCAGTCGATTCGAGCGAATAGCACAACAGCAGTCCCATTGCGAGCAGGTCGGCATCAGTTGCCGCGTTAAAGTAGACAAACGGCGCATTAGACGTTCCGTACTGTTTGATCTCAATATTACACAATCCGCGCACTTCATCCTTTGGAGCATCTATGCCGAGTCTGGTATATAATTTGAACACCACATTTAAATTGATGCAATTCGCGATCATCCCCGCGCGGCAGATGTATGTATGCGGATAGCGGTCATCTGGCCTTTCTTTGCCTGCTATAATAACTCTCAGCATAGATCGCTTCAGCAATTATAACGCCTCTAAAGCCTCGCCATTTGTCTGGTACTCCCCAAGTATCAGGAACCTTATAAGAAGCTGCATTCGTCCTGCATACAGTTTACTCTTCGCTGAACGGCAGCATCCAGATATGCTTCATTACAAGCCAACAACCGCAGCAGTCAAGATTTGTCCAAGAGATATAGGGACTCAAACCGATCCTAAATATTGTAATATGGAATGATTTCATTTCCTAATATGCCGGGTGTTCAAAGCTCTTTCCGCTCTGTTTATCGGGGAACACTCAGCCGATTTGGTCTGTATAGGATCGTATCGTTTCGAGCTGACGACCTAGGTTCTGATCCTCATCTCGCTGCGATTGCTGAACCGCTGTACGATGGACAGCACAAGCCGCAAATTGCTGCGGATAAACTCCTCCCGCGCAGCCTCGTCGCCGGACTTGACCTTGAGCAGCAGCTGGCGCATCTCCCTTGCGGAAAGCATGGGGAGCGTAGCCGTATCCACGCCGCAGATTTCCACCTTGTTCAACCGTTGGTGCACCTCCGTTGTCCGCGGCGCTCTGCGCGTCGCCGCTCTGATTATCTTTGCCAACCGGGCGGGATTTATCCGAGGGCGAAGGGCATTTTCCTTCCGCGCAACATAAATGCGGATCGGCCGTTCATATTCTGCTTTATAGGGGGTGTGGACATGGATAAACGTCGCAGGCCGTGGAAACGCACGGTTTTGCGGGCGCTCGATCTGCCGGAGGAGGCGGACGGCGAGACCGTTAAGGTGACGATGATCGGCCACGACCACCTGCTCGTAGAGAACCATCAGGGCGTCCTGCAATTTGCGGCGGATGTCGTCCGGCTATACAGCGGGGACGGCGTTGTTCGCGTCGAGGGCGATGGTTTGACGCTTGTGGAGTTCAGCGCCGGACGTGCCGTCGTGCGCGGCAGGATCGCCGGCTGGTGGTTTGAGGATGGTCGATAAGGGCATGTGGCATTCTGTTGAAGGGTATGTTATAATACAAATCAAGGGCACGGGCGTTGAGCGGCTGCTCAATGAGATGCGCGCAGCCGGTATTCCCGTGCGCGACCTTGTGCGCGTTGGACGCACGGAGTATCGCTGCCGCCTGCGCGCGGCGGATTTTCGCCGCCTGCATGCGTTGCGCCGCCATTGCCGCATCCACATCCTGCGCCGTGGAGGGCCCTCGGTCTGGCTGGCGCGCTTATTCCGGCGTCGCGCGCTCTGGATCGGGCTGCTGCTCGCGGCGGTGCTCATCGGCTTTTTGTCCACGCGCATATGCATCATCCGTGTCGTCGGGTGCGAGCGCGTTGCGGAGCGGACGGTGCTGCGCTCGCTTGCCTCGCTCGGCGTCACCGTCGGACGCCCGCGCAGCGGATTGTCGCTGCCGGTGTTGGGCGAAAAGCTCATGGCGTCGGATGATCGCATCGGTTGGGCCGGGCTCTCGCTCGACGGCGTGGTCCTCACGGTGGAGATCGTGGAGATGATTCATGCCGAGGAGCCGGTTGATCCGGAAAAGCCATGCGATGTGGTGGCCGTCAAGGATGGCGTGATCGTCAGTGCAAACGCCGTGTCCGGCAACCCGCTCGTACGCGCCGGGGACCTGGTGCAGGCGGGCGATGTGCTCATCGCGGGCGACCTGACCCGCGAGGACTCGCAGACCCCGCTTCGTGTGCACGCTTTTGGCGAGGTGCGCGCCAACGTATACTACTTTGCGGAGGCCGCCGTCACGGAGGAGAGCGAAACGCTGCAGCCAAGCGGCCGTACCGCTGCCTATCGGGCGGTGTATATCGCCGGGCACAAGCTGTTTGAGAGCGAAATTCCCTTTGAGGAGTACGAGCTTTCAAACGTGCGCACCGCTTTGCTGCCGGGCGCGGTGCTGCCGCTGGAAGTGGTGGATGCGGTATGTGGAGAACTCACGATGCAGCCGTATCGCATCGATGCGGCCGAACGCAGGGAGCGCGCCGCTTTTGAGGCGGAACAGGGAGCGTTTCTGCGCGTCCCGTCGGACGCGCAGATCGTGGAGAAGACGATCGCCTACGCCGAGCACGAGGGTTGCACGGTCGCCGTGATCTGCGTCATGACGGAGGAAACGATCGGAATGGAGAGGGAATTGCCCGATGACGGGAACGAATGAAAAGACCACGCAGATCGTGGGCGTGGAGGCGATGGACGACCTCATTGGCCTGTTCGGCGTGTTTGACGAGAATTTGCGCGTGATCGAGGAGGAGACCGGCACGCGCATTGCGGCTACGGAGGAAGGAATCCGCATCGAGGGCGGCGAAGAGATGACGGCGCTGACTGCCACGGTGCTTGAAAAAATGTTGGACATGCAGCGCCGTGGCGAGCCGATCAACCGTTCGCGCATTCGCTATGCGGTGGATCTTGCGCGGGAGGGCAATGCAGAGCTGATCAGCCAGATCATGGGCGACGTGGTCGCCATCACCAGCCGGGGCCGCCAGGTCCGCTGCAAGACGCTTGGTCAGAAACGGTATGTGCAGGCGCTGCGCGAACACGAGCTTGTGTTTGGCGTGGGCCCTGCCGGCACGGGGAAGACCTACCTGGCGGTGGCCATGGCGGTGCTCGCCTTCAAAAACAAGGAGGTCGACCGGATCATTCTGACCCGGCCGGCGGTAGAGGCGGGGGAGAAGCTGGGCTTTTTGCCGGGCGACCTGCAGACGAAAGTTGATCCGTATTTGCGCCCGCTTTACGATGCGCTCCAGGATTTCCTTGGGGTGGAGACGTATCGCTCGCTGACCGAACGCGGCGCGATCGAGGTTGCACCGCTGGCGTATATGCGCGGACGCACGCTCAATTCCGCTTATATTATCCTTGACGAGGCGCAGAACTGCTCCATCGAGCAGATGAAGATGTTTCTCACGCGCTTTGGCGAGGGGTCACGCGTGGTTGTCACGGGCGATATCACCCAGATCGACCTGCCGCGGGAACGCCGCAGCGGTCTTGTGCACGCGCTGGAGGTACTCGAGGGCGTGGAGGGTATCGAGGTGGTGCGCCTCACGCATAAAGACGTGGTGCGGCACGAGCTGGTGCAGCGCATCATCCGCGCGTACGAGAAGCACGAAAGGTCCGAAAAACACAGGAATTGAGGGGGATTGCCGTGGCCAACGACCGCAGAAAAAAGAAGCGCCGCTTCCGCAGCACCGGCCAGTTTATCGGCCTGCTGTTGCTGGCCGGCCTGTTTGCGCTGAATGCGCTGGTTGCGCTGGCCTCCCTTTCGCAGCGCAAGTATAGCGTGTCCGTCGGCGCGGCGGCGCCGGAAACGATTTGCGCCACACGGGAGATCGAGGATGTTGGCGCTACCGAAACCCGGAAAAAGGCGGCGCGCGCTGCGGTGGAGACCGTTTTTGCGCTTGATGAGGAGCTGGCAAATACGCTCATTTCCGGCGTAGAATCCTTTTTTGACGCGCTTGCCGAGCTGCGTGCCGAAGCGGCGGCGATCCGTGCGGTGGATGCGCCCGTGGCTGCGGATGGAACGCCCCTCACGGACGACCGGTCCTGGCAGGTAGTTGTTTTGCAGGACGAGCTGTTGACCATGCTGGCCAAGCTCCCCATGCCCCTGTCGGATGCGTCGTTGGGCTATGAACTGCTCTCCGCTACCGACGAGGAGCTGTTACGCCTCAAGGAGATCGTGGTGCCGAAGATCACCGAGCAGCTTACGGCCGGCTTGCCGGAGGAGGCGCTTGAAAGTACGGCGGCTTCGGCCCTGCGCGAGCTGCAGATTACCACGCTGCCCACCCGCCTCAAGGAATTGGGGGAGATGCTTTACGACCGGTATCTGCAGCCGACGCTGCTGCCGGACGAGGAGGCGACGGCGCGCGAAAGGGAGTTGGCGGCCGATACCGTAACGCCCGTCGTTATTTCCCGCGGCTCCGTCATCGTGGAAAAGGGCGAAACGGTCACCAGCAGCGATTATGCGACGCTCGTCTCGCTTGGGCTTGTCAGCGGCGTGAACGACAACGGGCTGTTCCCCCTGGGCGTGGTGGGCGCGCTTCTGGCGGCATACGTGCTGTTTGCCTGGTATCTGCAACGGGCGTTGCCGTCCCTGCTCGCCTCGAGCAAGCAGATGTTCATGTTGCTGCTGATCGTGGGCATTGCCATCCTGCTGGAGTGGGCCTGTTTCCTGCTCGAACCGCGGATCGTGCCGTCGCTTCTGGCGGTATTGCTCTGCACGGTGTTGCTCTCGCGGGAGGCGGCGCAGGCGGTCAACGTGCTGCTCGCCCTGTCGTTCGGGCTGATGGCCGGCGGAAACGGCAGCGGCATGCTGGGCAGCTCATCGCTTTTGTCGGTTGCAGCCTCTTTGCTGGGGGGGCAGGCGGCCATTCTCGTGGCGACCGGCAACGAGAGGCGCGGCTCGCTCATCGCTGCCGGCGGCGCTGCCGGCGGCGTCGGCGCGATTGTCGTGCTCTCCGGTTGCGCGATCCTCGGCAAGTCGTTCGATGAAACCCTGATCCATTCTGGGCTGGTCCTGCTGCCGCCGGTGGTGCTTGCCGTGTTCTGCGTGGGCATGCTCTCCGTTTGGGAGAATGTGTTCGACGTGGTGACTCCGGCGCGCCTGCACGAGCTGCTCAATGGCAATCATCCGCTGCAGCGCAAGATGATGACCGTTGCGCCCGGCACGTTCCATCATTCCATGATGACGGCGTCGCTTGCGGAGGGCGCGTCGGAGGCGATCGGCGCAAACGCGCTGCTGGCGCGTGCGGGCGCCGCCTACCACGATGTGGGCAAGCTGCGCCGCCCCGCATACTTTTCAGAAAACCAGACCGACGGGAGGAACATCCACGATACGCTGTCCCCGGCGGAAAGCGCTGATTTTATCATTGCGCACCAGCGCGACGCGGAGGCGTTGCTGCAAAAGTATCATGTGCCGGCGGCCGTGCGTGCCATCGCCGCGGAACACCACGGGACCACGCTCGTCGCTTACTTTTATCACAAGGCGAAGCAGGCGGCGGGGCAGACGGTGGATGAGGCGGCGTACCGGTATCCGGGTCCCCGCCCGACCACGCGGGAGAGCGCGATCGTCATGTTTGCGGACAGTTGCGAGGCGGCGGTGCGCTCGCTGGGCGATGCGACGGCCGAACAGATGGCGGATATGGTGCACAAGGTCATCCGCGGCAAGATCGACGACGGGCAGTTGGCCGACTGTCCGATCACCATGCAGGAGATTGCCAGGATCGAGAAGAGTTTTCTGCTGACGTTTAGCGGCATCCTGCACGATCGCGTGCGTTATCCGGAAGAGGAGGACGTGCAGATATGACCGACGTATGCGTGGAGGAGGGGCTGGCCGTCTCGCCGGAGGCGTGCGAGCTGATCCGGCTAGCGGTGGAGACCGCGCTTGCGCACATGGGGCGCGTGGGCAGCGTCTGCGTGCAGCTTGTGTCCGAGACAGAGATTCGTCGGCTCAACGCCGGCTTTCGGGGGATTGACCGCGTGACGGACGTGCTTTCGTTCCCTGCGCTGGAGGGGGAAGCCATAGCGGCGCCGCCGGACGGCTGCCTTGGAGACATTGCCGTCTGCATGGCGCGCGCGGCGGAGCAGGCGGAGACGTATGGCCATCCGTTGGAGCGGGAGTTGGCGTTTCTGGCGGTGCATGGTACGCTGCATCTGCTGGGGCTCGACCATATGACCGCAGCGCAGGAGGCGCACATGCGCGCCTGCCAGCGGCAGATCATGAAAGAAATGGGGCTGGAAATTGCATGAACAGGATCGAACAGAATGAACTGATGCACATGCTCTCCCTTGCGTGCGCGGCGCGGGAGCGCGCCTATGTCCCGTATTCCGGCTTTCGCGTTGGCGCCTGCCTGCGCGCGGCAAGCGGGCAGTACTACATGGGCTGCAACATCGAGAACGCGGCGTACACGCCCACCAACTGCGCGGAGCGCACGGCGCTGTTTACCGCCGTCTATCAGGGCGAGCGCGCGTTTGACGCTCTCGCCGTGGCGTGCAGCGGCGATTTGCCCGCCTATCCCTGCGGCGTATGCCGGCAGGCCCTCTCGGAGTTTTGCGAGCCGGATATGCCCGTGATCGTGTGCAACGCCGCAGGAGAGGCGGAGCAGACGACGCTTGGCGAGCTGCTGCCGCACTCCTTTGGCAAAAAGGATCTTGCATGAGCGGTTTTCGCTCCGGCTTTGTTTCCATTGTCGGCTGCCCGAACGCGGGCAAGAGTACGTTGCTCAACCGGTTGGTGGGACAGAAAATTGCCATCGTGTCCGATCGGGCGCAGACCACGCGCAACCGTGTGACGGGCGTGCTTACGCGCGACGGCTACCAGATCGTCTTTTTGGATACTCCGGGCATGACGACGCCGAGGAACCGCCTGGGCGAGTACATGCAGAAGGTCGCCGTGGACGCGTTGAGCGATGTGGAAGCCGTGCTGTTCGTCGCGGATGCGCAGCAGGGCGTGCGCGACAGGGACGAACGCATTCTGGAACGCCTTTCCCTTGTTAAGGCGCCTCTGTTCGCGCTTGTCAACAAATGCGACGCCGCGCCGATGGCGGCCGTGGATCAGGCCAATGCGTCGCTTAGCGCCCGGAAAATATTTCAGCAGGTCCTCATCGGCTCGGCCAGGACGGGCGAGGGACTCGACGCGCTTGAGGCCGCGCTGCTGGCGCAGATGCCGGAAGGCCCGCGGTATTTTCCGGACGACATGGTGACGGACCAGCCCGAGCGCATCATCTGCGCCGAGATGGTGCGCGAGAAGGCGCTCGAACTGTTGCGCGAGGAAGTGCCGCACGGGATCGGCGTCGCGGTCGAGCGCATGGCCATGCGCGAGGCAGGCGATCTTATGGACGTCTATGCGACGATCTACTGCGAGCGCGAGTCGCACAAGGGAATCCTCATCGGCCGTGGCGGCGGGATGCTGCGCCGCATTGGCGCGGCGGCGCGCACAGATATGGAACGGATGCTCGGCTGTCGAGTGAACCTGCAACTCTGGATCAAGGTGAAGGAGGACTGGCGCAACCGGCCGGGCGTGTTGCACGAACTGGGGTATGAGTGACGCCTGTGCGCCCATGCCAGAAATTTCGCCTCATGCGCGTGTGCCCTTGCCGCCATACTAAGGCGGCAAGGAGGCTGAACCGGATGGAGCAAGGAAAGCAAGGAAGCCGCCTTCAATGGCAGCGGTTTATGGACACCGGCGAGATCGGCGCCTACCTGTTGTATCGTGCCATGCGCACAATGGAGGGAGACGGGCCCGCCGGAGAACGGGGGAACGAATGCCGGTCATCTGTGCCACGGGGATCGTAACCAGATACGTCAATTACCGCGAGAACGACAGAATTCTCAGCATCTTTACCATCGATCATGGGCGCATTGACGCCAAGGCGCGCGGCTGTCGCCGCCCGGCCAGCCCCCTGCTGCCGGCGGCACAGCCGTTTGTGTACGGGGAGTTTGAGCTGTTTGCCGGGCGGGACAAGTATACCGTCAACCAGTGCGCCGTCGAGGAGAGCTTTTTCCCGATCCGCGAGGATATCGACCGGTTTGCGGTCGGCTCCGCCATGCTGCAGCTTGCGCATGAGGCCGTGCAGGAGCGCGAACCGAACCGGCCGCTGTTCTCCCTGCTCTACCATGCGCTTTCCTTCCTCGCCTATGCCGAACCGCTCGATCCGATCGATCTGTTCCTGTGTTACCTGCTGCGCTATCTGAACACGATCGGCTATTGCCCGGCCGTTACGTCCTGCGCCCGCTGCGGGCGCGACCTGCGCGCGGACATGCATGTATATGCGTCCGCGCGGGCGGGCGGCGCCATATGCGCGGCCTGCGCCTCTGGCGCGCAGGAGATCAGCAAAACGGCGCTCGAGGCCATGCGCCGGATGCTGCTGCTCGGTGATGCGGAGCTGTATCGCGTGCGATTGAACGATGGGCTGCGGGCCGAGCTGCGCCCCTTTTTGACGGAACTGGCCGTCCAATCGCTTGAGTATGGTGCAAGAACTCTTGCATTTTTACAGGAACTGCGATAATTTTGTATGCCCAATGCCGCAAAAAGGGGGTACAATAAAATTATTGTAGAAAATGCCCGCAAAACCCTGCAATTTTTATTGCAAATCGAGGATGAATTGATTATAATAACATCGGTTTAAGACATTGGAAAAAAATTATCTAAAGGAGGGCATTACTTTGGCGCACAAGTATGTGTATCTGTTCAGCGAGGGTAACGCGAAGATGCGCGAGCTACTCGGCGGCAAGGGCGCAAACCTTGCGGAGATGACCGGGCTGGGGCTTCCCGTCCCGCAGGGCTTTACGATTACGACCGAGGCCTGCACGCAGTACTATGAGGACGGCCGGCAGATCAATCCGGAGATTCAGGCCGAGATCATGGCATACATCGAGAAGATGGAAGGCATTACGGGCAAAAAGTTCGGCGATCTGGAGAACCCGCTGCTCGTGTCCGTCCGTTCCGGCGCCCGCGCGTCCATGCCGGGCATGATGGATACCATCCTGAACCTGGGCCTCAACGAAGAGGTGGTCGAGGTCATTGCCAAGAAGTCCGGCAACCCCCGTTGGGCGTGGGACTGCTATCGTCGCTTCATCCAGATGTATTCCGACGTGGTCATGGAGGTGGGCAAGAAGTACTTCGAGCAGCTCATCGACCGCATGAAGGAAGAGCGCGGCGTCACGCAGGACGTGGAGCTGACTGCTGAGGACCTGCGTTCGCTGGCCGCCCAGTTCAAGGCGGAGTACCGCGCCAAGATCGGCGAGGACTTCCCGTCCGACCCGAAGGAGCAGCTCATGGGCGCGGTCAAGGCCGTGTTCCGCTCCTGGGATAACCCGCGCGCCAACGTTTACCGCCGCGACAACGACATCCCGTATTCCTGGGGGACCGCCGTCAACGTGCAGATGATGGCGTTTGGCAACATGGGCGAGACTTCCGGCACGGGCGTCGCCTTTACGCGCGACCCCGCGACGGGCGAAAAGCACCTGATGGGCGAGTTTTTGATGAACGCGCAGGGCGAAGACGTCGTCGCCGGCGTGCGCACGCCGATGCCGATCGCCAAGCTCAAGGAGGTCATGCCGGAGGTATACGATCAGTTCCTTGGCATCTGCAAGACCCTGGAGAACCATTATCGTGACATGCAGGACATGGAGTTCACCATCGAGGACCGCCATCTGTACATGTTGCAGACCCGAAACGGCAAGCGGACGGCGAAGGCCGCGCTGAAGATCGCCTGCGACCTCGTGGACGAGGGCATGATCTCCGAGCAGGAGGCGGTCATGATGATCGACCCTCGCAACCTCGACACGCTGCTGCATCCCCAGTTTGATGCAAAGGCCCTCAAGGCGACCAAGCCCGTTGCGCGCGCGCTGGCCGCTTCGCCGGGCGCTGCCTGCGGCAGGATCGTCTTCACCGCGGAGGATGCCAAGGAGTGGCACGCCCGCGGCGAGAAGGTGGTGCTCGTGCGGCTTGAGACGTCTCCGGAGGATATCGAAGGCATGAAGGCCTCCCAGGGCATTCTGACCGTGCGCGGCGGCATGACCTCTCATGCGGCCGTGGTCGCGCGCGGCATGGGTACCTGCTGCGTCTCCGGTTGCTCCGAGATCCTGATGGACGAGGAGAACAAGCGCTTTGAGCTGGCCGGCAAGACGTACCATGAGGGCGATCCCATTTCGCTCGACGGCTCCACCGGCAACATCTACGACGGCATCATCCCCACCGTGGACGCCGAGATTGCGGGCGAGTTTGGCCGCATCATGGGCTGGGCGGACAAGTATAAGAAGCTTGCCGTGCGCACAAATGCGGATACGCCGCGCGATGCGCGCAAGGCGTTTGAGCTGGGCGCGGAGGGCATCGGCCTGTGCCGCACCGAGCACATGTTCTTTGAGGCGGACCGCATCGCCGCATTCCGCGAGATGATCTGCGCCGACACGGCCGAGCAACGCGAAGCCGCGCTGGACAAGATCCTGCCCATCCAGCAGAAGGACTTTGAGGAGATCTACGAGGCGATGGAAGGCCGCCCGATCACGATCCGTTTCCTCGATCCGCCGCTGCATGAGTTCGTTCCTACCGAGGAAGCGGATATCGAGCAGCTCGCCAAAGCGCAGGGCAAGACCGTCCAGCAGATCAAGGGCATCATCGCCGGCCTGCACGAGTTCAACCCGATGATGGGCCATCGCGGCTGCCGCCTTGCAGTTACGTATCCCGAAATTGCAAAGATGCAGACCAGCGCCATCATCCGCGCTGCGATCAACGTCAAGCGGCGCCATCCGGACTGGAACATTGTGCCCGAAATCATGATCCCGCTCGTGGGCGAGGCCAAGGAGCTCAAGTACGTCAAGAACTTCGTCGTGGAGACCGCGGACGCTGAGATTGCCGCCGCCGGCATCGAACTGCGCTATGAGGTCGGTACCATGATCGAGATTCCGCGTGCCGCGCTCACGGCCGACGAGATCGCCAAAGAGGCGGAGTTCTTCTGCTTCGGCACGAACGATCTGACGCAGATGACGTTTGGCTTCAGCCGTGACGACGCAGGCAAATTCCTCGATGCGTATTACAATGCCCGCATCTTTGAGAACGATCCGTTTGCGCGGCTTGACCGCACCGGCGTTGGCAAACTCATGGAGATGACGGTGCGCCTGGGCCGCCCGGTCCGTCCCGATATGCACATGGGCATCTGCGGCGAGCACGGCGGCGACCCGTCCTCGATCGAGTTCTGCCACCAACTGGGGCTGGACTACGTATCCTGCTCGCCGTTCCGCGTGCCGATCGCACGCCTTGCCGCCGCGCAGGCCTGCATCCGTCAGGGCTGAGCCGGTATTGCTAACCGCAAAAAAAGCCCCGCCGTCCGCCGACGGCGGGGCCTTTTTGCCCAGGCGCGGCAGCGGAAACTGCATAGTTTTTTTGTCCTTCGCAGATACTGAAATGGATGAAAGCGACCAGGGGCGACCAGTTGCGCCGGCTGCTCCGCTTTGACGAGCCGCCGGCCGAATACGAACTGTTGGAGAACGAACCGGGCGAACCGCCGTTCTTTGGTGGTTGGCGCGGCAGCGACCGGGAGGACCCGGCGGCGCCGGAACTGTTTGTCAGCCGATCGCTCGATGAAAACCTGCGCCGGCTGCGCGAGGAATATCGCGGGGACATCAACTCCGACATCATCCTGCGACGGTTTTCGATGGGCGGCCGTGTGCGCGCCGCCGTTGCATTTTTTGACGGCATGGCCAACGCCGATCAGATCAACGACTTTATATTGAAACCCTCCATGAGGCCAGATGCGATGGAAGGCGCCGACCCGCCGCTGGCGGCGTACGCGGTGGAGCATGTTCTGGCCATGCAGGACGCTTCGCTGATCGTGGACTGGGACGAGGTCCGTACTGCGGTGGCGGAAGGCCGCTCGGTCGTGTTTCTGGAAGGGGACGACCATGCCGTTGTCATGGATACGCGCGGATTCCCCGGCCGGAGCGTGAGCGAACCGCGCAATGAAACCGTCATCCTCGGTCCGCACGAGGCCTTTACCGAAAACATCCGCACAAACATCAGCCTGCTGCGCAAGCTGGTCAGGACGGATGATTTTGTGTGCGAGTTTCGCCCGGCCGGCGGCGCGAACAACGTGCGCCTTGCCATCGCATATCGGGAGGGCACGGCCAACCGCACGCTTGTCAACGAGGTCAAACGCCGGCTGGCACGCGTGGATACGCTCAAGATCATCTCCATCGCCATGCTTGTTCAGCTCATCGAGGAACACCCATACTCCCCGGTCTCCCAGTCGCTGATCACGGAGCGGCCGGATCGCACCGCTTCGGCTATCATGGAGGGGCATGTGGCCATCCTGGTGGAGGGCAGCCCGCAGTCGTGCGTCATGCCGGTGACGCTGTTCATGCTGATGACCTCCGCCGAGGACGCGTATTTGCGCCCTGTCGCCGTTTCGATCATCCGTATCGTGCGCTATCTCGGGGCGTTTTTATCCACGATTCTGCCGGCTTATTTCGTTGCGCTTGCGCTGCACCATCAGGGCATGCTCAGTGGGGAGATTCTGGCGACCGTTGCTTCCTCGAGGCATATGGTGTTTTTGCCGCTTGCCGTTGAAATGATCTTTTTGCAGCTCGTCTTTCAACTTGTGCGGGAAGCAAGTCTCAGCGCGCCGGGGCCGATGGGGCAGAGCGTCGGCATCATCGGCGGGCTCATTCTCGGACAGGCCGCCGTAGCGGCGAACATCGTCAGCACGGTCGTGCTCATCATCGTCGCCATTTCCGGGCTCGGGAACTTTACGATTCCGGATTACCGCACGCAGAATGCCATCGCCTATTTTCGCATTCTGCTCGTGCTGGCCGGCTGGCTGGGCGGGCTGCTGGGGCTGATGGTTACCATCTTGCTGTCCGTTGCCTATCTGGCGTCGCTCAAATCGTGTGGCGTGCCGTTTTTGACGCCTGTCGCCCCCAAGACCATGTCCAAGGAGCCGCAGGTGCTGCGCAAGCGGCGCCGCAATGCGCCGGAGACGCTCGATTTTACGAACACGGGAGGCCAGCGGGTATGAATCTGCGCGAAGGAAGGATCGGGAGGCAGGAGGCGGCGAGCCTGACCGCTTTCGGCGTAGCGGTCAGCGGGTTGTTTTATCCCAACGCCGCGTCCCTCTACGCCCACGGAAACGCCAACTATCTTACCGCTCCCGTCACGCTGGCGCTGCTGATGCTGTTGTTTACGCTTGTAATCAAGGCAATGGCGCGTCGCCGCGCGCCGCATCTGGGCGCGTTTCTGTGCGATGCACTGGGCGGAGGTTTGGGACGCGTTGCGGCGCTGGCGGTCGTTGCGTATCTGGTTGTGGCGGCTGCCGTTCCGCTGATTCAGTTTCAGCTTGCGATGGACCGCTATGTGTTTCCGAACTCTCCCGTGTTGAACGTCTGCCTGTATTTCCTGCCGCCGCTGCTGGGTCTTTCGTTTGCGGGGCTTGAAACGCTCGGCCGCACGGCGCGCCTGTGCCTCTGGCCGCTTGCGGTTGCGCTGGCGTTGCCGCTCATACTGGCAATACCGTCGTACCGGGTTAACGCACTGTTCCCGCTGGCGCTCGAGGAACCGCTGTTCATCGCTCGCGGCGGGGTCATGGGACTGTCACGCATGCTTGCGCCGCTGCTGTCGCTGCTCATCTGCACGCGGGGCGTGTTCGGGGTGCGGAACGCAAGCCGGTATGGCCGCATTGCGATCGTGGCGGGCGGACTGTTCGTGTGCGTGGCACAGCTATGCATCGGCCTTACCTATTGTTATCTGGATTTGCGGGACATGGTTTTCCCGTTCTATCGAATGGTGATGACCTCCTACCCGGGCGTCTATTTGCGCATGGATAAGCTGCTGCTGTTCTTCTGGCTGGTGACGGGCGCGCTTTGCGGCGCGTTTTACCTGTATGCGGCGGCGCTGCTCTACTGCCATGCGACGGGGGTGCGCGATGTACGGCCGGCGGCGTTGTCGCTGTCCGCGTGCGCCGTTACGCTGACGGCGCTGGCGTCGCTGGATACGGCAAGCTGGCTGCGGAACGTGGCGGCCGTAATTGTCGAGTACCTCTATTTGCCGGCTTTACTGCCGCCCGCGCTCGCCTCGCTCGTCGCCTTTTGCCGGAAGGAACGGAGGAAGGCATGAGCGGACGATGCAGTTTTGGAAAACAATTTCTGCAGCGGACGCTGTTGCTGGCGCTCATGCTGCCGACCCTGTTCCTTGCGGGCTGCCTGAAATCCCAGACGCTCGACGAGAGCGAATACGTCCTTGCCATCGCGTTTGACCCCGGCGAAACGTTTACCTATCGGTTCAGTTTTGCGGTGCAGCGCATCAATACGAAGGCGAGCGAACCCCGCGCCGACGGTTTTTTTATCCTGAGCGCAGAAGCTGAGACGCTGTTTGCGGCGATCGAAACCGTGTCGGCCAGCCTGTCGCACGAGCTGAGCTTTGCCCGCACGACGATGATGATATTCGACGCGTCGCTGCTCGAACGGGATGGTTGCCTTGCCGATCTGCTCGATTCCGCCATGGAACAGCTGCTGATCCGCTATAATGCGAACGTTTACGTTTCCGTCGACGGCGCCTTGGAGGCGCTTGAGGGCCTATCGGGGGAGGATGCGCAGCCGGGCATCGACAAATTGCAAAGCCATTTTCTTGACTATGCGTCGGAGACGGGTTTTTTGCCGCGGACAAACCTGATGCAGCTCTATGAAACGATGTCGGGACGATGTGTGGATGCGGCGCTGCCTCTCATTGGCACGACCGAGGGACTGGTGCGGCTCGGCGTAGCCGACAGCGTGGGCGGGGAAGCATATGCCTACCTTGCCGGTCGAATGTTGACGCAGACCGGCTTGCAGACGGGCGTCGCCGGAGCGGCATTGCTGCGGGACGACCGGATGGTGGGCGTGCTCGACGGCCAGAACGTGCAGTTGTTGCTGCTGGTCGCCGGTGGCTTTGAAAACGGCGGCATGCAGTTTTCACTGCCGGAGAGTACGGGCGGGGAGCTCTATGCGGCGGTCCGTCAGGATGGCGCTGCCAGGGTGGAGCTCATCCTTGGCGAAACGCCGCGCGCTACGGTCGCCCTAAAACTGTATTTGCACGCCATGCATCCGGAGACGTTGCCGGACGGCGTGACCATAGAGGCGCTGGAGCGGCGGATCGAGAGCGAGCTGGCCGGCCGCCTGCAAAGCCTGTTTGACACCTGCCGGTCGCTGGGATCGGATGTATTTGGCTTTGGACGATATGCTGTCCGCCAGTTCCAAAGCGTGGCCGATTGGGAGGCGTACGACTGGGCCGATGTCTATTACAATATGGAGGCAACCTTTACGGTGGACGTGGTGCTCGATGCGAACGAGTACCATGCCCTGTTAAAGTGAGGGAGGACGCGGCATGTTTCTTTTCTGTTTGACACTTGGCGCAGTCGCGCTCTATGCCGCCGCCTACACGGTCCATGCCGTGCGCCGTCGCGCCTGGGGGTGCGCGCTGGGAAGCGCGCTGCTGTTTGTGCTGCCCGTCCTGTGTATCATAGGCCTGTCCATAAAGCCCTGATCGTGAAATAATTGTTTTCATATGGCGTCCGTGCGCGCAAAGTGGTACAATACGCATAGTATCTTGGGGAGGTGTGGCGTGTTCGGCTATGTGCGGCCTCTGGAATGCGAGCTGAAGGTGCGCGAACTGTCCGTCTATCGTGCGTATTACTGCGGCGTGTGTCGGTCCATCGGCGCGCGGTGCGGCCAGTGCGCCCGGTTGACGCTGCAATACGACTGCGCCTTTCTGGCGCTGTTGCTCGCCGCCCTTTCCGACGAGGCGCCCGCGATGGAAGGACGCCTGTGCGGGGTCCATCCCCAACGCGGCAGGCGCCCTTGCGTCGCGGCGCACCCGGCGGTGGATTATGCGGCGGATGTCAATGTGCTGCTCGGATACCATCAGCTCCTCGACGATTGGCGCGACGAGCGCCGTATCGCCAGACGCGCGCTGGCGCTGGCGCTGCGTGGCGCCGTATCGCGCACACGTACCATGCGCCCGGCGCTCGAAGAGGCGATTTGCGGCGGGCTTGCAAGGCTCGACGCGGTGGAGCGGGCACGCCCTGCCTGCACGGATGAACCGGCGGATGCGTTTGGAGGCCTGCTGCGCGCCGTTGCGCTGTCGTATCCGGAACTGGAGACGCGCGCACGCGAACCGGTTGCCTGGCTGTTTTACAACCTTGGGCGCTGGATCTATCTTGCCGACGCCTGGCAGGATCGCGCCGACGATGCCGCTGCGGGACGGTACAATGCGTTCACGGCCGCCGGCGCGAGCGTGGAGGATGCGGAGTTTCTGCTCAACTATTCCCTCTCCGAGGCGTGTAAGGCGTTCGACCTGTTGGAATTGCGGCGCAATGCGTCGCTGCTCGAGCATATCCTGCGCCTTGGCTGCAACGCACGCACCCGTGCGCTGCTGAAAGGAGAAGCCAATGAACCCCTATAAGGTGCTCGGCGTAAGCGAAACGGCGACGCCGGAGGAGATCCGCGCCGCCTATCTCGCCCTGGTCAAGAAGTACCATCCGGACCGCTATGCGGACGGCCCGCTCAAGGAGATGGCGGGGGAAAAGCTCAAGGAGATCAACCGTGCATACGAGCTCATCGGCAAGCGCGCGGGGGCCGGCGCTCATGCGGATGCGGGGCGTGCCGCGTCCTACGGCCCCGAGCGCACGTCGCGCAGCTCGGCCTATGCGGGGCCGAACGCTGCGGCGCTCGCGCGCGTGCGCTCGCTCATCAGCCACAACAACCTGGGCGCTGCCGCCGCCATTCTCGACAGCATCCATCTGCACAATGCGGAGTGGCATTACCTGTACGGCATCATCTACCTGCGGCAGGGCTGGTATGAGCGGGCGCGCGCATGTATTCGTTATGCCTACGAACAGGAGCCGGGCAACAGCGAATACCGCAATGCATACGCCGCGCTGCACCGCACCAGCGCCGCTTATGCCGAGGATGGGGAATCCGCAGGCGGCGGCACGCTGTGCGACGACTGTTCAACGCTGTTGTGCTGCAACTGCTGCGGGCGTGCATTCTGCTGCTGCTGATCCAAGCGCCATGTCCTGAAATTTTGCTTTTTCTCCGAGCCGCGACATTGCCTTTCGGGTATCGTTGCCGGCGGAACGGGTCACAATATTCCCCATGCGGGGAACAAAACGGACGCTTACAAAACAGCAACGGCGAAAGCGGCGGCGCAAATTATTGCGCCGTTGGCTGCTTGCGCTGTTTTTGCTCTTCGGCGCTGCCGGTGCGTTCGGCGCTGCCTGGCTGTTGCAGCTCGATGCCTGGCATGAGCTGGACATGTCCAAGATTCTCGACGTGCAGAAATCGCTCATCCTGTATGATGCCGAAGGCGAGGAGATCACCACGCTGCACACGCAGGAGGACCGCATCTGGATCAGCATCAAGGAAGTGCCCATGATGGTGCGGTATGCATTCATTGCGGCGGAGGACGCGCGCTTTTACGATCACTTTGGCGTCGATATCATCCGCATCTTTGGCGCAGCCTGGGCTGATCTGAAGGCGGGCGAATACGTACAGGGCGCGTCTACAATCAGCCAGCAGCTCATCAAGCTCACGCATCTCACCGATGAAAAGGTGATGGAGCGCAAGATCGACGAGGCCGTGCTTGCGTATCAGCTGGAAAAGCGGTACGACAAGGACGAGATCCTGGAGATGTATCTGAACTACGTCTACTTCGGCGGCGGCTACTATGGCATTGAAGCGGCGGCGCGCGGCTACTTTGGCGTGCACGCCTCCGAACTGACGGTCGCGCAGGCGGCACAGCTGGCGGGCATCCTCAAGTCGCCCTCGCGGTATGCGCCGCATCTGAATATGGAGGCGAGCATCGGCCGGCGCAATCTCGTCCTCTCGCTGATGAAGGAATACGGTTATCTCGATGAGACCGCCTGCGCAGAGGCAATGGCGGAGCCGGTCGCCCTGCGCCACGGACAGAACCAGGAAAAGCGCGGGTATTATGTCGATCTGGTGTTGACGGAATCCTGCGAGCTGCTCGGCGTGGAGATGGATGAACTGCTTTCGGGGGGGTACCGCATCTATACGGCCATGGACAGCGACCTGCAGGCGGCTTGCGAGCGCCTGTTCGCGGATGACGCAAACTTCCCGGCGGCGGGCGTGGAGGGGGTAGAGGGAGCGCTTGTCGTTGTCGACGTGCGCACCGGCGGCGTGGCGGCGCTCATGGGCGGGCGGGAGAACGATACGGCGCTGGCCTACAACCGGGCCACGCGCATCCGGCGGCAGCCGGGCTCGGTCATCAAACCGATCATGGTGTACGCCCCTGCGCTTGAGAGCGGGTATACTGCCGCCACAATGCTGCTCGACGAGGAGACGGATTTTGACGGTTATAAGCCGAGCAATTCCGGCGACCGCTACCGGGGCTGGGTCACCATGCGCCAGGCGGTGACCAGCTCGCTCAACGTGCCGGCCGTGTCGGTGATGGCGGAGCTGGGCGTGGACAGCGGCAAACGGTTCGCACGGAGCGTCGGCATCACGTTCGATGAGCGCGACCAGAGCCTTGCGCTGGCGCTCGGCGGGTTCACGTACGGCGTCTCGCCCTATCAGATCGCCGCCGCCTATGCAGCGTTCGCTTCGGGCGGTCTGTATACGGAACCATCGCTGATTTACGCCATCTGCGATGAGGATGGAGACGTGCTGTACAGCTATACGCCCGCATACACCCGCGTCATGAGCGAGGGGAATGCCTATGTACTCACGAGCATGCTCGAAAGCGCGGTGCAGACCGGCACCGGACGCCGCCTTGGCGAGTTGGGCATTCCGTTGGCGGGCAAAACCGGCACGACCGGAGACGATGAAGGCAATCGGGACATCTGGATGGCGGCGTATAACCCGCATTATGCCGCCGCAGTCTGGATGGGGTATGACAGCGAGGCCACAGGCCGCCTGCCGGACACGGCGACCGGCGGCACCTATCCCGCACTGCTGCTCAAGGCGGTGTTCGAGACGCTGTATCCGGATGGAAACGCGCCGGATTTCATTATGCCCTCTACCGTGCGCGAATACAGGCTCGACGGCTATACCCTTGACACCGAGCATGTGGCGGTGCTCGCCAACGCGCTGACGCCGGAACAGTCGGCATATTCGGAGGTGTTCGTAGTCGGCACGGAACCGGAGGATTATACCGCCTACTGGCGCATCCCGTCGCCGCCTGGCGACGTGCGCCTTGCCGTTGCCGGGAATTCCGTGATGGTCTATTTTGAGGTGCCCAGCCGTTTCTGCCTGTATCGGCTGTACCGGGAGGGCGTCGACGGCACGCCCGTATTGCTGGGTGAGTTTTCCGGCGGCGCAGGCAGTGTGAGCTATACGGATGCAAATCTGCCGCCCGGCGACTATGCCTACTATGTGATCCCCGTTCATCCGCAACTGGAGATCGGAGGCGAGCGGGTTGTCGGGGCTGCGTCCGCACGGACGCAGGTCACGATCCCCGGTTGAAGAATCGCGCGCCGAACAGGCAAGGGAAACCGACAGGGGCTCGCTCTGCGAGCCCTTTTCGTTTCTGGATTTCCGAGCGGAAGGAATAATGGGTGTTGACGGAAATTCGGTTCAAACATATAATATATATAACAAGACATGATTGTCTTTGGAGAACCCTTCGACATCAATCATTTCGAGGTGCAGCATGAACTATAAATCCATTGCCGAACACGTCGGCCCGCGTACGGGCGCAACTCAGGAATGGGTATACCGTGTCTTACGGCAGGGCATCATCAGCGGGGAACTGCCGGGGGGTACGCAACTCAAACAGGACGAGATTTCCGCCGCCCTGAACGTCAGCCACATCCCGGTGCGGGAAGCCCTGCGCCAACTGGAGGCACTCGGCCTCGTCCGCATCCATCCCAACCGCGGCGCATCGGTCACACAGCTGTCGCGCAGCACGCTGCTCGATATGATGGAGGTGCGCGCCACGCTCTCCGTCATGGCGTTGCGCAACAGCGCGCCGCTTTTGACCGAAGAGGATTACCGGGCGCTCGACGAGGTCATCGCAGCGCAGAAGGAGGAAACGGATCTGTTTCGTACGGAAGAGCTCAACTACCGGTTCCACGACCTGTTGAGCTACCACGCGGAAAACTCCGTCTCCAACCTGTTCATGGATATCATTCATGCCAATATCGACCGGTACATGCGGCACAATTTTTATGGCAGCGCCGCCACGCGGGAGCGCTCCATCAGCGAACACGAGCAGATTGTCGCCGCCTGTCGTGCCGGGGACTTCGCCAGAGCGGGAGAGCTGCTCAGCAATCATATTCTTAACGCCAAGGAGTATATTCCGGCAGAGCTCGCACCGTAAGACAACGGCGCCCGCCGGGTAAAAGATTGGCCGCCTGCACATGCTATGGCTGTGTGGGCGTTTCTTTTGTTGCCCGCGCCGCTTTTGGCGCTGGCGCTGTTGTGTATCGCATGGCGTTTTCGGGCGCGGCTTCTGCTGGAGGCCGCGGGCGGCTCGCTGGAGGTGCGCGTATACTGGCTGCTGCCCGTGGCGCGCCTGCGCTTCCGGCTGCATCTGCTGTCGCCGCCGTATCTGACGGTGGATTGGTTGCGGCGGGACGGCACGTTGCGCACGGTCTATCGCGCAGGAGAAGGCGACGGTGGGCAGAACCCATGGGCGGCCGCCGCCTGGACGTCGCTCCGCTGGCGGTGCCTGCGCGTCAAGCTCGAGGTCGGCGATGCTGCCGCACCGGCCGCCTCCGCGCTTGCGTTTGCCGCGCTGCACAGCGCGTTGACCTGCCTGCTTCGGCGCTATCTGACGCCGTCCGCTGAAATCACGGGGACGGCGGATGCGGGCGGCGCGCTCTTCCGGTTAAATGTGGCAGGTATGGCGACGGTATGCCCGGCTCAAATTATCCGTAAAAGATGGCAAATGCGAAGGAGAGGGCGACATGTCACATCCCATTGAAAACATGCTCCGCACGACGATGGAGCAACTCCACCAGATCGTCGATGTCAATACGGTCGTCGGCGCGCCTGTGGCGGTGGACGGCGCGGTGATCCTGCCCGTATCAAAGGTATCCCTCGGCCTCCTGACCGGCGGCGGGGAATACGAGGGCAAGGACGGCGTGGCGCGCTGCGGCCGGGCGCTGGACGAGACGCCGCAGCCGTTTCCGTTCACCGGCGCTTCGGCGGTGGGGCTGTGTCTCACACCGGTCGCCTTTTTGACCATACAGGACGGCCATGTCTGCGCCGTTTCCGCTACCTGTGAAGGGACGCTGGAGCGGCTGATCGATCGCGCCCCTCAGCTGTTGGCGGAGGCCGAGCGGATGATAACAACGCTGCTCGAACGCAGGAAGCGCGGAAACGGCGACGGGACGCCGGGCGGTGTAAAATGAGGCGGGGCATCTGTGCGTTGCTGGCGCTCGTCCTGCTGCTGCCCGCGCAGACACGGGCTGAAGCGGCGGAGCCCACCGTATCGGCCGGCGGTGTCGCGCTCATGGAGGCGGATACGGGGCGGCTCCTGTTCGCGCAGAATGCGGACGCGCGACTGCCCATGGCCAGCACGACAAAGATCATGACGGCGCTGCTGGCGCTCGAACGCTGCTCGCCCGACGAAATCGTTTCCGTTCCGAGGGAAGCCTATGGCGTGGAGGGATCGAGCATGTATCTGAATCTCGATGAGGAATTGCTGCTCTCCGATCTGTTGTATGGGCTGATGCTCGTTTCCGGTAACGACGCGGCGGTGGCCATCGCCTGCCATGTGGCCGGCAGCGTAGAGGCGTTTGCCGCGCTGATGAACGAACGTGCAGCCCAGCTCGGCTGTACGGATACCAATTTTGTCACGCCCAACGGCCTGCCGGACGACGAACACTATACCACGGCGCGCGACCTGTGCCGCATTGCCTGCGCCGCCATGCAGAACGAGGCGTTCGCTGCGCTTGTCGGGACCACCTACCATGAAACCGTCTCCGGCGACAGGGCGCGCACGTTGAAAAACAAGAACAAAGTGCTCTGGCAGTATGAGGGCGGTTGCGGCGTCAAGACCGGATACACGACCACAGCCGGGCGGTGCCTGGTATTTGCCGCTGAGCGAGAGGGGATGCTGCTGGTCGGCGTCGTGCTCAACTGCCCGGATATGTGGAACGCGGCCTATTCGCTGCTGGATTACGGCTTTGACGCCTATGAGAACACGCTGCTTGTGGATGCCGGCGCATGCATGGCCTATGCGGAAGTGATAGGCGGCGTCAAAAAGGGTTTGGCAATTTACACAAAACAGGCTATACTGTATCCGTTGCGATGCGACGGCGGCGACGAGATCGAATGGCGGCTCGACTATACGGAGTCGCTGCCCGCGCCGGTAGCGGCGGGGAGCGAGGTCGGCGTGTTGACGCTGCTGGTCAACGGCGAGGCGGTCGCGGCCTCGCCGCTCGTCACGGGCGAGGCGGTCGCCGCTGCGGATATCTGGCACTATCTGTTCCGAATCTTTCACGGCTGGGCCGCCTGAAGCGGCAGGGATGGAGGGGTTTTGTGCGGTTGCAAAAGTATTTGGCGGATGCGGGGGTCGGCTCGCGCCGCGCGTGCGAGGCCTTGATTCAGGACGGCCGCGTTCGTGTCAATGGCGTGACTGCCACAATCGGGGCGAATGTAGAAACGGGGGACGTCGTGGAGCTTGACGGCGCGCGTATCGCGGGCGCTCAGCGCCGCGTGACGATTCTGTTTTACAAGCCGCGCGGCGTGGTCTGTACGGCGGATGACCCCGAGGGGCGCCGCACGGTGCAGGATTATTTCCGGGATGTGCCGGAACGGCTGTATCACGTTGGACGGCTCGACCTGAATTCCGAGGGCCTCCTGCTCATGACCAACGACGGGGCGCTCGCCCACCGCATGACGCACCCGCGCTTCGGGGTGGAAAAGACCTATTATGCCGTGCTCGATGGCGTCGTGACCGACGAAGAGATCGGCCGGCTTGCCGGCGGGGTTCTGCTGGAGGATGGGATGACCGCCCCGGCCCGCGTGGAACGCGTGCGCATGACGCAGCGAGGGGATACGGCGCTGCGGATTACGATTCATGAGGGGCGCAACCGGCAGATCCGCCGCATGGCCGAGGCGCTGGGCCATCGCACGCTGCGCCTCAAGCGCGAGCGAATCGGTCCGCTGTCCGTTGAGGGGCTTGCACCCGGGAAATGGCGGTATCTCACGGAGCGGGAATTGGAACGGCTGTACGAAATGTTGGGTCTATAGACGCTTTCGCCCGCCTTTGGGCCCTCTGCGCAATGCGCGGAGGGCCTTTTGCCACCACGCCTTCCGGCCCTGAGCGGGCCGACGCGCTGCCGCCTACCGACTGGTTTCCTCCGCGCACGCGCTGCTTCCCGCGGCTCAAAAGCCCGGACGCATGGGCGCTGCCGGCGGATCTCCCTTTGACCGCCGCCCCGGTTTTCAGTGTTTGGCGGTTGCTGGATCTGCCTCCATCGCCAAGGGCGTTGTCGCCTGCGGCGCTTTGTGCGCCGGCCTTCGCCCAGCGCATGCAAAGCCGCCGAAGCGGCGGCAGGAACGAAGCGGAGTAATAATTGCAAATTGCGCAAATATTTTTCGCAAGGGGGCAGGAAAAGAAGGATTTACGGTGAATATAAAGAATTAGGGTTAGGATGAGAATATTTCTCAGAGGCCCAATTCAACCGCCCCGGGAGGTCGCTGCATGGAAAATATGTCAAACGGATTGCCCGCATTGGGATCAAACCTTGGCACAGCGTTTATCGTGCTTGGATGTTTGATCCTGCTGTGTCTGGTGCTCATCGCCCGATCGCTATCGCAGATGTCTGCGAAACTGCGCGACAGTGCAGCGACTCCGTCGCAGCCGGCGGCATCGCCGGCCCCGGCAGCAGTTCCGCCGGCGCCTGCCGCGCCATAAATCATATTGATGGCCGCGACCTCGCTCTCCGCCTGCAAAAATGTGCCGCCGATCTTGGGCATACGCTTCGCCATATATGCGGCGATCTCCGTCTGAGGGGTTATCGGGTATCCGAAATAATGACGGCAGCCTGCCTGTATAGCGGCCTCCGCAATAGCCTCGTTACCCTTCATAAGAACCTTTTCTGCCATTATATCGATCCTCGCT
>OGQA01000124.1_pt1 | contig 43461 bp, 54 predicted proteins | sample 1553011 | NCBI WGS metagenome assembly OGQA01 (sample SAMEA2580256, study PRJEB22360) | human gut metagenome | biome: human gut; feature: human-associated habitat; material: faeces | place: Denmark | collected 2008/2010 | reverse complement strand
CCGTGGACGCCTCCGAAGACTTCCTCACTGCCCTGAAGGGTGTGAGCGAGCCGGAGAAGAAACGCAAGATCATCGGAGAGAAGTTCATTCGCACGTTCGAGAAGGCCCAGCGTCAGGTCATCGAAGAGGCGGGCGCTTCCGGCAAGGAAGTCAAGTTCCTTGTTCAGGGCACTCTCTACCCGGATGTTGTGGAATCCGGCGGTGGCGACGGCGCAGCCAACATCAAGTCGCACCACAATGTGGGCGGCCTGCCTGACGACATCAAGTTCCAGCTCGTCGAGCCACTGCGCACCTTGTTCAAGGATGAGGTTCGTGCCATCGGTACCGAACTTGGCTTGCCGGACGAAATCGTCTGGCGTCAGCCGTTCCCTGGCCCGGGCCTCGGCATCCGCATCATCGGCGAGATCACCAAGGAGCGTCTGGATCTGCTTCGCGAGGCCGACGCCATCGCTCGCGAGGAGCTTTCCAAGGCTGGTCTTGACCGCGATATCTGGCAGTGCCCGGTCGTGCTCCTTGCCGATGTGCATTCCGTGGGTGTGCAAGGCGACGAGCGCACGTATGGTTCGCCAATCGTGTTGCGTCCGGTTTCCTCCGAAGACGCCATGACCGCAGACTGGTCCCGCATTCCGTACGATGTGCTTGCCACGATTTCGACGCGTATCACCAATGAATGCCGTCAGATCAACCGTGTGGTGCTCGACTGCACGTCCAAGCCGCCGGCAACCATCGAATGGGAGTGAGCCCGCAGGCTTAGACACGTAATGGGAGGGGCTTCCCGCGGAACTACTCGCGGAAAGCCCCTCCCATTATGCGGCGAAAAGAGTCCACTCTCGTTAGAATCGAACAATCTCCTTCACAACATCTCTTTCATACATCCGTCAGGAAAGCATGTCGTTCCACATATTCACGAAATTCGGCAAGGTTTTTGCCGTGGCGGCGATGTTCTCCACTTGGATGCCTTTGATGCGCAAACCAATCATCGCAGCGAACGTGGCCATGCGATGATCGGCATAAGTCTCCATCACGGCCGGTCGAAGGCAGCCCGCGGATACGGGCGTTATCTTCAATCCATCCGGCAATTCACGAGCTTCTCCCCCAATACGCGTGATTTCATTGACCAACGCCTCAAGACGGTTCGTCTCGTGTCCGCGTAAATGGCCGATGCCGATCATATTGGTCGGTTTGTCGGCGAAAGCCAGAATCGCAGCAAGCGATGGCGCGATTTCACCGGCAGCGGTCAGATCGAAATCACCCAAACCGTTGATGGCATGTCCACCTGTGACTTCGCAATAACGGATGCCGTTCTTTTCCGGGAAAGACACTTGCGCTCCCATGCGTTCAAGATACCCCGGCAGCAAACCACCAGGTTGCGTGGTGGTTTCCGGCCAATGCGGCACACGCACGGTTCCGCCGGCGATCAACGCGGCGCCCAGGAACGGAGCGGCATTCGACAAATCCGGTTCGACCGTCACCTGTCCGGGTAGTTGAACCGTTCCCGGAGCGACTCCCCAGACATGAACGTCTTCATCTGCAATCGCATCCACACCAGCACTTTTAAGATCGGCCACCGTCATTCGGATATGCGGCAGGCTTGGAGTCTTTTTCCCCGTATGGTGCAGCTCAAGGCCGCCTGGCACACGCGAGCCGATCAGCAACAGGCCGGAAATGAACTGCGAAGAGCCGGACGAATCGATGGAAACCACATTCGGCGTTTCGCGCACGGCCGAATCAAATGCGGGCGGAGTGATTGTGAACGGCAGACGGCCTTCTTCACCGTGGTATTCAATGGTCGCGCCCAACTGCCGCAAGCCATCCAACACCGGTTTCATCGGGCGGGCATATGCCTGCTCATCGCCATCGAAATCGACGGGACCATCGGCGAACATCGCAAGTCCCGGCACGAAACGCATCACCGTGCCGGCAAGTCCGCAGTAAATTTTCGCATTGCCATGGAAGTGGCCATCCGCCGGCGGCGTCACCGTTACCGTCGTATCAGTTTCGACATCAACCTCACAGCGGACGCCAAGCGCACGTAACGCCTCCATCATCAGCTCGGTGTCACGCGAGCGCAGCAGCCCTACCAAACGCACCGGCTCCGATCCGAGAGCCGCGAGAATGAGATACCGGTTCGACAGGGATTTGCTACCCGGCACCACCACAGTGGCGTTGAGCGGTTTGCCGGCATACGGTGCCGGCCATAGGTTCTCTTGAAGTGCTTCCATGCGACCCATGGTAACCAAAACCTGCGGAAAAAGACGTGTCCATCTCGTCAGCGACATGCTGGTATCCATATGGGATGCAAACTATACAACTCCTTCCCCATCTGCCCATCATTGCGTGTAGGCGTCCTTTGACGACGTCCGTTCTTTTTCACCTCAATGTGGAGAAGAGCGAGCGCATAGAAGAAAGAAGAGAATATGACATCGCCACAGCAACCACAGCCATATGTGCCTGTGCCGCAACCCCAACAACCGAATGCGGCCGTGCCGCAGCCGCAGCCCTACGCGTCCGCATCACAGCAATATTATCCGCCTGCCGCTCAACAGCCTCAGCCAATGGCTCCGGTTCCCGTTCCGGCGGGAACGGCGTTGCGTACCAAACGCGGCCTGCTCAAATTCGTGCTGCTTGGTCTCATCACTTTCGGCATCTACGACATTTGGCAGATGAGTGAGGTTGGGGAAACCTTGAACCTGATCGCCACGCGTCGCGACGGCAAGCGCACCATGCACTATTGCCTCATGTTCTTCATTGCCGGCTGGCTGACTTTCGGCATCGGCTGGCTTGTCTGGAACCATCGTCTCAGCGCTCGAATCGGCACCGAACAGGCCGCCCGGCATTTGCCGGTGACCGTGACGGCCGCGACATACTGGCTATGGAGCGTTCTCGGCACGTTGATCATCGTCGGGCCGTTGGTCTACACATACAAGATCCTGCATGCCATGAATGATCTGAGCGCCGACTACAACATGCGTGGCATCTGAGTTTCTTTTGTGCGCACAATCATTGAAGCCCGGAATTCCAAGTGGCAAAACCATTGGAACTCCGGGCTTTTTGTCGGGCTGACAGGATTTGAACCTGCGACATTCTGTTATATCTGGTGGTTTTTAGGTTTGGTTTGACAGACTGTTTGGAGATTGAGAAACGTTGGCATTTCAACGCTTTTGCCATCCTGTAAGTTGTGATTGGTTATGACTGTATGGAACGCAACGTGACAGTCTTTGTATGCGGTTTGTATGCGGAATGAAGAAAAAGCCCCTCCCCCAGCAATGCTGAGAGAGGGGCGCGTGTTACATGAGGGTACGAAAATCACTCACGGCTAAGTGCTGCGCATGTTTCTGGCACAACACTTATTTTTCGTCGGAACCGTCCGTGACGGTGATCTTGAGCTTGTCGAGCTTGGCCTTCACCGCGTTTTCCACGGCGGCGGCGATCTGGTCTGGGTCGGCGCCCTTGCTTTCGGCGAGGGTCTTCACCGCCGTGGTCAGGGCGGTCACCTGCGCCGTCAGCTGCGGGATCATCGTGTCGTGCAGACGGATCACGTCGCTGGTCGCGTCGCTGATCACATCCCTCGCGTACCTGCCGTTCGGCAGCTTGTGCAGCCACGTCCCGCCGGTCAGTCCTTTATCGTGCATGGCGAACACGTCCTGGATCGCCGGTGACAGGCAGTCCCTCACACAGGCTCCGTTCGGGAGCTTGTGCGTCCAGATCTTCATGATGTCCTCGTCCGTCAATGCCATTTCGGCACCTCCTAATAGTTCGTTTGCTCTTGCGATTATCCGGTCCACCGGCAGCGCGTTGACGCACCTGTCGGGACACCCGTAGTGGTCCGTGCCCGGCACCTCGCGGTGCAGGACGATGTTGCCGTGCCGGTTGCCGCTGGCGTCGTGCCAGAGGGTCTTCCACCCGTATCGTCGGGCGATGTCGGCGCACAGTCTGGCGCTGGCCTCGACCTCCGCGTCGGTGACGGGGATTCCGGCCATGCCGCCCTCGTGCTCGATGGTCACGCCGCTGCAATCGGATTGCCAGTTGGCGTCGGCCCACGAGCCGTCGTCCTCGTCCACCCACTGGTAGACGCCGCCGTCGCCGCCGACGCCGTAATGGCTGGCGGCCTGGAAGCTGGAGCTCATGAAGCACGAGTCCGTGCCGGCCAATCGGCCGACCATGATATGCAGGGTGATGTGGTCCACGAGCAGCCCGTTACGGCCCCGATAGTGGTTCGGACTGCCGCGCCATAGTGCGAAGCCTGCGCCGGTCACTGGTCGTCACCGCCCGGCTCAAAGGCGGAGTCTGCCACGGTGCTGTCCGTGTCCGTCGATTCGGCTGATTCGGCGGGCATTTTTGGGGTGGGCTTGGCCACGGCTGGCCTCTACGCCGCCAGCCATTCGGCGTGTTGTGGCCCACGGTTGCCGCCGCGCTCAACGCGGCGCTCTTCGCGGCGCTGATGCCGTTGACCACGCCTTCCTTCTTCAGGGCGTCGACGAGCTGCTGGCCAGCGAGCGAGGCGGATGTGATGTTCTGGTTCTTCCACCAGCCGTAGATCGTGCCCGCGATGCCGATGACGCCGAAAACCGAAGCGCTCACCTGCTCGTCCGTGAATGGCAGCGGATTGATGCCGGCCAAGGACAGGCCCGCGTTGGCCAAGGCGTAGAGGGTGACGATAATAGTCACTCCGGCCTTGACACGCTCGGCTGTCAGACCGGGCAGATTGGTGGTGGTGTTTTTAGTGGCGTGTTCCGTCATATTTTGCCTCCTTAATAAGGGAGGCCACCTCCGAAGAGATGGCCTTGGAATGGTTATTGTCGTGAGATGACCGCCAGTAGGACAATGAGCGTGCACAGCGAAATCAGGGCATGCGTCACTCAGGCCTCCAATGTTTCGGGCGCCACGTCGGCGCGCAGCTCGTCGGGCAGGTGCGGCTTCGGATGACGTTTGAGGAATTCCGGCTCGATGATCTCGCAGAACAAGCCAAGCCAATGGAAAAGGTCGCGGGTGTAGGCCGTGAGCGTGAAATACTTCCGCTGCTGCGATTCCAGATGCTGCATCTGCTCCTCCTGCGATTCGACCTGCTCGCGCAAAGGCTTGATGACTGAATCGGTCAGAATGTCGCAGGCTTGGGCGGCTATCTGCGCAGTGTCCTTGCGACGGCTGGAGATGGCGCCGATGATGGCTCCGACTCCTCCGCCGCCGACCAGTGCGACGATCACCGCCGTCCAGAATTCCTGGCTTGAGAAGAGGTCGAGTGGTGGCATCAGTCCTCGGCTCCGTCACTGCGCCATGTCTTGATTTCGGTGACTTGTGCGAGCTGTGTGGCGGCGATGGTCACGCTGTCCTTGGTGTCCATGTCCGCGATGGTGGCCTCGGTGGCCTGCCGGTCCGTGAAGGTGGCGGTGACACCACGCGAATAGTCGCACCATGTCTCACCGTCCGCGTCCTTGTGGTCGAACGTCAGGCCCAAGCGCAGCAGTTGGCGGATGAGGCTGCCTTTCGGCGGCCGCAGGTCGAGGATGCCGTCCTCCACGTTCGCCGTGGTCCCGGTGGGTTCATTGTTTTCGTCAGACATATCGTCCTCCTTGGTTGGTTTATGGTGGTTTTGGATCATTGGGCGATGCTCAATTGGTCGAGCGACACCCAGTCCCAGACGCCGTGGATCCTCACCTGCCTGCTGCCGGCCGGAATGTACGTGTTGGTCCAGCCGAGCGTGTTGTTCCGGTAGGCGGGCAGCAGGAAGTTCCTGTTCAGGCTCGACGTCCACAGTCTGAGGACGTCGGGATTCTCGAAGAGGCTGTTGTCGCCGTCGATCGTGGTCTTGACGCGTCCGCGGAACCGCAGGCAGCCGCCGCGATACCCGTATTGCGCGAGGCCGGCCACACTGCATCCCTTGCCGGGAGCGATGTTCTGCCATCCGGTCTGCCACACTTGTTCCGGCTCGGACGAGGTGGACCCGTCACCGGCCAGCGCCGGCTCCATCCTGATCGCGAAATGGTCATCGCCAAAGGGGCCCATGATGAAACGGTCCAGGAAATCGGCGGAGCTTCGTGCGGTCTTCGACTTGATTATCAGCTTGTCCTGTCCGACCTGCACGACGTCCACTATCTGGTTGGCCGGGTTCCTGTTCTTGACGTGGAAGACGCCGTCGGTGCCGACCAAAGCGGATGGGCCGGTGAAAACGCCGTTCGTTTTCTTGCCGACCCGCACGCCGTCCGACGTCATCTGGATGCATGGTTCCAACGCGGCGACCCTGTCCTGCGCGTTCTGCGCCTTGCTTGCCGCCTGGCTGGCGGTGGTGTTGGCGTTGTTGAGCGCGTCGGCCAATACCGGTGTCGTGGTGGTGGTCGTGCCGTTGGTCCACACGCATTTGGATCTGGTCCATAGGTATTTGCCGCTCGACCATGTCATGTTCGGGCTCCACGAGCCGCCCGTCTGGGTGGTCGCGCTGGTGGACAGGTAGTATTCGGGCGTGATGCTCTTAGCACCATTGCCCGTCGCTCCAGTCTGTCCCCGCTTGCCGTCCGCTCCCGTGGCGCCGGTCGCGCCTTTCGGTCCCGTCTGACCGGTCGCACCGGTGATGCATGTTGCCGCGGTCGTTTTGGATGTGCCGTCGCCCAGTGTGGTGACGGTCCGCTGCCACATGTATCTGCCCGACTGCCATGCCGGTGCGGTCGTGCTCCATCCGGACGTGGGCGCGGTCGTGCTGCTCGTGGACAACGCGTATTCGACGCGCACTCCCGTCATGGACGTCTTCGCCACGGCGGAGACCTTCGAATCGGTCTCGGTTTTGCTGTAGAACTTGGCTTCCCACGAATTGTTGTTCTGCGTGATCTTGGAGCCGATCTCCTGCGTGACGCCGGTTTTGGTGGCGTAAGTGCTTGCGACGGTGCTCGTGATGCTCTTATTGCTCGCGGTGATATCGGATTTCGTGGCTAGACCGGAACCATCGGAACCTTTATAGTTCTCGACAACACCAAGTGCAATGGTTTTGGCATTCTGATTGACATAGGATTTAGTGGCGTAATCTCCTGCTGGTTGAAGGCCGGTGACGTCGACGCATGCGACGTTTGCCACATACCACTGAGTCGTTAGGCTATCATGCCACTGGTCGATCTGGAAGTATACGCATCCTCTGGATTTGCCGTTCGGACAGGTGAAACGCCATGTCGCGGACATCCATCCGTCACTCAGGTTTGACGTCGATTCCGTATGTACCATGTTGTCCCAGGCGTATCCGCTGGTCTGTTTGGTGTACCAGATACCAGCATTTAGTGATATGTCGCCCTTGATCTTCTTGGCATGAGCGGTGATCACATATGTGTGGCCCGGTACCACAGGAAAACTGGTGGCGGAATTGGAATGGTCACGGCTTGCGAGTAGGTTCACTCCGCTCCCATTCGGCGCAGTTACGTTATCCACCAGAGAAGTGATCTGTGGCTTGTCCGGGTCGAACGTCGGATTGACCCACAGGTTCGAACCACGGCCATAGGTCTGGCTTACAGTGGTCTTGAAACCGTTAAGATTCTGTTCCAGAGAGCTTACGCGGCTTACAGCGCCGTCAGCGGTAGATGCGACCTGTGAGATGGTCTGCTTGTTCGAGTCGGCAGTACTCTTCGCCTCGTTAGCGGTCTTGACAGTCGCATCGAGGGTCTTGGCCTGTTCGGTGATCTTGGTCGAAAGACCGTTGGCGGTCTGTTCCACCGTGGTGGCCTTGCTCATCGCTCCGGAAGCGGTCTTCGACACCTCGGCCACCTGCGTCTTGATGGAATCCGCGGTCTGCGTCAATTCCGACTTGGTCGAATAATCGCCAGCGGGCTGGAGGTCTTCCGGTGCGGGACTCCAATCCGTGGCCTTGGATCCCTTCTCGGCCTTGATCCGCCGCCACCTGAACTTTCCGGACGCAAACCAGTCGCATCGGATGCCGAGCTGAAACTTTCGGTTTGCGGTATTCGATTTTTGAGCTTTGTTCGTCCGGGACAGATGATAGACGGCATTCACAGGTGTCTGCCGGGTCAGGAGCGAATCGGCGAACACGTTGAACACGTGACTAAACGATCCATCCACAGTACCCTGTGTAAGGGCTAATGCGGTATGCCCGCCAGTGCTTGCGACATCCGCAAATTCGATGTCGAGCTGAGTGGTGTAGTCCACGCCTTCCGCAAGGCCATCGGGAGTGTCGACGGTGGCAAGGACCTTGTAGAAGTTTGAGGCATTCGGTGTTATCACAATCCAATCGGACCAATTGCCGGAAGTCCCCTTTATCAGATTCGTCCCGCCGACAGACAGCTTGTCGAGATCGTTCTTGGTGGTGTACGTCTGGCTGACGGTCGTTTTGAACCCGTTCAGATTCGCTTCGAGACTGGTGGCCTTGTCCACCGCGCTCTGGGCGGTCTTCGCGGTCGACGAAATACTAGCGCTCAAAGAGTCCGAAGTGGCCTTCAGGCTCGTCCGGGTCGCATACGTGGCGTCGGCCTGCGCCTTGGACTGATAGTTCTTCGACAGGTCCAGACTCACGCCGTCGGCGGTCTGCTGGGCCTTGGAAGCGGCGGTCACGGCACCATCGGCGGTCCGTCTGACCGAGGACAGCGAGGAGGACAATGATTCGCTCGTGGCCTCCAATTCGGCCTTCGTGGAATACTTCAGATCCGCGTCCTTCGCGCTCGTGTAGTCGGACGTGAGCGTGCGTTTCACGCCGTCGGCGGTCTCCTGGGCGCTGTTGGCTTTCTTCACCGCCCCTTCCGCCGTGCTTTTCACGGACGTGATGGACGAGCGCAGGCCGTCGGCGGTCTGCTCGAGCTCGGTCTTCGTGGAATACTTCAGTTCCATGTCCTTCGTGCTCGTGTAGTCCTCGCTCAGCGTGGTTCTGATGCCGTCCGCGGTCTGCTCCACCCGCGACGCCTTGCTCAACGCGTCTGACGCGGTCTTCGCGGTCTGCGAGACGGTGGACGAGATGCCGGTCACGGTCTGTTTCAATTCGGTCATGCTTTTGACCGTCGTGTCGCTACGGGTGATCTCGCCGGTCAGCCGCTGGTCGAATTCCTTGAGCTGCGTCTGCTGTCCATCGACGGTGCCCTTGATGTCTGTGATCCGACCGGCCAGTTGATCGCCTTTGCCGGACAGGCCTGACACGCGCGCGTCCAGATCGCCCACGCTCTTGTCGAGCTCGGCCTTGCCGGCATCCACCCTCTGCGAGAGCTTGTCACCGTCGGCCTTGATCTGATCCGTCTTCGCGTCCACCTTAGCGATGCCCTCCTTGAGCGCCGTCGTCTGCGATTCCAGATCAGACTGCGCCTTGTCGGCCTTCGCATCCACGGCCGCAATCGCCGTGTCGGTGGCCTTCTTGTTCGCGTCCACCTCGGCCTGCAGATCAGAGCGCGCCTTGTCGGCTTTGGCGGCGGCGTCATCGGCGGCTTTCTGCGCGTCCCGCGCGGCCTTGTCGATTCCGCTCGTGTCCACGAGCGGCGACTGGTTGCCGTCCTCGTCGACCCTGTTGATGCCGTCGGCCGCGCCGGCACCGGCGAGGACGCCCTTGCCGTCGCCCGTGTCGATCCACACGTCGCCGCTCCTGCGGGTGAGCAGGCCGTTCGCGATCTCCAAAGCGTTGAGGCTCGTGCCGAGCAGCAGGTCGATGTCGCTTGGATTGATCTCGCCATGCGATGCCATGAGTCATAACCTCCAAAATAGAGAGGACCCATGCGTCAGGTGCAGGGGTCCTCGCAGATATCAAACAAGAGTGTGACCTTGCCCGTCTGGTCGCCGCTCATCTTCATGAGCCGCTGACGGTACAATCCGTCCGGAAGGTCGGGATAGCCAGTGATGGAAATTTCAAAGATTTCGCCGGGCCAGAAGGTGCCGAGCGCATGCAACGGCATGCCGGAAGCGTCCACGTCGTTCGCGTTGATGGTGCCGCGCAATTGCATGAGGGGCTTGGAATTGGCCGCGAGCTTGGCCTGCGCGTGCGATTTCAAGACGTCCCAATTCTTCGCGTCCGAATCCGAATAGGTCCCCTCGCGCAATGGCCATGGGTCGCTGCGGCGGCATAGTGTCAGGTCCTCGGCCAGACAGCACAGGGTCGCTTTGTCACTGCCCGCGCCCGTGGCGTAAAAACGCTGCGTGGGCGCCATCCTATCGACCTTGAGATCCTCAATGGTGCCACCGAGCGGATGATAGGACAAAGAGTGCACGGTCTTCTGGCCGAGATAGACGTCACCATCCGACCCCGCTTCGAAGCGATACCTCACATGCTGCGAATCCGACAAGTAGGGTCGGAACTGCATGTCCGGCCCGCCGATCACGTTGGCCAGCTTGGACAGGATCTGCTTGCCCGACTGATTCTGCACATCCCAATCCTGATAATCCATCCGCTGATGATTACCCTTCTCGCCGAGCCAAGGGAGGTCGATGGGTAGCTCGCCGCCCGGTTTGAGCGAAGTGCATTGGCGGATGACCTCGCAGGCGATGGCGCGCAGGGACAATCCCTGCCACGCGAATCCGCCGGGTGCCGTGTGCGCCTGGTTGGCGCCGAACCCGCCCTCGTGCGTGAGGATTCGGTCGCCGAGCACTGTCATGAGACTGTCCAACGGGATGCTCACGTCATTCGGCGTGCTGGACCGGACGCCGAACACACCACCCAATATCGGCGTGCCCAACGAGGCGTCATCATCCATCGAGCTGTGCCAGAAGAGCACGAGGCCACGCTTCCCGCACATCAGCGCATCCGCGCGGGCGGTGGGCGTCGAACCGGGAATCTGCGACCAGGGCAATTGGAGGCCGGACACCTCGTCCTCGCCCACATCCTTGCTCTTCGTCGTGGAGAAAGACGAGTCGCTGACGGTCATCGACCATGTGAAGCTTGGGATATCGATCTGCTGGGCGAGCTGACCGGTCATCGTATCGCAGATGCAGGCGGTCCACGTCACCGCGCGACCCCCTCGTCCTTGACCACAAGCACGCGACCGACATACGTGTCGCCATTGTCCTTGGCCCCGTAATGGGTGACGTAGCCCGCCCCCTGCTCGTTGAACATCGCGACGCCGATGGTGTGCGAGCCTTTCGCAAGCTGGAGTGAGCACGTGCACTCATGCGTTTTCCACGAATCCGTGTATTCAATTTTGCGCGTGGTGTACAGTTTCCCGTCGATGACGAAACGCACCGTGGCGACGCCCTTGGACCCGTCCTTCTTCGCAGTGGAGACACAGGCATACACGGCCAGCAGCAGGTTGCGGTCGGTCGGCATCTTGAAAGTGCCGAGCAGGAAAGGAGCCGTATACGCGGGATTGGACGAGGCTTGAAGGTCCTTGTTCTCGGCGATTCGCGCGAGCACGCCAAGACTCGCGCCATGCGGTATGGCGTAATCCTGCGTGTCCACCGGCGTGGCCGATTGAGTGGACGAGGCACCGGCGGGCATCCTCATGCTCATCAGCCGCGTGCATCCGGCAGGCAGGGACGGGGCGACGGGATTCGCTGATGGCGTGCCCTGCGTCACACCGGAGACGACGGAATTGTTCGAGTCGCCTTGGCTGATGTCATTGGCCTTGAGCCAGATGACGTCGATGCGTGGATTCGACGGGTCTCCAGCACCCACGGCGGGTGACTGACCGCCACCCCAATAAGCCTCCGTATATCCGTCCGCATTGCCACGGGAGCAGACGGCCACACCCTGCGCGACGTCATACCGCAGGTCGCTGCGGCCGCTAACATCCAGTCCGCAGATGATGCCGGTGTTCTCCCAATGCGCTTTGATGACCTGACGATGTGTCAGCGGGTCCACTCCCTTGCCTGTACTATCCGGGGCGATGCCCAAAGCGGTGGTCATAATCTCTCCTTAAATCACATGTAGGTGTCATGGCATTCGACGCTCACATACCCATTGCCGATGGATTGCAGGTTCACGGCCAGCGAGCCGCCCGGCTGGACGGTCGGAAAACCACGCTGGCGAAGATTCCTGCTCACGTCCAATCCACCGATGCTCGCCGTGCGACTCCTCGAATCAAGGACGAGCGGCACGTTGCCGACCGCCTGCGCATAATCCAGACTCATATCCAATCCCGGAAATGTGAGCTGCACGCCATTAGGCCAAGGGCCCTGCACGGTGAAAACGGGATACGCGCGGGAGCTGCCATTGTTTGTGAGCGTACACACGTTACGCGCATCCACGGCCGCTTTTCCATAGGACAGCGGATAGGCCAAGCCCTTGCCGGAATCGCCGTAGGAAAGGCCAACGTGGTCCGATTCAATCGACGGCAACAGCTGATAGCGCTGAGGGGTCGATGACAAGCGTTCCGGACGCTCGAAAACGATGGTGATGGTCGAATCGGCGATGCTGCCGGACCGATAGTCAGGCTGCTGGGTAAGCACCATATATCCGCCACTGCAGCAGGTATCCTCGGTGCCGTCGACCACGCGCATCCTGACCTGACGATGCACGAGCCTGCGCACACTGTCCGTCAAAGCGAGCAGCGCGTCACGACTGGAGGCGTTGGCATTCCAATGCAGAGTGACGGTGCGGCTGGCGTAGGAGATGTCATCCTCGCTCACGTCATGTCCACCGTCACCCTGCCCGCGCGCCGTCACATTGACTTTCGCGGCGGGAGTCGACCACCAGCCCTCGATGCCGCCCTTCGCGATGCACAGGCAATCAAGATCACCAGAGCCTTCGAAGCGCACCGGCTCCAAGCCGGAGGCCGACAATTCCGCAAAATAAGCCACATCGGCCTCCTTTTATCGCAATTGGTGTCGCGCGGTGCGCACGAGGATGCTCGCATCAGCCCATGGATCCGAGCGTTCGGGGATGTTGACGTTGAGGTTCACGGTCCGATCGCCCTTATCTTTGACGTCAGCGCCGAAGATCTTGACGATCTGCTCTCGCGTCAACACGAGTTCGGGCTGCTTGGTCTCGTTGGCCACGAGGTGCCGTCCGGGTGGCAGGATGCCGCCGCGATCGTACAGGGTCGGCCTATCGTCTCCGACGATGCCGCCGAGCGCGTAGCCGCCCGCACGATTCATTCCAGCCAACGACCCATACCGATGGATCGCGTAATTGCAGCCGGCATAGATGTTGGCGAGCGGGTCGGTGATGCCACGCGAGCGGTACGGCCCCGCATAGGCATTGAATGTGCCAGGAATGGTCTGCATCAGGCCCTGCGACGGCATACCCGCTTTGGCGTTGGAATCCCAGTTGTTGATGGCGTTAGGATTGCCGCCGGACTCCTGATTCATTCGGCGTAGCACGGTGTCGGCCCAGCTTGCTGGCTGGCCCAATTCCTTGAGCACCTGCAGGACTAGGCTCCTCCAGCGTTCCACGCCGCCACCGACCGAACCATGATATTGGCCCGCCTCGGATTTGCTGGTCCACTTGGATGCCAGGTCGGACGCCATCGACTTGACCTTGTCGACAAGCGCCGTAGCGGCACTCACCGGCAGTCTGCCGACCATCTGGCCGAACTGGCCACCGCTGATTCCCGCCACCTGCGATTTCACAGGCGTGAGAATCTTCGACGTGACCCAATCCACAGGATTCTTCACAAAGGCCTGAGCTGTCTGGGACAAATCCTCGATGAATTTCTTCGCTCCGGACACCGCCTTGCCGGCAGCCTTGCCAATCTTGGAGGCAATGCCACCTTTGGCGAAGCGTTGGACGCCATCAAGACCCATATCCTCACGGACGGCCTGCACGCCATGGTGGCGAGCCAAAGCGTTCCAGCGGTAGACGTTCTCCGCGCCGACGGCCTTAGTCCATTCCGGCACCATCCACGCCTCGCCCGGCGAGGTTATCGCCGGGATCGAATCGACACCGGGAGCGTAACCGGGGTTGATGCCGCCGACGGTGCCGCCGGTTGCGAACTTCACCGTCGGAAGGGAGAGTTTCAGGCCGACGGCGCCGGCCACCGAATCCCATACCTTCTTGATGCCGTTCGTGTACACCGTGTTGACGACGAAGGCCACCGGAGCCCTTGCGGCCTCCTTGACCTGATCCCAGCTTCGTTTAATCCAATCCTTGGTGGACTGGAAGGTCTGGCCGATGGCATTGACGGCATTGGAGATAGGAATCTTCACGTTGTTGTCGAACCACGTGCCGACCGAGCTGAAGACGCCGGTTATCCGGTCTTTGGCCGTCTGGAAAATCGACTGGAAAGTGCCCGGAATCCCCTGGAAGAAGCCGGTGATGGAACCGGGAATACCGGCAAACCAGTCACATACCACCTGCCACTTGGATTGCACCCATTGGCCAGCGGAGTCAAAGAAACCGCCGACAGCGGCCGGAATACCCGAGAAGAAACCTCCGATTGAGGATCCAACACCTGAGAACCAGTCGCAGATGCCCTGCCATTTGGCCTCAACCCACTGGCCCGCCGAATCAAACCATCCACCAATCGCCGATGGGACGCCAGAGAAGAAGTCACCTATCTTCTGACCTGTGGTCCCGAACCAGTCCTTGACACCGTTCCAACGGTCCTCGACCCACTGGGCCGCGCCGTTGAACTTCGATTGAATCTTGACCATCAGGTCGCACCAATTGGTGTTGATCCAATCGCCGGCGTCACCCCATGCCTTCTTGATGCCGGCCAGAGTGTCCTGCTGGGCTTTGACCTGTGCGGCTGTATTGTCGACCTGCGCCTGTCCTGCTTCGGAGAACGATCCTTTGATGCCGTTCCAGGCCTTGACTCCAGCATCGCGTTGGCCGGAGCTCATTGTGGCTTGAGCCGAACCGGTGTTGCCGGCGAATGCCTGTTCCTTCGCTCCGGCCAGTTTCCCTTTCATCCATTCTGTGAATTTTCCGGGGTTTTTGATCGAATTGTTTTCCGCATACCATTTCTGGTACGCCTTGTAGGCTTTGTCGGATGTGTCCTTGCCTTGGACACCCTGCAGGCCTTTCCAAACCCATTTCGGCAGACCGTCGATCAGAATCTTCGTGGCGGCACCGTAGACAGCCGCTCCAGCCGCGACGCCACCAAGAGTGCCGCCGGTGAGTTTGGCGAAAGCTGGCACTTTATCCAATCCGGCAACCTTTGGAGCCTTCGCGAACAAGCTGGACAGCCATTTCGGAGCCTTCAGCCCGCCGAGGAACTTGCCGAACGATTTCAGCGCGTTGCCAGCGGTCTTGATGCCTTTTCCGGCGATGCCGAAGCCTTTGCCGATATCCTTGGCGACACCGAAGATGTTCTTCAGTATCTTGAATCCTTTACTACCTAACCACAGGTAGATGGCCGTATCGAAGATGGTGCCCTGCTGGTCAGCGGACAGACCGTTCCACGCCTTCTCGATTGATGCGAGCAGGTCGAGCAGTGGCTTCAGGCCCGCAAGCGCCACATTGGCGGCTTTCAAGGCCTTGTTCAAGTTCGACTTGTCGCCATCCGCCGGGGTGTTGAAAAATTCACCCAATCCGGGAAGGTTCTTCAGCACCTCGCTGGCGGAGTCGCGGATGCCGAGGAGGCTGTCTTTGAAGTCGATGAGTGTCTGGCGGTCTGCGTTCTCGAAGGCACGGTTGAACTCGTACGAGAATTCACCGGTCTTGATGAAATCGGTGAGACCTTTATACCCCCACCGAATCCGCTGGTAAGCGTCTTCGATGCCCGCATACGACTTCTTGTCGATGTGGAAAGATTCAGCCAATTTTTCGTTGACTTTGCCGGTCTCGACGAATTCCAATGATCCGGAGACCGCCTTGGCCACAGCCGAGCCGACATCTCCGAATTTCGCCGTAAAGCTGTTAATGACGCCGCTGATGCGGTCGACACCGAACGCCTCGATAATCTTCTCGATGGCCTTCTGGACGCGGTTTTTCGCGTTCTCCATCGCAGTGCCGATGCCATGTGTGGCGTCTTTTGCCTGCGTCGTAAATGATGCGTACGGCCCGTAGCCGTCCTTATTGAGCTTGACGAGCGCCTTATTGAAGTCCTCGAAGGTGACCTTGCCACCCTTCATCGCCTCATATAGGTCGTTCTGCTTCGCGTTTGCGCCAAGGATGCTCTTGGCCAATTGGTTCATCTGGCCAGGCATTGCATTGACGACACTTCGCCATGCGGCGGCATCGACCTTGTTCGCGCTTAACATCTGGTTGTACTGTTCGATGGCGTTGGCCTGCAGCACTGTGTCTTTGCCGCCGGCCAGGACGGCATTGTTGAACGCCAATGCGATGCTGGTGGCCTCGTCCAGATTCTTGGTCAACGGAGCAAGCTGCTGGACCATGCCGATCATGCTTGATGTGGTGGTCGGCAGGCCGTCGATGCTGGCGCTGATGCGTTTGATGGCTGCGGCAGCGTCATTCGAGTCGTACCCCAAATTCTTCATGACTTTGGGGAAATTGTTCATCGTGTCGGCGCGTTTAATGGCGCCTTCCACATTGCTGGTGATGATGTTTGAGACTTTGCTGAATGCCGACTGCGCGAACCCGCTGATGGCTCCGAACTTCGCGGCTCCCCACGCGGTGAAGAAGCGTTCGGAATCTCCGACTCCCCTTGCGGCAGTGGTAGTGACGCTTGATTGCATGCTACGGAAGGAATTGATGGCATTGCGCGCCGATGCCGCGGCGGACGCGAAAAATCCCGACTGCTTGGAAGTGCTCGCGTTCAGATTCGTCTGAGCGTCGTGGAGCTGCGTCTGAGTCTCTTTCAGGCCTTCGCTGGCGGCTTTGAGTTGTTCCTCAGCCGATGTGACGGCTTCGGTCTTCTGCCTCGCCTTGCTCCTTGCGTCGTTGAGTCGTGCTTGGGCGTTGATGGCCTGTGAGGAGGATTGTCCGCTTTTGACGATGGTTTCCTGCAGTTTGACTTCGGCGGCCTGTACGCGCAGGTCGGCGCTTTTCTGCTCGTCGCGCGCTTTTGCGATCTGCGACGTGCACTGGCTGACCGCCTGCGCGGCCTTCTTCTCAGCCTGCTGCAGGCTCTTGACCTGCTCTGACAGCACGTCACGGCCAGCGGCCTGATTCATGGCGTCGGAGAATTTCTTGCCGGCATTCCGTCCTGCGGAGGTGGCCGCGGCCGTCACACCGCTGTTGAGCTTCGTGCCGAAAGCGCTCAGATTCGGGAGCACATCGATCCATGCGGCTGTGCCGGCCATGAGACCACCTCACTGTTCAGTTTTTCGATTGATCGCCCGTGACAAGCGCCATGAGCTCGCTCCGCTCCTGCGCGTGTAAGGCCTTGCTGTCGACAGACGACTGTTCGCGTTTGGACTCAGCAACCACGACAGCCGGAGGCTTGGTGCGAGGCCTGATGTCATCCTCTTCAAGGGGATGCTCCACAAATGGAGCGCACTGGGTGATGGTTAGCTGGATGTCACGGAGCATGTCGCCCAAATCGTGCAACAGCCATTCCGACTCACTCCAGCCATCACCAGCCAAAGCACGAAAGAAGACGTTGTCCGGCGGCATGTGGATTATCAGCGCATGCAATGCGCGGAGACTGATCTTGCGTTGCCAGAACTCTTGGATGGGGTCACGCGGCGCGTAGACCGCGCATAACGCGGCCTCCAATTCCTCCGCGTGACCATCGCCGTCAAGGAGCTCTAAAGCGTTGTAGGGTTTCCCTCGCTGTCCGTCTCATGCACTTCATCGGCCGCGTCGTCGAGCAGGAGGAAAAGCAGGCTGATCTGTCCGCCGGCCTCGATGAAATCATCCCACTGGGCGCCGAGCAGCGCTTTCGCCAAGTCGAACTGGTCGTCGGACTCCTGCGCCTTCGCGAATGCCTTCTTCTCCTCATTCGACTGGAAAATTGGAGCGTGGATGCGGAATTCCTTCGCATCCGGCTCGTCGTCGATGGTGAACTCGATCCACTCCCGAATCTTCGGGTGGGATTCAAGATACTTCGCCTTCACGGCCTTGAGGCTGCGGACCTTACGCTTCTTGTTGTCGGTCATTGTTCAATCCTTTCAAAAAAATCAGTGTTCCTTTCGGCGAGAGAAGAAGGGAAAATCCCGCACCGGTGAAAGGAATCAAAAGCCCGGTGCGGGAAGAATCAATGTCAGTCGACGACCGGCTGTGACTCGGAGGACGCTGCCTGATCGGACACCGGCTGCGACTGGGAGACATCAGCACGAAGCGCGGCACCGGCCTTGGCGATCTTCTCGCCCTCGTAGAACACCTTGCCGGTCTTCGGATCCTGGAAGAAGGTGAAGGTCTGGTCCTCACCCTCGGCGTCGGAGCGGTTCTTGGTGTTGTCGCCCTGATTGGTGACCTTGACGCGATACCCGGCCTCGATGCGGTAATGTGCCGCGTCGCCCACACCGTCCTGACCGATCCAGATCAGGCGGTAGTACGGGAATTCCGTGGTTTTTTCATCGGTGAATTCGAAGCCCTCATCCTTGTTTGCCGGCCACTGGGAGACGGGCAGGCCGTGGGCCAAGGCCTTGACCCATGCGTTCATTTCCAGGAAGGTGAGCTGCAGGGTGCGGGTACGTCCGGTGATGTCGGAACGCACCGGCTCCAGATCCTGCACCGCACTGGTGTCGGCGGACTCGATGCCGCGACTCATCTTCGCGCCATCAGTGCTGATGTAGCCCATCACCTTGAAACCCTCGGGCAGCTGATTCGGTTTGTTGGTTGCGGTGTCGAAGAAAGGATCCGGCATCGCGGTCGAATAGTCGGCGATAGCGAGCAGCTGAGTGCCCCACTTTCGCACGTTTCCGTTATTGTCATTGAGAATGCTTGGCACATCGGTGATGGCAGCCATCATTTCCTCCTTAATTGAAAAATCATTGTGGTCTGGTGTTGAGCGTGATCGTCGCCGTGCAACGGCGCACGTCAGGCATTGAATGACTCACTTCGGAAAATGAGGTGAGCGTTGAGGAGTCGACGTAGCCATATCGGTTTCCATCGCCCTGCAGCTGAGAGAGAGCGGTTTCGACCTTTCTTATGGTCGCGTCCATGGAAGTCCAATCAGCGGCGAAGATGTCGATGTCGACGGCTCTGCCGCGCGTGAATCCATCGGCGGTCGTGCCACCCGGCGCCGGAGAGACGATGACGGCCGGAAGGTTTGCACGCAGATTCTCCGGCACTTCCGCCGAAGCCTTGATCCCCGCCTTGTCTTGCAGCCATTGGATGATGATCGGCATCGGTTGCGGCCATGAGCCGCGAAGCGGAATCGCCATAATCAGCCACCTGCCTCGGCTATGGCGCGGCGAAGGTATCCCTTCTTCGGATAGATCCGTCCGTCGCCGTATTCCTTGGCGTCCGCATGCTCGTCACCGATGATGACTCGGGCATATGGTCTGCGCAGATGCGTCGGCGATTTCGTTCCAGGACGTCGTCCCTGCATGACGCGCACCGATTCGGCATAATAACGGTCGCCTTCCTTGAGGACGATGCGCTTCACGATCGGAGCGATGCGTCTGGCCTTCGCGTTCAGAGCGGATTGGACTGTTGGGTTGGACAGGACATTGCGTTCCATCCATTCCTTGTCGACCTTGAATCCCTTCATGGTCACCTCCCGTCATCGCGGCAGACGTTGACCTGCATGTTCCAGGAAGTTGGTGTCAATCCGCCATCGAGCGCGACAGGATCGCCAATCACTCGATATTCGATTCCCCTGACGATCACCTTGCAATCCCGGAGCGTTCCTTGATAGGAGCGTGGGAAGTAGAGCGACATGGAGACGAGCAATCCTTCCGGATTGACGCTTGTGGCGACATTGTCCTGTGTCGGCGAGCCGACCAGCACGTTGCCTACCGATTCCTCGGACCATTTGCGGATTGGAGTGTTGTAGGCATCCATTCCGGCGATGCTTGGACGGAGCACCTTGACGGTTTCACCGTGGATCATGGTGCCACCACCTTTCCGGTGCTCATGTCGAGGGCTCCCGCGAGGAGGCGTCGCCTTCCGCCAAGCTCCTTCTCCTCGCTCGGCCACAATCGGAGGTCGCCGGTGGGGTTCTGGAAGCTGTAGGTGGCTTGGAATGGTCCGGCGGTCTCGCTCATGCTGCTGGCTCCTGATGGTGCGCCATTGGAATCGGCTTCCATTGCGCGCCTAACGGCAGCGCAGCAAATGCGCTCACGGGTGAGGTTGCTGACCTTGTCCCATCTGCGATAGGAGCGGATCAGGTCGGACGCATACGCGATGAGTTTCTTCGCGCGCGTCTTCTCCTCGTCCGTGAGCGCATGCCATGAGGCTTCAAGATCGTCGACACTCGCGAAATCATCTGTGTCGGCCATCATCTGGCCTCTCAGTCGGTCACGGTGACCTTGACGGATGCCTTCTTGGAGCCGTCGGAAGTGGTTGCGGTGACGGTGGCGTTGCCAGCCTTCACGCCGGTCACGACACCGACGCTCTTGTCGGCATCAGCCTTGACGGTGGCGATGGAATTGTCGGACGGTTCCACAGTCCACGCGACATCCTTATTGGATGCGCCGTCGGGCACAACGATGGCCTTCACCGTATTGGTGCCCTTGGTCTTGACGCCCATGGTCTTCTTATCAAGGCTCACGCCGGCGACCTTCACGGTGTTGGATGCGGAGCCACCGGCGACGGTCAGGAGCGCGTGGGCCTTCTGGTCGCCGTACTGCAAGCCGATCTCGCCGTACAGCTGCACCTTGTCGCTTGCGCCGGTCTTGGCGAGCGGCTCGGCGAAGAAATGACCCTTGCCGGGGATTTCGAGGAAGCGCGGGGCGAGCTGTTCGAGGGACAGGACGAGCAGCTGGTCCTTCGGCATGTACGGGTCGAGCATGATGTTGAAGAGGCCGAAGTCGGTCTCGATGGTCTGCAGGTTCACGCCGCCGACGTTGCGGGTCTGCTCCTGATACTTCGCGTCGGTGACGAAGCAGCGGGTCAGTGCGCGCTTGAGAGTGGAGTTGACCACGATGGTGCGCGTCTCGGATTCGCGGATGCCGCCATTGTCCCAGGCCATCTGCGCGAGGTCGAGCACGTCGTCCGCTGTCAGCTGGGCGGCGGTGTGCTCGGTGCTCATCACGTTGGTGGTGATGGCTTCGAGGAGGCCGCGGGTGCTCCGCGCGCTCTGGTTGTCGGTCGGATTGTTGTAATGGCCGGAGATGAAGGAGGCTTCCACGTCGCGTGCGATCTGCTTGAGTTGCTGCTGGATCTGCCAGCTCAGCTCGTCAGCGGGGATGGCGGTGCCGCCGACCTGTACTACCGGCATGTTGTCGGTGTTGCGCTGTCCGGTCGCACCCTGCCGCGTGTAGGAGACCTCGACGGCCTCCTGGTGGATCTCGACCACGTTGTTGGCGTGGAAGCGGGTGCGTTCCTCGCCCTTCGGCGCGTCGGCGCCCTCGAGGCGCTGGCGGTTGGCGTCTGGGTCGCGCAGGTCGTAGCCCTGCCATTCGAAAAGAGTGGACGTGGTGTCGATGCCGCCGGTGAGTCCGCCGATGGCGGAGAGTAGCGGCGTGTCCTCGCGGCTTGCGGCGAAAAGCTCGCCGACGTAATTGGGCAGATTGTAGGTGTTGCCCTGTCCTGTGATTCCAGGCATGATGTCTTCCTTCCAGATTGGTGGTTACTGGCGCTTCGTGCCGAGCATGATGCTTTTGAGCGTCATGGAGGTCTGATAGTCGCCTTTCTTTTCGGCGGCTGCGATCTGCTCCCTGATGCTCATGCTTCCCTGCCCGCCCGGCTGGTTTCCCTCGCCGTCGAGCGGATGCCTGCCATTGCCGGATGCCGGCGGCTTCCCCTGTGTGCTGACGAGCTTGGCGACCTTCTCGGCTGTCTTGTCGATGCTTTCCTCGTCATCGCCGGTCACGAGGTCGGCGAATTCGGCGGGGATGCCGTGCTTGAGGCAGGCGTTGGCGACAAGGCCGGCGTGCTTCTGCTCCGCCAGCTGTGATTCGAGCTTGCGGTTGGCTTCGGTGGCCTTCTGCAGTTCGCTCTTGTTCGCTTCCTCCTGCTCATCGAATTTCGCGGCCTTGGATTTCAAATCGTCGTAATCGGCATACTTGGCCTGTTCGCGGCGCAGACGGTCCTCGACGATGCGGTTGACATCGCTCTGGGAGAAGGTCTTCTCTCCTGCCGGCGGCTCGCCACCCTGCTGCTGTCCGTCACCGCCGGGTTCGGCCGGTGGCGCGACCATCATGATGTGACGAAGACGCATGATGAGGGATTTCGGCATGATGAAACGCTCCTTGTGTTTTCTCCGAATGTTTGAGGCCATCGTGGCCTTTTGACCAGGCATGACGGAGCCAGTGACCGCCCAAAAAATGGGATAGTGGCAGGTGCGGGACTCGAACCCGCGTTGTTTCAATGTCGTGGATTTACAGGCCACTGCCGTCGCCACTGGGCCAACCTGCCAAGAATGTGCTAAAATATATGAAGACCGGGGGTCCTCTGCGGCGTTGAAATAAAACGCAATGAGCGGAGGCGTGCTCCCGGTTGTTTCATTTCAATTTGATTTCCAATAAACCTTCACCGTCGAGAATGAAAAGTCTGCGGATTTTCCACTCACGATCGTTGTACTTCTCTAACTGGTGAACAAGCTTGTCTTTACGTTTCGATTGGCCAAGATCTATCACGAAACAGTCCTTGACGACATCGTGATTCTCTTTAGCGCTTCGAACGGCTTTGGTGATACGATCGGCGATTTTGCCAAAATCAGCTTTTGCCAAGGACTTCAATTCGCAAAGCTCGTTTGTTTCGATCCAACGGAAATCATTTGTCGCTGTCCTTTTTTCTATGTCTCTTGGTATCCATTCGACATGGTTCCCAAGATTCTGGAATCGTTCAAGGAACACGATTTCCTGCGGATATAACATATCGGTGGAGTGCGGAACTCCAACCTTTTCCTGACGCATGTACCATTCGCGATCGGTGACGCCAGCGAGTCCTCGCATTGAAAGCAGTCGTTCCTCGTTCTGCGCATGAGGCTGCTTCCAACCATCAGGGATGGCGGTTCCCGGACGGATTCCATCCGCGTATTTGCCCTTATGCTGTCGCATCGCGCGAAGGATATCGTCCACCGAATCGCTTCCGGCCTCATCCCTCGCTTTGAGATAGTCGTCGTACAATTCGTCGGGACGATAGCCCTCCACACGCGGTTTTTCATCCCATGATGGGACAATCTCGCAGTCGCATGCCGCATGGTACTTGTTGAACAAGCCTCCGGCCTTTTCGGCGCTTGCATAGACGAAGCCGCGTCCGGCGAGCATGGCACAGAACGCGCAGGTATGAAGTCCGGAAGGAACGCGTGCGAACCGGGGCCCATACTTGTCAAGCTTGGCTGCCGACCTGACGGTACTGCGACCGCCGTTACGCACTCCGACCGCGATAAGCCGATTCAGGTACGAGAGATAGGCGTTCGGATCATATCGCTCGTTGCCTTTGAACAGCATGCTTGCCTTCGCCCGAATCATGTCGGTCAAATCGTCATGTATAGGGTCGGCGAGTATCGGCTCGTATTTGTCGTCGAACCATTTCGACCGCATTTGCTTGTACCAGTCGGCTGCTGCGGTCGAACTGATGCTCCCATATTTGTCAATGATGGCGGGAACGAGTTCCAGCAGCATGTCACGCTGCTGTGCCGGTTCCATTCCCTGCAGCTGTTGCCACGCTTGGCCCATCTCCCGTTGTGCGAGGCTCACCGCCGTCTTCTGCGATTTGGTCAGAAGATTGATTTCCTTGCGGCTCGGAGTCCGGTTTGTCATTCCCGCCTCCGTTCATCCCGGCGAGCGCGTTCAATGCGCTTTTCGCTTCGGCTCGGCGCTTTTCCGATAGGAGTCTGGTGATTTGCTCGTCAGTGAAGCCGACTTCCTCCAATGCGACGGTCGTGTCGGCAAGCCAAGGGAAGGCCCCCACGAGTTTGACCATCGCGTCTCCGGCGTCGATGACGCTAGGCAGCGACGGATTGCGCCATCGTGCGGTGATGCCCGCCATCTCGTCGGTCACTTCGGTCGTACGGTCGCGAAGCATGATGATGTCCTGCGCGATACGACGAAGCGAAGCACCATACACGCGGTTCGCTGCCGAGCAGTCGATGACCAGATCCTTCTCCGCAGCATGCATCGCCTCTGCGCTCGATGGATTGTCCTGGATGATGCCGAGCGAGCTGACCGGCACATTCGTCTCCCCGGCGAATCTGCAGGCAAGCTCTCGCATCTGGTCGATATGCGGCTGCACGGACTGCTGGGTGATCTGCTCAAGCTTCGGCACGTCGCCATCCTCGTCCTTACCAATCATGTTCAATCGTCCGATGACGAATTCCCAGACTGGAATCGGATTGCCATCATCGTCCTTGAATGAATCGGGGTCGGCGCCGAGTAGGAGCCATTGCGGTGCCGAGTAGAATTCGGCGCTGACCTCGCTGCGCAGGACGGTGCGCACCGCGTCATCGGTGATGCTCATGACCGCGCGGTTGATGATCGACCTGCCGAAAGGCCTGTCGATGGTCGGCCTATAAGACAGCACCTCCACAGGCACACGGCCAAGACCATGCGGCCACACATCGTCCACGTACCATTCACGCCCAAGCTGGCAGGTGATGGCTTGGAAAGGCGTCCATAGGCGGAATCGCGTAGGACGCGCGTAATCGTCGATGTCATCGATGGTGAGCGCCGCCTTGAGACTGCGCGTACGGAAATTCCACAGGGCGCTCGACCATTGCGCGCTGTGCGGGATGGTGAGCACTGGCGGTTCGCCCGCCGACTCGTCGCCCTCCGACACGGCCATGAATACGCATGAGTGGATCATGCTGCTGCTGATCGCCATCGGCAGCTCGATGTCCCAGCGGTTAGCGGAGAGAATTGGATTCAGGTCGAAGGAATCGTCGCTGCTGTTCGGACTGACAAAGCCATCGAACATGCAGCGCTCGGCGTGTGCGTTGACTGCTTTCGCTGGCCAGCCGACCACCTCCTCGAGATTCCGCATGCTCGGGGGGATGGAGAAGCCGATGTCGCGGAGCCGATGTTTTCCATCAGCATACCGGGAGCGCAGTGAATTGCGCGCGCGCTTACGGTTCCACACGGTGACGAGATTCGATAAAGTGTCGTGCAACGCCGGGTCAAGCCCTTTGATATCGGTCGGTGGATTGAAGATTACGCCGAGGTCGCTGAAATCGGTGACCGGAGCGAGCAGCGATGTCATGCGAGCCTCCTTAATCGTTGTTTCCTGCCTGGCTTGCGTTTCGTGGTGAATGCCCCGTGCAATGCCAGAGTCGTGGCCTGCAGTGGACTTATTTCCACGTCGGAGCCTTTCTTGTTCCATGCGACCGCTCCGTTGGAGCCGATGTCGCGCAATGTGACGCCCTTCACGGCGGCAGCCAGCTGTGGCTGGTCCTTATCACTCAGATGGGTGAGGGACTTGTCTCGAATCATGTCGAGCACGCGGCCTGTGGCCTGTCCTAATTGGCGTGTGTCGGTAACTGTCACACGCACATGCCGTTTCTGCAGGTCGGGCACGATGCTCATGGCCGGCGATTGCGCGTCGATGACTACGGCCGCGGTCTTGTGCCAGCGTTCCGCCAGCCAGTCGACGGCCCATTGGACTCCGTCGGTTCGAGTGGAACGGTATTCCTGTAGGGAGATGAATGCAGTGCCATCGTCGTGCTTGAACGCAAGTCCGATGGCCAATGCACTTCTATCCGGTGGCATGTCCACGCCGAACGAGAGCAGGCCATCCGTTTGTGGGTCGGCCACCTCGGTAGCATGCCATGCATCCTCACCAATGACCTCGGTGGCTGTCTGTTCGTCCCAGATGCCGAGCGCTTCACGTCGGAACGAGTCTTCTGCAAGGAGGTTGCGCATGCGCAGGATTGCTTCCTCGCTGGTGCGTTTTGGATATGACGGATTCGCTTTCGCCCACGCGGTCCTGTCATCCAGGTCGCAATCGCGGTCTGCACCGAGCTCGACGTAAAGCATGTCATCCGACTTGCCAGACAACGCGGTCGAACGTTTCTCCTCGAAGGCCTCGCATTGATCGCCCGGCTTCGGTGGATTGCCCATGAACACAATCAGCGGATTCGGACTTGTGTTCACGATTGGAATCAGGTTGTCCAACGCCTTGATGGTAAGAATCTGAGCCTCGTCGAACACTTCGATGTCGGCGGAGTGCAGACCTCGGCCGAAACCGTTCTCTCGAGCGCCGAACATGATGCGGCTTCCATTGGTGAAACGGATCTCCTGCTGCCCGTTTGCGCGGCGCACGGACTGCACGTATTTGGAAAGCTTCGGATTGCGGGTCAGGTCGCACATATCGGCGAACGTCTCATCGGAGGTGCGCGTATGGTGCGCGGTCCAGATGACCAGAGTCCCTGCGCGTCCGGCGCACAGGATGAATATCGCGGTTCCGACGGTGAACGTCTTGCCGATCTGTCTGCAGCTGGACAGGACCGCTCCTCCGGATCCGCATGCGTACTTGCCGTCGGAGCGTTTTGCGAACAGAAGGTAGAGAAAACCTTTCTGCCAGAGGTCGTAATGAATCCCGGCCTTGACCGCCGCACCGTTGATAAGTTTGAAGTCGCTTGACGTGACGTCTTCCGGCTGCACGAGCCGCTGGGCGATTTCAGACAATCGACGCTCCGACATCCTCCGCCACCTCCGTCACGTCGTCGTTCACGTCGAACAGGCTGCCGGATTCCTCGGCCATACGCATCCGTTCGTCGAATTCGGCGAGCTTGCTGCTGATCGCCGGCAGCGCGCTGGCCGGAGTCGATGAATCATGAAGCGCTTCGCGCAGCCTGCCGACGATTTCACGAAGTGTGTCCTCATGGGATCCATCCATCATGCGTTCGAAACTGTGACGGTCGATGCCTGCCGGATGTTCCCGTTCCGCAGTAGCTGGCGTCTTTGCCTTTCGTTTTGTTCTTGGTTTTGCTGGTTTCGGCAAGGACTCGCCATCTTTCTTCCTTGCCCGGTACGCTTTCACCCGGCATGCGCCAGAACAGTATTTAGCCGGTTTCCCGCGCCCTGACGGCCTGAATTCCTTTCCGCAAATAAGGCATTTCACGACGCTTCACCTCCCGTTACGTTTTACAAACCGTCACGTTTTAAGCTTCCGGGGAGATATCGGCCCTATGCGGCGGGGGACGTGTTTTCCGGACCGGGAGGGGATACCGCCCCTAGATGTCGATTTTCCGAAACGGCACGCCGGTGGGTGGTTTTGATTGCTGCCCCAGCTGACCGGCCATGAGTCGTCGCACTTCACGTTGTGCCCATTCGAGTGTATGCGTGCCTTTGACGGTGTTGCACCATCGATGTGTCGGTTCGGTGTTTGTCCAGGAATATGGATTTCCACCTCTTGCGATTGGGATGATCTCATCCACGACGAAGCTCCAAGGATCTGGATATTTGAGTCGCAGGTCGATTGGCTTTCCGCAGATTCCGCAGGTTCTTCCGCTTTTGACCGCTGCTTTGTGTCTGGAAACGAGCTGATTCCGTCGCGATCCGTTTTGTCTGCGAACGTTTGGCTTATGTGATGTCATTCGTCATCGATTCGATATCAGTCTGTGACTTCGATTCCGAGACATTGGAGCGCTGAGAGGAAGTCCTCCTCGTAGATTCGCAGGCCCCACGCTTCCAAGGCATCCCCCCTGCTGATTTGCATGCCCGCCTGTTCTCCTTGGTCGGCAATGCGTGTGAGCTGGTGTGCGATCTCTTGGAGTGCTTCTTCCATCGTCGCTCCTTTGCTGAGAGGTTATTGGTGCCTCCGGCAGGATTTGAACCAGCGTCCACACGCGGCCACAAGGAAGAGAATCCAATAAAGACTCGCGGCCGGGAAGATCTACCACTGATTCCTACTAAGGCATACCGGCAGGCGGATTTGAGCATCACCACATCACGGAAGCACGGGATTGGCTTGCCTGCCACATTGGGGTATGCCCACTCTGACGGGAGTGGGCGGAGCGTGTCCGATATGCCGTTCGGACAGGACGGGACTGCAACCCAGGGAGTTAGGAGAATCCATGGCGGATATGAAAAGGGTTCAAACCAAGTCACCTCGGTTTGAACCCTCTAATCCACTGACAATTATGCCTTGCACTTCGAGAAACGTCAAATCGAGTCGCGTCGGGAAAGCTGCCCGTGCACGTCGGCGAGACGGTAGAGCGGCTGTCCCTTCCCGTTCCTGCCGGCCGGTTGGATCCTGCCGCGACTGCGCCACGAGTAGATCGTGTTCACGCTGCATTGGAACCCGCATTCGCGCAGGAGTCCGGCGCATTCCTCTGCCGTGAACGCTTTGCCGGATGCGATGCACTCCTTCAGGAAGCCGAGCCGCACGTCCACCACGCGGTAAGTGCCGCCGCATACGGGGCAGGTGACCTCGACCGCGTCGATGGGCGCCGACAGTTCGACACCGCACAATGGGTTCGGGCATCTTCCGATGCCGTGCTTGGAAGGCGGCACGTCGATGATGGACAAGGTCTTGCGCGCCAAGGATTCCCAGTCGTGCCAGATGATGTCGATGTCCGGAAGCCGGTTCAACCGTGGACATGCGGCGCAGACGCTCAAACATTCCAGCAGGGACGGGTGGATCCGGCCGTTCGCCCATGGCATCGCCGATGGCGCGTACAGTCTGCGCCACAATGCGACCGCCATGTCCCCGATCTCCTGCATGTGGTCGAGCACCGGCAATCGGATTGGCGTCGGTGCGGCTGGAAGGTTGACGTGTCCAGGCTGGCGGCCTCCGTAGTGCGCGGTCGAGTCCAGGAACTCATGCAGCGAATCCAACCATGCTGGATATTCCCGCAGCCAGCCGCGCATCAGCCCATCGCATCTCGCGCACATGGTGTCGCCGACAGCGCATCCTCCGCCGCAGACGAGGCACACACCGGCGAGCGCTGGTGTTGTTTGGCTGGTGTTTGTTGTGGTGTTGGTGGTGGTTGGTTGGGATTCGTTGGTTGGTTCGTACATTTGTTCGATTCCCTCCGGCGTGGTAGTCTGGTTTGTGGTAATGCCAGAGCCCGGCCGGAAGGTCGGGTTCTTTGTTTATTCGGTGGCGGAGTCCTGTTTTTCGAGGTTGACGTGTTCGATCTTGGCTCTATGGCGGAGCAGATTGGCGTATGCGTCCATGACGTCGAGCTGCCTGCTCAACAGAGTGATCGGGCAGGTAGGCTCGAAGTCGAGCGTGCCATCCGCATACCGCTGCAGCATGTCCCTGAGCCTGCCGGCGCGGACGGTCAATTCACGGTATTCGACGCGCATCCGCTCCTTATAATCGGATCCGTCGGCGCTCGCGGGTTCCGCTTGGTCGGCGGCGGCGAGCACTTCGATGGCTTGGCGCAGGTATCCGTCGCGGATCCATTTGGATGCGGTCCGCCATTCCTCATGGATGATTTCGGTGGAGTCCTTGCGGAGCGCCCATTTGAACCCGAACAGACGTTCGGCTACGGCTTCGGTGCGCGCGTCGATCGGCGGCAGTGGCGGGTCTAGTGTTTCCTCACTCATTTCGTTTCCTTCCTCTTTTGATTGTGCATGGTCTTCCAGGTCTTGTGTCGCAGCAGCCACACCACCCATTCGGGCAGTTCGGTCCAGATGGTCAGATGTGAGGACGCGGCGTATAGCTTCCACCACCTGCCGCAGATGACGCAATGCTCTATCCTGCGCAGGCTGTCCTCGTATTGCGCCGGACCTATGCCGTTGCTCGCGCAGATGAATATCCCGACCGCGCTACGGCATGCATGCGGCGAGCGCCGTTTGTTACGACTGATGCCGTGCATCATTCCGCCTCCTTACCGAGGATGTAGACGAGCGTCGGCGGCAGTGACGGTTCGAAGCATGTGTTCGGCGGTACCTTGTACTCGCCTTTCCCATTGAGTCCAGGCAGCACGTCGGTCCGCACCACACTCCACCCCTCGGAAAGCAGGCTTTCGAGCGTTCCGGCGTTGTTCAGCGTGAGCGTCCATGCGTCCCTGTCGGTCGTGTATGTGAGCGGCACTACCTTAAATTTCCAACTCACTGCTCCGTCTCCTTCTGCTCGTCCAGCCACCTTTCGAACAGCCGGTACATGTCCAACGAAATGGCCCTCACCGGCTGGAACTTCATCCGCCACATGCAGCCGGCACACACCTCCGAAGCGGTCTTCGCCTGATCCATATAGGCAAGATGCACGGCATAGACCGGACTGGACACCCGCCTGCCACACAGATCGCACGTGTGCATATCCTGCGTGACCAACTCATCACGCTGAGGCAGAAACGGGTTCAGCGCGTCCCGCTCATCCATGGCATCGGCGAGCGCCTCCCGAATCTTGTCCCTGGCATTGAGATAGGCGTGGTATCGAATCGACGCGCTTTCCTCAAGAGGTCGATTGCCATAACGCATCCCCGCGCTCGCCGCCTCGTATTCCTGGGCGATGAGTTTGTTGAGTGTATTGATGGCGATGTCTGCGTCGCTGTTTCTCATTGCTGTTCCTTTTCCTTGTCGTGTTCCGCCGACCATCTGAGCAGGGCGTTGACGGCGATTTCGCACGCCTGCCGTTCCTCGTCGTCTTCCGGAGCGATGCATACGGCGCCGCATTGCGACCAGATTTTCACTGTGGTTCCTTGTCCGCGCCGCTCACGTGATCCCAGTCGCAGGACATGCCGCCTTGCTTCTCCCATGCGTAGACGACACAGTCCACTTTTCGCGTGTCCTGCAATGTGATGACGCATTCGTAGAAGCCGTGGGTGGTGCCTCCGTCGGTGCATTGCGAGTCGATGGGTTTGACCGCATGCGCCGGCGTGGATGCTTTGGCCATGCCGCCGCATCCGGCGAGCGCCGTGCAGAGGGCGAGGGTGATGGTGGTGAGGGCGGCGCAGATGGTGTTTCTCATTGTTCGTTCCTTTGATGGTGGCTGGCGTGGTGGTTCCAGAGGCGGATGGCTTTGTTGAGGCTTCTGCCGTCGACGTGGAGGATGCATTTGTGCCGGCAGTTGGGGCAGATGCAGCCGTAGATAGTGTTGACCGGTTTGCGTGTGCGGAGTTTGTAGATGGCGCCGAGGGTCAGGATGAGCGGCTGTGACTGGCGGCATGCCGGGCAGGGTGCGGGTCTGCGCCATTTGCGTGGGTTGGTGGCGATTCTGACGGTGTGCATTTCATTCCTTTCCGTAGATGGCGAGGCTTCTTATGCCGTCGCTCATGCTGTTGAAACATGTGTTCGGATCATGGTCGATGATGTCGTTTCCGATGCCTTGGAAGCGGAGGGTGGCGGTGCCGTCCGGCCGGCGGATGAGTTCGAGCCGTCCGTCGATGATGACGTCCTGGTCGGTGCGGGCGATGCAGCGGCGGCCGATCAGGATGACCGGATCGGCCGACCGCCATTTATGCAGCGGGACGTTGACGCTCACCGCGGCTCCTCGCCTTCGTTTCCGCCTTGGGCGTCCTTTCCGGCCGCGTCGTAGCCTTCGTCGTACACGTCGTCGAGCAGCGTTTGGAACTCGGGAGAGGCGAAGAACGTGCTGATGGCGTCCTTGGCCACGCGTCTCCATGGCTCTTTGTCCTCCATGGGCATCTCGTTCCATGGGCGTGGATGGCGGCGGCCGTTGCTATACCAGCGCAGGTAGATGGCCTCGGCCACCTTGTTCTGCGTCTCCAGACCGATCGGAATGGTCTCCTGGTCTGCCATGATGGCTCCTTTCAGTATGTTTCCGGCGGTTCCGTGGCGGTGCGGGCCGCAATGATGTAGGCGGCGAGCGCGACGCATAGGGTGAGGATGATGAGCACGGCGTGCAGGGCGAGCCATTGGATGGGGATCCAGTGGTGGAGGCCGTAGCCGATGATCGGCCGGATGATGGCGTGTGGCACGAGCAGCAGCGCCGTGAAGGTGAACAATGTGGCGAACCAGTCGCCGATGCGGTTGGAGATGCGGTTGATGGTCTGTTTCATTCCGAGGTTCCTTTCATAGTTGGTTTGGTACGGTTCATGGCCTGTTGGCCATCCAGCCGATCAGGATGGCGGCGCATAGGAGGATCACTGCTGCGATGTCCATCACCTTGCTGCTTTCGTGGCGACGTATCGGACCGGATGGGCGGAGAGGTGGCGGATGATGCGCGCGTATTGGCGGATGTCGCGGTCGAGGCATGTGCCGGTGCGGTGGGCGCTGGCTGCGGGCGTCTCCTCTTCCGGTCTCACGTCCCAGCCGGCGGCTTCGAGACTGTCGCGGATGGTGGCCATGTCGATGCGGTGGTAGTGCAGCGGGAGGTTCGGGCAGAGTCGGCCGATGAAGTCGAGGTCGAACTGCGGGTTGCTGCCTGCCGGATGGAGGGTGAACGATTGCGCGAGGCTGTCGACGTATTCCTCGAGCGCGTTCGCCGTCGCCGCTTCCGTGTATCCGGCATCGAATGCGTCTTCGAGCAGTCCGTTGGCGCAGTGCATGCGCCATGCCTTGAAGTTCTCATCGGTGATGGAGACGTTTCGTTCCGCCAATCCGATGACGCGGTGGAAACCGCCGACGCACAGCACGCCTTTCATGTCGGTGCAACGCATTTCCACCTCGAGGATCCTGTCATGGTCCGGGTCGAGCCCCGTGGTCTCCACGTCCATCCACAGCAGCATGTCGGGCTTGTCAATGGTCATTCCGTTTCCCTCCTGTCGATGTCGAGTGTGGCGACCTCCATGGCTGTCAGACGGGTCGCGGTGCCATCCTGGTTGAGGCGGAGCCATATCCCCTGCCAGTCGCGCACCGGGGTGGTGCGCGGATCCCTGCCGAGCGGGACTATCAGCCCGAGGCGTTCGGCCTCCTTCACATGCTGATGGACCCACCCATGGCAGCCGGTAGTACCAGAACCGCACAGCTCGACGATGTTGGCCGGACTGTGCCTCACATCCGGATCCGCCGCCCGCCGCAGTTGACGGTGATGGCCGGAGCGTCCAGGCCAGCATGACGGGTTATGGATGTTCGTCCCGCAGCGCAGGCAATGCCAGCCCTGCCGTTCCAAAGCGGCACGCTTGGAATCATCGAACTCACTCACAACGCACCCCCTCCTGCATCAGACCGTCGACCAACACCAAACACGAAGTGCAATTGGCCCTCAGCCCGGCCGCCATCGCCACGATGCCGTCATCCGCCCTGCCAGCGGCCAGCGCTCGCAGTTCGATTGTGCTGGCGGTCTGGGCGGTGTCGGTGAGGAGGCGGCTGAGTTTGTCGAGTTGTTCCCTGGTCATTGGTTGTTCTCCTCGTCTTCTTCGTTTTCGTCGGAGTCGGCTTCGGTGACGGCGGCGATGAGCTGGTCGAGGTGGCTGGTTTCGTCGTCGGTGGGCGTGTAGCCGAGGTCTTGGAGGATCTGGTAGTAGCCGGGGATACGTCTGCTGGTGTCGTTGACGGTGGCCCAGTCGGCCGCGTCGATGAACCATTCGATGCGTGCGGCGAGGATTTGCACCGCCCAGACCGCCCAGTCGGGTTCGTCGAGGTGGCAGCGGAGTTCGGCGAGCGCCCGTTCCGGTTCGATGCCGCTGATGGTGGTGAATTGTTCGCCACCGCATGCGGCGTCGTTCCATGTGCCCAGCGCCTGCGTGTAGCCCTGCGGGTCCGGGTCGATGATCTGCAGGAGTCCGAGCCGGGCCGTGGTTTCGACGAGCTTGTCGCGTTTGACGCCGTGGAGATGGCCGTGGAGCCATGCCATGCGCTTGTCTGCGGATGCGGCGGCGTATTCCTCGAGCGCGTGCCTGCGGGCGTCGCGTTCGGCCTGTTCGGCGGCTCGTCGGGCTTCCTTTTCGGCGTCGGCGGTCTTGTCACGGCGGGTCCAGAGGTAGACCTGCTGCGAGACCGTGTGTATGGATACGGCGGCCGGGTTCAGTTCGCGGATCTTCTCGATGACTTCTTCGGGGGTGCCGGTGGAGGGGAACATGCAGCCGAGGTAGCGCCATTCCGGGTCGCTGTAGGGCTTTTCGGGGTCGGGGATGAGGTTGATGCCGTTGTCGGACTCCCCGAGGAGCGCGGCGACCGATTCGATCCATTGCCGGTCGCGGTCGTCGCGTTCGATGTTGCGGAGGATGTAGTCGAAGTTCGAGGTGCCGGCCGCCTGCGCGAGCTTCTTCTGCCTGTCCGGCTGGCCGTCGTATCGCGCTATGGCCACGAGCTGGCCGATGGTGAGCTGGCCGAAATCGTCGCGGGTCGCTCTGACCTCGGTCTTGATGCTGGCGGCCTTGGCGCGGTCACGCACGTAGTCGGCGCTTCGGCCGAGCCGGTGGGCGACGCTGGCGGTGGTGGCTCCGAGGTCGAGCATGCCCTGGATGGCGTCGGCCTCCTCGAGGACGGTGAGCTGTTCGCGCTGGCAGTTTTCGGTGACCATGGCCTCCAACTGCTGCAACGGGTCTAAGTCAAGCACGAAACACGGCACGGCTCCGGTGCCGGCCTGCTTGCATGCGGCGAGACGACGATGGCCGGCGATGACACGATAGCGCTCGCCGTTGGGTACGACGGAGAGCGGCGAGAGCAGGCCGTTGGCTTTGATGCTGGCCGCGAGGTCGGTCACGTCGCCGATCTGCTTTCGTGGATTGTCGGGGTGGGGGTCGATCAGGCTCGTGTTGATGAACTTGATCTGGTTGCTTTGGTAGCTGCTCATTGCTTCTCCTTGCTGGTTTCTTGGTTGTTGAGTTCGTCTGCGCACGCCTGGCATGCCTTCCACCATTCGCTTGGGTTGCCGTTGCGGAGGCTTCCGGTGTGGTCGTATTCGTCCTCGTGCGGATCCATGAGCTGGTGGACGTGTTCGCAGTTCCAGTTGTGCTTGTGGATTGGTGTTGACGGGACTGGTTCGGGCGCCCAGGTCTTCCACTGGTCGCGGAGCCATGTGTTGAGCCGTGGGATGTGGCCGCTGCGGATTTGGCCGTCGTTGACGGCGTGCTTGTAGCGGCGGAGCGCGGTCTGGAGTCGGGTCAGTTCGACGGGGTTTCCGGCGATGGCCGCGTACAGGGCTCTGGCTTCGGCTTCGGTCTTGCGGCCTTTCGCGCCGACGGATCCGGGATAGGTTTCGGCGAAATGGTCGAAGCCGGATTCCGGCGTGGCGGGTTGCTTCGGTTTGCCGGCGGGAGGGGTCGGAGAGGGTATATCGGTATCGGTATCGGTTTTATGCCATGTTTTTGCTTGGCTGTCCCCTAGCAACTTGCTAGAAGGTTTGCTACCGTTTTGCTCTCCGTTTGCTTGGCTGTTTTCCGGCAAGTCGCCCGACGTTTGCTTGGCCTTTTGGTTGGCGGCCTTACGGCGGCCTCCCTTGCTTCCGGCTTTTCGGCGCGCCTCGCGTTGCTCTTCGGTCAGCACTCGTGGCTCCCTGCAGATGCCTTCGGCGTAGACGGGACGCCATCCGCCGTCGTGCTCCTCCATGAGTCCCGCATCGATGAGCTGCTGGAGCTGGCGCATGGTGCCTCCGGCGTCCTTGAGGTCGAGCTGGTCGAAGTGGCCGGGATACGCCGACGGGTCCTTCGATTGCATCGAGACGCCTTTGGAGTGGATGACGCAGAGTTTGACCCACAGGCCCACGGTGGCGAGCGGTAGGCGTCGGATGCGCCTGTCGTCGGCCATCTGGTCGTCGATGATGAACCACATTCTTCTTCTCCTTCCGTGGTTCGGGTTCCTTGGAGGCTTAGCCGATCTCGCCGGTGTCCGGGTCGATGGACGCCTCCACGTCGCCATCCTCCATGTCGAGGCTGCGGCGCAGGTCGTCGATGAGGATCATCTGCCGTGACGTGGCGGGCTTGGCGCACATGTTCTCCATGGCCAGGCCGGCGTCGAGGATGCGCTGAGCGAGGTCTGCGCAGTCGTACACGGCTTCGGTGATGGCGTGGATGCCGCCCCACTTGTCGATGTGCTCCTGCTTGTTTTTGGTGTCCATGACGTTGCGGCATGCCTTGAGCACGACGGCCGCGGCCTTGGTGACCTGCTGCGTCTTGCCGATGAGGTCGATGAGCGTGTCCGGTGTCGCTTCCTGCGGGATGAGCACCTGCTGTTCGCTGGCTTTCATTGCTTCCTCCTTTAGAATTCCGGTTCCGGATCCGGTTTGCCGAAGTCCCCAAATGACGATTGGTCGGCCGCCGGCGCGCCCCACGGATCATCGGCCGGCGGCGCGGCGGGTTGCTGTGTCTGCGCCGACTGTTGCGGCCGTTGGCTCCAGCCACCGACGCCGGTGTTGACGGTCGGCTGCGGCGATGCGGGGTTGCCGTAGACGGGACCGCCCTGGCGGCTGATGCGGGCGACCTGCGCCGTCGCGTACCGCAGCGATGGCCCGATTTCGTCGACCTGCAGCTCCACGACGGTCCGATTGGTGCCGTCCTGCGCCTGATACGAGTGCTGCTTGAGCCTGCCTTGGGCGATGACCCGCATACCCTTGGACAAAGATTGGATGCAATGCTGCGCGAGGTCGTTCCATGCCGAACAGCGGAGGAAGAGCGCGTCTCCGTCCTCGTACTGTCCGGTCTGCCGGTTGTACTGGCGTGGCGTGTTGGCGATGGTGAAGCTGGCGACCTGCGCGCCCTGGCCGGTGGTCCTCAGTTCCGGATCCGCGGTGAGGTTGCCGACGATGGTGATGACGGTCTCCCCTATGGCCATGTCAGGCTCCCTTCACATATCCAGCCGGTTCCGGGCCGAGCTGGCTTGGATCCTTGGCCTTCCACGCGCATTTCGCGCGCAGGCATCCGGCCTCGCGGTCGATGACGATCTCGCCGAAGCGCGCCGGCGCGACCATGGTGAGGTTCCAGCCACGGTCGCGGTTGAGCGCGCTGATGGTCTCGTACAGTTCGCCGATCAGTTCGGCGGCCGTCATGCCGACGCTGGCGGGTGTGAGTGGCCATTCGAACCACTTCTCGCCGTCCGGCCTGCTTGGTGTTTTGCTTGGCAACGTTTGCCTCCTTTGGATTGATGTCGTGCCGGGGCGCGGATTCGAACCGCGCATCCATCCGCCGACGTGACCTCAACACGCCGATCCATGGCGCCCGCATCCTGTCGCGGGCCCCGGCGAAGGCCGGACGGGAGGAGAAGAGAGAAGATGACCCGTCCGGCTGGTTTTAACGTCTTTTCCTTGACGCGCGGGCGGTTCCGGCATGGCCGCGCATGACGAACCACGTCCATGCCGCAATGTGTGCGGAACCGTCCAAGTCCTTCACTGCCGTTGCTCGTCCAGCCAGCGCGCGAAGCGGGGGTCGGAGCACAGGCGACGCATGATGACGGCCGTCGGAATGAGCACCGCGAACGGCGCGGCGATGAGATGTTCGATCGGATGCGTGCACGCCGGCGTGCAATACAGCACCCACATGGCCAGCAACCACACCGCGAACAGCAGCTGGTGCAGGATGACGTGGGCAAGGGCCTTCATCACATCAGCTCCTTGTTGATGGTGTCGATAACGATGTCCACGAGGTCGGCCACGTCGAGGTCGACGTATCCGACGATGTGACCGAGCGAACGCCTTGCTTCGATTTCGTCCCATAAGTCGCCGCAGGCCGGACTGATGGCGTCGCCATGGTCCTCAAATTCCCTGAATATCGCTTCGACGCAGGCTTTGCGGATGTTGTTCATTTGTTCTCCTTTTCTTCCCATGGGTCAGGCCACGGGGTATCGGTACGCCAGTCGTTGTCGGTCATCACGCGCTCACCTCTTCCTCGTATTCGGCCGTGCACTGGTACAGGTGTTGCGCGAAATAGGCGATCATCTGCTCCTTCGGATACATGACGATTCGTCCCACCTTCACGAACTTCGGGCCGATGCCCGCGCTACGCCAGTACGCCAGGGTGCCTTCCTTGATGCCGCAGTTGTCCGCGATGTCCTTCGTTGTGTTCATCGGCTTCAACGCCGCCGCCAATGCGGCGAACACCTCTTTGTCATCCATCACGCGCCTCCTTTGCGTGTGTGATGCCGGGCGGCGTTAGGAGAACCGCCCGGCCCTCTCCTAAAATCGGTGTCATCCCGCATTTGCGACGTGCGGGCCGAACAGTTAGGAGAAGAATCGATGAATGGGTTATGGGTGACCATCGCTGGATGGGCGGTGACTATCGGCGTATCCGTCGCCGGTTGGGTCATCACAGGGAGAAGGGCCGCGAATAGTGGGAGGACCGATACGGAAAGGTTCGAAAGACGTCTCTCGCTGTTCTCGGAGCAACTGGACGCCATGCGGGACTCTTCGGATTCGCTGCATAGGCAGGTCAATCTATTGGAACGCAAGGTGTCCGTTCCGGACTGGGTCATCGAGCATCCAAGTCCGAGCCCGAACAACGTCATGTTCGTGATCAGGAACCGCAACACGTTCGACGCGTATGACGTGCGCTTGGAGGCCGATGGGTGCGAACCGGTTGTGTTGGGCGACATGGCAAAGGGGTCGTCGCGCAAGTTCGAGTTCGTCGCCGCCGTTCTTGGGCGAGCGGATAATGTCATCATCAGTTGGCTCGATTCCCCGCAGGCGACGGAACGTATGGGCCTGCCGATGGCGATGCCGGAAAGACGATAGCCAGGAAGTGGCGCAGTGCGTCGCCTTCGAGCTCGATCATTTCAGCCAAGGTCACGTATGCCTTGCCGTCCCATATGTCCACATGGATCGGATGCTCCGTGGGGTCGAAGAGCGTTCTCCCGCTCACGCCCAGAGCGTCCTCGAGTTCTTTGGGCGCGCAGTCGATGTCGGTGATATCGAACGACGTGTTCATTTCAGTTCTCCTCCTTGCTGTTGGCATTGTTGGCTGTCGCCTTTTCCAGCGCATCGGCGAGCGCCTGATTCTGTTCTTTGAATTGAGGCGGAAGGAAGGTGCTTGGCGCTTCTCCTGTTGCCTCAGACAGGGCGATGACTGTATCGAGTGTCACGGCTCGGTATCCCTTCAGCATGCTGTTGAGTGTGCTGTATGGGATTCCGCATTTTTCCGACACGGCTCGTTTTGTCATACCCTTGTTTTTAATGATTTTTTCGGCGTTGTGACCAAACCACGTTTGTAGACTAACGTTTCTCATGTGAGTAACGTTAATATATAAATAAGAGTCCGTCAACTTCGGCGTTTCTCATTTGGATAACAAATAACTATATGCGGAATTGGCGTTACTCAAATCGAGTAATATAATGCTTACATGAGTGATAACAGAGAATATCGGAGCCGACGTTTTGCACAGCTAGTAGGGCTCGAGCTAAAAGGTGAATTCGCAAAACATTCCATTTCGCAGACGAAAGTCGCTGAGATTCTTGGACATTCCAAGGGTGGGTATTCCAAATGGATCAACGCGAAGCCGTCCATGCCACTTGAGGCGTTCTTGAATACGTGTGAGTTGATTGAGGCAGACCCTAAAGCGGTTATTGACGCCTCGTATAAAAGGCTGCTCGATGAACTTGGTACACCAGATGAATACCGCGAGCGCCAAAACCAGATCACCGATGATCTGGTGGATCGTATCGCTTCCCGTCCGGAGGATTTTGACGTGGCTGCCAACGACGATCCGAACAAGACTCTCGAAGCGGAAACGCCAAGAGATTGAATTTTTGATGCTCATTTCGGATTCTCCTTTCGATTCATGATTTGGCGAGCGCCGATTGCGGTTCTTTTTCTTCTGAATTTGCTGCAATGAAGATGTCAAGACCGTCTTGCCATTTCAATGCCGGAGCAATCTTGTCGAGAACGCGAATCGGCCATTCCCGTTGATTGCGCATGTATCGATTCATGACGACCCGATTGATTCCAACTGCGTCGGCGACGTCGGATTGAGTGATTCCAAGTCGAGCCATCCTGACTTTTATTGCCTGTGTCACGTATTCATTGCTTGTCACATCACCTCCATTCCCCGAATATTCGGGACTTTGTTCGACGTTTACCGGATATTCGGTGAACATGCTTTCAATGTACTCCCGAATATTCGGTATGGCAAATTCGACACGCCGAACGGTGTAAAGATGTAACTTCCCGAAAATTCGAATACAGTCATCGCTATGGATAGCAGCACAACACGCACCGATCTGGTGATTTGCAAATATATCAGCCAAGCAATGGAAGCCAATGGCATTACCCAGGCCGACCTCTCCAAGGCTCTTGAAGGACGATCAAAAGGTTATGTCAGCGACCGAGTACTCGGTAAAAGAAGTTGGGCAATTAGCGAGTTAGACAGACTCGCTCCACTCTTTGAGCTTCCGGACGCTCTTTCACTGGTCGCGGCAGCCTGTGGGTCAATCTCCAGCGAGGCCGCCCGCGCCTACGAGGCCCGCGAGCGCGAGTCCCGGATCACCGATGATCCCATCGACCGTATCGCCGCGCACCCCGAAGACTACGACGTGGCCGCCAACAGGGATTCGAACGCACGCCTCGAAGCCGAAACGCCGGACGATTAATGGATTGAAAGGAACACGAATGACCGAATACAACCTGTATTGCGATGAAAGCTGTCATCTGGAACATGACGACAGCGACGTGATGGTCCTTGGAGCCCTCATTATACCCAAGGATAAAAGGCAGGAAATCACAGAGAATATTCTCCAGATCAAGGCACGTTACGGTGTCAAGGCACGCACGGAAGTGAAGTGGACGAAGGCCAGCATGCCGAAAATCGACCTGTACAAGGATTTGCTGAACTGCTTCTTCCTGGATGACGACATGAGGTTCCGTGTTCTGGTGGCCAAGAAGACACGTCTGAATCATGAGGCATGGTCCCAGTCACACAACGATTGGTACTACAAGATGTATTTCACCATGCTGAACAGGCTGTTCGATTCCACGAACACCTACAACGTGTACGTGGACATCAAGGACACGCACTCCGCGCAACGTACCGAGAAACTGGAGGAAGTGCTAGCAAACAGCCACTACGACTTCAACCACGAATGCATCAAGAAAGTGCAACCAATCCGTTCAGACGAAGTGCAAATGATGCAAATCACCGACGTGATCAACGGAGCCGTATGCAGGGCGAACCGGACGACCATCCCCCAACCATCAGGCGCGAAAGCTGAAATCATCGACTACATACGCATGAGATCAAAGCTCCGACTCACCCAGTCAACGACCTTGGGCACGCGCAAGTTCAACATCTTCGTCTGGGAAGGACGGAACGCATGACACCGCATTGGACACCGGAGCTCGTAACCAAATCCCCGATAGAAGACTTTGCCGTATATGAGGATAGGATTTATGCAATCTTCAGACATGACTTCATAGATTCACATCCATCATTCGACGGCCTCAGAGTTTCCGTACGCCGCCAGAAAGAGGAGACCGACGGAAAATGGGCTGGGTTTTTCCACATCACCAGCGTCGAAGACTACACAACCGGCGAGAGGAATGTCGATCTGCGTAGATGTGAGCGGATCAGGTTTCCACGGAAGACGATTGACAACGCAAAGGATTGTCCGCAATGCCATTATGAGGTATGTGATGCGCCATTAATCTGGAGGAAGCATAAGCATGGCCGCGATAGGTTATATATCCTCATTGAATCAGAACGGTATCTAGTCGTGCTGGAACCACATAAGGACAGAGGCTACTGCATGTTGGTCACCGCCTACTACGTCGACCATGATCATAGCTTCAACAAACTTCTGAAAGAATATGATCAGTCAAGTTTGAACGGGAATTGCGTTCAATAAAAAGCAAGGGCCGCCGCAGCGACCCTGGAGACTCCTTCTACAACTCGGTAGATGAGCTGATTCAAGCATCACATACGACACTCCAACTGTCAAGCAGAACTTGACAAACAGCAAAAAAGTACTTCTCGAAAAACAATACTTCCGGAAGAGAGGAATGTGGATAACAAGACCATCGCGGAGCTTCACCGGAACGCGGAATCCATGGGTCTGTCAGTCATGTCACGCGACCTTCTCCGTGACATATGCGGCCTATACGACGATCGACACAAACTCATTCTGCTGGCCGACTGGCTCAACCAGCGCCAGCGCCGTTGCACGCTGTGCCATGAGCTCATCCACGCGAAACACCACGATCCAGGCTGTGGTAGCCAATACGGGTTGAAGTGCGAGCGCCGGTGTCGCAGGGAGACCGCGCTGACGTTGATCAGTCCGGTGGATTACGGCATGGCCGAGGAGATTTATGAGGGCGCGGCGTGGCCGATGGCGGTCGAATTGGGTGTGACGGTGCAGGTGCTGATGGACTACCGGCAGCTGCTTCATGATTCCGGCGTGTGCATGCAATAGTTATACGCCTTTATACGTGCTTATAGAGCCTTATACCCCTTCGGATTCCTTATAAAAAATGACCCCGGCCACCCGCATACCGCGAGCGCCGGGGTGAAAAACATGTGGGAAGAAGCGCCATGAAAGTGACCATTGATGATCTGTGGCTCAAGAATGACGATGATGGCAATCCGCCGAGTCGCGCGGCCAAACGCTCTTTGGCTAACTCACGCGATCCGATGAAGGCCAATGTGCCTGAGAAGTGGCGTAAAAGCCGTTATGGAGTCGGGATGCGCTGGCGTTGTCATTGGACCATCGTCAAGGATGGTAGACGTGTGCAGAGGGTGAAGCAGTTCGCCAGGCTCGCCGAAGCGCAGGAATATGCCGCGGCCATGGAGGACGACATCAGGCGGGGACGCTACCGCGATCCTCGTCAGGAGCTTCGTGTCCTGGATGATGTGGCCGGCGAATGGCTCGCGTCGAAGGTTGATCTGAAACCCGGCACCGCAGGCCGGTATGCGAGGGAGCTGCGCCTGTACATCCTGCCCAAATGGGGTGGCATGACGTTGCGGGAGCTGCGCCCTGACATGCTGCAGGAGTGGGTCGGCCAGCTCATGGACGGTGGTTATCCGGCCGCGTTGCCGGACGGGCGTGATTCGAAGCCGCTGAGCGCGAGAAGCATCCGCAATATCATGAAAGTCGTCCTCAAGGGCATCTTTGACTACGCCGTCTCGAACGGGTGGATCGGTGAGAATCCTGTGGACAGGGTCACCGTGCCGAAGATCGTCTCCGACGATGACATGGTGTTCCTCTCGGTCCGCGAGGTCGAGTTGCTCGCGGACGAGGCGGAGAAGATCGGGAAGCCGGTGGACGGTCTGCTGGTCAGATGGCAGGCCTATACGGGATGCCGCATAGGCGAATCGCTTGCCCTCAAGGTCGGTGACGTGGACGTGGACAGGCGGCGCGCCAGGATAGGCCGCACATGGACTGACGACGGGCACGGCGGCAGCATGCTCGGCACACCGAAGAACGGAAAGGCCCGCAACATCGCGATACCACGGTTCCTCATGCCGCAGATCAAGGCGCAGATGGATGGCATGGGTGATGACGACTGGCTGTTCCGTGCCACCCGTGGCGGGAACGTCTGGACGAACACGTGGCGGACAAGGATATGGAACAAGGCCGTCAAAGCGGCCGGCATGGAGGACGCGGGCGTGACCATACACAGTCTGTGCCACACATACGCGAGCTTCGCGATCGCCCAGGGCGCGGACGTGAAGACCCTGCAGATGCAGCTCGGCCACTCCTCTCCCAGCATTACATTGAACACCTACACGGCGCTCTGGCCGGAACGATTGGACGACGTGGCCGACGCGATCGGAGTCCTCCGCGAGCGCGAACTCGTGTGAATCGGGTATGGAGGTACCGCGGCGTTTGTATGCATTTGTATGCGGATTGTTTTCGACGGAAAAAATAAGCCCTTGAAAACCTAATGTTTCCAAGGGCTCCGGTCGGGCTGACAGGATTTGAACCTGCGACATTCTGCTCCCAAAGCAGACGCGCTA
>OGQA01000116.1_pt1 | contig 45629 bp, 29 predicted proteins | sample 1553011 | NCBI WGS metagenome assembly OGQA01 (sample SAMEA2580256, study PRJEB22360) | human gut metagenome | biome: human gut; feature: human-associated habitat; material: faeces | place: Denmark | collected 2008/2010 | reverse complement strand
GGCAATTTTGTTTATTTGCTGATTATAAGATGCTTAACTATTTTACGGGGTATAAAAATAGGGGGCAGATTTTGCAATCTAACCCCTTCCGTAGCGGGTCCGAGACTTGAACTCGGGACCTCATGATTATGAATCATGCGCTCTAACCAGCTGAGCTAACCCGCCATTGCATCAAAGCGAGTGCAAAGGTAATAGAATTTTTTATTCATGCAAAATCTTTCGGCAAAAAATCACCGGAAAATTCAGACTCCGGGGCTTTGGCACCGATTTTGCCCGCCTGTGGGCAAACAGAATGACATGCCGCTGACAGACACATCACGCAACGAAATCGCCAATTCCCTGAGCATACTCAAAGTAATTGCCGGCGTAGTCCTGCTCGCCGCGGTCTCGTGGGAAATCATCGGCGGAGACCACACCCGTTTTTCGCAGAGCTACCTGACCGTGCAGCTGGTGGTCTGCATCCTTTTCCTGTGCGATTTTTTCGTACGCTGGGCGGCGGCCGAACGTAAAGGGCGCTTCTTCGGGCGGAACATTCTGTTCTTCCTGATCTCGATCCCCTACCTGAACATCCTGGCCTGGAGCGGTGCAGACCTCCCCCGCTACTGGGCCATGCTGATCGGGGTGATGCCGCTGATGCGGGCGTTCCTGGCACTCTACGTAGTCGTGCAATGGCTCGTGGACAACAAGATCCGCCGGCTATTCACGGCCTACATCTTCACGGTCGTGGTTTTCACCTATATCTCGGCACTGGTCTTCTACGACTACGAAATATTCGTCAATGACAAACTCCATGGTTTCGGAAACGCCCTGTGGTGGGCCTGGATGAACGTCACGACCGTCGGCGCCGAGATATTCGCCGTCACGGCCATCGGCAAGGTCATCACCATCCTGCTGCCTACGCTGGGAATGATGATGTTCCCGATCTTCACCACTTATATATTACAGGAGTATACGCACAAAAAGGAGTCCGACCAATGAGACCGCCGGGCTGGGCAGCGGGTTCCCCTCCCTTGCCGCAACCCATAGGCACGGCCGGCACGCGCAAATACAAGCGGGCTGGCTGCATTTGGCAGCCAGCCCGCTGCACGTATCGGGTAATTATTTCTTCTGCTCCCTGAGCAGGTCGCGGATTTCCGTCAGCAGCAACTCCTCCTTCGTGGGTGCGGGTTCGGGAGCAGGCGCCGGAGCGGCGGCCTCTTCCTTTTTCCGCATCAGCCGGTTCATCAGCTTGACCATCAGGAAGACGCAGAATGCCAGAATCGTGAAGTCGATGCACTGCTGGATGAAGGCGCCGTAATTCCAGTAAACGGGCTCGGCAGCCGCCTTTGCAGCGGCTTCGCCGCCGCCCGTCACGACGTCGCCGACGGCATGCACGGCACTCGAAGTCATGTCCCGGAACTTCGAAATATCGAGCCGCAGCTGCGAAAAATCGGTATTGCCGATCAGCGCCCCGATCGGCGGCATCAGGATGTCGTTCACCAACGACGAGACGATTTTGCCGAATGCACCGCCGATGATCACACCGACGGCCATGTCCATCACATTCCCCTTGAGGGCGAACTCCTTGAATTCTTTTAGAAATGCCATAAGTCTAAGGTTTAATTATTTGATGGTACAAATATACTGTTTTATAATAAAACCGCACGAAAAAGGGCAACCGACATACAGCCAGCTGCCCATTCTTCGGACGAATGTGCCGATGGGGATCATCCGATCTCGACCAGTACGGCGTCGGTCGCCACGTTCTCGCCGGGCTGCACCAGCACCTGCTTCACCGTGCCGGCATAATCGGTCGTCACGGCATTCTCCATCTTCATGGCCTCCAGGATTGCGATCTCGTCGCCGGCCTTGACCGTATCGCCCACCTTGACCTTCAGCTCGATGATACGCCCGGGCAGCGGCGCCGTCACGGCATTGCCCGTGATGACGACCTTCTTCACCTCTTCGGCCTTCTTCTCCTCGGCCTTGGGCTCGGCGGGTTTGGCCGCGGCGTAAGCCTTGACCTTCATGTCCGTGAGGAATGTCTTGGCGACCATCGGGAACAGCTCGAGCAGCAGCACTTCCTTCTCGTTGGCGGCGAGCTTCACGCCTCCGGCCTCGGGAAGTTCGGGGTTGGGCTGCATCTGGTATTTCGACGTATCGTAGGGCGTCTCCTCACGCACGCCGCAAATCTTGAAGCGGAATTCGGGGTCGATCTTCACGGGCGTGTGTCCGTACTCGCCCTTGACCAGGCCGACGAACTGCGAGCTCTTGTTGGTGTACATCGGACGCCCGGCCTTCTCGTCGAGGGCGCAGTTGACGGCCTGCGCACCGACGATCTGCGAGGTCGGGGTCACCAGCGGCGGCAGGCCTGCGGCCAGGCGCACCGAGGGGATCAGCTCCATGGCGCGCGGCAGGATGTCCTCGGCCTTGAGCTGCTTGAGCTGGGCGACCATGTTCGAGTACATGCCGCCGGGGATCTCGGCCTTTTGCACCAGTTCGTTGGGAGCCGGGAACCCGAAATAGGCCTCGATCTTGCGGCAGGCGTCGATCGTAGCGTCCTCATCGTCGGCTTTGGCGGCCGCAATAGCCTTGTCGAACAGGGCGTCGATCTCGGCGGGCAGCTTGTCGGTCAGCGGGTTGAACGCCTTGGGCTCGGATTTGTCCGCGCCGAATACCGACTGGTTGAGCTCCTTGCGGATCTCGCGCAGCTGGGTATTGATCTTGGCCACGGCCTCCATGTTCACACCGGTATCAACGCCGAGCTTCTTGCAGAAGACGTGTACCAGCTCGATGGCCGGGGCACCCGTGCCTTCGGCGAAATACCAGCAGTTGGTATCGACGATGTCGACGCCGGCCACGATGGCCGCGAGCATCGAAGCCAGGCCGTAGCCGGGGGTACAGTGGGTATGGAAATCGACCGGAATCGAGATGTTCTTCTTGAACAGCTTGACCAGCGTGGCGACACGGCGCGGCGGGATCAGGCCCGACATGTCCTTGATGGTGATCATGTCGGCGCCCAGTGCGGCCATCTGTTTGGCCTTGTCGAGGAAATAGGCATCCGTGAAGACGGGCTGCGGCCGCTTCTTGCCCATCAGGCGCTGCATGAAGGAGGGTTCGGGATATTTCGGGTCGACCGTATAACATACGGCGCAGTCGGCGATGCCGCCGTACTGCTTGACGTATTTGATCGTCGATTTCACGTTGTCCACGTCGTTCAGGGCATCGAAGATACGCATGATGCCCAGCCCGCTTTCGATCGCGTTGCGGCAGAAGCCGTCGATCACGTCGTCGGGGTAAGGCGCGTAGCCGAACAGGTTACGGCCGCGCGAAAGCGCCGTGAGCTTCGACACCTTGCCCACAGCCTTGTAGATCGTCTCCAGGCGCGTCCACGGGTTCTCGTTGAGATAACGCATCACCGAGTCGGGTACGGCACCGCCCCAGACCTCCATCGCATAGAAATTTGCATCCTTGTAGAAGGGCAGGCAACGGTCTACCTGTGCCTGCGACATGCGCGTCGCGAACGAGGACTGCTGTCCGTCGCGCAACGTAAGGTCTCTGATTTTGAGATTTCTCGCCATTGTGATATTTTTGATTAAGGGTTCTTGTTGCCGCTTTTACTGTTATTCCAATAACAAAGATAATAAACAATTTGAAATTCCAACCATTTTACAGGGATTTTTCACAAAAAACACCGGAAACGGTTACTTTTCGTAAAAGCGCCCCGCCCGGAAGCGCCCGGCGGGCTACGCCTGAATATCCTGCTCGGGGACGAACAACTGCTTGTACGACGTCCCGTCGAGGTACTTCTTCTTGAAGATATTGACGCAGAAGACGAACATCTCCAGCATCAGCGGCCCGAAAATCACCCCCATGAACCCGAAGAGCGACAGCCCGATGAAAACGCCGAAGATCGTCACCAGCGGATGCGTATCGGCCATCTTCTTCTGCATGATGAACCGCACGACGTTGTCCACGTGCGTCACGACCAGCCCGCCGTAGAGGAGCAGCCCGATGGCCGGCCCCCAGTCGCCCGTCAGCGCCATGTAACCCGCAAGCGGCAGCCATATGAGCGCCGTCCCGAAGATGGGGATGATCGTTGCGAAACAGGTCAGCACGCCCCAGAACAGCGGGCTCGGGGCGTTGAAGACCAGGTAGCCCACGAACGCCACGACGCCCTGCACGACGGCCAGCAGGGGGATGCCGATGGCATTCGAACGGACGATCATGTGCACCTCGCGCATGACGCTGCTGCCCACGTCCCGGTTGAAAGGCAGTATCTCGCGGCAGTAGCCTTCCATGCGCAGGCCGCCGATGAGCATGAAATAGAGCACGAACAGCAGCACGACGATGTTGATGCCGAAATCCATGATGCTGCCCAGCACCCACTGCCCCAAATGAGGGATCACCCCCACGAGCGACGCGATATTCCTCTCCTGCCAAAGGTTGTATCCCGTCTTTTCGTGGATCAGCGCTGCGATGTGTTTGAGCGGCTCGACGATCGACTCGGGCTTGAGGGCGATGTCCTGCACCTGGTTGACGACCATCCAGACGATCAGGCTGATCGGCACCAGGAAACACAGCACCGCCTCGCCCAGCAGCAGCGACGCGGCCAGGCTGCGCCGCCATTTGCGGCAGGCCGTGAGGTAATGCATCTGCCGCCGGAGCAGCACGTAGATCGTCATGGCACCCAGCACCCCGCCCAAAAACGGGGTCAGCTCGATGAAGATCGTGACCCCCAGTCCGAGGATCAACACGAAAAGCGAATAACGCCAGTATAGTTCCTTGAAAGCCTGCATGCGAGTCAGCTGCACAAGGAACGTGCCGCACGTGCAAGGCAGTGCCCGTCAACAGGTTGAAAAATATTTGAACAAAATTTGCGGTGTTCTGTTGCGGCTGTGAAATATTTGGTTTAAATTTGTATAAGCAAATTATGGACGGCTTTATGGAAATAACGGTTTCCACCGGCACCCTGCATCACCGATACGGTGCGGGAGAAGGTATGCAAACCGGATATCGGCTATCGCCGGGCACGGCCGGCGATACGCAACGACGAGGGGTATCTCACACGCGGAGTATCCCTCGCAACTTTATACAAACCCCAGTATTTTATGTATCACAAAGCCTTCCCGAAAGGTTGCCGGGGGTTAAAATCCTGTGAAATTCCAACCATCCCGCCGGCGGAAGCGGAGAAATCCCCGATATTAGTGCCGCGGATCGCGACACCCAGAAATGAAGAAACCGAAATATCCATTACACTCTTTTATTTACTAATCCATTAAAAAGTATGAGAAAACATTTACAACATTTCCTCATGACGGCCGCCCTGATCCTGTTCGGAGTGTCCGCCGCTGTCGCGCAATCGGCAGTTACGGGTAAAATCGTAGATGAGACCGGCGCACCGCTGATCGGTGCCTCTGTGACCGTACCCGGCACATCGCAGGGTGTCAGCACCGACGTCGACGGCAACTTCACGCTGAAGACCGATGCCAAGGAGATCGAGATCAGCTACGTGGGCTACGTCCCGACCAAAAAACCCGTCACGGGCCCGAACGCACGCCTGGGCATCATCCAGATGGAGCCCGACGCCGTGGCATTGCAGGATGTCATCGTCATGCAGTCGGTGGCCGTGCAGCGCAAAACCCCGGTAGCCGTATCGACGGTCAACGCCGAGGAGATCAGCTACAAACTCGGCGGACAGGAGTTCCCCGAAATCCTGAAATCGACGCCGGGCGTCTACGTGACCAAGGACGGCGGCGGCTTCGGCGACTCGAAGATCAACATGCGCGGTTTCCAGGCGGCCAACGTGGCCGTAATGGTCAACGGCGTCCCCGTGAACGACATGGAGTGGGGCGGCGTATACTGGTCGAACTGGGCCGGCCTCTCGGACGTGACGCGCAGCATGCAGACCCAGCGCGGCCTGGGCGCCTCGAAAATCTCGTCTCCCTCGGTCGGCGGTTCGGTCAACATCGTGACCAACGGCATCGAGGCCAAGCAGGGCGGCACGTTCTCGTTCGGCGTAGGTAACGATGGCCTTTACAGCCTTTCGTTCAGCCTCTCGACGGGCCTCACGAAGAGCGGCTGGGCACTGTCGGTACTCGGCGCGAAGCGCTGGGGCGACGGTTACATCCAGGGAACCAACTTCGAAGGCTACAACTGGTTCGTCAACATCTCGAAGCGCATCAATGACCGCCACCAGTTGTCGCTGACCGCCTTCGGCGCCCCGCAGAAGCACGCGCAGCGCCATGCCCTCGACGACGGACTGAAGATCGAGGAGTGGCAGAAGGCCAAGAACTTCATGGGCGAAAAGGACATGTACCGCTACAACGCCGAGTACGGTTTCGACAAGAACGGCAGGCAGCGCTACTCGCACTTCAACGAATACCACAAGCCCCAGATCTCGCTGAACCACCAGTGGCAGATCGACTACAAGTCGTCGCTCTCGACGGCGCTCTACATGTCGATCGGACGCGGCAGCGGCTACTCGGGCCAGGGCCGCACCTCGGCAGACCGCAACATGTGGAAAGGTACCAACTACGGCGTGCTGAACACCACCTTCCGCAACCCCGACGGCACGTTCGCCTACGACAAGATCCAGGAGATGAACGCCGCCAGCCCCGACGGTTCGCGCATGATCATGTCGAAGAGCAACAACAACCACATGTGGTACGGACTGCTCTCGACCTACACCAACCAGATCTCCAAGTCGCTCGAACTGTCGGCCGGTATCGACGTGCGCTACTACATCGGCGAGCACAACAACGAGATCATCGACCTCTACGACGGCAAGTATTTCATCGACGACAGCAGCCGCGCCAACGTCAAGCCCGAGCAGAACGCCGCCGCGGCCGACCCCAACTGGGTGTATGAAAAACTGCAGGTCGGCGACAAGGTTTACCGCGACTACGACGGCCACGTACACCAGGAAGGCGTATTCGCCCAGCTGGAGTGGACGAAGAAAAACCTCAACGCCTTCGTATCGGGTTCGGTTTCCAACACCGGCTACTGGCGCTACGACCGCTTCTACTACGACGCCGCACACGCCGAGTCCGAGCACGTGAACTTCATCGGTTACACGGTCAAGGGCGGTGCCAACTACAACATCAACGAGAAACACAACGTATTCGCCAACCTGGGCTACATCAGCCGCGCCCCGTTCTTCTCGGGCGGCGCATTCCTGCAGAGCACCACGAGCAACGTCAAGAACCCCGACCCGCTGAACGAAAAGGTATTCTCTGCCGAGATCGGCTACGGATTCCGCTCGGGCATCCTTTCGGTCAACCTGAACGGTTACTACACGCTCTGGATGGACAAGTCGGTCGTACGTTCCAGCTCGATGGCCAACGGCGACTACGCCCGCGTGAACCTCTCGGGTGTCGACGCACGCCACATGGGCCTCGAACTGGACTTCGTCCTGCGCCCCAACCGCTGGCTGGACGTGACCGGTATGCTTTCGCTGGGCGACTGGCAGTGGGACAGCGACTCGAAGGGCTACATCTACGACACGCAGGGGCAGCCCCTGACCAAGGCTTTGGACGGCACGGTCGCCTCGGGCATCATGGCTGAAGACCACGCATGGCTGAACCTGAAGCAGAAAGGCATCAAGGTCGGCGGTTCGGCACAGACCACCGGAGCCCTCGGCGTCACGGTACGCCCGATGAAGGGCCTGCGCGTCAGCGCCGACTGGAACGCCTACGGCAACAACTACGCCGACTTCTACATCGGTTCGAACACCAGCCTTAACGGCAACTCGACCGTCGACGTGAAAGACCCGTGGAAGATTCCGTGGGGACACCAGCTCGACCTCTCGGCCAGCTACGCCTTCAAGATCGGCAACGTACGCGCCACGATCTACGGCAACGTGAACAACGTCTACGACTACAACTACATCATGGACGCGCAGTGCGCCGCAGCCGACGAAGGTATCTGGCAGAACGTATATGCCGTCATGTACTCGTTCGGTCGCACCTATACAGTAAGACTGAAAATTAACTTCTAATTACAGCGAACCATATGAACAAGCATATTGTAAAATACCTTCTGGCCCTTGCGACGATAGCATTCGTGGGGGGGGGTTGTAATGTCGACGATTACAACGAGGAGTATCTGGACGGGTTCAACCCCGACAAGGAGATCACCGACGTCCAGGTACTGAAATACACGATGACCGACGCCGACTACGCCAGCGTCGCGTCGAACGCCGCCAACAAGGCGATCGCCGAAGCCGCAGGGCCCGATGCAGTGGCAGCCCTGGCCGCCGTAGGCACTGCAAAATGTTTCTCCGAAGCCGCTTCCGCCACGACGTACCTGCCCGCCTTCCTGGCTGCAGGTTACGACAGCTACCTCTCGAACGGCTCGACTGTCACCGTTACCTATAAGAACCAGCGCGGCGAGATATCCGAGGCCATCACCGGCATCGCTTCCGCCTCGACCTACGAGCTCAAGGCCGCCGACTACGAGGTAGCCTGGGGCGAGGATATCACGGCCGACTACTTTACACCCGGTAAGCCGGCAGCCAACTACCTGCCGCGCATCCTCAAGGAGGCCGTCAAGAACGCCGAGGCCGGCGACTACGTCATCGCCGAATACGCCTACTCCGAGCAGGAGCCTTCGACCGGAGGCGGCGAAATCCCCGAGACCATCAACAAGATCAGCGAAATCATTGCCCCCGGCGACTATACCGTGCAGGGCACCGTTTCGGCTGCCTATGCCCGCGGCTTTATCGTCGACGACACCACGGGGGCTATTCTGGTATATCTGAACGCCCCGTCGAACTACTCGCTAGGCGATGTAGTGAAGGTCAAGGGTGCCGTTACGGAATACAACAGCGGCATGCAATTCGGCAACACGGCCGAGATCACGCTCGTGGAGAAAACCAAGAATTTCGCCTTCCCCACGGCACAGGCCATGTCGGGCAGCGAGCTCGACGCCTACCTGACCGCAACGTCGATCAAATTCGTCAGCCTGACGGGTACGCTCTCGATCAGCGGCAACTATTACAACCTCAAGGTGGACGGTGCCGCGACGGCCACCGGCAGCCTCTCCTTCCCCAACAAGGGGCAGATCGACGAGAGCCTGGACGGTAAGAAGGTCACCGCGACCGGTTACCTCTTCTCCGTCAGCAAGAGCGGCGACGCACCCAAATTCGCCAACATGATGGTCGCCACGATCGCCGAGGAGGGTTCGCAGCCCGCATTCACGCCCGTGGGCGTCGTCGCATCGGCCGATCCCGGCACGTTCAGCGTGACGGGACAGATCGCAGCGACCTACAAGCGCGGCTTCCTCATCAACGACGGCACAGGGTCGATCCTCATCTATACCAATGCCGACCCGACCGGAACCTATGCCATCGGCGATCTGGTCAGCGTGGAAGGTACCACTTCGGCTTATGCCGGGCTGAACCAGTACCCCCCGGCATCGACCGTCACCAAACTCAATACCGAGGCCAATAAGTTCACCTACCCCGCGATCCGCGAAATGGACGGTACCGACATGGACGGTTACCTGACGCTGACCACGGCGCAGTACGTGCGTTACACGGGTACGCTGAAAATTGACGGCAACTACTACAACGTCATCAACGACGAAGCGCTGACGGCACAAGGCAGCCTCTCGTATGTCCTGGACGGCGCCGTAGACCCAGCACTCGACGGACAGGAAGTCGTCGTGGAAGGCTATGCGATCGGCGTATCGGGCAGCAAGTTCCTCAATACGATGGTCACTTCTGTCAAGCCGGCAGCCAATGCTTCGGCAGCTTCCTTCGGCATGACCCGCGCCGCGGTGACCAAGAACCGCTATGCGATTTACACCTTCGACGGCACGTCGTGGGCAGCCGCAGAAAACACCACGATGGTCAACCCCGAGGACTACACGCAGATGGGCGCCACCAATCCCAACTTCAGTTCGTCGTTCTCGCAGGACACCTACCTGCCCCTCTACCTGAAGTACAAATATCCCTACGCCCTGGCCGAGGAGAAGATGAACGTGGCATACCACTTCTACGACTCGACGGACAAGGTAACCCTGCTCTTCGCCGACGAGTACACTTACGACGGTGCGGACTGGATCAAGACCGAGGACACCGAGACGCTCGACGGCCCGTTCAAGAAGGTCAGCGGCAAATGGAACTTCGACCCCAGCATGACGCTCGTCGTGGCCCCCGACCGCAGCGCTTACAGCAAGAGCTTCTACCAGGCTTGCGTGGACTGGGTACTCCAGAACAAGGACGCCGCCTATACGACGGACAACCGCAGCGGCAGCCGCCTCACGGATGCGGAGTATTACAGCGGTTGCGCGGCAAGCTACACCAACCTGAACTGGCGTATCAACACGCTTCCGAAATACTACTGGAGCGAAGCCGGTGAAGACATATCAGCCTACGACAACTGGGGGTCGGAAGACAAGGACGCCATGCGCGCATCGTACCAGGCGTTCTACGACGAAGTCGAAAAGCGTTTCGGCGAGGTAATGTCGGCCGCCCTGGGTACGCTCTACCCCGATGTCAAGATGATCTCCGGCATCGACGTGATCTACACCGTACAGATGATGCTCTACACGCAGCACATCGGCTCGGGCACGGGCAAGGTGACGCACGCATTCGAGTTCAAGCTCGTCGACACCGGCAAGTTCGAATACGTACGCATGTACGCACTCTCGCCGGAGTATGAACTGATGAAGGATGCCAACTTCGAATAACGGAATCCGATCCAAAGCAAAGGGCCGCTCTAACGAGTGGCCCTTTTTATTTTTCAATCATCGGACGGATCGGATCAAGGGACAGGGAAAACCGCTGCAAAAGGGGAAGCCGACGATTCGTGCGGGCGGAGCGAACGGCCTGCGGGTACGGCTATACGGACGGAGTACCCGGATATGGTCTCGGGCTGCTACCCTACTATTTCGGGCAACAGCCTGCGGCGCAGCAGGTCGCAGGTTGCGGCCGGCGCCGAATGGTCGAACAACTGCCCGCGGATACCCAGCGCCGCTGCGGCGGCGATATTGGCCGGGCGGTCATCGATAAAGAGCGTCTGCGCAGGATCGAGTCCGTAGCGGCCGAGCAGTCGCCGGTAGATTTCCGGCTCGGGTTTCACCACGCCCTCCTCGCAGGAGACCACCTCACCGTCGAAAAGCCCGTAGACGGGGAAACGGCGCAGGAAGTCGATGAACTCGCGCGACATGTTCGAAAGCACATACAACTTGTAGCCGGCGGCCTTCAGGTCGCGGACAAGCTGTTCGGTAGGCTTCACGGGTTCCTGCATGTCGATCGACAGGCGCAGGTACTCCTCGCATTTCGCACGCGGGCAGGCGTTGACCCCGGAAAGGATGCCGGTCACCTCGTCGAGCGTCAGCACGCCCCGGTCGTAATCCTCCCAGAAAGCCGGCATGGGCTCCGAACGGATGAAACTGAAAAAGTCGTGGAATTCTTGCGTACACTTACTTCTGTCGCGGGCAAAAAGTACTCCGCCCAGGTCGAAAACGATATTTTCCATGGGGCAAAGATAGCCATTTTTTCGTTTGGTTCATGATTTGCAGGCTGGCGCATAACAAAAACTCCGATTATGAACTATGGCATAAGCATCCTCTTCCGCGCCATTCCCCTTGCGATGGCAGCCTTCTGTTTCGCCTACGGCGCCTACGTTTTCGCCGCCGGCGACGACCCCTCGCGGCTCACGGCAGGCCCCGTGCTCTTTTTCCTGGGCTCGATCTGCATCGCGCTCTATTGCACCGCCGCCACCATCATCCGCCAGATCATCGGCACCTATACCGCCGCCGCGAAATACCTTTTCCCGGCCATCGGCTATGCGGTCGCCGCCATGACGGTCATCTGCGGGCTTTTCATCATCCAGTCGCACATGACCGGGGCGCTCGTCACGGGGCATGTAATCTGCGGGCTGGGGTTCATCACGGCGTGCGTCTCGACGGCGGCCACCTCCTCGACGCGGTTCAGCCTGATCCCCAAGAACTCGGGCGACAGCACCTTCTCGGTCAACCCCGCAGGCTTCACCCGCGGGCAAAGTTCGCTGCTGATCTTCATCGTGTCGGCCATAGCCACCGGGGCATGGGTGTGGTGCATCCTGCTCTTCGCGCTGGGAACGCTCCCGGCGCATATCGTGGCGGGAAGCGTCATGTTCGGCATCGCCTGTGTCTGCACGTCGCTCATCGCGCTGGTGGCCAGTATCGCACGCCAGGCACGGGGCAGCTACACGATGGAGGAACGCCGCCGGTGGATGGGGCTGGTGCTCGCGATGGGCGGCCTGGCCTTCGTGCTGGGGCTGATCCTCCTCTTCACGCTCCGGGGCGAGGCGATCAGCTTCGTGGGCTTCGTGCTCATAGGGCTGGCACTGATCTGCTGGAGCATATCGAGCAAGGTCATCCTGCTGGCAAAGATCTGGCACGCCGATTTCCCGCTGGCCAACCGCATCCCGATCATCCCGGTGCTTACGGCGCTGGCCTGCCTGTTCCTCGCGGCATTCCTCTACGAGGCGGCGCTCTCCGAACCCAAATATTTCGTCCCCGCACGCGTCCTGACGGGTTTCGGAGCCATCTGCTTCACGCTCTACTCCATCGTCTCGATCCTCGAAAGCGGCGCGAGCAAGAAATAGCCCCGCTGCAAGGCCATAAAAAAAGCCACCTTCCCCGGGTGGCTTTTCTTATTGCCTTTATCGTCACATGGGTCAGAACAGGTGGCAAGCCACCGTCAGCCCGGCCATGACGATGGAAACCATCGACATCAGCTTGATAAGGATGTTAAGCGACGGGCCCGAAGTGTCCTTGAACGGGTCGCCGACGGTATCGCCCACCACGGTGGCCTTGTGGCATTCGGAGCCTTTGCCGCCGAAATGCCCCTCCTCGACCATCTTCTTGGCATTGTCCCACGCGCCGCCCGCATTGGCCATGAACACGGCCAGCACGAAACCCGAGCTGAGGCCACCGACCAGCAGGCCCATCACGCCGGCCACGCCAAACACGAGACCGACGGCTACCGGCACGACGATGGCCAGCAGGCTGGGGAACATCATCTCGCGCTGTGCACCGCGGGTCGAAATCTCCACGCAGCGGGCATAGTCCGGCGTGCCTTCGCCCGTGAGGATGCCCTTGATCTCGCGGAACTGGCGGCGCACCTCGTTCACCATGCTCTCGGCGGCACGTCCCACGGCGTTCATCGTCAGGCCGCAGAACAGGAACGACATCATGGCGCCGATGAAGATGCCGATCAGCACCGTCGGGTTCATCAGCGTGACCTGGTAATACTCCATGAAATCGAGGATCGAAGCCTTCTCGACCAGCTGCGAGGTGCCGTTGGGCAGGTCAAGCATCGTGATGCCGTTGTGCAGCAATCCGATACGGATCTCCTCGATGTAGGATGCCAGCAGTGCCAGTGCGGTCAGCGCCGCGGATCCGATGGCGAACCCTTTGCCCGTGGCGGCGGTCGTATTGCCCAGCGCGTCCAGCGCGTCGGTGCGCTTGCGCACCTCGGGGCCGAGGCCGCTCATTTCGGCATTGCCGCCCGCATTGTCAGCGATCGGGCCGTAGGCGTCCGTGGCGAGCGTGATGCCCAGCGTCGAGAGCATACCGACGGCGGCGATGCCGATGCCGTAGAGCCCCAGCGACATGTTCATCGGAGCCATCATATTCTCCATGTCGAAGCCGATGGCGCACAGATAGGCGAGGATAATCGCGGCACCGATCGTCAGGACGGGGATGGCCGTCGAGATCATGCCCGACCCGACCCCGGCGATGATGACCGTGGCCGGCCCGGTCTGGGCGCTTCCGGCGATCTTCTGCGTCGGTTTATAGGAGTGCGAAGTGTAATATTCGGTAGCCTGTCCGATGATGATACCGGCGACGAGCCCCGTGATGACCGAGCACGACAGCCCGAGCCAGTTCTGGATTCCCAGCAGGTAGAGGATACCGAACGTCGCGCCGGCAATCAGCAGCGAACTGAAATTGACACCCACGCCCAGCGAGCGGAGCAGCTCGCGCATCGAGGCGCCCTCACGGGTTCGCACGAGGAAGATGCCGATGATCGAGAGCACGATCCCCACGGCCGCGATCAGCATCGGCGCCAGCACGGCCTTGAGCTGCATCGCCATGCCGTCGGCCGTGGCGAACGCCGCCGCGCCCAGCGCCGCCGTGGCGAGCACCGAACCGCAATAGCTCTCATAGAGGTCGGCGCCCATGCCGGCCACGTCGCCCACGTTGTCGCCCACGTTGTCGGCAATGGTGGCGGGATTGCGCGGGTCGTCCTCCGGAATGCCCGCTTCGACCTTACCGACCAGATCGGCCCCCACATCGGCCGCCTTGGTGTAGATGCCGCCGCCCACGCGGGCGAAGAGCGCCTGCGTCGAGGCACCCATGCCGAAGGTCAGCATCGTGGTGGTGATGATGACCAGTTTCTGCGCGCCGGAGGCGTCGACGAAGCAGTTCAGGACGATATACCAGAGCGAAATATCGAGCAGCCCCAGCCCCACGACGACCAGCCCCATCACGGCTCCGCTGCGGAACGCCACACGCAGCCCGCGGTCGAGCGACTGTTGCGCCGCATGTGCCGTCCGCGCCGAGGCATAGGTGGCGGTCTTCATGCCGAAGAAACCCGCCAGTCCCGAAAAGAACCCGCCCGTGAGGAAAGCGAAGGGAACCCACGGGTTCTGCACGCCGGCGACGTAGGCCAGATAGGCGAAAAAAAGCGCCAGCACGACGAAGACGACCGTGACGACCTTGTACTGCTGACGCAGATAGGCCATTGCGCCCGCACGGACATGGCCGGCGATCTCGCGCATTCGCTCCGTGCCTTCGCTCTGACGTTTCATCTTCCGATAAAACGCATAGGCGAAACCGAGCGCGACGACCGACGCCGCGGGCACGAGCCAGAAAATCGAAGGAATGTTCATTTTTCAGTTGTTTTTTGTTGACACTGAATCAAAGATAACATTTTTTTCGATCCGTTGTCCCCCGAAACTGCTGAAAAACGAACATCCTCCCCATTTTTTTAACAACGCCTCGCCGGAGCCGGTTATTTTTTAGTAATTTCCTTGCTGTGGGCGATCGATTGCAGGGCGAGGTATTGCTCGCCGTAGTTGAGCATGTTCTCCATCTCGGTACGGAACATGTCGAGATGTTCCTCCTCCTCTTTGGCGAGATCCTGGAAAAGCTTGTGCGTGATCTGGTCGTCCTCGGCAGCACACAGACGCGCCCACTCGTTGTAGGAATCGACCGTGCGCTGTTCGAGCGTCATCGAGAACTCCAACGCCTCCTTGACGTCGCGGATCTTGCGCGGCTCGAACGAGGGCATCATCTCGACCTCGCCTTGCAGGAAGAGGATGCGGTCGGCGATCTTGTCGGTGTGGAACATCTCCGTGATCGAGGTCTGCTTCATCATTTTCGAGAAATACTCGTAGCCGTCGTCCTCGAAATGGACGTGGAAATAGAGATACTGCAACGTGGTGGCGATCTCCTTGCCGATGGCCTGATTCAGGCGGTCGATACTCTTCTGATACTTGTTTTCGGTAGCCATAATGGAAATGAATTAAAGGATTTATGCACACCCCTCCTCCGCAAACGATGTACCACACTCCAAGATCGCGCACCGAAATTCGGAGCCGGAACCGCCGGCTCCGCACAAAAGAGACGGAGCCGCATCCCGCAGGATACGGCCCCGACATGATTATGCAACGGGGCTACCGCCATTCGAACGCCCCGCGGCAGAGGGCCGCGCCGGCATCGCTGCGAATCTCGACGAGCGTCTGCGAACCGCGCTCTTCGAGCGCCACCGAGAGCGTCTGGCCGTAACGCGCCTCTTTGAGGAAATTGATGTCCAGCCGCAGCGGGCGCTCCTCCGCGAAGCGTTCGATCGGCAGCACGTCGAGCATCATCTCGATGTAGCGCATCGTATTGACATGGCGGTTGAAATCGATGTCCGAATAGGCGACCTTGTGGGTCAGCACCGGTTCCGCATCGGGTGCGGGCACCTTGCGCGGCTTTTCGGCCGGCGACGGGCACTCCACGATCGCGTCGTTATGACTCTCGGCCACCGCCCGCAGGTCGACGGCCGTCCGCTTCGACAAGTCGAGCATACACCATTGCGACACCACGCGGCCGAAACACACGCCCGTCTGGTCGGTCAGTTCGAAATTACGCGTCGAGAGCATCCGGCCGTAGTCGCTGATCCACGTCGCAATCTCGTACTTCACGTACTCCTCGGGACGGTAATCGAACTCGAAGGCGATGCGCGAAAGCACCCACGAGAAGTTGTCCTTGTTCAGGGCGTCCACCCCGAACCCCTTGGTATGGGCGTCGATACCCGCGATGTTGAGGATGTTTCCGCCCAGCGCCACGAGGGTGATGCGCAGCGAGAAATCGACCTCCTGCGGTTCCACCCGAAAAGGATATGCAGTTTTAGTTGCCATGGCTTTTACTGTTTTTACATTTTGCAGTCTCGAAGATACGATTTATTTTCGAATCGCACGCACCGCACGACGTCAAAAACACGATATTCCGGTCGCCGCGCATCCGCACGAAACGAAAAAACATTATATTTGTGGGTATTTCCATACCAACCTCATTCAATAACCTTTTAACCCCGGCAGGCTCTCCGGTCAAAAGACGCCGACTTAATGAAACTACTTACCATCACCCTTCTCACGACCTGCACCCTCCTTTGCGGGTGCTGCGGCTCCGACTGCGGAACCGCCGACGCTTCGCTCGACTACGCGGCCATCAACGCGCAGGCGGCCGAACAGTACCTCCGCCCGATCCGCCCCGGATACGAGGGACGCAACCCCTTCTGGAACGGATTCGCCAAAAAGTTCATCTACGCCCCGGCGTTCGATTTCGACGAGGTGGCCGGCGCCGCGAACTACCGGTTCACCGTCGTCCCGCTCGGCGAAGAGACGCAAGCGTCGTGGAGTTTCACCGCCGACTCGCCGAAAGCCGCCCTTACGCCGGTCTGGGGCGAGATTCCGGTCGGTCGAGTCCGCCTCGTAGTCGAGGGCCTCGACGCTTCGGGAAAGGCGCTCGGCAAGGCAGGCGAACGCGAGTTCCTCCGTGACTATCCCTTCACGGGTCCCTATACGCCGGCGGTGCGCGACTACCGCCAGGCTGCGCTCATGGGCCTGCTCTACATCCACCGGATGCCGGAGATCCAGTACTGGGCCGAGCACACCGAGCCCGATATGAACTACCGCCACAACACCTAACCCTGCAAGATAATCGGTGCGACGATTCGTGCGGAGGCGCTGCTCGCACGCCTGCTTCCCGCCCATAAGGAGCAGGCGACGCGCATCGCCCGCAACGCCGCGCAGTTCCTGATCGACCAGAGCCGCCCCGCAGGCGATCCGCTCGCCTTCTTTCCGCCTACTTATTACAAGGATCTGATCGCCTCCAAACGCACCGAGAACCAGAACAAGACGATGACGATGGAGGCCGCTTCGGCCGGCCACGCCTTCCTGGATCTCTACGACCTGACGGGCGACAAGGCTTATTACGATCGTGCGCTCGGCATCGCCGACACCTACGTGCGGTTGCAGCGCGAAGACGGTTCGCTGCCGATCAAGGTCGATTTCGTCACCGGCGAACCGGTCAACGACGCCTGCGCCATGCTGCACCCCCTGCTGCGTTATTTCCAGCGTCTCAAAGCCGACTACGGCGTGGAAACCTACGCCGAAGCGCAGGCCGAAGGCGAGCGGTGGATGCGCGACGTGGCGATCCGCAATTTCGACATGACGGGACAGTTCGAAGACGTGACGGTCCTGGGCCTGCAACCCTACGAAAACCTGACCAACTGCACGGCGGCGCCCTACGCCGCCTACCTGCTCTCGAAGGAAGCGCCTTCGGCCGAAGATATGGCCGATGCCGTCGATCTCGCCCGTTTCAGCGAGGATCAGTTCACCTTCTGGGACACGCCGCTCACCGAGAACGGGATCAAGGACAAGGCAACGCCCTGCGTCTACGAGCAGTACAAATACCAGAAACCGGTCGACAACAGCGCCTGCAACGTCGCGGACGCGATGCTCAGTCTCTACGAGGCTACCAGCGAGGAAATCTACCTGGCCAAGGGCAAAGCGCTCATCGACAACATCACCGTCGTGCAGAACGCGGTCAACGGGCAGATTCCCACCACATGGGACTTCCGCCCCACGAAGAGCGACCGCAACCGCACGTACTGGATCAACTGCTCCTACTCCTCCATCTCCTCGCTGCTGCGACTGGAAAAGCTCCTCGCCGAGAGACAAAAATAACCTTCCGGCACCCCGCACCGCAGATGCGTATGGCAGAATCCGTCCGCCATACGCATCTTTCGTTCGACCGCAGCCCGCTGCCGCATACGACACGACGCCGGCGATCCGGCGGCCCGGCCGGCAAATAATGGCGTAAATATTTTGCACGGCGGACAAAATAAGTTATTTTTGTCCGGAGTTCCGACCCGACGCCCGTCCGCAAGCCCGGAATCGGGCCGGAACGCACCCGATCCCGATCTCAGGCACGAACCGCGCCTACCCTCTCCCGCCGCACGGAAATTCCGCAGCGGAAAGAACGGCCGCTGTCGTGCGCTGCGGATGCGGAAAACCGAAATGCTCCGAATAATCGCTCTCAAAAAACAAACGCTTATGAACAAAGTATCTTTCCGACTCACCTTCGCCGAAGCGCTGGAAATCGGTGTCAAGAATGCGCCGTCGATCATCGGCTGCGTGGTGTTGTGGCTGCTCACGATCTGGGTGCCCTACATCAACGTCGGCACCACGATCGCCATCAACATGCTGCCGATCGAACTGGCCAAAGGCGGCGTCATCTCGCCGCTCGGCATCTTCGACGCGAAGTATCGCAAATACATGGGCGATTTTCTCATCACGACCGGCCTGATGATCATTCCGGTCTTCATCGCCTCGCTCTTCATGATCGTACCGGGCATCGTGCTCTCGATCGCATGGAGTCTCGCCTACTTCTTCCTCTTCGAGAAGAAAAAGAATCCGATGCAGGCGATCTCGGCCAGCAACGAGGCGACCTACGGCAGCAAGTGGACGATGTTCTTCGTCCTGCTGGCGTTCGTCGTAGCAGCCTACGTCGTAGCAGGCATCTTCGCCTGGATCTGCGCGGCGATCGACGTGGGATTCATCACCTTCGTCGTCATGCTGGCGCTCGTTGCCGTCATCATGTCGATCTCGCTGGCGATCAACTCCTCGTTCTGGCGACAACTCAAAGACAACGTACAATAACCGACAGACGTTTTTCGATCATGCCCGAAACGGACCGCGGTCCGTTTCGGGCATTCTCAGGCTCATTCTTCATAACCCCATGTCTCAAAATCTCAACCGTTTTTTCAGAATCTACCTGCGGCTGGCAGCGCTGACGCTCGTCGTCTGCACGCTGTTGCGCATCGTTCTGCTGTTCAACGAACAGACCTCCGAGCTGGGCTTCGGCTTCCTCCAATGGGTCGTCGTCTTCGGACTGGGCGCCCTGAACGACCTCTGCGCCCTGACGCTCGGCTATGTCTTCCTGTGGCTCTTCCTGCTCACGCTCTCGAAGCGGAAATACGACCGCCCGACGGGATACGTCCTGCTCGGCGTATTGACGGCGGCGTTTTGCTACGTCGCCTTCTGCAACACGATCTTCGACGAATACGGCAGCGCAGCGCCGCTCGTCGCCACGATCGTGCTGGGCTACTGGGCCGGCAGCTTCGCCCTGCGGCTCTTCGTGCCGCGGCTGCAACCGCTGTGGTCGAAGGGATGGCTGGCCGCGCTGCTCGCGATCTACGTCGGCGCGATCCTCTTCAACGCCGTCAGCGAATACTATTTCTGGAACGAATTCGGCGTGCGCTACAACTTCATCGCCGTGGACTATCTGGTCTACACGAACGAGGTGGTGGGCAACATCATGGAGTCCTACCCGATCGTCCCGCTGGCGACGCTGATCGTCGCGCTGACCGTCGCCGTCACGTGGTGGCTCTTCCGCCGCGACATCCGCGCCGCCGAGGCGTTCAAAACCGGCAGGTGGAAACTCGTCGCCTCGCCGATCTATCTGGCCATGGCGGGCGTCGCCCTGTGGATGCTGCCCTTCAACACGCGGTTCCAGACGAGCGACAACGTCTACTACAACGAATTGCAGGCCAACGGACTCTATAAGTTCTACGAGGCGTTCCTCAAAAACGAACTCGACTACATGCAATTCTACCGCACGCTGCCCGAAGACCGGGCCGCGGCACTCGTCCACGACGAATACCGGAGCGAAGGGCAGAATCACCGTTACATCACCTCGCCGAACGAGGAACGACACCCCAACATCGTGCTCGTAACGCTCGAAAGCATGAGCGCATCGTTCATGGCGCGCTACGGAAGTTCCGACGGCCTCACGCCCCGCCTCGATTCGCTCTGCGGCAAGGCGCTGGTCTTCGACCGGCTCTTCGCCACGGGCAACCGCACGGTACGCGGACTGGAAGCCGTGACGCTCTCGCTGCCGCCCTGTCCCGGACAGAGCATCATCAAACGCCCCCGCAACGCCGGCATGCACTCCACGGGCGCCATGCTGCGCGACAAGGGCTACGACGTACTCTACTTCTACGGCGGCAACAGCTATTTCGACAACATGGAGACCTTCTTCGGCGGCAACGGCTACGAAATCGTCGATCAGAAGCAGTACGCACCCGACGAGATCACCTTCCAGAACATCTGGGGCGTCTCGGACGAAGATTCCTACGCCAAGGCCATCCGCACGCTCGGCCAGCGCGCCCGCAGCGGCCGCCCCTTCTTCGCCCACATCATGAGCGTGAGCAACCACCGCCCCTACACCTATCCCGCAGGACGCATCCCGATCCCCAACGACGCCAAATCGCGCGCCGGCGGCGTGATGTACAGCGACTATGCGCTGGGCGGGTTCCTCGATGCGGCGAGCCGCGAACCGTGGTTCGGCAATACGGTCTTCGTCATCACGGCCGACCACTGCGCGTCGAGCGCCGGCAAAACCGAGATCCCGCTCGAAAAGTACCATATTCCGGCGATGATCTACGCCCCCGCCTTCGTCGCACCGGGCAGCGTCGGCAAGACCGCGTCGCAGATCGACCTGATGCCGACGCTCTTCTCGCTGCTGGGTATGGACTACGACTCGTGGTTCTACGGACGCGACATCCTCGCAGACGACTTCCGCGAACGGGCGTTCGTGGCGACCTACCAGGACTTGGGCTACCTCGAAGGCGACCGCTTCACGGTGCTCTCGCCCGTCGACCGGGCGGAACAATTCCTGCTGCGGCCGACGGACGACGATCCCTACGCGCTGGAACGCACCGAGGCGATCGACAGCACGCACCTCAATCGTGCCATTTCGCTCTATCAGACCTCCTCGCAATGGAACAAACGATAAGCAAGTTCCCGAATCCGTTCGGTAGCGTCGCTCCTCATAAGCTGTTCGCATGGGGCCTGTTGGCAACGGTGGGCTACGGCTTCGCCATCTGGGGTGTGCGGATCTACCAGAACCAGACGGTCGAATTGGGCGGGCAACTGCTGGTCGTGCTGATGCAGGCATTCGTTCTGCCCGCACTGCTCTACGGTGCCGACCGGCTCCGCCGCCGGTTTCCGGCCGACGCGACGGCGCTCTTCGGCGGCTTGCTCTTCGCACAGATTCCGCGTCTTGCGGCGAGTGCCGGCAGCGCATGGCTCTACGCATGGCTGCTGCCGCTCGGCAACGGCTCGGTTTCGCCGCTGCAAGAGACGATGCAGGCGGGAGGTTCGGCCGTTTTGGGCAGCGTCACCGTTTTGTGCGGCATTTGGAGCATGATCTGGGGTTGGCAGGCATTCTGCCGTGCGACGCACGCGAAGGGCCTCCGCAGCATCGCCGTCTACGCCGGATGCTATGTCCTCGCGGCCATCCTGCTCGCAATCATTCTTCAAATGCTGCGGCACGGCTGGCACTTGAACTGGTAGCGAAAACGACGAAAGGGAATACCGGAGGATCGGGACAATCTGAACGACTGTCCCGATCCGCTCGTTTTATCGGACAATCCGGAAGGTTTTTCCGCTCTTACAGACTCCGCAGACGAAGTATTTCAAAAAGGGATTTGCAGCGGAATCGCAGCCGCACAGCGACGGTCGCTGCGCCCGCAGGGCGATAAAAAAAGGGTAAGCTACTTATATCGCACCGCTACAACCGTATACCCTTGCTCAATTCCTTGCCTGGGGGATTCTACAGGAGCTGGTCGTATAAGACTTACCCGAGTGCAAAAGTAACTCTTTTTTCCAAAAGCGCAAAAAGAAAACGGAAAATTCGCAAAAAAGAGTCGCCGTGCGGCGCATCTGCGTCCCGGAACAGAGGAAACGACAAGGGAAAGCAGCCGGACACCCGCGCCCCACGGCGTTCCGAGCGGAACGGGAGCGTTCGTATCTCGCCCGCCATTCGGGTGTCCCCGACGACCGCACGGCGCTTCGAGCGGGCCGAAGCCCCGCCCAGACAGGCGCCGCCTCGGCAAAACCGCAAACTTCGTTTGCTTTTGCGCTCGGCTTGCACTATCTTTGTTCGAAAATTCCCGGCAATGCGTCGCAAACTCATCATCGGCCTCTGCATCCTCGTCGTGCTGCTCGCAGGCATCGGCATCTACCTCCGCAACGGTTTTTACGGAAACTGCGTACTGGAACGACGGTCGCTCTACGTGCGGTCGGGATCGGAGTACCGCACGCTCGAAGATTCGCTCGACGCCGCGATCGCACACACCGCCTTCTTCCGGTTCTACGCCCGCCATATCGAACTCGACCGGTCGTTCAAACCCGGGCACTACGTGCTGGAACCGGGAATGAACGTCGTACAAGTGGCACGTATGCTCAAACTGGGATTGCAGACGCCCGTGCGGGTGACGATCAATAACGTCCGCACCCCCGCACAGCTTGCCGGCAAGCTGGCGCGGCAGATCGAGGCCGACTCAGCGACGATCGTCGGCGCGCTGACCGATCCCGCGACGGCGAGGAAAGCGGGCTTAGATTCGGTGACGCTCTTTTCCATGTTCATCCCCGACACCTACGAATTCTATTGGACGGTTTCGCCGGCGCAGTTCATCGAACGGATGCGGCGCGAATACGACCGCTTCTGGACGCCGCAACGCGACGCGAAGCGCCAGCGCAGCGGATTGTCGCGCCTCGAAGTGATGACGCTCGCCTCGATCGTCTACGAGGAGACCCGCCAGAGCGACGAAATGCCCCGTATCGCGGGCGTCTACATCAACCGCCTGCGCAAAGGCTGGCCCTTGCAGGCCGACCCGACGGTCAAATACGCCTTGCAGGAGTTCGGACTGCGGCGCATCCTGCACCGGCACCTGAAATATCCGTCGCCCTATAACACCTATATAAATAAAGGCCTGCCGCCGTCGCCGATCTGTATGCCGGGACGCAACGCCATCGACGCCGTACTCGATTTCGAACGACACGATTACATGTTCTTCTGCGCACGCCCCACGTTCGACGGCTACCACGACTTCGCACGCACGCTCCGCGAACACAACGCCAACGCCCGCGCCTATTCGGCCGAGCTGAACCGCCGGAAGATAAGGTAATTCCTTCGAAAACAAGAAGACGGCACGCATCCGCCTCCGACCGGGAAACCGTTTTTTCGACCGCATCCCAACCTCCGCCTCGGCAAAATGCGGACAAGTTTGCTTTTGCCCTCGCTTATTCGTATCTTTGGCGTCTTAGATACTCCGTCTCGGCATAATCAAGCTAACGCTTGCTTCTGCGCTCGACTTTTCGTATCTTTGCCGACGTATGATCCTGCGCATCTATCCTCAGAATCCCGCCGAACGGGAGATACGGCGTGTCGTCGAAGCCTTGGAGCGCGACGGCGTGGTCGTCTACCCCACCGATTCGGTCTACGCCTACGGCTGTTCGCTCCGCTCGGCACGCGGCCTGGAACGACTGCGCCAACTCAGCGGCAAACAGACCGGTGAGTTGAGCATCATCTGCGACGGCATCTCGCGGGCGGCGGAATACTGCCGGGTGGACAACGCCGCGTTCAAGATTCTCAAACGCAATCTGCCGGGAGCGATCACCTTCCTGCTCGACGCATCGTCGCGGATGCCCGACAAGGCGTTGCAACGCCGCAAGACGATCGGCGTGCGCATCCCCGACAATGCGATTCCGCGGGCGATCGTCGAACAGCTGGGGTGCCCGCTCATCACCGCATCGCTCAAAAGCGACGACGACGCGGAGTACATGACCGACCCCGAACTGATCCACGAACGTTACGGCCGCGAAGTGGCGCTGGTCGTGGACGGGGGATACGGTTCGATCGTGCCCACCACGGTGGTCGACCTCACGCAGGAAGAGCCCGAAATCGTGCGGCAGGGTGCGGCGGAACTCAACTGACGGACATAATGACACGATCCAATTCAATATGAACCAGACGAATTTTTGGAACGACGCCGCGAAGTACGGTGCCGTCATCGGCGGCGCATCGGCCGTCTGCTCGTTGCTGGGAGACGCCACGGGAGCGGGATTTTTCGGACTCATCGGACTGGCCCTCTACATCGGGCTGCTCTTATACTACTACTACACACGCAAACGGGCGACATCCCGCTCGACACGCGAGGAGGAGTACGGATACGGCAGGCGGTTGGGATTCATCGTCGCCATGGCGCTCTTCGTGGGCGTTATCAACGCCGCCTATACGATCTTGGCCAGCCGCATCCTCTTCACGGACAAATACGCCGAACTCTACGAACAATCGTTCGCGCTTCTCTCGAAAACGGGGTTGTATACCGGCGAAATGATCTCACAAATGGCCCTGATGGTGCAGTCGCCTCTTTGGATCACCTTCTCGTCGGTCGCCGGACAAGCCCTGCTCGGCCTGCTGTTCGGACTGGTGCTCGCCGCCCTCGCACAGCCCCGGCAACGATTCGACAACAATACGGAGGAGTAACCGGATGGAGAAGCGATTGGACATCTCGGTGGTCGTGCCGCTCTACAACGAGGAGGAGTCGCTCCCCGAACTGACGGCCTGGATCGACCGCGTAGCACGCGAAAACGGCCTCTCTTACGAAATCGTCTTCGTCGACGACGGCTCGACCGACGGCTCGTGGGAGACGCTCGAACGCCTCAAAGAACACTATCGCGCCCTGCGGGCGATCGGGTTCGCCCGCAACTACGGCAAGTCGGCCGCACTCTACTGCGGATTCGCCGCCGCCGAAGGCGACGTGGTCTTCACGATGGACGCCGACTTGCAGGACTCGCCCGACGAAATTCCCGACATGCGCCGCATGATCCTCGAAGAGGGCTACGACATGGTTTCGGGATGGAAACTCAAACGTCACGACCCGATCGGCAAACGCTGGCCCAGCAAATTCTTCAACTGGACGGCGCGCACCGTCTCGGGCATCAAACTCCACGACTTCAACTGCGGACTGAAAGCCTACCGCCGCAAGGTGGTCAAGTCGATCGAAGTCTACGGCGAGATGCACCGCTACATCCCGATCCTGGCCAAGGAGGCCGGATTCCGCCGCATCGGCGAGAAGGTAGTCTGCCACAGGGCGCGCAAATACGGCTCCTCGAAGTTCGGCATGGAACGCATGGTCAAGGGCTACCTGGACCTGATTACGGTCTCGTTCCTTTCGCATTTCGGCCGGTCGCCGATGTACTTTTTCGGCGGGTTGGGGACGCTCATGTTCCTGCTGGGCGGCTGCTCGACGATCTGGATCATCGCCGCCAAGCTCTACAAGCAGGCGCACGGCCTGCCGCTGCGGGCCGTCACCGAGCAGCCGCTCTTCTACCTTTCGATGCTTCTGGTCATCCTCGGCGTGCAGTTTTTCCTGGCCGGTTTCCTGGGCGAGCTGATCGACCGCAACGCCTCCGACCGCAACAAATACCTGATCGACAAGAATATCTGACAAACAGACGATTATGATACAACGTATTCAGACACTCTATCTGCTTCTGGCCGCAGGACTGGTAGCCTGCGCCGCGTTCCTGCCCCTGGCCTCGTTCGCCAGCGGCGGCGAAGAGTTCCGCCTTTACGCCTTCGGACTGCGGACGGCGGACGGCGAAACCGTGCAATCGACCCTCTACATGGGCATCCTGCTGGCATTGGCGTTGGTGCTGCCGCTGACGACGATCTTCCTGTTCAAGCGCCGTATGCTGCAATTCCGGCTCGGCGTGGTGGAGATGATCCTGCTGCTGGGCGCACAGATCGTAATGGGCATCTACTATTTTCTCAGCTACCGCCTCTTCTCTTCGTTCGAATTCCACGCCCAGAGCGTCAAACTGCCACTGGTGCTGCCGCTCATCGCCATGATCTTCACCTATCTGGCCGTCCGTGCCATTTTCCGGGACGAACTGATGATCCGTTCGATGGACCGCATCCGCTAAGAAAATATACGGCCGTCTGCGATGCCGACCCCTTTCCCGACGGGTCGGCATCCGCTTTGTTTCCGCCTGAAAAGAAAAATCCGTCCGGAAAGAGCCAAAAAACATTACACTTTTTCATACTTTCAGCTAAAAATATATCGATTTTTAATTGGTTATTCCGATAAAAGACCATAACTTTGATTGAAAATCCACTTTATAAAACGGATACGAAAAGCCATAAAATCATATTCACACTTAATTCAAATTCATTATGAAGCAATTAAACATTTGGAAAACATCGTTTTACACGATGCTGGCGATCGCCGCCGGGGCGTTCACGGCATGTGTGGACGACGATGTCGACAAACAGGCTCCCACGCTGGAACTATCGGAGGAGGCCGTCGCCTTCACCGGAACGGCTACCGAAGACGCGACCGTTACGGTGAGGAGCAACCGTCAATGGACGGTCGCCTACGAGGACGAAGAGACCCAAAAGGAGTGGATGTATTTCAAAGTCTCCGGCAACGAGGTCTCCGAGGGCATCTACAACGGCGACGGTACGGTCAAGATCACCGTCGGCGAATCGGCGCAGCCCCACATGGGCCGTCTGATTTTCACGCTGAGCAACAGCTACGGCGAACTCTACCGGAAATACCTGACCGTCACGCAGGGCAACTACGTTCCCCCGACGGTCGGCGCCGTCGGCAAACTGGTCGAGTATATTCTGGGCAACAGCGACCTGAGCGGCGCCGTCGGCTCGGACAAGGCCATGCCGCTCCAATACAGCGAGTCGACGATCGAGGCGGTCATCCTGGCCAACGACGCGGCGGGCAACAACAACCGCAAACTCTACGTGGGCGACAACAACGGCCTCGAACGGTCGGCCATCGTTCTCTACGGTGCCGATTTCGCCATGGCCAACGACCCCGTAACGAAGTATCCCGCAGGCCGTAAGGTCACGCTCAATCTCGAAAACGCGAAATACTACGCATTCAACAACGTGCGCCAGCTGACCGACGTCGTCGTCACCGTAGGCGACGAAGAGGTCGAGCTGGTCGTTCCGTCGCTTTCGGTCGAAAAATTCAATACGGGCGACTATCAGGCGCAGTACGTGAAACTGAACAACATGACGCCCGCCCAGTCGTTCGTCGGCAAGCCGTGGACGGCAACCGAAAGCCAGTCGGTAACGCTCAACGACGCTTCGGGCAAGACACTGACCGTCTACATGAACAAGGCGCAGTTCGCCACCGGATTCGCCGACATGTACGTGGCCGACAAGACCGGCACGATCTACGGCGTGGCCGAAACCTATCGCGAAAACGCACAGCTCATCCCGACCAAAAAGGCCGATATCGCGGCTCTAAGCACGGATCAGGGGGGGGGTACGGATCCCGACCCGACGCCGGGCGACGCGATCTACTATGAATCCTTCGGTACGGCCGACGTATCGGACAAACCGCTTATCGCCGACTATACGGGCTGGGCGAAAACCGGTTCGGGTGCAGGCGAAGTCTCCTACACCGGCGAGGGCAATATGTCGATCCGCACCAGCGGAAAACTCAGCGCCGGCTACGACGGTGCTTCGGGCAAGAACAAAGCGTTCTTCGGAACGAACAATCCCGCCTTAATCATCAACAAGATCAAACTCGACGGAGCACAGGATCTGCAACTTACTTTCGGTGCACAATATTCGAAAACGATCGACTATGATGCCGGTCTCTACGACAACGAGTTCAAACCGGAGAAATTCCACCTCGCTCTGAGTGCCGACGGCACCAGCTGGACGACAGTCGAGTACACCTATGCACAGGCCGACGAGTTCTGGGTATTCGCCACCTCGAAATTCAAGCTGAAAAACAAAGCGGCCTATCTCTACGTGAAATATGCAGTCGATGAAGCATCGGTATTCGCTATCGACGACGTGACGCTCGCCGAAGGCGAAGGCGGCACCGAAGTCGATCTGGGCGAAGGCAGCGAAGAACCCGAACCCACGCCGGGCGAAGCGATCACGGTGAACGAACTCTACCGGCTCGCCGAAACGGTTACGGGCAAGGACAAGCTCGTGATCGACGCCGAAAACAATCGCACGCTCGAAGCGGTCGTCGTAACCGACGTCGACGGCGGCAATGTTTCGGCCAATAACCTGATGGTAATGACCGAAGGCGCGACACAAGCCAAGAACGGTATCCTGCTGTTCAGCAGCGGCCAATACACCAATCCCAAAGATCCCGCATTCCCGTTCAAGTCGGGCGACAAGGTTCGTTTCACGCTTGTGAAAGGATTGGCCAAAGTGGCTAATTTCTCGAACTGCTACGAGGTAACCTGCGAATCGAGCGATGCAGCCACGTGGCTGACGGCCGAAGTAATCGGCAAGGCGCAACTCACCCCTGTCCCGCTCACATCGATCGACAATCTGATCGATTATCAGGGCATGCTCGTCACGGTCAAGAACGTCACTTCGCCCGCAACGGCCGGTAATTGGGCTGTGGGTACCACCACGTTCAAGGTCGGTTCGTCCGATCTGACCGTCTACGTGACACAGGACGCCGCCGGATTCGCAGGCAAGCAATACGCGGCTTCGAAAACGGGCGATCTGACCGGTTATGTCTCCCTCTATAAAGGCGCCGTACAGCTTTGTCCGCGCAACATGACCGATGCAGCCGCCTTCGCCGAGGGCGGCACGGATCCCGAACCCGCGGATCCGGCGCACATCGTGCTCGATTTCTCGCGCGGAAAGGACATGGCGACACCCGCATTCCCCTACCACGACAAGGACGACTCCTCGTCCGCAACGGAGGGCACCTATACCATCGACGGCTACACCTATCATATCAAGGCCAGCGCCGACGGCAAGTTCTACTGGTTCTACAACAACTACAACGCCGAGACAAAACCCGAAACGGTTTACGAAGCCTTCTTCATCGGCACGACCGGCGCCTACATCGAACTGCCCGCCATCAGCGGCAAGGCGCTCTCGAAGGTCATCCTGACCGGCGCCAGCGGTGCTTCGGGCGACAGCGAAGCCGCGATCACGGACACGGCAGGCGCCGACATCGCCGGCGGCCTGTCGCAAGTAGTCGGCAAGGGCGAAGCAACCTACGACCTGAGCGGCACGGTAGCCAACACCTCCTACCGCATCACCGTCACGAAGAAAAACTGCCAGTTCGCCAAGATCGAACTCTTCTACGGCGAGGGAGGCGGCAGCACGCCCGTGCAGCCCACGCTGAGCGTCAATCCGACCTCGCTGTCGTTCGCGGCGAAGGATCAGGCCAAGACGATCGCCTGCACCGTGGCCAACGCCGACGGTTACACGGTAGGCACCTCGTCCTCCGACGCAGCCAACTTCGCCGCATCGGCAGCGGGCACGACCGTCACGGTCACCCCGACCGAGAACACCGGCAGCGCACGCAACGCCACGGTCACGGTCTATCTGACCAACGACGGCGGCGCGACCAAAGTCGCAGCGAAGACCGTCGCCGTCACGCAGGCTGCCGCCGGCGGTTCGGAACCAGCAGGCGATACCTACGACAAGATCACGAAAGTGGCCGAGCTCGTCAACGGCATGACGGGTTTCATCGGCTGCGAGCCGGGCGGAACTTACGGTCTTCAACTGGTTACGGGATTCACCGATTACGGTCAAGGATTCACCGCCGCTTACACGTATGACGAAACCAAAAAGACACTGTCGCTGACAAGCGGTAATTATACAGCTATCGAATTCACGTTCGAAGCCGTAGCCGACGGATTCAACATCAAGCAGGGCGACAAATACCTGATCGGTACGGGCATTATCGACACGGAAAGCCCAAACAGGGACTCGTTTTGGCCGATGCTCCGGCACAGCCCTGGACATTCACGGAGGATGCCAGTGGCGTAATCGCCACGACGAACGCATCGGGAACGGTAGACGGACAGGCATTCAACTACCCCGCCATCTATATGATGTGCGCAAACAGCGCATCGAGCCGGTTCCTGCGCCCTTATGTACAAGCATCCTACGGCAAAGGATTCTGCTTCTTCAAGAAAAACTGAGTTGACAACGATCGCCGGCGGGTAACGCCGCCGGCGATTCCTATCCGTTTCGAATGACTATGCAGACACACCTCCTCCGACAGTGGCTCCGACTCGCGGTCGCGGCCGTCGCAGTATTTTTCGCCGCCTGCGGCGACAGCGACGGCGATGCGGCGACAGCCCGTGTGGAGTCGTGCGAACTGGAACGGTCGTCGATCGTCGGCGGCCAGATCGCAAGCGGCGAGGAGACCGCTTCGCTGCGCGTGATCGTCGAGGTCTCCGGCAGCGGACAGCTGAACTACACGGCTACGATCACCAGCGGCGACTGGCTTTCGCTGAGCGCCCGCGACTTTTCGGCCGCAGGGCGGCAGCGGCAAGGGACGGTCGACAGCGGCGAGAACCTGCTGTTCTTCTACTACAAGGCCAACGCCTCGGCGCAAAGCCGCATAGCGACTTTCACGATCGCTTTCGACGACGGTTCGGCACCCTACGACTTCGAGCTGACGCAGCTGGCGCCCAATGCGACCGACAATCCCTACGACACGCCGAAACAGTGGCCCGAGCTGCCTGCCGGCAAGGAGGAGACAGACTATATCTATGCGGCCCACTATGCCAAGATGAACCTGAAAACCGTGCGCAACTACTCGCTCTGCTTCGACAAGAAACTGCGCGTGGCGCATTGGGTGGCCTATCCGCTGCACGCTTCGTACATCGGATCGCTGGACCGCAGCGAAGCATGGGCGCCCGATCCGAAGATTCCGCAGCAGTACCAGCCTGCACTCTGGCTGGGCGGTTATCAGAACGGCAACGTCTACAACCGCGGTCACCAGATTCCGTCGAAAGACCGCACGACCGTCGAGGAGATGAACAAGCAGACGTTCTACGCATCGAACATGACGCCGCAGCGCGGCCAGTTCAACCAGAACATGTGGGCAGCGCTCGAAGCGAAAGTCCGCAGTTACGTCTGCCCGGATACGCTCTACGTCGTCACGGGATGTTATTTCGCCAACCTCGACGAATCGACGAAAGACAAGGCCGGAAACGTCTGTCCGGTTCCCACGAACTACTTCAAGGTGCTGTTGCGCACGCGCGACGGCGCGACCGGCAAGCGGATCGCCGACTGCAAGGCCTCGGAACTGAAAGCCATCGGATTCTGGGTCGCCAACGAAAACGGACAGCAGCTCGGCAGGCAACTTTGCCGCAGCGTGGCGGAGATCGAGAAAGAGACGGGATTTACCTTCTTCCCCGACGCCGACGCCTCGGTCAAGGCACAGAACAGCCCCGAACAATGGGGATTTTAACCGCGTTTTCGACAAGCCGAGCGCAGAGCCGGACGCCGTCCGAGCCATGCCGGGACGAGAAAACGAAGAATGAAATTCAACAATTCGAATCATGAGAAAGAAACTGATAATCACAGCGGTGCTGGCGTCGGTCATGGTGATGTGCTTCGCGCAGAAGCCCCACAAGATCATGTTCTACAACATGGAGAACTTCTTCGACACCATTGACGACCCCGAAACCAACGACGAAGAGTTCCTTCCCGACGGTGCGAAGCGGTGGAATACGGCCAAGTACGACAAGAAACTCCGCAACATGGAGCGCGTGTTGTTCGACATCGCCGCCATCGACCGCAACTATCCGGCGGTGATCGGCGTCTCGGAGATCGAGAACCGCTCGATCCTGGAAGACATCGCATCGACGCGCAAGCTCCTTCCGGCACGTTATGCGATCTGCCACTACGACTCGCCCGACCTGCGCGGCGTGGACGTGGCGTTCCTCTACCGTCCGGATGTCTTCAAACTCGAAGGCAGCGCCGACATCCCCGTGCGGATCGCCTCGCTGCCCAACTGGCGCACGCGCGGCATCGTGACGATGTGGGGAACGATCGACGGCGAGCCCTTCCTCTTCATGGTCGCGCACTGGCCCTCGCGGCTGGGCGGACAGGCGGCATCGGCCTTCAAGCGCAACGCCGCGGCCGAACAGATGCGTGCGATCGCCGACTCGGTGCTCAAAGTCAACCCCGCCACCAAGATCGTGGCCATGGGCGACTTCAACGACGATCCGACCGACGAGAGCGTCGAAGTCCATCTGGGCGCCAAGGCCAAGATCAAGGAGTTGCAGCCGGGCGATTTCTACACACCCTTCGCCGACATGCTCAAAGCCGGTCTGGGAACGCTCGCCTACCGCGACGCATGGAACCTCTTCGACAATATCGTCGTTTCGGAGAACCTCGCTACCGGCTCCGCCGGCAAACTGAAACTCGTCAAGGACCCGTACAAAAAGACCAAATTCTACGGCAATATCTTCAAACCCTCCTACCTCATCCAGCAGGAGGGGCAGTATAAGGGTTATCCGCTGCGTACCTTCGTAGGCAACAATTTCCAGGGCGGATTCTCGGACCACCTGCCGGTATTCATCTACATTGCCAAATAAATCGATTCATTATGAAAATAAAGCATTTACTCACATTGCTTCTGACGATGGCGACGCTCCCTGCCCTCGCACAAGGCAGCGGCATCAAGGGAAAAGTCGTCTCTCGCGGCGACCGCGCAGCCATCGAGCAGGTGAAGATCACCCTCACCCCCGGCGAACGACAGGCGACCTCCGACGCCGAGGGGCGGTTCCGGTTCGACGACGTGGCTTCGGGCGACTACACCCTCACGTTCGAAGCCGACGACTACGAACCGCTCGAAATCAAGGTTCGCGTGGACAAGCTCACGAAAGACGTCCGTTCGATCGCGCTGGTACCCGTCTATACCGAGGCGTTCGACGACTCGATCTTCGCGGAGTTCGACACCGAGACGGCCAACGACACGCAGTCGCTGCCCTCGTCGCTCTCCTCGTCGAAAGACGTCTTCAACAACATCGCCTCCTACAAGTTCGGCGAGATGCGTTTCAACCTGCGCGGTTACGATTCGCAGTACACCAACGTCTATTTCAACGGCATCCGCCTCAACGACGCCCTGACGGGCTACACGCCGTGGTCGCTGTGGAGCGGTCTGAACGACGCCACGCGCAATCAGGAGAATACCACCGGTTTGCAGGCCGCCGACTACGGACTGGGCGGCATCGGCGGGACGACCAACATCAACGCCACGGCCTCGCAGATCCGCAAGGGCCTGCGCGTGAGCCTGGTCAACGGCAATTCGATGTACCGTTTCCGTGCGATGGTCTCCTACGCCTCCGGTCTGCTCGACAACGGCTGGTCGTATGCCTTCTCCGTATCGACGCGACAGGGCGGCAACGACTGGGTCAACGGCATCTACTACAACTGCTTCGGCTACTACGGATCGGTGGAGAAACGCTTCAACGAGCGCAACCGGCTGGCGTTCACGATCCTCGGCGCTCCGACCGAGCGCGGAGCGCAGCAGGCTTCGACGCAGGAGGTCTACGACCTGGTCGGCAACAACTACTACAATCCCAACTGGGGTTATCAGGACGGCAAGAAACGCAACGCCCGCGTGCGCAACAACCACGAGCCGCTGATGGTCGTCAACTACACCAACACGCCCGACGACCGCACGAAGATCGACGCAGCGGCCTCGTTCCGCTTCGGTACGAACGGCTACTCGGCCCTCACGTGGAAGGGCGGTGCCGACCCGCGTCCCGACTACTACCGCAACCTGCCCAGCTACTACATGGCCAACAACCAGTTCTCGAATGCGGCCCAGATCGCCGAGCTGTGGCGTACGAGCTACGACACCCGTCAGATCAACTGGGACCGGCTCTACGATACCAACTACCGCGGCGAGATCGACGAAGGGACCTACGGCGCCGGACACCGCTCGAACTACATGATCGAGGAGCGCCACACCGACCAGCTCGACCTGAACCTCACGGCGCAGATCGCCCGCACGTTCCGCGACAATTCGCGCCTCGTCGCAGGCATCCTCTACCGCTGGAACCGCACTGAATACTACGACAAGGTGAAAGACCTGCTGGGCGGCGACTACTGGGTGGACATCGACAAGTTCGCCGAGCGCGACTTCGTGGGTGAGGAAGAGAAGCAGAACGACCTCCACTACTACTACGAGCACGGCCACGCCCGCCGCGTGGAGGAGGGCGACAAGTTCGGTTACGACTACTACGCCAACGTCCGTCAGGCCAAACTGTGGGCGATGTACAACTTCAACATCGCCGGACTCGACGGTACGATCGGCGGCGAAGTGGGCCAGGTGACGATGTGGCGCGACGGCCGCTATCGGAAGGGAACCTACCCCGCCAACTCGTTCGGCAACTCCGAGGCGCTCGACTACTTCACCTATCAGGCTAAGCTGAACCTCGCCTACCGCTTCTCAGCGGCGCATTCGGTCGAGTTCAACGCCGCAGCATTGCAGAACGCCCCGACGTTCCAGAACGCCTTCATCTCGCCGCGCACGCGCAACGAGGTGACGCCGGGTCTCAAAGCCGAGAAAATCTGGGGCGTCGACGCATCGTACAACCTCAGCTACCGCGGCATCAAGGCGCGTCTGTCGGGTTACTACACCATGATCCACGACCAGACCGACATCATCTCCTACTACGACGACCTGCAATCGACGTTCGTCAACTTCGCCATCAGCGGCATCGACAAGAAGTTCTTCGGTCTGGAATTCGGTATGACCGTTCCGCTCTACATGGGTCTCAGCCTGAACGGGGCGGTAAGCGTCGGGCAGTACACCTACGACTCGAACCCCACGTTCGTACAGCTGGCCGACAACAGTTCGAAAATCCTCTCGGACGTCGACAGCAGCATCGTCTACTGGAAGGACATGCGCGTGGAGAGCACGCCGCAGACGGCCGTCAACGTCGGCCTGTCGTACCGCAGCGACAACAACTGGTTCGCATCGGCCGATCTGAATTTCTACGACAACAACTACCTGTCGATGAACCCGCTGTTCCGCACCGACGAGGTACTGCGCGCCGGAGCGACCAACGCCGAGACTGCCGAGATGATCCGCACGATGCGCGCACAGGAGAAATTTGACTCGGCCTTCGTGCTCAACGCCAGCCTCGGCAAGAACTGGTACATCAAGCGCAACTACACGCTCGGTTTCAGCCTCGAAGTGAAGAACATCCTCAACAACCAGGATATCAAGACGGGCGGCTACGAGCAGATGCGTCTGAACAAGATCAAGGCCGACGAGTCGAACACCAGTCTGGTGACCTCCTACGAACGGTTCGATCCGAAATATTTCTACATGTTCGGGACGACCTATTACCTGAACGTCTATTTCCGTTTCTAACGGCTGACCATTTCGTCAAGCCGAGCGCAGAGCCGAACGAAGTCCGGGATATGCCGAGGCGGGAAATGGGACATGAAAACAAACGAATTAAAGAGCAAGAATTATGAACAACATCCTGAAAATAGCCCTGACGCTCGCCGTCGGAATCGTTCTGGCCGGTTGCTACAACGATTTCGACAATCCGGCGCCGGCAAAGGTCTACACGGACAAGGACTTCACGGAGACGGGCGCCGAGATCATTTCGATCAAGGACCTGAAAGCGAAATTCTACGAGAAATGGGGCCATGACGCCAACGGTCTCGGCCGCCGAGTGGTGATCGAGGACGACGTCGTCATCAAGGGCAAGGTCATCTCGTCCGACGCCGAGGGCAACGTCTACAAGTCGCTCTACATCTACGACGGCGAACAGGCCATCGAGCTGCGCCTCATGAACGACAACTACGTCAACTATCCGCTGGGACAGATCGTCTACGTCAAGGCGCAGGGGCTTTCGCTGGCCAGCTACCGCTATATGCTGAGTCTGGGTGCCGCGCCCGCGCTCGAACCGGACGGCACCTTCCCCAACGACACTCCAAGCGAGCACGATTTCTCGGCTTCGGGCAACTCGAACATCCCCACCACGGAGATGGTTCAGCAGTACGTCTACCGCGGCGAACTCGACACGATCACGGAGGCCGACGTCACGGTCGTGAATAAAGAGAACTACAAAACCGTTCTTGGCACGGCAGAGCAACGAGAGGCTCTGCAAGGCTGTCTGATCCGTTTCGAGGGGCTTCGCAGCAGCTATACGACCGTCGACAGCAACACCTACCCCAACTATCTGGAAAACGTCAACGGCGTCTACACCAACAAGTACTACCAGGACGAGGGGCTGCCGATCACGTGGGCCTACAATTACGACAACACCAAGTACTACGGCTCGTCGCTCTTCACCTACGAGACGACGCCCACGTCGCTCGAATCGGGCAGCTACGTCGTCCGCGTCAGCGGCTATGCACGGTTCGCCCTCAAAGAGCTGCCCGCCGACAACGCCATGGTGAACATTACGGCCATTTACACGAAATACTCGTCCCGCACGGGCGGGTTCATCACCTACCAGCTGCTCGTCAGCAGCTACAAGGACATCGAGGAGCTGTAACTCCCGACGTCCGCTGTCAACCGAACCGGAAGCTTTCCAGCTTCCGGTTTTTTCGTTTTTCGGCCGAGAAGACCGTTCATCCCCATAGATTTTTAACAATCAGTACGGTTTTCGAAGCATTCGACAAGAAAAAAGTCGAAATTCGGAGCGAACGAAACGACTTTTTCAGTAACTTCGCAGTCGTATACAACACTTTAATTTCTACACACATGACTACTAATAATTACAAAACCCCGTTTCAGCAGGGGGGGGGGAAAATTACGAAGCCCCGGAGCTGACAATCGCAACCGTATCGATTGAAAAAGGATTCGCGGCCACGGAACCCAACTCCAACGCGCCGCTCGAAGACGAATCTTACGAGTAACCGAAAAAAGTTTCCCGTCATGAAAAGATTCGTCCAATTTCTGGGAGCCGCGACTCTGCTGCTCTCCTTTACCCAATGTTCGGAAGACGCGACGACCGACTCCGCACCTTCCGTACAAGGTTCCGTCAAACTGACCGCATCCATCAACGAAACCCGAACCGAACTCTCCGGCAACGACGTCCTCTGGAAATCGAACGACCGCCTCGGACTGTTCTGCGGTACGAAGTTCGTCAACGCACCCTTCACGACGACGGCCGGCGGCACCACTTCGGCCGATTTCACGGGCGATCCGACCGATCCCTCGGGTTCCGAGGCCGAGGTATTCTACGCCTACTATCCCTATTCCGCCCATGCGGTGCTGGAAGGCAGCGTCGTATCGGGACTCTCGATCCCCGCTGTGCAGACCTTTGTTACGAAAAGCTTCGCCACCGAACTCTGCCCGATGGCCACGTCGGGCGCCGATTACAGCCGTCTGGCATTCCGCACGATAGGCACCGTACTCAAATTCCAGGTGACGGGGCAGAAGAACGTGACGAAAATCGAACTGACCGGCAACAACGGCGAAGCGCTGGCCGGCGATTACACGATCGATTTCGTCGGAGAGACCCCCGAAATGAAGTTCTCCGGTACGGAGACGACGCTTACGCTCACCTGCTCCGAACCGGTTGCGCTGAACGACGCCTCGGCGACAGAGTTTTATTTCGTGCTGCCGGCCGGCGTCGAGTTCACGAAGGGTATCACCGTAAAGGTATACACCGACGACAACGCCGAACCGATGGTCAAAGAGTACGCCTCACCGCTCACGACACGCCCCAACAAGCTCGTAACGGTCAAAGCGTTCACCTATTCGGTTCCCGTCACTTCGATCGAGGAAGCCAACGAAGCGTTGTCTAAGGGAACGTCGGGAGTGACAATCACCTCCACGACCGACCTGACGGCACCTTCGACCCTCGAAATTCCCAATGCGTTCGGACACGGAACCTCCACGTCGGTCGAGATCGAACAACCCGTTTCGACCGACCTGACGATCTCGGAGAAGACGACTTCGGACAAGGAGCTTCCCGAGACGCTCTCGGTGGAGATGGAGACCACGGCTTCGCTGATCGTCGACACGCCCAACCTGACCGTTTCGCTCGAAGGCTCCTATACGGCCGTCGAAGCCACCACGGCCGAAAACACGCTGATCGTAGCCAAAAATACGGTCATCGAGACGCTGACCGTCAAAAAAGGAAACGTCAAGATCTACGGAACCGTCGGGGAGATCGTCAATGAAGGGACGGGCAAGATCATCCGCTGCATCGACGCCCAGGATGAGGTCGAACGCACGCTCGCCGACACCCGCTGCGACCATATCCTGATCGAGAAACCTGCCGGAACGCTCGATTTCGGCGGAGGGACGACGACCAAGCAGGTCTGCGTCGAAGCCAGCGTGACGATCGCCAACCTGATCGTATCGCCCGAAAAGGAGCACCCCGTAATGGTCTCCGGCGATAACGTCAAACTGACGCTCGACGGCGTGAAACTCGTCTGCAACGCAGCGAAAACCTATGCCGTAAACTGCCTGGACGGAGCAAATCCCGACGTAACCCTTTCGAACTCCGAAATCATCGCATTGGGTACCGACTGCCGTGCCGTCAGCGTCGTCAACACCCGTGCGACGAGCGACACGTCCTACATCACGTTCGACAACACGCAGGCACGCACGTCGCAGACGGCGATCGGAAACCGCGAATACACGGCCGATGAAATCAAATATTTCACCTCGCGCGTGGCCGACGGCAACTATTATCCGCGCGGCATCTCCGTCGGCTCGACGGGCGGCAAGGTGAACATCGCCCTGCGGAACAACTCCTGCATCGAAGGATTCTTCTACGGCATCAATATCGCCGGAATCACCGAACCGGTCGACGTCGCGATCGACGACTCGCGGCTCGACGGCCGCGCCGCCCTCAACGTCCACGGCCAGAAATGCATCTTCCGCGTCAACCGTTCGACGCTCGTGGGCCGCAACTATTTCGGCGGCCCGACGGAGGACTTCGCCACGGTCGTTCTGGATCGTGCCGTCGCAACGTCCCACAGCAATACGGTGACGGTCGCCGACTCCGAAATCTACTCCTACAACAAACCGCAGACGGCGACCAACCACCAGTATTCCATCGACATCCGCTCGCTGCACAACACCGTCGAGCTGAAAGGCTCCACACGGCTGATCGAAGTCGGATCGACGGAATACCCCGCCCGCCTGAACTTCATGGTTTGCTACGATAATTCGACGGACAACGTCGTCAACGTCGATCCGGGTGTGACCGTATCGGGAAAAGAGGGGGCCAAAGTGCTTCCGGCAACGGTCTGGGACGGCAGCTCAGTTTACGCACCGGCCGCTGATGCCGACGGCGACTACCCCATTTACGAAGCGGCCGAGTTGAAGTGGATCGCCGACCAGATCAACAGCGGCAATTACCTCTACCTCGAAGCCAAGGGGCGCTATGCACAGGTTTACCTGATGAACGACATCGACCTGAACAACAAGCCGTGGACACCGATGGGCTGCCAGAACCACTCCTATACACTGAGCGGCGTCGACAAATGCGCCTTCTACGGCGAATTCCACGGAACGGGCCACACCGTCTCCAACCTCAACGTCGACATCGTTGCCGACGCCAAAGGATTCATCGGCAAGACGTTGGGCAAGGAGGCGTCGATCAGGGAGCTGACGCTGAAAAACGTAGCGATCCCATTGAACGACGATGCCGAGATTCAGGGAAAATGGGTCGGAGCGCTGGTCGGCTGCATGGGCGGCGATACCAATGTCTCGGACTGCCATGTCGAAAACGTGACGATCCACGCCCCGGGCATGTATCGCATAGGCGGGCTGGTCGGCGTATGGACGAATACCTCGCGGCAGAATGCGACGGCGACGGTCGAGAACTGTTCGGTAAAGGACGCTACGCTCACGGCAGGATACGCCATCGGCGGTTTCATGGGTACGATTCAGCCCCAGAAGCCTGCGGCGGGCTACAATACGATCCGAAATTGCAGCGTCGAGAATATCTCGATCACGCATAAAGACCAGTATTGCTGGGGAGACGACCCGAACTATGCCGCATACTATCCCGAGACCGGTCATTATTGTTACAGCTCGGCACCCTTCGCCGGCGATGTGAACAACGTCAATTTGGAAAAATGTACCGTCGGCGGCTCCTGCACCATCGCCGATGCCGACGGCCACAACACCTACATGTCGGCAACGTGGACCAAACTGCCCTACATGGGCGAAGTCGGCGGAAACGCCTGCATCGACGGCGTGAAAGTTTCGGCCGACCCGACGCCGGCCGAAGGCTACTTCACGAAGTAAATCCTTCCGGCGAATCGATCGAAAATCCCGCATGGAATCGTCCATGCGGGATTTTCATATCCAAAAGACAACCGCTGTCCGGCAAACGGCACTCCTGTCCTTGCGGACGTTCCGTCGCCGATTGCCGCCCCGAATCGCAACGCAGACCGTCGGGGTATCCGGGAAACCGCCCGCTGCCAAACGTCACCGCCGGTTTTACGCCCTCTCCGGCCCCGTGCAGGCACCGCCGCCGCTCAGAACTGCAACTTCACGCCGGCGGTAAAGCCCACGCCGTAATCGCGGTAATAGGCCCAGTCGTAGAGCTTCGCATCGCAGAGGTTGCGACCCTCGGCGAAGAGCGTCACCTTGCGCGAAAGGAACCAGTTGAACCGCGCCGCAAGGTCGACCGTGACGGGGACTTTGAAATCGTAGAGGCCGATAACGCGACGACCGAGGTTCAACCCTGAATCCGAATCCGGCTCCGAGGGTTTCTCGTTGACGGATGTATAAGTCGTCCAATGGCGCACGCTCTGCATCTGCGCCTCCACCTCCAACGACACCTTACGTGCACGATACTCGCCGCGCAGACGCGCCGTCAGTTGCGGACGACCGTATGCCAGCGTATAGGGCTGATTATTATTGTAGTAGACATCCTCCGCCCCCTTGAACGAATGCATATGCAGCTCACCGTCGAACGTAAAGCGGCTCGACGGCCGCCATGCGAATTCGGCATTGAGCGAAAGATCCTTCAAGGTCATCGTATAGGGGATGTAAAACGACATATAACCGACATCGGCCCGTTCGTCGCGAACGTTATTCGGGATGAAACGGGCAACCCACTGCAATGCATTCTTTTCGTGCGTATAACCGACATAGAGATTATAGGAGAAGCGGCCGTGTCCCGCTGCACCCTTGATACCGCCCGCCACGCGATGCTCCTCGGTATTGGGGACGATCGACGCCGGATTGACATAGGGATTCAACCGGCTCAGCGTCCGCATATCGTTGCGGCGCACCTTGCCGGTCAACTCGGCATAAAGCATGAACTTGCCGTCGGCCGGATCGTAGGCGATCGAAGCGGCAGGGAGGAACCGGTTCTCATGTTCGGTCTGCGATTCCTTGTACACCGCGTGAGGATCGGAGAGATCGCTTCCGACGATCTTCTCCTGCTCCGCTCCGTCGCGCACATAATCCAACCCGACAGACCAGCGGAGTTTATCGTGCCGGTAGGCGTAATGCAGTCCGAAAAGCAACTGTGTCGAACCGTAACCGAGCATATTGCGCCATGCACCGTCGAAATCGGCTTTGAACTCGAACTCGTGCAGACCGAACGCCCTGGCCAATCGGATACCGCCGCCGCCCGACAATTCATGATAACGGTCTCGATCGACTCCCCAGTCATAGTAAACCGGCTGCATCTGCAATACGTTCAGAAAATATCCGCCGCGCAGTTCGACGTTGAAGTTGAAGCGGCTCAGGTCGGTGAAATCGTCGCCGATGCGCACATGGAGCATGGCGTCGTCGTAATGCTGCCGATCGTTGGACACCTTGGTGAAGGGATAATAAGACGCCGCACCGTCGTTCCCGTAACGAGTACACAACGCCTCCGCCCCGTCGAACCCATAATTATGGTAGACGCGGTTCGTCAGGTCGAGTTTGCCTTCGAGCAGACGGCGGCCGAGGTACTTGCCCGCCGCGGCGCCCATGCGGTTGTGCATCCGCCACGAGACAGGGCGCACGCCGAAATCGTTGCGGATCTCGGCCCAGTCGCCGGTGTGATTGAGGTAGCCGACGGCGTAGCCCGTACCGGGATTCTGCGTCGAGGCATAGAGATCGAGCACCGAGTTGAGCGGCGCTCCGGCGCCGACTTTCAGATAGAGCGGCCGCGGACGGTTGAACTCCCAGTAGGTCACCGACGCCGGACGGAACGGCTCGGTCGAGAGATTGGTCGCCAGCGCCGACGGCGTGACGGTATAGTCGATTTCGGGCCGCAGACGCACCGTGTCGGTCATATCAGGCACGATGGGCAGCTTGACGGCCTTCGACACCTCGGGAACGTAGACCTTGGTCACCTCGACCTGCTTGGTGACCTGCGCCCGCAGCGGCACACCGCAAAACAGCACGGCGGCAGAGAGGATAAGAACTCTTTTCATGGCTATTTCTTCAATTTTTCGATCCGCGCCTTCGCCTCGGCGACGATGCCGTCGTCGGCCGGCGAATATCCGTCGACAATGCTCTGATAGGTAGCTCGCGCCTGGAACGAGTCGTCGCGTCCGGCGTAGATGTCGCCCAGGGCGATATAGGCTTTCGCCACCCAGTAGGCATGGGGCGAACCCTTCTCCGCGAAGGCGAAGATCAGCGTCTCCGCCGCGGCCGCATCGCCTCCGCCCAGCGTCGCCTCGATCACGCGGTAGGCCGACTCGGCACCCTCGGCCGTCCTGACCTCACGGCTCAGCTCGCGGTAGAGCGGCAGCGCCTCGGCCTGCTTCCCTCCGCGCCGCAGGATCGTCGCACGGGCGAATTTCGCCTCGCGCTGCGCCGTCGTGCCGGCATCGGGCAGCGCCTCCACCTCCGCGGCGGCGGCCAGCGTCGCCGCATCGTCGCCTCCGGCCTCCACCGAGCGGAAGTAACCCGTCGCAGCGGCGGCCCGCTCGTCGGCGGTCTGCACGACGTCGTACAACGCACGGTAGGCCTTCGCAGCTTCGGCGTGACGGCCTGCCTCGGAGGTCAGCTTCGACAGCGTACCGAGCGTCCTGGCCGAGTACTGGTTGGTCGGGCGGGCGGCCAGCTCGCTCAGCGTCTCGATCGCCGCATCGGTCTGTTTCGCTTTAAGATGGCAATCGCTCAGATAGAAGAGCGCATCGTCGGTATAATACCCCTTCGGATAGTTCCGCAGGTAGCTTCTCAACGACTTCTCGGCGGTAGCGGTATCGCCCGAAAGGTAGATCTTGCGCGCTGCGGCGAACGACAGCGAATCGCGCGCCATGACGCTCGTATCACACTCCACGCCGGCCTTCTCGGCGTAGGCGAAGTAGCCGTCGACATTGCCGTCGGCCACGTAGATCTCGCGGATGCCCTGCAAGGCGTCGCGCGCCGTGGCCGAACCGGGCGCCGACTCGACGACGCGCTCGTAGCAGCGGCGCGACAGTTCCGGCTGACCCAGATTGAGGTAAGCCAATCCCAGATCGGAGAGCGCCGGCGTGAAGAAGGGCGAATGGGGATTCTCCTCGACGAACTTCGACAACACCTTCGCACCGTCGTCGTAGCGCTCCGACGCGATGTAGGTGCGTCCCAGTTCGTAGGTGGCGTCGTCGACGTAGTCGCCCCGGTCGGCGGCGATGATTCGTTGGAGTGCCTCGATCTTCTGCGGCCCGCGGTCGAGAATGCCCAGCGTCACGGCACGCTGGAAATCGGCGTAATATTTCTCGTTCGTGCCGACGGCCGCCGCCTTTTCGTAGGTCGCCAGCGCTGCGGAGAACTGCCGCAGCGAGTAACGTGCATCGGCCTCGCGGTTGAGCGCATCGGCCTTATAACGGTCGGCCGCGGAATAGAGCTGGTTGAACCGAGCGAACGAGGCATAGGCGTTCGACATGTCGCCCCGATCGAAATAGCAATAACCCAAGTTGTAATGCGCCTTGGCGTATTCGTCCTCGGTGCGAGGCGCACGGTGCAGATACTCCTTGTAGCGGCGTTCGGCCTCGGCGTAGTCGCCGCGTGCGAAGGCGATCTCGCCCAGCCAGAACCGGGCCAGCGCCCCGTACTTGGGGCTGACGTTGATCGCGGCCGACTCCGAGAGGCTTTGCGCCGCGCCGTCCAGATCGCCGCGCGAATAGGCTTCCAGTCCGCGGAAGTAGGCGATTTTCTGCAACGCCGCACGCAGGTTGCCGTCGGGCGAAGGATAGTGTTTGAGCGCCGTGTAGGCCGCTTCGTAATTGCGCGAATTGTAGTAGGCGGCGATCAGCAGCTCACGCGCCTGCACGGCGCGTTCCGACGTCGGATACTGCGCGATGTAACGGTTCAGCACGTGGATCGCCTCGTTGAAGAGGCCGCCGCCCAGTTCGTACTGCAACTTGCCGTAGTTGAACAGAGCGTCCTCGGCGATCGCGGCGTCGAACGCCTCGTTGGCCGCCATGGCGAACGACTGCATGGCGCGCTGCTTGTCGCCGCCGCGCAGATAGCAGTCGGCCAGATGATAGGAGGCGTTCTGCGTCAGCGCGTCGTCCGCTCCGCAGACCTGCTGCAAACAGGGCCGCGCCTCGTCGTAACGCGCCTGCCGATAGAGACTGTAACCCAGCAGGTAGTTTTCGTTGCGCCCCATCTCACCGCCGCTGCGCCGATAGGCGTCGAGGAACTCCTCCGTACGCCCGTAATCGCCCAGATGAAACCACCCCTCGGCCACGATACGCTCCAACTCGGTGCGGCGTTCGCCCGCCGCACGGTCGATGAGCGAGCCGCCCGTCGTGACCACATAGCGGTAATTACCCTCGTTGAACTCGATCTGCAACAGATAGAACGGCGCCACGGCGCCGTAGGCCGCCGAACGGCTCAACTCCGTAAATCCGGCTCTGGCCATGGCGTTGTCGCCCCTAACATAGGCGATATAGGAGATGTAGTAGAGCGCATGATCCGAATATTCGCTCGGCGAGGGGATGCGGCGGAAATAGCGCAGCGCATCGTCGTAATCGCCCTGCTGGAAACGGATGTACCCCATGCGGATGTCGTACTGCTGGCGGTGTTCGGGCGACAAGGTTGCGTAGTCGACCTTGCCGAAAGCCCGCTGCGCCTCGTCGTAACGCCCCGCCGTACACAGAAGCGACGCGAGGGCGAATTCCACGTCGTTGACATGGACCGATTCGGGATTCCGCCGCAGGAACTCGGCGAGCCGCGCCTCGGCCCCCGCCTCTTTCAACTCCATGGCGCACATCGCCATGTAATAGTCGGCCTCGACACACAGCGACGATTCCGTCTGCGGAACCGCACCGCAGACTGCGGCGAACTCCTCCCTGGCATCGGCCCAGCGCCCCAATGCATAGAGCTCGCGCCCCCGATCGAAATGGGTCCGGCCGCCGGACGTCAGCACCGACGCATCCGCCCCGCACCAGAGGCAGCCCAGCGCCGCGATCAACACTATCACTCCTTTACGCATCGTTCGATTTCATTGAACGGCATCCCCTTCCGCCGGCACCGGCCGGCGAGGCTCCGCCGGATAAAACAATAGGACAAAGATACGAATAAGCGAGGGCAATGTCAAATTTATTTGAACATTGCCGAGCGG
>OGQA01000114.1_pt1 | contig 46078 bp, 33 predicted proteins | sample 1553011 | NCBI WGS metagenome assembly OGQA01 (sample SAMEA2580256, study PRJEB22360) | human gut metagenome | biome: human gut; feature: human-associated habitat; material: faeces | place: Denmark | collected 2008/2010 | reverse complement strand
GCGGCAAGGGCACGTTCGACAAGGTGACCGTCGGCACGTCCACCTTCCAGACGCTATCCAGCAAAAAAGCCGATTTTGGCGGCTTCTACGCCACTTGGGAAGGGGTGCAGGCCGATATGTACGGCCCGAAGCTCAACTGCTTCACCGAGCCGGACTATGGCGTGCCCGGCAATGCCGACACCATCGGCGTGATCACCAACGACAAGACCATCTCCTCCAATCCGGACCTCGTAAGGAAGTTCGTGCAAGCCACCAAGAAAGGGTACGAATACGCCTACTCGCATCCCGATGATGCCGCCGCGATCCTCGTCAAAGAAGCCCCCGACGCGAATCTCAAGCTCGCTTTCGTCAAGAAGAGCATGAAGACCATCGTAAACGGCCAGTACTGGGGTGATCCAACGAAGATCAAGGATGGCTCGTTCGTGTTCGGCACGAACGACACCAAGGGCGCGCAGCAGTATTTCGATTTCCTCGCCGAGGAGAACGCCTACACCGATGCGCACGGCAAGACGGTGCACACCGCTCCGGCGGCCAAGGACATCGCCACCGACGAATTCCTGAAGTAGCGGATTTTGAAATAACAGCTTTCTTAAGAAACGAATCCTGCTTAAGAAAGCGAATATTGAAATAACGGATTCCCCTAAGAGAAAGACCGGCCGATGACGCCCACACCCTCCGGCAAACGCAAGATGATTCTCGATGTCGACACCGGCATCGACGATGCGCTGGCTTTGGCGTATCTCGCCTCGTTTGACGACGTCGAGATACTGGGCGTCATCGGCACCTATGGCAACGTTTCGGCTGACACCGCCGTACGCAACACGGCTTATGTACTGGAACGGTTGGGGTTCCGGGACGTTCCGGTGATGTGCGGCTCGACGCGCCCCTCCTGGGCGGCCGCGTTCATTCCCGACGCCGGCTGCGCGCAGTTCCACGGCACGGATGGATTGGGCGGATTCGGCCCGTCCGCTGATTGTGCCGTCGGACGGCATACGTCTGTTTGTGACGATTCGAACATCCAGACGCTCAATCCGGCACCCAATGTGTCCGATTCGTCAGGATTGGATGTTCGAGCGATGCGCGGGCTGATTTCCGTTGGCGGATATGACGTGCACGACCCTCACGCCAATCCCGCAGCCGACTCGTTTTCACTTTCGTTTACCGCCTGCGATGCCGGCGGCGACAACGATTGTGAGGACCGTTCCCACTCCCCTGTCGCTCTGCCGGACGGCGTTCGATTCCTCATCGACGCGGTTCGCTTCTACGGTAGTGACGTCACGGTGGTGGCGACCGGCCCGCTGACCGACGTCGATGCGGCGCTTGCCGCGGCACCGGATATCACTAGCCGGCTCCGGCTGGTAATGATGGGGGGAACGCTGACGCAGGAAGGCAACTGTTGGGATGCGACCGCCGAAACGAACATCATCCAGGATCCGGAGGCCGCCGACCGCGTGTTCCATTCCGGTGCGGATGTGACGATGGTCGGACTGGACGTGACGCATCAGTGCCTGTTGGGGTCCGACGCGACCGTACAGTGGCGTCAGGCCGCATCGCAATCGCAGGATGGCGACGTGCGGACGTTCCTTGCCGATATCGCCGATTTTTCCATCGCGGCCAATTTCGCCGCAGACCCCCGACTATTCGCAGCCGGCATGCCATTGCACGATCCGCTCGCCGCAGCCGTAGCGGTGGATCCGAGTTTGGTGGAATGTTTCGATCTGCCGATGAAGGTCGAAACGGAGACAGGCGATTTTCATGGCACGCGCGGCCGCACCATCGGCGATCCGGCCGGACTGATTGACCCGTCGGCGCCACGCGTGCACGTGGCGCTCACCGTGGATCATGATCGTTTCATAACTGATTTCACGTGGCGAATCGCGCAACTGGCAGGCGATTAAAAGCCGTTTTAGGAGCAGAATAGAAAAAAGACCCCCGCGGGGGTCTTTTTCTTATTTCTTCACGTCCTGCAATTATTGACGGCCTACGGCCGGCTCAACATTACCCTCGCGGCGTAGCCGCTCGGGCGTGAAGCTGGAACAGCCCACCGGGCTGTTCCTTATCGCTTCACGCCACCGAATCTACGATCGCGGTGGATGTAGTGGTCGATGGAGCGCCACAGCACCTCACGGCCGCAATCCGGGAACAGTTCCGGCACGAAGTCGAGTTCCGCGTAGGCGGCTTCCCACGGCAGGAAGTTGGACGTGCGCTGCTCGCCGGACGTGCGGATCACCAGATCGCAATCGGGAATATCCGGGTTGTACAGGTGCTCAGCAATCATCTTCTCCGTCACGCGATCGCCAGAGATCTTGCCGTCACGAACCTCGCGTGCAATCGCTGCGCACGCGTCCGCGATTTCGGCGCGACCACCATAGTTCAGGCAGAACACCACGTCGATGGTCTTGTTGTTCTTGGTTTTCTCCTGCGCCACTTCCAGCTCGTCGATGACGGATTTCCACAGCTTCGGACGGCGGCCGGACCAGCGCACGCGCACGCCCCACTCGTTCATCTGATCGACACGACGGTGGATGATGTCACGCGAGAAGCCCATAAGGAAACGCACTTCCTGCGGCGAACGCTTCCAATTCTCCGTGGAGAACGTGTACAGAGACAGGTAGCGCACGCCCGCTTCGATGGCGCCGGCGATGGTGTCGAACACCACCGGTTCGGCCGCCTGATGGCCGTCGGTGCGGATGAGTCCGCGCTGCTGTGCCCAACGGCCGTTGCCGTCCATGATCACGCCCACATGTCGCGGAACCTTGTTCTTGGGAAAATCGGGAATGATCGACGGATCGGAAAATGGTGCCGCCGGAATGTCAAGGGATTTGTAATCCACGTTCTCAAAAGCCATACCCGCTAATCTAGCAAGCGCATGGAACGAATCGGCCGCTCCAGATAGTATTCGCCCCATTCTTCCACTATTTGGTGGGTTTCCCGTTGAATCGACGCGGCCGCCGGAACACCGTCCAGCTCCCCCCAATCGCCATCGACAAGCGCCGAAAGCCGGCAAATCGCATCCCACGACACCGCTTCCGATTCGGGGGTATGGTCGGCGGCGCACATCAGGCCGCCGGCGGGAATCGAAAAATACCAGGACAGCGTGGACGAAATCGGCTCGCCGCACACCACGCAGACGCGCAGACGGGGTGTCCAACCAGCGATCGCCAGTGCGCGCAGCACGTACGAATCGCCAATCGTGGACGGCTCGTGCGCATGTTTGGCAAGCGCGTTCAACGCGCCCAATACCAGCCGGTATTGTGCGACCGCAGGCTCCTTTTCCGTGGCGACCAGCTTGTCGGCGGTTTCGCAGATCACGTTCGCCGCCGTATACGCTTGAAAATCGGCGCAAATCGGCCCTGCATACGCGGCGATCGATTCGGCTTGGGACACGACGTCGAGCGAACGACCTTCCGCAATGAGCAGCGCCACGCGCATGAACGGTTCGAGTCGGCCTCCGAAACGCGATTTGGTACGGCGCACGCCTTTCGCGACGGCGCGTACTTTGCCATGGTCACGTGTGAGCAAGGTGAGTATGCGGTCGGCTTCGCCGAGTTTGGCGGTGCGCAGCACCACGCCTTCGTCTTGATACAGCGGCATCGCACCTCCTTTTCTTGCCGTTCATCGCATCCTGTTATGCATACGCTCGCCGCACGTGCGCGTTCCGAAATACATTCGCCCCGTCAGTAGATGAACAGCCCCCAGAACGCGAACACCAGCAATACGCAGAACATGGCGGCCACGGTCAGCCAGAACATCACGCGTCCGAACCGCGTGGAAGCCAGCACCGGCTGCCGTCCGCTGACGATTTCGCCGATAGCACCCTTACGTGGCGGCCACTGCGCGATGCCTCGATGGGTTGCCTCTTCGATCAGCCGCATGAACACGCGGGACCATGCCCACACCACGGCGACGCACACGATCTGGATCACCGGCCAGCTCCAATACATCACGCCCGGATTCTCCACTGGGGCACTGCCCCATGCCAGTTTGACCACACCCATGATCACATCGCCAAGGCCGGCGCAGAACAGCACGAACGTGGCCATAGTGGCGATAGTCAACGTGACCAGCGAGTTTTTGAACCCTTGCGCAAGCCCCAGCCGATACCGTCGTCCGTGGGCACGCGCCCAGATCTTACGCATCAGCACGGCGAGCCACAGCACGCCTGCGGCAAGCAGCAGCACCAGCATGCTGGCATGCAACGCGACCAGGTAGATGGTCAGGCCGCGATTGGCTTTGAGGTCCAATGGCACTGCGATTGACTGGTACATTCTGGTGCCGGCCACGCGTTCGCTGGTCTGTTTGAGTCCGTGCGTGGTGCCGACGGCCCAGTCGACCACATCGTCCACGTACGCGTCGGCGAACGGGGTTCCGGAATTGGCTTCGTCGCCGAGCCTCAGCACATGGTTGGCGATGGGGTACGTGCGTATGGTGACGTCCCAGTTGCCGGCCTGGTGAGCCAGATCGACGATTTTCTCCGTGCCTTCCACCTGCGCGGTCATGACGTCTTTCGTGCCATATGCCACCAATGTCGGAATGGCATACGCTTTCGGCGTCAACGTGTCGATGTCGAGGTTGGTGAGTCCGAACAGGGACGCGTCGATATTGAATACGCGGCGGACGATCGACTGGTAGCCGTCATGCGCGCCGACGAGCGCGAAGTCCTGTGCGGCGAGGAAGCCCAGCGAATACCGCGGCTCGTAGACCATCGGACTGAGCAGCACCTGAAAAGCGACGTCCGGATCGCGCTGCAGCAGATACGATGAGATCCATGTGCTTTCGGAAGTGGCGTAGATGCCCACTTTGGAGGCGTCCACCGTATCCATTTTCCGCAGGAGGTTGATGACCTGGTCGTAGATGGCGGCGGAACCCGGGTAGTCGCGATTGGCGTCGTTGGTGGACCAGACCGGCTTGTCAAGCACCGCCGTCACGAATCCCGCCGAAGACAGGTCGGAGGCCATGTCGCCGAAGGAATTGTCGCAGGTGCCATAGCCGGCGCCGTGCATGAAAACCACACCGGGACGTCCGTTCCCAGCCCCTTTCGGTTTGCGGATCAGCACTTTGATGTTCTGTATCTCACCGGTGGAAGGCCGTTTCGCTTTGATGGTGACGTACCGTTTCGCCACCTCGTAATCGCCTTTTTTCACCAGTTTTTCGCCGGATGGATTGGCGAAGGTCACGGCGGTGTTGGCGTCAAGCGTTTCGATGGTCTGCTCGGTCGGCTCGTAGTTCCATGTGGATGCCGTCAGATTGGCCACGGACACCAGAATGCCCAGCAGCATGATGAAAATAGGCAGGTTGACCATGAGTCGCCGCCCGCGCGTCCACGGTTGATGTTGCGGTTGCGGACGCGCGGGCGATGAAGCCGATTCTTGCCGTAATGATTGGCTGGCGGCTGATGATTGACGTTCCTGCTCTGACACGCCGCTCATTCTACCGGCCTTTGCTGAGAAGCCTGCGATTGCATGCTACCGACGGCACGCTGGAACATGGCTTTCAGCAGTTGCCGTTTTGCGTCACCGGCACGACCACCGGACCGGTGGCGGTGGCAGGCAACTGGCCGTCGGCCTCCATCTGCGCGGCGATCTCCTGCGCCTTGGCGAGCAGGGTTTCCACGATCTGGTCTTCCGGCACGGTCTGGATGACCTTGCCCTTGATGAAAATCTGCCCCTTGCCGTTGCCGGAGGCCACGCCCAAATCGGCTTCGCGAGCCTCGCCCGGACCGTTGACGATGCAGCCCATGACGGCCACGCGAATCGGCGCGGTCACGTCCTTCAACCCTTCGGTCACCGCGTTGGCCAGCTGAATCACGTCCACCTGGGAACGGCCGCAGGACGGGCAGGAGATGATGTCGAACTTACGCGGGCGCAATCCCATGTATTCCAGCAGCTTGCAGCCCACCTTCACTTCCTCCACGGGAGGCGCGGACAGTGAAACGCGGATCGTATCGCCGATGCCTTCGGCCAGCAGCGCGCCGAATGCCAGGCAGCTTTTGATTGTGCCTTGCCAGGTCGGGCCGGCTTCGGTGACGCCCAAATGCAGCGGCCAATCGCCCTTGGAAGCCAACAGACGGTACGTCTGCACCATGGTGACCACATCATGGTGCTTGACGGAAATCTTGAAATCGTGGAAGCCGACGTCTTCGAACATGCGCGCTTCCTTCATCGCGGACGCCACCAGCGCCTCCGGTGTCGGGCCGCCGTATTTGGCGTACAGCTCCTTATCGAGCGAACCGGCGTTCACGCCGATGCGCAGGGAAATGCCCGCATCCGTGGCGGCCTTGCAGATCGAAGGGCCGACCTCGTCGAATTTGCGAATGTTGCCGGGGTTCACGCGCACGGCCGCGCAGCCGGCGTCGATGGCCTGGAACACGTACTTGCTTTGGAAGTGGATGTCGGCAATCACCGGAATCGGCGATTTTTTGACGATTTCCGGCAATGCGTCGGCATCATCCTGGCTTGGCACGGCCACACGCACGATATCGCAGCCGGCCGCGGTCAGTTCCGCGATCTGCTGCAGGGTGGCCGGCACGTCAGCCGTCAGCGTATTGGTCATGGATTGCACTGAAATCGGCGCTCCCCCGCCGACCGGCACCGGGCCGACCATGATGCGGCGGGACTTGCGGCGCGGATGCAGCGGGCTTTCGCTGATGGCCGCGTCACCGGTTTTGCGGAACGGTTTTTCGATTTCTGGCATACGTGATCCTTGCATGTGCGAGGCGCGTTATGCGCCCCGCGATGGTTCTTACGGCTTGTGCTCTTTACTTGTTTATCAGCTTGTCGGCGCGGGCGCGAGCCTCCTGCTCGAGTCGGCTCATTTCCTCCACGGAAGCGAACAGCGGGTTGCCGCGCAGTTCGGCGTCCATCTCGTCAAGCACTTCGCGCACGGTGTCGACGATGCCGAGGTATGGCAGACGGTGTTCGAGGAACGCGTGGACGGCCTGCTCGTTGGCCGCGTTGAGCACGGCCGTATGCTTTTCGGACGATTCGAGGCAGTGCCGGGCCAGGTTCACCGCGGGGAACGCCTCGTTGTCGAGCGGCTCGAACGTCCACGTGGCCGCCTTCGTCCAATCGCATGCGGCGGCGACGTTTCCGAGACGTTCCGGCGCGGACAGGCCGAGGGCGATCGGCAGGCGCATGTCCGGCGGCGAAGCCTGCGCGATGGTGGCGCCGTCGCGGAATTCCACCATGGAATGCACGATGGATTGCGGATGCACGGTCACGTCGATGCGGCTCGGTGGCACATCGAACAGTCGGCTTGCTTCGATGACTTCAAGACCTTTGTTCATCAGCGTGGACGAGTTGATGGTCACGACCGGCCCCATGTTCCATGTGGGGTGGTTCAAGGCCTGTTCCGGCGTGATGTCGGTCATTTGGTCGCGCTTCCAGCCGCGGAACGGACCGCCGGACGCGGTGACGACGAGCTTGGACACTTCGCCGTGCGTGCCGGAACGCAACGACTGCCAGATGGCGGAATGTTCGGAATCGACCGGATTGATCTGCTTGTCGCGTACCTGCGCGCTAAACAGCAGGTGTCCGCCGGCCACCACGGATTCCTTGTTGGCCAATGCCAGCTGGGAGCCTGCCTGCAGTGCCGCGATGGACGGTTCGAGGCCGATGGAGCCGGTGATGCCGTTAAGCACCACGTCGGCGCCGGAGCCTGCCATGGCGATCACCGCGTCAGGGCCGGCTGTGATGTTGACGTTGCCTGCGCCGACCTGTTCCAACGCCTCACGTAGCGCGGGGACGGCTTCCTTGTAGAAGATCGCGACGGTTGGCACATGGAATTTCGCCGCCTGCTGCGCAAGCAGTTCGACATGTGCTCCGCCCGCGGCGAGACCCGTCACGGTGAAGCGGTCGAGATGACGTGAGATGACGTCAAGGCCTTGGGTGCCGATGGATCCGGTGGAGCCCAGAATTACTACGGTTGATGGTTGCATGGGTTATGCGCTGCTCTCCGTATGATATGCCGATGTTCCGGCATTGGTTTGGACTATGTAAGTTTGGACTATGTAAGTTGGGACTGTGTAGTCGAGGCTGTGTAGTTGGGATTGTGTAAACGCGAGAACAGGCTGACGATTCCGCCAGCCTGTTTATTACCGTTGGTTCACTCGAAGGACGGGAACGACAGATCCGGAATATCGAGATTGTCGTCGTTGCCCGACGCCGGGAAAATCGACCTGAAAGCCGGGCTTGGTTCCGGCTTTTTGTCCTCCTGCTGCTTGTCCGCATCGGATTCGGCGGACGGTTCAGTTGCCGGGGCAACTGCCGGTTCTACGGCAGGTTCAGCCGGAGCGGCCGGCTCGGCCGGAGCCTGTTCAACAACCGGAGCCGGAGTGACAGTTGGGTTCGAATCCGGAGCCGGAACGGCCGGTTCAGGCGTGAAGGATGGCGGCACCGAGGCTGCGAGGGAGCTCAGGCTCGTCGAACCGGTGGTGACCTGAGGCAAGTCGGACGCGGACAGGCTCGGAACCTGCGGCGTGAACGTGTTTTCCGTCTGGTTCGTCTCATTGATGGTGTGAGCCAGATGCGCCAACGCGGCCAAAGACGGATCCTGCTGTGGCTCGGGTTCAACCGGAGCCGGCGGGAATGCCGGAGCGGCCGGAGCCTGCGAATCGGTCGCGGTCGGAGCCGGAGCCTTTGGCGCGGCATCTTCCATCGCATCATCGGCAAGCGGATCGAACGCCTGGGTCTCTTCAACGGCGCTCGGCGCGGAAGAAGCGGAATCGGTCTGCGGTTGGAACACCGGAGGAACCACCGGAACCGCATGCGGAGTGTTCGTCGGCGTGGCAGGCACGCTCACCGGGGAGGTGACCGCGGACGTGAAGATCTCATGCTCGGCCTTGTTCAGCGCGTCGAAGGAATCCTCTTCGCTCGGCGTGACGGTTGGCACAGTAGGAGGAACCGGAGCAGCCGGAACCGTGGCGGAAGGAGCTGCGAACAGCGGTGCGATCATCTGGGTTTCGCCAGCTGCGGAATCACTGGAAGCCGGGGCAACGGACGGTGCGGCCGCGACCATCGCCTCTTCGGAGGGTTCGCCGACGAAATCCGCGACGCGCGCATACGATTCGAGTCGGGTCAGCAACTGCGCGCAGGCGGCCAGATAGTAATCCACCTGACGTTCGTCGTATCCCCTCTTGCCTTTGCGCTGAGTGAAGATCACGTTGCTCAAGGTCTGGGAATTCGTGTCGGCGATCGCCTTGGCGTCCGCTTCACTGACTTCCTCAACACCCAGCTCGCCGGCGGCTTTCGTCAGGCACTTGTCGATCACGCTGTCGACCTGCTTGCGGTCGTAGCTCGGATTCTTGCCCTCGCCCGGCTTGAACCGTTGGCCGTGCTCGCGTTCGGCATGCGCGTCGAGCTTCTTGAACAGGTCCTCGGTCTGCGCCTTCCATGCCACACGGCCATGCTGGGAGATTTCCCACGTGGTCTGCTTGTCGACCACGGCACGTTCCAGACGGGCAAGCGCGGCATCCACTTGGGCGATCACATAGCCGCCCTTGACCAGTTCGAAGGAGACGTTCTGAATATCATGCTGGGTGAGTTGCGCGCCCTCACCTTCATACAGCATGTGCGCACGTTCAAGGAAAGCATCCACCTGTTCCGCATCGTAGCCCCACTTTCGCTTCGCGGCATGAGCGATTCCCGATGCGTTCTTCTCGGTTTCAGGTTCCTGTGCCATTGGCGTTCGACCTCCTGCTACACGTATTAACGTCACTACTTTACGTGATTGATTCGACGCAGACGCCGCAAAAGATGAAAATTCAGTGAATCGACACGTGCGGCTCATCGCTCACACGGCGGTTTCGTACCGATCAAGCGGCATCATATCCGCCATGCCGACACACGAGTGCGGCTCATCGCGCGGATACGGTACAGTAGTTCGTTGCGGGCGATTAGCTCAGTTGGTTAGAGCGCCACCTTTACACGGTGGATGTCGGGGGTTCGAATCCCTCATCGCCCACTTTTCGCAACGCCGTGAAAAATCAAGGAATCGCATATCATCCCGCGTAATATCAACGCGCGCACCCGTGTTTTGCCCACATTCCGCCCACGTTTTGTTTGTGTTTTGCCGGAAAGTCCACGTAATAGCGAAATCCCCCAAGCCCAATGGGCCCGGGGGATTTTCGTATACGCGAGAAAAATCGCGAAAAGTCTTGGTTTACTTGCCCTTGCCGAACGCGCGCAGGTGAATACCGTTCCAATCGGAGCTGACGGTCAGCGGAGTGGCGGCGTTCATGCCGGCGGTCTTGGCCGCGGACTGCACGGTGCTGGAGCTTGCGGCACCCGGACGTCCCGGCTTCGGGGTGAGCACCCACAGCGGGCCGTCATCGCCGAGAACCGCATAAGCATCGACAATGGTGTCGGCCAGTTCGTCCTCGTCATCGCCATCACGCCACCAGATGATCACACCGTCGACTGCGGAGTCATAATCCTCGTCGACCAGCTCCTCACCGGTCAGTTCCTCGATCTTGGCGCGGATCGAGTCATCCACATCATCGTCCCACAGCCATTCCTGTACCAGGTCGCCGGCGTGGAAACCGAATTCTTCAGCGTTATCAGATGCCGTTTGATTCACGTTCGTCAATATACCAACACTGCTCGAACATATACGTTACGAACGCCGGAATCGCCCACTTTTCGAGATGAAACGGCGATTTCCGCCTGTATCACGCCTATCTCCTTCCGCCGCACGCTCATTGCTTGACGGTGCATTGCGGCAGTGAACCGCCTTTACCATCGCGGATGGCGACCAGCGCGTCGTACGCCTCGTCCAACGTGCCCACCTTCACCACGTGGAGGCCCTGTGGCACGTGCCCAACCACGTCGGAGCAGTTGGATTCCGGGGCAAGGAACCACGTGGCCCCGTCACGCTTCGCGCCGATCATCTTCAACCGGATGCCGCCGATCGCGCCAACCTTGCCTTTGGCGTTCATCGTGCCGGTACCCGCGATGGTCTTCCCGCCGGAAAGCTGCTCTCCGGTCACCTTGTCGATCAGACCGAGCGTGTACATCATGCCCGCGGACGGGCCGCCGATGTCGTCGACGTGCATGGACACCTTCATACCGGACACGTCATAACCGTGCGCCTTGAGGAACCGCTTCGCGGCCGTGGCCGCGGCGCTCTGCGATGAGGACATCTCCTTGTTGCTTTCCTTCGCATAGTCCTTGGCGCTTTGTCCGACGGGGAACACGGCCTCCTGCGGAATCACCGTGGCCTTCGGATTGGCCCATGCCAGCAACGCCTGCGCGTTGGTCACAGGATATCCGGGAACGCCTGAGGCGTTGACGGTGACGAGCAGTAGTTTGCCGGAGTCCTTATGCGTCTTCACGCCGGACACGTCGATGACCTGCTTGCCTTCGACTTTTCCGAGCACGTCCTGGGTCGGTCCCGGCTCCTGCACCACGTACGCGCTGGGCGCAATAAGCACCAGCACGCAGAGCACGGCCACGATCGGTCCGGCGAGATATCGCCAAGGGCGAACATCGAACCACCGTCCGACCTGACGCCAACGTCGTCTGATACGTGGCAGAAGGCCTTGAGACGACCCGTTACGTGTGCTTTTGGCGTGAACTCGCTGTGTTTCCTGCATATCGGCCATGCCTCCCATACTATGGAAGGCAACGAACTTAACAATCGCGTGGAACAAAGGCAGGAAACGGTATGGATGAGAATGCGATCCGCCAGTGGCTTATCGATTGCTTCGGACCGATTCAGGGCGAGATGGCATGGAACCAGCTTTCCAACATGCCGGAAGCCGTACGCGACCAGCTGATGAGTCAGGATCCGAGCACGCTGCCCAAGCCCGAAGAGGTCAAGTCCATGATGCAGGCGTTCACCGCCGGCGGACTCAACACCATGGGAGATATGCAGCAGGCCGTGGAACAGGGGCCGATCAACATCAAACTGGCGAAATCGCTCGCGTTGCAGCAGGCGAATGGTGCCGGATCGGACAGCAGCGTGAACGCCGAAACCGGCGAAATCGCAAGACGTGCCATCAGCGAGGCGAACCTGTGGCTTGATACCGCTTGCGAATTCAACCCGGCGCAAGGCGAGACGCAGCTGCTCACCCGCGCCGGCTGGGTGGAGGACACAATCGACGCGTGGGCGCAGTTCGCCTCCCCCGTGGCCGAATCGATGAACGACGCTCTGGCTTCGATTCTGTCGCAGCGTTTCGGCGACGGCGAAATACAGACCGAGATTTCCGGGGTTTTCGCAGGCCCCATCGAAATTCCGATTCCGGACGAGATGAAGAATCCGGCGAAGCTGATGCGATTCGTCGGCAACACGTCGTTCGCCATGCAGTTGGGGCGTGCCGCCGGCGACCTGTCCCATGAGGTGCGCGGCAGCTTCGATCAGGGCATCGCGCTGCTGAAGAATCCCGCCGGCGGACTGATCGTGCAGAACGTGACCGAATACGCGAAGTCGCTGGACATCGACGTGAACGAAGTGATGGGCTATCTTGCGCTGCAGGAGCTTGCGCATGCCAGGCTGTTCGCCTCCGTGCCGTGGCTGATGCCCCGCTTCGAGGCGCTGCTGGGCAAATACGCGCGTGGCATCACCATCGACATGGATGCCATGGAGGAGCAGATCCGTGAGGCGGAGTCCATCGATCCGGATTCCATGGCCAGCGCGGTGAACATCACCAAGGTGGCGTTCCCGGACACTCCGGAGCAGAAGCAGGCCATGAAGGCGTTGGAGAATCTGCTTGCCTTGGTGGAGGGCTGGGTGGATGCCGTCGTGTGGCGTGCGGGCATGGCGCATATTCCGCATATCGAACAGCTTCGTGAGATGTTGCGCCGCGAACGCGCCATCGGAGGCCCTGCGGAACGCACGTTCGAAAGCCTGATGGGCATGCAATTGCGCCCCAAGCGCATGCGTGAGGCGGCCGCGCTGTGGGAAAGCATCGGCACGCAGGAAGGCCCCGAGGCGCGCGACGCGAAATGGTCGCATCCGGATCTGCTGCCGCAACTGCCGGACGAGCAGTCCGAGGATAGCTCCAACGAAGAGAACGGCGCCGCATCCGCCACTACCGGTACGGAACAGACCACGGCGCAACAGGATATTCCGGACAGCATCGATTGGGATGCCGAACTGTCCAAGCTGCTCGACGAGGAAGAGCACAAGGGCGATGACGCCGATGGCACGAACGACGCCGACGGCACAGATGACGCCGGCGATACGAACGCTTCCGGCGACCCGCAGTCACCGGAAGAAGCGTGATTTCCTGCGCCCGCGATCGGACCCATCGTCTTCGCGGGCGCGCGCATAGGACACGTCGAGCGTGTCTTCGGCACGCGTGACCGCCACGTACATCAATCGCCGTTCCTCTTCCAGAAGGTCGCCTTCGGGCGGTGAACCGTATGGAATCAGCCCTTCGGAGCATCCGATCAGGAACACGTGTTTGAATTCCAGGCCCTTGGAGGCATGGATGGTGGAGATGGTCACGCCTTTAACGTCGCCGCCTGCGCCAAGTGCTTCCAACATGGCCAAGCGGGTCTGAGCGTCATCCGCGAGCGCGGAGTTCTGCCATCCGCTGTCTCGTTTGACGCGGTAGCGCAGGTGTTGTTCGCCCAGTGCCCGGCAGAGGATTTTCTGCTGCGCGTTGACTCGGGTGAGGATGGCGCAGTCGCCCGGAGATGCTCCCTCGTCCACGAGTCTGCGGATGCGTGCAGCCACGCCCCGGGCTTCTTCGAGATCGCTGTTGTAGATGGTTTGCGAGACTCGGCGGCCTGGGTCTCGCTTGGAGTTGAGTTTGAGATAGTCGGCGCGTTGCGGTGAGGCTTCGAGCACGCGGTTGGCGTAGTTGACGATCTGCGGTGTGGAACGGTAGTCGTTGTTGAGTCTGACGTCGGCGGTGAGGGGTCCGAATTCGGAGGCGAAGTTGAGCAGGTTGTAGCTGCTGGCTCCGGCGAACGAGTAGATGGTCTGTGCCGGGTCGCCGACCACGCAGATGTTGCGGTTGTCACCGAGCCATCGGGTGAGCAGCCGATGCTGCAGGGGCGAGACATCTTGGTATTCGTCGACGGTGAGCCATGTGATGCCGGAGCGGATGCTGGCCGCCACGTCTTCGTCGCTTTCGATGAGGTGGCAGGTGATGAGCAGGATGTCGTCGAAGTCGATTTCGTTGCGATTGGTTTTTTCGGTTTCGTAGGCTTTGTAGACGTCCACGAATTGGCTTGGTTCCAGTCCTGCCGGCGGCTGGTGGTGGATGGCCGCGCAGACGCGTTCATAGTCTTCCGGCGCGATGAGCGAGATTTTGCACCAGTTGATTTCGGCTTGCAGGTTGCGCACGGTGTCGTCGTCCACCTGCTGGGTGGTGACTCGGCGTAGGGAATGTTCCACGATTTCGCGCGGATTGCGTGAGATGAACGGCATGGGCCCTTCGCATACGTCTGGCCAGATCCGACGGAGTTGGTGTAGTGCCGCGGAGTGGAAGGTGGCGGCTTTGACGTCGGATGCGACGTCGAGTTGGGATAGTCTGTTGCGCATTTCCGCGGCCGCTTTGACGGAGAAGGTCACGGCGAGCGTGGCGTGCGGATCCCATGCCTTGATGGCGCATGCGTAGGCGATTCTTCGGGTGACGGTCCGCGTTTTGCCGGCACCTGCGCCGGCGATGATACGGACGGGACCGCGCACGGCGGTCGCCGCCATGCGCTGCGCATCGTCCAGTCCGTCGAGAATCGCTTCCGCTGTTGCATCCATATGCTCCATTGTGGCAGATTGCGTGACGAGACGGACGCCATCGGCGCGATTAACCGTGAATTCGTGGCAAGTCGCGCCCTTATTAGCCTTCAGTGTGTATTAAGGTTGGAATTGTGACCGAACGAAGCAGATTTATGATGGCCGCCTTGGCGAGCGCGGCGATGCCGAACGCCACCATCGCTGGCACGCGTGACAGCGAGCAGGTCAACGCCACCGACAAGGGGTATGGCATTGATCATGCCGTGGTGCAGGACGCCGCGGGCAAGTTGTATGACACGTTCGCTTCGAACACACCGAAGGGACGCAAGCGTCTCGCTGGTCGCGTGCGTGCCGCGCAGACGTTGATGGGCAACCGCGAGTTGGGCGGATTGGGGTTCGACGTCGATCGCGTTCTGGCGTTCTCCAACGGCGAACAGGAGAGGTCCGTCACAGGAGACGTTTCCGTGATGATCGCCACGCATCATGATGGTCAGGCGCGTCCGCTGACGCTGCTGACGTTGGACGACTGTGCCAGCGTGGGCACCGCGTTGGGCGCGATACACCGTCTTCGTCCGGATTTTCTGCAGGAGGCCGGCTATCCGGTGTTCTCCACGGGGCAGATTCGCGCGCAGCTGACCGCATGGATCAAGCGTTTGCGTCAGGCTGGCCATGTGCCGCAGGAGATCACGACGAGCTGGTCCGACGTTCTTGAAACGGACGGCCTGTGGTCGTTCGCCACTTGTCCGGTGCATGGTGGCCTGTCCGACGGCGATGTGCTGTTCTCGGGCTCGTCGATCACCGCCATCACGAACTGGCAGGATATGCAGGTCAATGATCCGGCGCGTGATTTGGCGTGGATTTTCTCCAAGCTTGACGAGAACCACCGTAATGCGCTGCTCAGCGCGTATGGACGCATGCTGGGCAATCGTCTGGATGATCTGATCATGCTGCGCGCCAACCTGTGGCTGCAGATGGAACAGGTGGGCGATTTCATCAGCGCGTTGAATCAGGCCGATAGCGTCAAGATCATGCAGTTCAAGGCGCAGGTGGAGCGTTTGGCTCACCAGTTGGGTATGCTCACCGCGAAAAACCATAGGCCGAGCGAGACGCGTCAGGACGAGCAGAAGGCCGGCAACCGTCCGCCGAGCACCATCACCGTGGGCACGTTGCTGGACGAATCGGAACGTCGCAGGCAGGCGGCGGCGCAGCAGAATAACGATGCCGACGCGACCGGCGAACGTCATATCGACGCGACCGATATGGATGATGACAGGACCGGCGATTTCGATGTCACCGGCTCCCAGCCCGTCCGTAAGACGAAGCAGATCGTCGATGACGCCACGGAAGCGTTCGATGTGACCGCCGCCGAACATATCGCCTCCGCCGGCATGGTTTCCGGCAATGCCGATTCGGACGATACGAGCGAACGTGAGGAATCCCCCGTCAGCACGTTCGTTCCGGAGCAGTCCGCGAGGGAGCGTCACGAGTCGTTGCCGTCCAGTTCGACCATTGTGATCAGCACGTTGCAGACCGCCGATGGCAGCGATGACACGAACGAGGAGGAAATTCCTCAAGCCCATAGCGAAGCGGCGACCATGCTCATTCCGCTGCTCGAACGCGATGAGGCCACTATGCAGAAGGCCAAAGCGGAGGTCGACCGGCTGCAGGCCGAGGACGCCACCGATGAGAAACCGCGCGTAGAATAAGCGCATACATTGCAAACGAATTTGCACACGAACACCCTTACAAGGAGCATCATGGATATCGAACTGGGCATTCAGAACGTGGCGCGCACCGTCACCTTCAGCACCGAGCAGAGCGCCGACGAAGTGAACAACGTCATCGCCGAGGCCGTGGAGAATGGCAAGACCATCAACCTGACCGACGACAAGGGCCGTCGCATCGTGGTGCCGGCCGGTTCTCTCGGCTATGCCATCATCGGTTCCGAAACCAAGCACGCCGTCGGCTTCGGCAATCTCTGATCGCCACCAACAAACGCGTTGGACACGTTCCATATGAAAAAGACGTCGGACCATATCAGGTTCGGCGCCTTTTTCATATTCGATTCATGTATCCGGTTCACGCTTGGAAATTCCATATCCGGATTTCATGCGGCATGTGAGCTGCCGACGCGACCGATCAAATCCACACCCCGGCACAAGATTTCGCGTACGGTGTCGTCGTCGGTAAGGTTCTCGCCCAGACCGTTCGGCTTGCCTTTGCCATGCCAGTCCGAGCCGCCGGTCACCAGCAGATCGTGCCGTGCGGCAATCGTCAGCAATCGTTCGCGCTGTTCCGGAGGATTGCCGCGATGCCATACTTCCAAGCCGTCCAAGCCGTCGGCGATCATCGCGTCAAGCTGCTCGTCGGACAGCAGCCGGCGGTTGCGTTGCGGATCGCCCGCATGCGCGGCGACCACCACACCGCCCGCCCCCTTGACGGCGGCTATGACCTCGTGCGTCGACGGCGACGGCGTGGGAATGTAATACTTGGATTTGGCGCTCACCGCGTCGGCGAACGCGTCGGAACGCGTCTCGTACACGCCCGCCGCGACCAGCGCGTCGGCGATGTGCGGACGGCCGATTGTGGTGCGCTCCCCTTCCTTCACTTGGGCGAGCACATCGTCCCACGTAATCGGAAAATCCTGCGACAGCCGCTCAACCATGCGTTTCGTACGCCGCAATCGCGCCGCACGCGTGTTGGCGAACATGCTGGAAATATGCTCGTTGGACGGATCGTATTGGAAGGCGAGCATGTGCACGGACACATCTTCGTCGACGGCGGTGATTTCCGTGCCCAGCAGTAACGGCAAACCGATTTCCTCCGAGGCTTCCGTCGCCTCGCCCCAGCCGGCGGTGGTGTCATGGTCGGCAATCGCCACACCATGCAAGCCAAGCTTCCTTGCCTGCTCCACCAGCGTGCGCGGCGTCTCCGTACCGTCGGAAAAGACGGTATGGCAATGAATATCCCAACCTTGTGCAGGTGGTTCCGCGTAACTCACGTGACTCATATGACTATCGTAAGCTCGAATCCGCGGTTTTTCGCGTAGACTGAGACATGACAACGTTTGTATTTTGATTTTCCAAGGATTGACGATGAGCGATTTTGAAGGCCAGGCCGCTGTGGACGCAGCCGATGACGAAACGAGCGTCGGCACAGCCGTCGCCATGGACGACGACTACACGAAGCCGCGCGGATGGCGTCACGGCGCAACGTGGACGTATCTGATCATGCTGCTCGCTTCGGCGGTGGCATTGCTCGTATCGTTCATTCTGTCGGCGGACACGCTGAAAATGGCACGCAATCCCGGGCAGAAGCTCAACTGCGATGTGAACGCCGTGCTGTCCTGTTCCACGGTGGCCGAATCCTGGCAGGCGGAAATCGTGAAGTTCGCCGGATTGAGCTTCCCGAACGCGTTCTTCGGCATTGCCGCCGAATCGGTGTTCGTGACGATCGCGATGATCGGATTGTCCAAGGTGGCCGTGCCGCGTTGGTTCGCGCTGTGCACGTGGCTTGGTGGCCTTGCCGCGTTGGCGTATTCGTATTGGCTGACCACGCAGTCGCTGTTCGTCATCAACGCGATGTGCCCGTGGTGTCTGGTGCTGATGTTCTCCACCACCGTGCAGTTCATGGCGTTGTCGCATGCCACGGTGGCCGTGCAGGATATGCCGTCCGGCCATGCTGGATTGCGCAAGTATTACCGGCTGAATTTCGATCTGATGGTCGATGTGGTGTGGATTGTGGCGTTGATTGTGGTCATTCTCGTCAAGGACGGCCCGATGCTGTTCGCCTGATACGGTTTGCATCGAACCTTTTACGATGAAGGCCGACCCTGCGGGGCTGGCCTTTTGTCTACTCGTTTTCCGTTTGCTGCCGCAGCGGTTACAGCAGTTCGATTTTGCCCACGATGGTGGCGCTGCCGGTAAGCTTCACGTCTTCGTCGGTCACGTCGACGCGCAAGGTGCCGCCACGTACGGTGATGGTCCAATGGTCGATGCCGGTTTTGGCGCGCAACGTGATGGCGGTGGCACATAGGCCCGTGCCGCACGACAGGGTTTCGCCACAACCGCGTTCGTTGACGCGCATGGTGGCCTCGCCCGCATCGTCGCCTTCGCTTTGCTCGTCGATGCGCACGAACTCCACGTTCTGGTCCGACGGAATCTCGGGCGCGACGACCGGCTTGGTGACCAGATCAAGGTCTTCGACGTTCGGCAGGCTGGCGAACGCGTCCTCAAGCACGGCCACGACGTGCGGATTGCCCATGTCCACGAACGTGCCACGTGCGGAACCGGACGTGCCCGGAATGGTCACTTCGTAACCGTCGACGTCGCCACGCTTCCATGCGCCCATCTCCACCTGGAACACGTCCTTGCCGAGGCCCAGCACATCGCCGAGCGAAGTCAGGATCTTCACGCCGGCGCGGGTGCCGAGATGGAATGGCTTGCCGCCCGGCTGGTCGGCGATGCCCTGCCGCTGCGCGAACAGCGTGATCGCACGTGTGCCGTTGCCGCACATCTCGGCCAGCGAGCCGTCAGCGTTGCGGTAGTCCATGAACCAGTCCGCATCGCCCGCCGCGCAATCGGCGATCTGCCTTTCGTTCACATCGGACACCGCCTGCGGATGCGCCAGACGGATCAGGCCGTCGCCGCCGATGCCGAAATGGCGGTCGCACAGGAATCGCACTTCATCGGCGGTCGGCTCGTGCGTACCGTCTTCGTCGAGATACACCACGAAATCGTTGCCGGTGGCGTGCGCTTTGTAAACAATGCTTGGAATGCTCATACCAGTTCACTCTACACGCGGTAGGCTATTGAAAGCGTTTGGCGTATGCGCCTGCAGGCATGCGCGCGATGGCAAAGGAGGACGTATGGCTTCAACGGCACCTATCGGCGTTTTCGATTCCGGTTTGGGGGGTATTTCCGTGGCGCGTGAGATTCGACGCGACATGCCGAACGAGCATGTGCTGTATTTCGGCGACTCCGCGAACGCTCCGTACGGTACGAAATCGCCCGAACAGGTGCGCGAACTGTCCGACGTCATTGTGAAACGATTCGTGGAACAAGGCGTGAAAGCGGTCGTGATCGCCTGCAATACCGCCACTTCCGCCGCAGCCAACGAACTGCGCGACACATACGACATTCCGATCATCGGCATGGAGCCGGCATTGAAGGTGGCTTGCGACCGTGGTCACGGCAAGCGTCAGCGCGTCATCGTGGCCGCCACTCCCCTGACGTTGCGTGAACGCAAGTTCGCCGTGCTGATGGACCGTTTCAAGGCCGACCATACGATTTTTCCGGAGCCCTGCCCCGGTCTGGTGGAGATCGTGGAGCATGGGCAGCTTGACGACCATGATGTGGTGATGCGCACGCTGCACCAGTATTTCGACCAATACGATCTGTCCACGATCGACTCCGTTGTGCTCGGCTGCACGCATTTCGTGTTCTACCGCGATTATTTCCGCGAACTGCTGCCTGATACGGCGGCGATCATCGACGGCAATGAAGGCACCGTACGTCACCTTGGCGTGGTGCTCGAATCGTTGGGCAAGCTCGCTCCGGAAGACGCGGAAGGCGGCATCGATCTGGCCAATTCCGACACTTCCGCACGAATCGCGCAGTTGGCGCAGTCGCTGCTTGATCGCTGAGCGCGAATGTCCCGACAGACCGCGTAAAGTCGAATGAAACCCGGCAAAAGGGACGGACTTGCGAAAGGACGGGCGCATATGGCCAACAGGACAGCGATGATCGACGTCGGCGGCGGTTTCCGCGCGATTTACGGCGCGGGCGTGATGGACCGCATGCTGGAGGACGGCATACATGTCGACCATTGCTATGGTGTTTCCGCCGGCAGCGCCAATATGGTTTCCTACATTTCCGGACAGCACGGGCGAAACCACACGTTCTACACGCAGTACGCGTTCCGTAAGGAATACGCGAGCTTCGACAGCTATGTGAAGAACCACAATTACGCGAACCTCGATTATGTGTACAGCACGCTGAGCAACCACGATGGCGAGAATCCGGTGGATTACGAGGCGTTTGCGGCGAATCCGACCGAATTCACCGTGGTGGCCTGCAATGCGGACGATGGTTCCACGAAGTATTTCGACAAGTCGGACGTCGGCTACGACAATTACGACATCATGAAGGCGTCGTCGGCTGTGCCGGTGGCGTGCGAACCGTATGTGATCGACGGCGTCCCGTATTACGACGGGGGCATCGCTGATCCGATTCCGGTGCAGAAGGCCATCGATGACGGCTATGACCGCATCGTGGTGATTCTCACCCGTCCGAAAGACACCGTACGCGAACAGAAGAAGGACATCGGCCCGGCCACGATTCTGAAGCGCACGCACCCGGAGGCCGCGGAAAAGCTGATGAACCGCTATCAGACGTACAACGACGAGGTGGCGTTGGCCAAGGAATACGAGAAGGATGGCCGTGTGCTCATCCTCGCGCCGGAAAGCATGTACGGCTTGAACACGCTGAGCAAGTCGTTCGAAGGTCTGGAACGCATGTACCGCGCCGGCTATGCGGCGGCGGCCGCGATTCCAGCGTTCTTGGAAAGCTGAAATCCGTTCTTCCGCAGCGCTGTCATGCGTTTCCAACGGCCCTAACGGCAACCGTATGACAGTGATCGCATGACAGCAATCGCACATACGACGATTACATGGCAGCCGTCGTATGTGCGTTACGGCATCGCAACACGCGTAACCGGGGCGGCGGCTATGCTGGAACGCATGGAAAAGCAGAATCGTATTTTTTCCGGCTTTGATGCCGATGCCATCGATCGCACCACCGCCGCAGATCTGGCCGAAGTCGGTTCCGACAAGTGGACCCGCTACCCCGGCTGTATCGGCGCGTTCATCGCGGAAATGGACTACGGCCTGGCGCCGTGCATCCAGCAGGCCATCGACAGCGCCTGCGACCATTGCAAACTCGGTTACATTCCCGAACCGTGGAAGCGCCGCGTGGCCGAGGCGTGCGCCGGCTGGCAGAAAAGCCACTACGGCTGGGACGTGGATCCGGACATCATCCGCGTGGTGCCGGACGTGTTGGAAGCGTACGAGATCTTCCTGCGCGAGCTGGTCGGCGCCAGCAATGCCGTGGTCGTGCCGACGCCCGCGTACATGCCGTTCCTGAGCGTGCCGAAGCTGTACGACGTCGACGTGATCGAAATCGAAATGCTTCAGGGAACCGACGAAACGACCGGCGAACGCGAATGGCTGTTCGATTTCAACGCCATCGAACGCGCGTTCGCGGCTGGCTGCCATGCGTTCGTGCTGTGCAATCCGCACAATCCGATCGGCAAGGTGCTTACGTTGGCCGAGGAGCAGCGGCTGTGCGAGCTGGCGGAACGGTACGACGTGCGTATTTTCAATGATGAGATTCACGCGCCGTTCGTGTTCGAGGGGCGTCATATTCCGTATCCGACCATCAGCGAGGCGGCCGCTCAGCAGTCTATGACCGCTACCAGCGCGTCGAAGTCGTTCAACATTCCGGGTACGAAGTGCGCGCAGGTGCTGCTGACGAATCCGGCGGACCGTGAGATGTGGGCGGAACGTGCGGAGTGGAGCGAGCATCAGACCGCCACGATCGGTGCGATCGCCACCACCACCGCCTACAACGAGGGCGATCCGTGGTTCCAGGACGCGCTTTCCTACGTGCGACGCAATCTTGGGTTGTTCGATGAGCAGATGCGCACGCGGTTCTCGGGCGTTGGCTATATTCGCCCACGCGGCACGTATATCGCATGGCTGGATTTCGGCCCGCTCGGCATTGACGATCCGGCCGCGTATTTCCTTGAGAAGGCGAAGGTGGCGCTGACCGACGGCCGTTCGTGCGGCCGTGCGGGAGCCGGCTGCGCGCGTGTGAACATGGCGATGCCGTATCCGCTGCTGGAGGATTGCCTCAACCGCATGCATGACGCGTTGCAGGCGGACGGTTTGCTTTAAACTTTTCCGTCTTTCGTGTGTGACCGACGCTATGGGCGGCCACACACGCCATATTGCGGGAAAATCCGCCGAATCATTGCGATTGCAACGGTTGCGCTATGGGCGAATAGCAGCATGTTACGATGGCCGCACACCACCGTCGGTGGACGCGCGACGCGAATCCAGCGTATGCGTTTCATTGAGAAGAAGGCTTTACGAATATGCGATTCCCCTACAGCGGCAACGGCACATGGACGCCCGACTACCACTGCGGTTTCATTGATGCCGTCAAACGTTTTTTCATCGGCTACATGGAGTTTCGGGGGCGTTCCAGCAGACGCGAGTTCTGGCTCGCCATGCTGTTCTTCATTCCGGTCAGCGTGCTGATATTCCTTATTCCGGCTGCCGGAACGGTGTCCGGAATACTGTGGATGCTGGCCACCATGGTACCGATCATGGCCATCTCCTTCAGAAGGCTGCATGATGCCAACCGCACCGGCTGGTGGTTTCTGCTTGGGCACGTCGGCACCATTCTGGCCCTTGCGATGCTGGTCGTCATTGCGTTCGGCCTGGTCATCATCGAAATCGGCATGATCATGGTCATCCCCCACGAGCCACCGAAACTCGACTTTCATGACCCGAACAGCTTCCCGGGAATGCTGCTCACGCTGTTCTATGTCAGCCTCGGCATGGCCGGCATCTCGCTGATCATCCAAGCATTCCTGTACTCGCTGCCCAGCAAGCCCGAGGGCGTCCGCTTCGACTGATGTTCTCAGCGGCATCCCGCCCCTCTTCCCTCCCTGCATTACCCTCTTAGCCCTTTTGTATGGAAACGTTCCATCTCACATTGAGACAGAGCAGTGAGCTCGGTTAACAAAACTCCTATAATCACGTCTATTGTCTTTCCGCCGTCATAAGCGACGGAATGTCAACATCAGAGGAGAAAACAATGAAGAGAAACATGCTCCACCGCCTGGTCGCCATGGCCGCGGCGGGAACCATGCTGATGTCGGTCGCCGCGTGCGGCTCGTCATCCGATGACAACGCCGCCACCAGCAATTCCAGCGACACCTCGCTGATTTCCGTGAACAACAGCGAGCCGCAGAACGGTCTGATTCCGAGCGACACCAACGAAATGGGCGGCGGCAAGGTCATCCGCTACCTGTTCGAAGGTCTGGTGAGCTTCGATGCAAAAGGCAAGCAACATCTCGAAGTCGCCGAGAGTATCACCCCGAACGAGGATGCCACCAAGTACACGATCAAGTTGAAGGAAGGCTGGAAGTTCACCAACGGCGAGGCAGTAACCGCCCATTCCTTCGCCGACACCTGGAGTTTCGCCGCCAATGTGAAGAACGCGCAGAAGACCGCAAGCCGATTCTCCACCATCAAGGGCTATGACGAGCTGCAGGATCCGAACGTCGATCCGAAGGCCACACTTTCCGGTCTTTCCACCCCGGACGACTACACGCTGGTCGTCGAGCTGAACAAGCCTGATTCCGTATTCCCGACCAAGCTCGCGCACCAATCCATGTTCCCGCTGCCGAGCGTGGCATTTAAGGACATCAAGAAGTTCGGTCAGGCTCCGATTGGCAATGGTCCGTACAAGTTCAAGTCCTGGTCGCATGACAAGAACATCATCATCGTGCCGAACAAGGATTATAAGGGCAGTCGCAAGGTATCCAACAACGGCATCGAATACCGCGTCTATACGAATGAGGATTCCGCTTACTCCGACGTGCTGTCCGGCAACCTCGACGTGATGGATCAGATTCCACAGTCCGCGGTGAAGACCTTCCGTCAGGATTCCAGCGTGATCGCCTACAGCCAGGCAGGATCCTCATTCCAGTCCTTCGTCATTCCGGAACGTCTTGAGCATTTCGGCAACGACGAGGAAGGCCAATTGCGTCGTCAGGCCATTTCCATGGCCATCAACCGCGACCAGATCGTCAAGAAGGTTTACAACAACACGAAGACCCCGGCCACCGATTTCACTTCACCGCTCGTCCCCGAATATGTGAAGAAGCTGGAGAAGAACGGCGACAACCTGAAGTACAACGCTTCCAAGGCCAAGGAACTGTGGAAGAAAGCCAATGCCATCAAGCCATGGTCCGGCAACTTCCGAATCGCCTATAATGCCGATGGCGGCCATAAGGAATGGGTCGATGCCGTGTGCAACCAGATCAAGAACACACTCGACATCGACGCCGCTGGCGAGCCGTACGCCACGTTCAGCGACGTGCGTAACCAGGTGACCAACCGCACCATCAAAACCGCGTTCCGTGCTGGCTGGATGCTGGATTACCCGTCCGCTGAAGATTATCTCAATCCGCTATATGCCTCCAGCTCCGCTGACGGTCATGGTTCGAACGATGGTGATTACAAGAGCGCGGAATTCGACAAGCTCCTGAACGCCGCGCTCGCCCAGACCGACGTAAAGAAGCGAACCGAGGACTTCACCAAGGCGCAGGAAGTGCTGGCCAAGGATCTTCCGGTGATTCCGCTGTGGAACGACAACGTCGCCGCCGCGTCCGCGACGAACGTGAAGAACGTATCGTTCGACTACACCAACCTGCCTACCTACAACACCATCACCAAGTGACGGCTTCGTTGTGACGTTTCGCTGCCAATCGGCAACGAAAAACGAGTGGGGGTTCGAATCCTTAATGGATTCGAACCCCCACTCGGCGTTTTGCAGCCGTTTCGTTTATTTGCTTACGGCGTCAAACCTATGGCGTCAGCTCTGCACGTAGCTGCCCTTCGGGGACTTCCAACCGCAGTTCATCATCTCGCTGTTGAACACCATCGCACCGTCGCCATGGGCGGGGACGACGATCATGCCACCGTCGCCGTGGTGACGGGCCACACCGTCCAGCGCGGCCTTCGCAGCCTCGACCGGATCTTCCTTGGCATACAGCACACGGTCGGAAACCTGGTGTGCGGCGACTTCCTTGACGAACGCCTCACCGATGCCGGTGCAGGAGATCGCAACGGAATCGTTGTTGGCGTAGGTGCCGCAACCCGGCAGTGGCGAATCGCCAACACGGCCCGGCATCTGGTTGGTGATGCCGCCAGTGGAGGTGCCGGCTGCGATATTGCCGGACGCGTCACGTGCGACGGCGCCGATGGTGCCATGCTTCTCCCATTCGTCGCCATTGGACTGCGCCTCACGCAGGGATTCCTGACGGGCCGGGGTGATGAAGTACTCGCTGTCGCACAGTTCGATACCCCACTCCTTGAGCAGGTTATCGCCCGGCTTGGCGAACATGACGTGCTTGGTCTTCTCCTTGATGGCGCGCGCCACATTGATCGGGTTCTTGGACGTGGTCAGACCGCATGCGGAGCCGACTTCGCCGTCAACGCCGGTCATCAGGCAGGAATCCATGGACACGATGCCTTCGCTCGTCAACGCGGCACCACGGCCAGCATTGAATTCGGGAGCATCCTCCATGACACGAATGGCCGCGCAGACGGCATCTTCGGCCGGAGCGCCCTGTTCCAGCAGCGCATAGCCGGCTTCAAGGGCCCTGTTCAGATCCTGCTCCACCTGGGCGCGACGTTCCGGCGTGTCCTTCTTGCCGCGATTGCCAGCGCCTGCGTGGATCACCAGAAGGATTCCATCCGGATCAGCCTGGGCAACCCGGACCGTCGACTGCGGCAATGCTGCTTCGTTTGTTGACATCTTCTCTCCTTCAGATATCTCGCTTATGTTTGACATTCGCAGATATCTTACGCCGGTTGCGGCAACGAAGCGCCCGACATGCGCAAAAGCGATGCCGTCGCGCCGTTACGCAATCAAAAACATATCGAAGCGCGACTGCGTCCTTTCTTACGTTTCATACTTTTGCAAATCGCAATCTCGTATTTCATGGTGCTCCTCCGTTGGTAGTGCCAGTATGTGTCAAGCGCATCGTTCCCCGGACAAAATCACGTTCTTAAGCAAAGCCACGCTTGTAAATCGGAAACACAAGTCGTTGTGGCCCCTACGGATTCATTGTATGTCGAAATGGCTGAATAATTATCCATCGCAAAAACTCTCGTAAGCAACACCTATCGAGATAAATGTAGCTTATTTTAACGTTAGCTACACTTATGCGGATAAGTGTAGCTAACGCACATGCGATGCGACTGATAGATTGGCAAATACAATCATCCCCGCATGTGCGGGGAACACTTGAAACGCTGGCGCAGCTTGTTTTCGAGCGCGGGATCATCCCCGCATGCGCGAGGGACACCTGCCGAGTGGCTGGTAGTCCTGCATGTCGTGGGGATCATCTCCGCATGTGCGGGGAACACGGTGTCGTGGTGGTAGAATTGGATTGCTCGAAGATCCCACGCGACCAGCTTTCAAGACTGGAACATCAGTCGGGGGGTTATCTTCGGGTTTTCTATTTCAGTTGGATCTGATGCAGTCCCGATATGTCGAGCACCCATAGCTCGCGGATATGCGTTTCGTACCGTTGGGGATCATCCCCGCATATGCGGGGAACACGCGAACGTCTGCGTTTTCATGACATATCTGCAACAAAATCTATTAGCTTATCCTGAACACTTATCCATGCTTCAGAATCCAATCCAACATTGGTTTTCCTGTTTTTCTCTTCATCAATTTTGCTTTTGTCTGGCGGGGTGCCATGATGCCCTCCAACCACGCAGGCATACTGACGTGCAGCTTTTCTCCCCCAACCTCGGACTCGCAGGAGATATCCCTCAAGAATAATCTCTCCTGCGATGGGATGTGTGGGATGATCGGTATCTCGCAAGCCAGCTGCGTCTGTTCGATAGAAGTTAGGCCGATGGGGGCGGCGCCGTTTTGTTGGACTGCTTCAATTTGACAAAACACAGAGGACCGCGGGGCCCTGCTGCCCCTGCCTATATTTAGGCAAGTCGGCGTTTCGTAACCAATCACAAAACGCCGACTTGACTAAATACATAAATATAGCTAACGCGCGTGTGATACAACGAATATTTGAGTTGGAACGCGAGCTTTGTCAGCATCTCGTTTTGCCGATAACTACAAACGCGTCCGTATAATTGGACATTAAACGGCACGAGCCAGGCACTTGCGCATCAATAAACAGAGGACATAATCATGCAAAGAGATTTAGCACTGGTCAAGCCAACGCGAAAATACGCGAGCCAAGTGATGCATTACAAGCAGGAGATGCTTGCAAACAACGACAGTCTCGATGGATGCGCCGGTCTCGAAGACACGGATTCTTTTGATGAATGGATCGATTTCGATAATCGATTGAAAAAGAAATACGGCGAAGGCTATGTGCCGTCGGAAGTATTTTTAGCTATTCGGAAGGCGGATGACAAGCTCGTCGGCATCATTGATTTCAGACGTCCGCTATCCCCTTTTCTGCTGCAATACGGAGGAAATATTGGGTATAGCATTTTGCCATCGGAACGTCAAAAAGGGTATGCCAAAGCGATGCTCGCCTTACTCCTGCCCATCTGCAAAGAGCAGGGCGAGCAACGTGTTCTACTTACCTGTCACAAGAGCAATGAAGCATCAAGACGGACGATTATCAGCAATGGTGGAAAGATGGAGAATGAAATCGTGAACGATACGGGACGGAACGAAGACAGTATCATCCAGCGATTTTGGATAGACCTCTGAATATTGGCTTTAATCTAAAAAACTGGAGACGGTTGCGCTTCTTCGCCCATAGCTCCTCAATGAAATCCCGAGTTTGAATACTCAGGAATCTTTGGTTCGGCACTTCGCTTGGCATGTCGCCGGGTCCTCAATGAAGTCCTGAGCTTGAATGCTCAGGAATGTCCGAAGCGCGTCGTCCGGATAGTCGTGGTTCGGTCCTCAATGAAGTCCTGAGCTTGAATGCTCAGGAATCGCGGTGTCGATGCCGCACTGCCAGTTCGAGATGTCTCCTCAATGAAGTCCTGAGCTTGAATGCTCAGGAATGCGTGATTTCGTTCTGGAAACGAATGGCAATTTCCGTCCTCAATGAAGTCCTGAGCTTGAATGCTCAGGAATCAGCGATGGCGAGGTGGATCATTGCCGGTCCTCCAATCCTCAATGAAGTCCTGAGCTTGAATGCTCAGGAATCACATTCATTCGTCCGTATGCACTTCGTATGCAGTCTCCTCAATGAAGTCCTGAGCTTGAATGCTCAGGAATTCGCATAGTTTTTCCACGTCAGTTCTGGGAACATGGTTGTCCTCAATGAAGTCCTGAGCTTGAATGCTCAGGAATGATGCCTTCGGGTATGGACTCGGGTATCTCGCCCGTTCCTCAATGAAGTCCTGAGCTTGAATGCTCAGGAATGGCCTCTCGCACGTCCGCGACGGAGTGCCCGGTTTCCTCCTCAATGAAGTCCTGAGCTTGAATGCTCAGGAATCGCACCTGCCGCAGCTTGGCGGCGTCAATCCGCGGACTCCTCAATGAAGTCCTGAGCTTGAATGCTCAGGAATCTGCGGCGACGTCCTTGTAGGTGCGCAGGGTCATGCCTCCTCAATGAAGTCCTGAGCTTGAATGCTCAGGAATAGTCACAAGAGCATTGACACGCTTCGCCAGATCGTTTCCTCAATGAAGTCCTGAGCTTGAATGCTCAGGAATATCACGAAATTCCACGGAGCGTTACGTGTCAACAGATCCTCAATGAAGTCCTGAGCTTGAATGCTCAGGAATTTCACGTAAGTGCCGCCGATGCGGTTCACCAGCGCCGCTCCTCAATGAAGTCCTGAGCTTGAATGCTCAGGAATAACATTAATGCTCATTGGCAGTACGCGTGTGGCCTCCTCAATGAAGTCCTGAGCTTGAATGCTCAGGAATATGGCATGTCGCCGTCTTGCTCGTATTTGCCGTCTCCTCAATGAAGTCCTGAGCTTGAATGCTCAGGAATCACCAATGGCAGTGCCAAGACTCCCCAAAATATTGGTCCTCAATGAAGTCCTGAGCTTGAATGCTCAGGAATGCGGTATCGTAAAGGAGCCGTCCAGCTTATGCTATCCTCAATGAAGTCCTGAGCTTGAATGCTCAGGAATCCGGTTCGGTATTCGTTCGCCGGTACGACTTTTTTCATTCCTCAATGAAGTCCTGAGCTTGAATGCTCAGGAATAACATGCCCCCGCTCAACGTACGCGTTGCCGAGCTGATCCTCAATGAAGTCCTGAGCTTGAATGCTCAGGAATGACGAAAACCGCTGTAATTTGCGACATGATATGTGGTCCTCAATGAAGTCCTGAGCTTGAATGCTCAGGAATGACAGATACAGCAGCTTGTTAAGACTGTTTGGAATAAATCCTCAATGAAGTCCTGAGCTTGAATGCTCAGGAATAGTCATAGTCTAAGACCTTGCAATGACACATATTCTAAAGGCTTTTGCGAGCGACTCTTTCATTTCTATCGCAATACAGAAGCAATATAAGTTCACTGGCTCCAAAACAACTATTTTTCAAGTGCGAGCGCTCACCGTGTGTCGCAGCAATGATGCATCTCTCGCACTTGAAAAACAGCAAAACACTCTTTACTTATCAAACAACATCACCATTAGGCTAAACCAAGCGGAAAATAAGCCGATATCGCGAAAGCCATATCAGTTTCCCTTTTCATCATCTTCAGCAGAAGCATTGGCAAGCACCGCAGGATTACCTTCCACAAGGAATTCCTGCCCCTCCCAAGTGATTCCCGCCTTTTCATGAGCCTGCGCGTAAGCCTCTTCCAAAAGTTTTTCAGCCATTCCAGCAGTAAGAGGTTCCAATTCCTCCTTCTCGCCATAGCGCTTGTTCAACATGACAGTCGGCTTGCCGGTCTCCGCAAGGAAGCAATTCGCACGGATGAAAGGATTCTCATCATAACCGGCAATATCACGCAGAAGTACAGCGAGAAGAAAAGAAAAAGCCGGGAACGGGAACGACGGTTGAAACCGACGAACTCGACTCCCGGCATCGCGACTGCTTCTCAAAGATGTGCGCTTGACTCACATGGATGGTACTGAGAACCATTCGCTTGCGATCTGCTTCCGCGCACGTGCCAGCGCAACGTAAATACGTCGCAGGCACACGGCAGACACAAATCAAGTCTGTATAAATCTTCCAGCCGGTGTAAAAGCCAGCCGAAAAGCCACAGGCTACTCTAGTCGCACGGTCGAATAATCACAAATCGATCGCAAAACCATGGAACAGCATACGCATCCATGTTTTGTTACCCGGACATGGAGGTTACGGTAACAAAATGCGGAAAAGCGAGCCAGAAGCCGAAGGTTAGGACTGAAGGAATACAGACTGAAGGATATAGGGTGGGACAACGACGTGAAAGGGGTCCTGCCGTTTAAACGGCAGGACCCCTTCGCATCAAGACGAAATCAGCCCAATCAAGCCAAATCCGCACAACCCGGTCAATTCAGCCAAACCAACCCAATCCCAACCGGATCGCACCAACCAATTCGGCCAATCCGGTCGACTTAGTTGAATCGACCAAGCGGAATCAGCCCAACTGATTCACCCCAACCAAAATCAGGCCTTGGCAACCTCGATGGCGGGCTCGGAGCCTTCGGCGCCGGCAACAACGTCAAGCGAGTCGGCGAGCGTGTCGGCGGACACGAGATCGCGGAACTGCTCGACCTTCGCCACGTCGCCGGCCGGGACGGTCAGCTTCAGCGCGATATGGTCGGAGACCTCGAGACCGGCGGCCTTACGGGCGTCCTGCACGGAGCGGATCACGTCGCGGGCGTAGCCTTCGGCAACCAGATCGTCGTTCAGCTCGGTGTCGAGGATCACGAAACCGCCGGTCGGCAGGGCCGCGGACACGGAGTTGGCGGCCTCTTCGGCGTTCTGTTCCTCCACGCTGTTGATCAGCTCGTACTCGCCCTCTTCCAGCGTAATGTCGCCGTTCGGGGTCTCGCACACCGGAGCGCCGGAAGCGTCCACATGCCATGCGCCGGACTTGGAGGCCTTGATGGCGAACTGCACGTCCTTGCGCAGGCGCTTGCCTGCAACGCGGGCGTTCACGCGCAGCTCGTGGATGATCTTCAGGCCCTGGGAGCCCGCATCCTCAAGCGTGCACAGCTCCACGTCCTTGACGTTGAGCTCGGACTTCAGAATCTCGTCGTACGCGGCCACGGCGGCGGTATCCTCCACCACCACGGTGAGCTTGCTCAGCGGCTGACGCACGCGGATCTGCTTCGCCTTACGCATGGACAGGGTGCTGGAGACGACCTCGCGCACCTTTTCCATGGCGTTCACCAAAGCCGGATCGTCGACGAGCACGCGGCCAAGTTCGGTGGCTTCGCCGGTCTTCTCGTCGGCCAGGAACGGCCAATCCGCCAGATGCACGGATTCGCCTCCGGTCAGGCCGCGCCACACGGATTCGGCTTCCATCGGGGCAAGCGGCGCAAGGACGCGCATGAACACCTCAAGCACGGTGTACAAGGTGTTGAACGCGTTGGCGTCCTCGTTCCAGAAGCGGTCGCGGTTGTTGCGGATGTACCAGTTGGTGATCATGTCGATGAAGTCGGACACGGCGTCGCATGCATCGGAGATCAGGAACTGGTCCAGCGAGGACTGGGTCTTTTCGACCAGTCGGTGGGTACGGGCCAGCAGGTAACGGTCCATTTCCGGCAGCGATGCAACTTCGTCGGCGCGAAGCTTGCGCGCGTCGTACCCGGCCGCGTTCGCGTACAGCGTGAAGAAGTAGTAGGAGCTCCACACCGGCAGCATCACCTGGCGCACGGTGTCGCGGATGCCATCGGCGGTGACGATCAGGTTGCCGCCACGCAGGATCGGCGAGCTCATCAGGAACCAACGCATGGCGTCGGAGCCAAAGTCGTTGAACACGCCGTTCACGTCCGGGTAGTTGCGCAGGTGCTTCGACATCTTCTGTCCGTCGGAGCCGAGCACGATACCGTGGCAGATCACGTTCTTGAACGCCGGCCTGTCGAACAGGGCGGTCGCCATGACGTGCTGCACGTAGAACCAGCCACGGGTCTGGCCGATGTATTCCACGATGTAGTCGCACGGGAAGTGCTGTTCGAAGGTTTCCTTGTTCTCGAACGGGTAATGGTACTGGGCGAAGCTCATCGAACCGGATTCGAACCAGCAGTCCATCACGTCGCTGATGCGGTGCATGTGGCTCTTGCCGGTCGGGTCGTCCGGGTTGACGCGGGTCAGCTCGTCGATGTACGGACGGTGCATGTTGATATTGCCGTCCTTGTCGCGCGGGTAATCGCCGAAATCGGCCTTCAGCTCGTCAAGCGAGCCGTACACGTCCACGCGCGGGTACTTCGGATCGTCGGAGACCCACACCGGAATCGGGGAACCCCAGAAACGGTTGCGGGAGATCGACCAATCGCGTGCGTTCGCCAGCCACTTGCCGAACTGGCCGTCCTTCACATTGCCCGGAATCCAGTTGATCTGCTGGTTGAGTTCGAGCAGGCGGTCCTTGATCTTGGTGACGGCCACGAACCAGGAGCTCACCGGCTTGTAGATCAGCGGGGTGGCGCAACGCCAGCAGTGCGGGTAGGAGTGCACGTAGCTCTTCTCCTGGAAGAGGATGGCGCGCTGCTCTTCGGGGATGCGGGCCAGCGGGCCATCGCCGGCGCGCAGGTTGCGCAGGATCGGCTTGTTCGCGTCGAACACGTACATGCCCTCGTAATCCGGACACAGCGACGTGAACTTGCAGCCCGCGTCGAGCACGTCCACGCTCTTGATGCCCTTGGCGTTGAGCGTGTTCATATCGTCTTCGCCGTACGGTGCCTGGTGCACGAGGCCGGTACCTTCAACGGTGTCGACGTAGTCGGCGGTGAAGATCTGGTAGCCTTCCGGCCCCGGCACCTTGCCCTCGGCGGCGTTCTCGTCGCCTGCGAAGTACGGGAAGACCGGGTAGTAACGCCAACCTTCCATTTCGGCGCCCTTAAGCTCGCGCACGATCTCGTAGTTCTCGCCAAGTTCCTTCTCGTAGGAGCCAAGCAGCGGCTTGCCGAGGTAGAACTTCTTGCCAGCGAACTTGCCTTCGGTCGGACGCACCTCGACGTAGTCGATGTCAGCGCCGACCACGATGGCGAAGTTGGTCGGAACGGTCCACGGAGTGGTGGTCCAGAAGACGGCGTAGGCATCCTCCTCGTCGCGCAGCTTCACGGCCACGGACACGGTGGTGTCCTGACGATCCTGGTACACGTCCGCATCCATGCGCAGCTCGTGCGCGGACAGCGGCGTCTGGTCCTTCGGGCAGTACGGCAGCACGCGGTAGCCCTGGTAGGCCAGACCCTTGTCGTACAGCTGCTTGAAGGCCCACATCACGGACTCCATGTACGTGATGTTCAGGGTCTTGTAGCCGTGCTCGAAATCGACCCAACGGGCCTGACGGTGCACGTAGTCCTTCCACTCGTTCGTGTACTTGAGCACGGACGCGCGGCAGGCGTCGTTGAACTTGTCGATGCCCAGTTCCTTGATCTGGTCGACGGAGTCGATGCCCAGTTCCTTCTGGGCCTCAAGCTCGGCCGGCAGACCGTGCGTGTCCCAGCCGAACACGCGGTTGACGCGGTGGCCCTTCATGGTCTGGTAACGCGGGATGACGTCCTTCGCGTAACCGGTCAGCAGGTGGCCATAGTGCGGCAGGCCGTTGGCGAACGGCGGACCGTCGAAGAAGACGAATTCGTTCTGGCTGTGATCGCCGGAAGGACGGCGTTCGATGGACTTCTGGAAGGTGCCGTCCTTGTCCCAGTAGTCAAGCACGGACTCCTCAAGCTTGGGGAAGCTGGGGTTCGGCGCGACATTGGCGCTCTGCTCACCGGCAGCAGCCTTCGGATACACATGATTGGTGGATTCGCTCACCGTATGCTCCTCGTTTGGCGGTTTCATTACTTACTTTACGAGGACGATGATTTTCGTGCGATTGCGCACGTCCGACACCGCGGTACCACCTCGCTTGCCGCACTCCCCTGTTTTCTTACGCAGGCTTCCCTGCACAGGTTTCATACGACCGCTTGACGTTCGGCTGTTCGGGCCGATCCCGCCGGTTCTACTAGGCCGCACCCAAAAGCGCCGACCGTTCTTCCGGAAGCTCCCCGCTGATAACGGATCATTGCTATACGTTTCAAATCGTCAGCCTAGCACTTACCACGAACGTAGGAAACGCGAAAAGCCGCATGGCGTCCACCATGCGGCTCCTTCAGCGCGACGATTGAAATTCAATCGCAATCAAAAGCGAATCAGCCTTCGTTGAGCTGAGTTTCCAGCTGCTCGACAATGTCAGCATGCATCTTCTCGCTGATCTTCACCTTGAGCAGGAACACAACACCGCTCAGGATGATGACAGCCAGCGGCACATAGAAGGCGCAGACCTTGAAAGTGTGGATGTTCGCGGCAGTCATGTCGGCGGCGGTGGCGTCACCAATCATGCCGGCGGCGATGGCGACAGCACCGACGATACCGTTGGAGCAGGCGCCTGCGATCTTATCGAGCATCGGACGCACGGACAGGGTGACGGCCTCGTTACGTTTGCCGTTCTTCAGCTGGCCATATTCGATGGAGTCGGTCAGGGAGAGGATGGCAGTCATCTGGATGAAGGTCTGCGGCAGGTAGAAGAACACCAGGCCGACGGTGACGACAGCGAGGTTGTTGGTGCCGACGATGAACAGCAGGTAGCCGAGGACCATGAGCACCATACCGCCGAGGTACAGGTAGCGACGCGGTATGCGCTTGTTCAGAATCGGGTACAGCGGCGCCATGATGATGCCGGCGATGACCGAGACAACGCCGACGATGGAGTAGGCGGCGGAGTTGTTCAGGATGAACTTGAACATGTACATGAGCACGCCGGTGGTGGCCACGTTGGCGATGGCGTACAGCAGGTAGGACAGGGCGACCCACAGCAGCTGGTCGTTCTGGGCGAGAGCCTTGAACGCGGCGAGTGGACCACCGTTATCTTCGGCCTTGGCGCGCAGGGTGCTGGTGCTTTCCTTGGTGCCGAACGCGACGGAGCACACGGTGAGGACGCCGAGAATAGCCACGATGATGGCGAAGCAGGTCCAGCCACTTTGGCTTTCCTGGTGCTTGCCGGTGAAGATGTAGCTGAAGTAAGTGACGATCGGAATGACCACGATGGTCAGGCCGTTGTAGCCGATGGAGCCGCCGAAGGAACCGAGGGCGGTGTAGGTGGAGCGCTCATGGGAGTCGGAGGACAGCGCCGGAATCATGCCCCAATAGGAGATGTCGCGCAGGGAGTAGAACACGTCGAGCACGATGAAGGTGATGACGAACAGCACGATGAACAGCGTGGTGTTGACGTTCACCAAGCCGAACAGGCCGGTGTAGACCAGCACGAGCAGAACGGCGGAAACGGTGCCGCCGATGAGCTGCCATGGCTTGAAACGACCCCACTTGGTCTTGGTGTTATCGATGATGTTGCCCAGCAGCGGATCGATGAAGATCTCCGCGATGCGGATGACAACCACAAGGCCGGTGATGACGCCGATGAGCTTGGTGGCGAGCGCCTTGTCGACCCCGGAGAACAGCGAGCTGGTGACGTAGACGATGAAGTAGGTGCTCAGCGCGTTGTAGAAGGCGGATTGGCCGACGTTGCCGAATGAATAGGCCACGCGGGACAGCAGACTGCCTTTCCTGGTTGGCTTCGCAGACTGCTGCGTCTCCTTCGGTGCGGCTGCGACATTGGATTCTGCCATCGTACTTCTCCTTAGAAGTTGTGATTGAAGCTGTAATCGGAAATCATCATTTGATTTCGCATGAGTTAAGTATATCCCTTTACCCCTGTTTAGTAAAATTTAACATCTGCGTTGTGCACTATTGGGCGTGTCGCATTTTGTGCGATTCTACACATATACATGTCATATTGTGTGCGATTCGCGGTATTTCGCCGACAGTAGACAAACAAAAGGCGATTGATGACGCAGCATCATCAATCGCCTTTCATATTTTTCCGCACATACGTACGCTAGGCAGCCCGTTTCGACCGGGCAGATCGCTTCGATCGGGTCTGCAATTTTGGCCGCGATTCACGTTTCGGCTGCGCCGGCACGAAACTATCTCGCACTTCCAGCGTCGTCGACAGGTACGCATGCTGCCGTACTGTGCGCTTGCTGGCAATCGCATCGGCCAAGGTGAGAATCGCAACGCGCGCAAGCTCGTTCTGGTCGATTGAGAACGTGCTCAACGGTGGCGACGTAAGCTGTGCGATCGCCTGGTTGTTGATGCTGATGACGCTGATGTCGCGGGGCACGATCACACCAACCGCGTTGAACGCCTGCAGCACGCCGACCGCGATGATGTCCGCCGAAACAATAACTGCGTCAGGCAGTGCGCCGTTGTGGTCACGGATAAACTGCTCCCCCAGCTTGCGACCATTCTCCACGGTGAACAAGCCGTCAGAATACACCAGTCCACGCAGGTCGAGACCATAACGGCCCATTTCACGCCGAAAATATGTGGCACGCCCCTCTTCGTCCACCTCATAAAAATTCGTCAGCCTCCCCTTGCCGCCGATGAATCCGACACGCTTCATGCCAGCCTTCGCACATGCTTCGACCGCGTCATGCATGGTCTGCTGTAGGTCGGGCTGCACGGAATCAAACAGGTTCGGTGCGGGATTCACATCGATGAACACACCGTATGGCATGACCTCATGCAACTTCTCAAGGTCGCTTTCGGCTATGACATTGGCGCCGATAGCCATGAAACCATCGAATTTCCCCTTCTGATTCAACATCTCGTCAAGACTGTGGAAAACAGTGAGCTCCATACGCTGCTGTTTGGCGTTATGTTCCAGCGCCGAACGCAAATCGGCAAAATACGAATCACGCAGCGTTTCGTCGGACTCCTCGTTGTCCAACAAGGCTACTTCGTGCGGAATGACGATACGCTTGGCCTGGGCGCTGTATCCCAAATCCTCGCTGGCGCGGATGATCGCGCGACGCGTCTCCTCACGCACGGACAGCGTCGGATCGCCATTCAACAGACGCGACACCGTGGCCTGCGAGAATCCCGTACGTTTCGCAATCTCCTTGATGGTCGCCATCGCTCCCTCGCCCTCCCATGGATGCCTCATCAGATTTTAGTAAAAGCATTACTAAATCCATCATACTACATTACCGAACGTATTCTTATAGCCATGACACAGCCAGAGCAATCACGGAAACCGCGAATCGCGCATCAGTCCACGGAACGGATGAACGAACTGCGTGCACAACAAAAATCCTTTGCCCTGCAGAACATGCGGAGCAAAGGACTCGGCAACGCCGGTCTGCCTTTCAAAGCGACCGGTCATAAAGGTGGCATCAGTCGGCAGGGTTCCAAACGCGGCTGACACCGTGGAGAAACGCGGTCACCGTCAGCCCCACGGGCCTGCGGCTGGAAGCGCCCGCCCTTCTGCGTGGCCGACTTGCCATGTGAGCCACCCCTCGATGACGCCACGCTCCGCATCGGTTCTACCAGACGCGTATACATCAGGCCTCTCCCCGGTGATGCTGCGGATGGAACCATGCACATATCCACATTTTTCACGGAGACGGTTGCGGGGCTGCCGGCTTTCCATATACCGTCAGCGCATGGAAAGCTTTGGACACAATACATTTTTCACATTAGAGCAGGCACGGGAGGAGGCGGCGAGACGGCATCTTGAATGCAGGCAGGTGTTGTCGCGGATAAGGTCACGCTCCTCGGTTCCACTCTATGTAAGCCACGGCACAGCGCTGGAGCTGCATGGCATGATTGCCACCATGAATTATTTACCCGGATATGGTTCGGAGCTCGTTCACGTTTCGGTGTGCCGGCAACGCGACCTGCGGAAAATCCAGGGGATGAAATTCCATTACGCAAGGCATGGCGTAGACGTGGTGCACGCCGACGAATTGGTGTCAAGCGTCTCCGCGATGCAGGCGGTCTGCCAGATTGCGCCCTATGTCGACGAACGGAGTCTGGTGATCGCCATGGATTGGCTCACTTGCGCCAATCCCGATTTACGCGTCTGCACTCACGATGAGCTCTCCGACTACATCCGGAGTGCGCCGCGATTCATTGGGAGCGCCAAATGCAGAAAGGCCTTGCGCCTGTCCAAACCAGGTACCGATTCCCCGCAGGAAACGGTGCTTCGTTTGGAGAGCGATGCCTACGGGCTGCCTGAGGCACATGTCAATTATGAGATCATTGACCACATACGCGGCTCGGGCACGATGAAGGTGGATATCGCCTACCCGGATGACCGCGTCTGTATAGAATACGACGGAAATTACCACTACACCCACGGCCGCTGGATGTATGACCTCGATAAGCGGAACCGACTGAGGGATCTCGGTTTCACTCCTTTTGTCGCCACCCGCGAGCATCTGGCTTCCAAGCAGAAGCTGAACGAGCTGTTCGGCATGGTCGCCCGAGCGATAGCCAGTCACCGTTACGGCTTGGACTAGTTCCGTAGGTGGTTTTTCGCTTCCGTAGGTGGTTGGTCAGAGTATCGGGGTTGGAGAAAGGCTTTATTCTGGCCGTTTTCATGCCGGGTATTCAGACCCAACCACCTACGGAACACCCAAACCGCCTACGGAACCGCATGAGTAGTCCCCGCAATGGATTTTTCGCCATTGATTCGGGGAATCCATGAAAAGCCACAGCGGGCGCACCCTGCGTAAAAGGTCATGCCCGCCGATTCATGGGAGCCATATGCGCAAGGGCCGTGCGGAAGCCACATATGTGGCTTCCGCACGGCCCTTGCATTCGTTGAACACTACCGTTCAGCCTGTCCAATTCACCAAGAACGGGACAGGAACGAAGCAGAAGGAGCCTTACTCCAGTTCCACGGCGCCCGTGTACAGCTGGTAGTACTCGCCCTTCTGCGCGATGAGCTCGTCATGCGAGCCGCGTTCGATGATGCGGCCATGGTCGAGCACCATGATCACGTCGGAATTGCGCACGGTGGACAGGCGGTGCGCGATCACGAACACGGTACGACCCTTCATGAGGTTATCCATACCGGCCTGCACCACTTCCTCGGTACGGGTGTCGATGGACGAAGTGGCCTCGTCGAGGATCATGGCCGGCGGATCGGCCACGGCTGCACGAGCGATGGAGATCAGCTGACGCTGGCCCTGAGACAGACCAGAACCATCACCTTCGAGCACGGTCTGGTAGCCGTTGGGCAGCATGCGGATGAAGCCGTCGGCGTTCGTAAGCTTCGCAGCGGCAATGCATTCCTCGTCGGTGGCGTCGAGTCGACCGTAACGGATGTTGTCCATCACCGTGCCGGTGAACAGGTTCACGTCCTGCAGCACCACACCCAGCGAACGACGCAGATCCGGCTTGCGGATGCCCTTGACGAAAATGCCGTCGTACAGAATCATGCCGTCTTGAATGTCATAGAAACGGTTGATCAGGTTAGTCACCGTGGTCTTACCGGCACCCGTGGCACCGACCAATGCGATCTTCTGCCCGGGCTTGGCGAACCAAGTAATGTCGTGCAGCACCGGCTTGTTGGGGTTGTAGCCGAAGGTCACGTCGGTGAAGCGCACATCGCCCTGCAGCAGGGTGAGGCGTCCATCCGGCGAAGTGATAGCGGTTTCACGGGCCTTCATCGCTACTTCTGCAGCACGCGGGCTCAAGGACTGCGCGGCCTTGAGCGAACGGGTGCCATCGTCGCTCTCCTCGCGTTTCCACGCCCAGTGACCGGTTTCATGGTCGACTTCGGTCATGGTGCGGCCGTCTTCGCCGAGTTCCACATTCACCAAGGTCACGGAACCGTCGTCATCTTCCGGCTGTTCGTCCATGAGCGCGAAGATACGGGATGCGCCGGCGAGCGCCATCATCACCATGTTGAACTGCATGGACACCTGACCGAGCGGGTTCACGAAGGAACGAGACAGCGTCAGCAGAGAGACGAGCGTGCCCAAGGTGAGCTGTCCGGCTCCGGACAGGCCGAAGTTGCCGAGTCCGGAAATCGCCGCGAATCCGCCAAAGATTGCAAGCAGAATGTAGAGCAGATAGCCCATGTTGCCGACTATCGGCATGGTCACATTGCCCCACGTGTTCGCTTCGGCGGAAGCTTCGAAGAGTTCTTCGTTCTTCTTGTCGAAAGTGGTTTGGGTGGCGTCCTCATGGTTGAAGACCTTGATGACCTTCTGGCCGTTGACCGCTTCTTCCACGAATGCGTTCACATCGCCGATGGCGATCTGCTGCTTGACAAAGTAACGTCCGGAACGGGAAACGACCTTGCGCACCACCACGAACAGGATCACGGTGAATGCGAGCACAAAAATGGTGACGGGCACCGACAGCCACAGCATCGACACGAGCGCCGCAAGCGCGGACACCGCGGACGAGAACATTTGCGGGAACGATTGGCTGATGGCCTGGCGCAATGTGTCGGTGTCGTTGGTGTAACGGCTCATGATGTCGCCGTGCTCGTTGGTGTCGAAGTAGCGGATCGGCAGTGTCTGCTGGTGGGCGAACATGTCGTCGCGGATCTTCTTCAATGTGCCCTGTTCCACGGCGACGATGATCCACTGCCATAGCCAGCTGCAGAAAATGCCGGCCGCATACAGGCATGCCATGAGTGTCAGCGCACGCAACAGCGGCATCCAGTCAGGGTTGGTGGCACCAACCATGGGCAGAATGTAGGTGTCGATCAGCGACTGTAGGAACAGTGACGATCCGGCCTGCGCTGCGGCTCCGACAAGAATGCACACTACTACGAGCGCCACGCGCCACTTGTATTGGAAGATGTAGCCGAAAATACGCTTGGTGGTGCCCGGTGCGGCTTTCTGCATTGGTGGCTTCGGCTGTTTGCTGGCCACGTTGTTGTTTTCCTTGGATTTCAATGCGGAAGTTTGTTCAGTCATCTGTTGCCTCCTTTCACTGCAGTTCCTCAGGTTGAGCCTGATTCTTGGTTTGCGATTCGTAGATGGAACGGTATTCGTCGCAGTTTTCGAGCAGTTGTTCATGCGTGCCGGCTGCCATGATGCGACCGTGGTCCATGACGAGAATCATGTCGGATTCCTGCACAGAGGCCACACGCTGGGCGATGATGATCTTCGTGGTGTCGGGAATCTCATGATGGAATGCGGTACGAATCAGCTGATCGGTTTTGGTGTCGACCGCGGATGTGGAATCGTCGAGGATCAGGATTTTCGGCTTTTTCAGCAACGCACGCGCAATGCACAGACGCTGGCGCTGGCCGCCGGAAACGTTGGTACCGCCCTGTTCGATGTACGTATCGTACTTATCGGGGAATTCCTGAATGAAGCCGTCAGCCTGCGCAAGCTGGCACGCGTGGCGAATCTCTTCATCAGTGGCGTTTGGATTGCCCCAACGCAGATTTTCGGCGATGGTTCCGGAGAAGAGCACGTTCTTTTGCAACACCATGGCAACCTGATCACGCAATACTTCCAAATCGTAATCACGCACATCCACGCCGCCGACCTTCAGCGAACCTTCGGTCACGTCATACAAACGTGGCACAAGCTGCACCAGACTGGACTTTGCGGAACCGGTGCCGCCGACGATGCCGATGGTCATGCCGGAATGAATCTTCAAATCAATATCGTCAAGCACCGGCTTTTCGGAAGTGGCGGAATAACGGAAGGTGACATGGTCGAAATCGATATCGCCATTCTTCACTTCCTTGACGGGATTAGCCGGATTCGTAACCGTGCTTTCCTCGTTCAGCACCTGGCAGATACGTTCGGCGGAAGCCTGCGAAATAATGCACATCACGAAAATCATGGAAAGCATCATCATAGCCATGAGGATCTGCATGGCGTAGGTGACCAGTGCGGTCAGATCGCCGGTGGTCAAGCCTAGGGCTGCATTGTTGCCGGACGCCACGATCTGCCGGGCGCCCATCCATGCGATGAGCAACATGGACACGTACACGCACAGCATCATAAGCGGATTGTTGAAGCTCATAATGCGTTCGGCCTTGGTGAAGTCCTTGAAGATGCGCTGCGAAATGCGGTTGAACTTTTCGGTTTCGTGGCTTTCTCGATTGTAGGACTTGACCACGCGGATGCCCTGCAGGTTCTCGTCGACCACGTTGTTGAGCTTGTCGTATGTGTGGAACACACGCTCGAACACCGGGTGCACCAGCACCGCCAGGCCACACAAGCCGATGGCGAGCACCGGAATGCAGGCGAGGAACACCAAGGAGATGGATGGGCTGATGCGGAAGGAGAAGATCCACGCCACAATCACCATGATCGGAGCGCGCACACCCATGCGGATAATCATCGAATACGCGTTCTGCAGGTTGGTCACATCGGTGGTCAGTCGCGTGATGATCGAACCGGTAGAGAAACGGTCGATATTGGTGAAGCTGTAGCCTTGCACCTTCTCAAACTGATCGTGACGCAGATTCTTCGCGAATCCGGCACCTGCGATAGCCGAGAATTTTCCAGCCAAAAAGCCGGATGTCAGCGAAACTACCGAGCAAATCAGCAGAATCAAGCCGAATTTCAAAATCGCCGGCATGCTGCCACCGCTAATGCCCTCATCAATCAGCGATGCCATGACAGTCGGAATAAGGATTTCCAGCACGCTTTCCACGGCTACGAATGCCGGGGAAAGCAGACTGACTTTTTTGTATTCGCGCAGGGATTTGCCCAGTGTGCGAATGACGCGCTGCTTTGGTTTCGGCGTTGCGGACGCCGTTGCGTTTGCCGTTGTCACTACTTGCCCTTTCCTTTTATTTTTACCTATGACGTGTGTTACTTGCGATTGCGCGCGATCGCCATTTCCTGCGATATCCGCAGTACGTGTGAGACGTACTCATCACGAGCATCGCGATTATTCGAGGCATAGTCATCGCATGTTTTTTGCGGAACTTGCGATTCTTGCGGAACTTGCGATTTGCTTGCGTCCTGTTCCTGTATTTCCAAACTTGGATATCGACTTTCGTCTCCGATCAAACCTGTTTTCACCAGATTCGTCTGCATGACGTCGAGCACGTGCATGAATTGGCGGATCTGATCGTCTTCAAGGCCTTCCAGCAGGATTCGTTCCATGTTTTTCGCATTGTCCCGCAAGACTTCGGCGATATGCCTCGACTTGTCCGTCAACACGATTTTTTTCAGTCGTGCGTCGCGTTTCACCGGTTCGCGCGCGATCAGGCCCTTCTGCTCCATCAGCCCCAGCACCCGGCATGATGTGGATCGGGTCACGCCGAAGCGTTGCTCGATGTCTTGAGGAAAGATTTCCTCGTTGTCATGCCGTGCGAGATACACGATGACGTCAACGTTGCCGTTGCTGATGTCTTCCGCCGCTTCAGGGCGAGTGACGCGCAGATACCGGTTGACCACGTTGTGCAGCGAGCGAATGGCCACGCTGGGGGGCTTTGCCAAGCCGCTTTCCCAGACTTCGAAGAGTCGTGAGCCAGTCGGTTCCTTGTATTGTTCGTTCGTCACTTCCGTCACAGCATACATAGTAAACCGTTGTATATACAACTGTTGCATATGCAACAATTGGCATGTCGTACGTATCCGCTTGCCCTGAAAATCGTTATAAAACAACAATCCCAGAGCAACCTTCCAACAATGCAAAGGCCGAGGAATCAGGTCCGCACCGGTTCAGAGTAACGGACCAGATTCCCCGACCTTAAGTCTTGAATCCCGCGAAACTACTTGGTGAGTTCAGCGTATTCGGCAAGCATGTATTCGAAGACCTGCTTGCCATCGGCACCCATCAGCACCGACATGTTGTTGATCGGCATGGAGTCGAGGAACAGACGGGTCATGCCATTGTCGGGCACGACCGGCATACGGCCGGCTTCACCTTCGGCACGCAGCTTCTCGAGCACCTGGGAGCCGAGCGGATCCTTACGCCATTCCATGAAGTTGGACCACTCGGTGAGCTGCTGGGTCTTGCCGTCGCCATCGAGCTCCACTACCGCGGAACCGGCGATGTCACGGCTGGACGTGCCGACTTCGATGGCGTATTCGCCGCTCTCCACGTGCCAGTCGTTGAACTTCTCAGACCAGTAGGCGAAGGCGCGATCGTCGAGATCGAAGGAGACTTCGGCGGATTCGCCGGCTTTGAGGAACACCTTCTTGAAGCCTTTGAGCTCGTGCTTCGGGCGGGCCACGTCAGCCTTGCCAGGAGCCACGTACACCTGCACGGTTTCGGCGGCGTCAACGTTCGAGGTGTTCTTGACCACTGCGCTGACGGTTGCGGTGCAGGCACCGGTCTTGACGGCCTTCACGTCGCTCACTTCGAACGTGGCGTAGCTCAAGCCGAAGCCGAACGGGTAGTCGACGGCCTTGTTGTAGGTGTCGTAATAGCGGTAGCCCACAAACACGCCTTCGCCATAATCGACATGCCCCTCTTCACCCGGCCAGTTGATGGTGCTCGGATCGTCGTTGATGTCGAAGGGAATGGTCTGCGCAAGCTTGCCGGACGGGCTCACCTTGCCGAACAGCACGTCGGCGAGCGCCGGACCGCCGGACTGGCCGAGCAGCCAGGATTCGAGGATGCCCTTGGCGTTCTTGGCCCATGGTGCCACGGTGACGACGGAGCCGTTGGAGAGTACGACCACAACGTTCTTGTTTTCGGCTGCGACGGCTTCGAGCAGTGCGATCTGCTTGGCCGGCATGTCGAGGGTCTCACGGTCGAAGCCTTCGGATTCGGCCGCTTCAGGGAGCCCCAGGAACATGAGCACCACGTCGGCGCCCTTGGCAGCTTCGACGGCTTCGGCTTCGAGTGCCGGATCGGCCGGTTCGAGGTCGAGGGTGAATCCTGGGGCGAACTTGGCATCCACGCCGCGTTCGGTGAGGGCGTCCAGGAAGCTGGTCATCTTGGTTGGGGTGATGTGCGAGGAACCACCGCCCTGGTAGCGCGGGGTACGTGCGAATTCGCCGATGACGGCGACCTTGGCATCGCCAGCGACTGGCAGAATGGCGTCATCGTTCTTGAGGAGCACCATGGATTCGACGGCGGCCTGATGTGCGACCTCATCGTGGGCTTCGATGTCGAAACGATAGTTTTCGACGCTCATGGCTGCGCGGGTCTTGTTGACCAAGTCGATCATGCCTTGTGCCATGCGGTCGAGCTGTGCCGGCTGGATGCGGCCGTCGCGTGCGGCGTAGACGATTTGGTCGTCGGTGTAGCTTGGCGGCATTTCGAGGTTGAGGCCCGCATTGAGGGAGGCCACGCGGTCGTGGTCGGCGCCCCAGTCGCTCATGACGATACCTTGGAAGCCCCATTCGTCGCGCAGCACGTCGGTGAGCAGCCAGCGATCCTGGGCGGCATGCACGCCGTTGATGCAGTTGTATGCGCACATGATGGTCCACGGCTGGGCTTCCTTGACGATGTGTTCGAATGCCGGGAAGTAGATTTCGCGCAGCGCACGCTGGGAGATGTTGGCGCTGATGCGCAGCCGGTCGGTCTCCTGGCTGTTGGCGGCGAAATGCTTGAGCGAGGTGCCCACGCCCTTGGACTGCACGCCTGCGACGATGCCGACCGCCTCATGGCCGGCCAGATACGGGTCTTCGGACCAATATTCGAAGCAGCGGCCGC
>OGQA01000112.1_pt1 | contig 46318 bp, 59 predicted proteins | sample 1553011 | NCBI WGS metagenome assembly OGQA01 (sample SAMEA2580256, study PRJEB22360) | human gut metagenome | biome: human gut; feature: human-associated habitat; material: faeces | place: Denmark | collected 2008/2010 | reverse complement strand
ACGGCCGCACGGGCGATACGGGCGCGACGGGTCCCACCGGCCCCACGGGTCCGACTGGCCCGACTGGCCCCACGGGCGCGGACGGCGCGGACGGCGAGAACGGCCGCACGGGCGATACGGGCGCGACGGGCCCCACCGGCCCCACCGGCCCGACCGGCCCCACGGGTCCCACTGGCCCGACCGGTCCCACGGGTCCGACGGGCGCGGACGGCGAGAATGGCCGCACGGGCGACACGGGCGCAACCGGCCCCACCGGTCCCACCGGAACGGTTCCGGACGATGCCTTTGCGTCCTTCATGAACGTACAATATCCGCTGCAGATGGGGAGCCTGATCTCGCTGTTTCCGGACGTAACGGATACGACGGGGAACATCGTGCAGACCGACCTCGAGCATATCACGCTTGAGCCGGGATATTATCTGATTTCGTATAAGGTGTCGGCCATCTTTGCAAGTCCGAATTACATGCAGATTACGCCGAGCTACAATGGCAGCGCGCATCTGGAGACGGGCATTTATTTTGCCACCAGTGCGGATGGTTCCAGCGCCTGCGGGTCCGCCTTTTTGATCCTGTATGCGCCGGCGCAGACCGTATTCACACTGGCCTACAACGGTTCCGCCAATGCACGCGATGGTGAAATCAACCTGACGATTCTGAAGCTGCGCAGATCTGTATGAGCGCGGATGCGGGGGAGGTTCCGTTCCCGGCGCAGGGCCGTTCCAGCGCCGTTGCCGGAGACAGCCGCCCGATTCGGCTTTGCTCTTTAACCCGCCGCCGTTTGGGCAATGATCCGGGCGGAGGCGGGATTGCCCTTCCTGCAGACCAGGAGGACGCGGGCAATGCCAGGCCGGCGGCATTCCCTGAGTGTGAGCGCGACCATCGCTGTTGCAAGCCCCTTTTGCACTTGCAGGGGCGCTGTCGCCCCGATGTGCCCGCCGGTGGGCAACGGCCGTTCATTCGGACGATGTCGGATGTTGACGGCGCGCACGATCCGGCCCCGGCGACGACCGGACAAAGGAAGGCGGAACCCGGCGCCGGGCGGAGTTTGCGCCCATTCGCTCCAGACCCGGCCGGAGAGGCGTAAAAGCCGCGCCATGTCTTCTTGTGTGCGGCACGGGGGATGACGGGCTCCCAGGTGGCCGCCCTTTCGTCCGGCACGTCTCGCATCTGCGACCGGTATGCCGCGGACGAACGGACAGACTGCGGCCGCATGCGTTTTTGTCCCCGCCGTTGCATCACGGCCGATCCATCGGCACAGATAGCGCCCCTCCCCGGCATGGCTTTCGGCCCGGGCGACGGCCCGGCGCCGACCGGTTGCTCGCCCGGGTGCCGAGCGGAATGCGATACACGGCCCCGTGTGGATGCAGCCATGCCGGAGAAAACGACGGAGCATTTTACACAGCGCCCGACATTTGCCGGGGGCCTTGGGTGCCGGACGGGGCTGTGAGGAAATCCGGTTTTTGCTCCATCGAAGCAGGACCACTACGGCGGCATGACAGAAACCGCTTTCGATGTCGTCGCCGCCAGGATTTCGCCAAAGTGGCGGGCATGACCCTTTTTCGTGTACGGATACATGCCTCCCGCCATACGGGCGCCTGTCAAAAGGACCGCGCGGATTGGCGCATTGCGCCAGTCGCGGTCAGGGATGGATAATGCGAAAAAGATTTTCGCCGGGTTCATGGTCAATGGGCCAAGCCCGGGATGCGCTCGCATGAAAAATCGTCGCAAAACCGGCATCGCGCGATTCGCACCCTGTATTTGCAGGCCGCCGGGCGTGCCGCGCGCCGGCCGCGCGGTTGTGGCTGCCGGGCATGATATGCCCTCCTATGACCGTTGAGTAACTATGCCATCTCGAAGCTCGTAAACCTTCTGGGCATACTTCAAGAAATTCATTCGATGGCTAATGGAGATGATGGTATAGCCCTTCTCCTGCAAGGCGTGGAAGTGTTCTGCCAGTTTGGCTTCGATGGCGGCGTCCAAGTTGGATGTCACCTCGTCCAGCAGGAGAATTTTGCACCCTCGCAGGATGCCCATGGCGATGCTCAGCCGCTGGCGCTCGCCGCCGCTCATGAGCTTGCCCGCCTCGCCCACGTCGGTATGGATGCCCTGGGGCAGGGATTTAACATACTCCTCCAGGCAGGCAAAGCGCAGGGCCTGCCACATCTGCTCCTCAGTGATATTCTCGCTCATCAGCATAAGATTGTCCGCAATGGTGCCGGGGAACAGAAAAATATCCTGGGCGATTTTTGTCACCTGCGCCCGGATGGAGAAACGACTGAGATTGTTCAGATCCTTTCCGTCGACGCGCACACAGCCGTTTGCAACCGGATAGAGCTTGAGGAGGATGTCCAGAATGGTGCTCTTGCCCTGACCGGAGGGACCCACTATGCCGGTCCACTTTCCAACTTCAAAGCACAGGCTTGCATCCTTTAGTATAGGCTCCCCCTCCTTGTAGGAGAAGCTGCAGTGATCGAAGACGATCTCTTTTTGGAGGGCAAAGTCCTCCTTGCCCGCGTCCTGCTCCCGCTCACCGGTGAGTTCCAGAAATGAGAACAGCCGCTCGTATTCGCTGTTTTTCTTTTTCTTGTCGATCTGCGTCTGTAGAATGGCGTTGATATTGGCATAAAACAGGCCGCCGTATGTGATGACAGAAATCAACTGACCGATCTGCAGATGCCCGATGGCGCTGACCACGAACAGCGCGCCAAGCCCGAAGGTCAGGCCTTTGAAAAGAACGCTGGCAAAGGCGTTGGCCCAGGCGCCGCTCAGGCTGTCCAGCGCCGCGACCTTGCCCCATACCCCGTTGATCTGCTGATTCTTCCCGCCCACCTCCTGGAGCTTTTTCTGCTCCAGCTGGGCCAGCTTCACAAATTCCACCGCCTGGAATACATCGCCCTTCATCTGGTTCATCTGGGCGTTCAGCTCCAGGATTTTCTGGATTTCCTTGTCCACGTTCTTCATGATGTGTTTCACCGGGAAATAGGCCAGCGGGAGGTACAGAAGCTGGAGCACGCCCAGTACCGGGTCGATGATGGTTAGAAGGACAAAAATCACCGCGGTCATCAGGATGTTCACATAGAACCGGCTCATATCGGATAGATAAAAGTCAAAATATCCGGTGGCTTCCTTGCTGCAATAGGATAGGAGCTCCATGGAGTTCTCCTGGTCGAAAAACCGCTTTTCTTGGTATATGAGGTTTTCCATGATCTGTAGCGCCACCTGGTTGCCCTTTTTCCGGATGTACTTAATGCGGGCATACTGGTAGCCGGTCTGCAGGAGTATGGTCAGCATGGGGATGGTAATGAAAAGCACAATCCCCCCAATAATGCGCCCGGTGTTTCCGGTCGGGATGTACACGTCGATGATTTTCCCCATCAGATAGGGGGTAATCAGGGACGTGAGCTGAATCAGCGCAAAAACGAGCATGGAGACAATCTGCCGCCGTTGCATTTCCTTTTGAATGTGAGATTTCATGATTTCAAAACTTCCCCCTCAAAATGTTATACAGATCTCGCAAACGGAAACCCTGTTGCCAAATAATCTTTTGCATCTCCAAGGTGCTGATAAAATTGTTTACAGCTGCTTCCATACGGATTCCAGCGCAATGTAAAAGTAAGAACCTTATCCTATGGGCGCGTAGTATTTATATACCCTTGCGCATATCATGTCAAGATGTAATGTATAGGGGAGGCTCATCCCTGAGAAACGGCAGTGCCACGTCCCCGGAATACCGCAAGGCGGTCAAACCCCGTGCGGCGTTGATGGAGCAGCTATCCCAGCGGCTCAGCAAAGAGGGCTATGCGCTGGTAGAGGCACTCCGGGCGCAGCCCGCTATCGCCCAGTGCGAGGAACCCGCGAGCCGTTTCCAGTACGGCTTTTCAGCGGGCCTGAACGCCCAGCGGGAAGCCCGGGAACAAGCGCAACAGAAAGGAATATAGCGGAAAGAAACCGTCTGAGCAGAAACGCTATTCGGGCGGTGCTTCGTTCCATGGTAGATTTATTCCTATTTTCGTGGTAGATTTATCATAATGAAGTAGACAGGGATTTCTGTAGAGGAACAAGATGATGGAAATTAAGCTAATTGAGGATTATGACGATAAGCAGAAAATTGCAAGAAGGATATTAGAAGCGCTACCCGACTGGTTCGGAATAGATGAAGCAAGGGAAAACTACATCAAAGAAAGCACAGACCAACTTTTCCTTGCCGCACTTGACCAAAAGCAGGCAACAGGTTTTTTATGCTTAAAAGAAACGAGTAAGGATACCCTGGAACTGAGCGTGATGGGCGTGTTAAAGGAGTATCATCGCCAAGGAATTGGAAAAGAATTGTTTTTGAACGCCAAGAAACTTGCAGTAGAAAAAGGATATGCTTTTCTTCAAGTAAAGACTGTTCAAATGGGACGCTACGAGGAATATGATAACACAAATCGTTTCTACCTCAGTCTGGGCTTTAAGGAATTTGAAGTCTTTCCCACCCTGTGGGACGAATGGAATCCTTGCCAGATTTATATAATGTCACTACGGTAAATCCCAATTTACCGGGAATCAAAATCCGTTAGAACTCTATGAGCGTATTCCCATGCGCCCTGTCGGGAGCAGTTGCGCGACCTGCGGAGATTCCTTCTCTGGCATTCAAACGACGATAAAGCGAAATAATAGAAGGCCCACGCAGCCGGAAAGAGGACCGGAAGCGCGGGCTTTCTGTAGATCTGGTTGTTCTGTCAGGTCATCCGAAGTTTCCGCAACCTGCCTATCAAAGCCGCTCTGACAGGTCCGATCCTGCAAACCTCGGAACTTCTCAAGCTCTTTCCCGGCAAAGGTTTTGGCAATGGCGGCGGTCGCCTTGCCCTTATCATGCAGAATATCTTCCTCGTTGAACGGTATCTCTGACCTCGGCTTTTACATCAAAATGGGCAAGATCAACATTCGCGCCTTCCCGTGTAAGCGTAATCAGCGGTCTGTATTTCACATAAGAGACAAGCCCGACGAATCCAAGCTCTTTGATTGCAAAATGAAATTTGAAATCAAATTTCTGATACTGGTTTTCCGTCCTATTCGAAGTGTAAAGCTTTTGTTCAAATTCGGCAATGTGTCCGTCAGTTTTACGAATCCCGCCATTCGCTATCCTTTTCATAATACAAATTGAAATGTTTGGCATTTGAACTTGCGTTTACAAGCCGCAATCCGACCTTTGAGCATAGTAGTTCGATTTGTTCCCGATCCTGCGCATCCCTTTTTATGATTCCGTATGTCGTATGATATTTCTGTCCGTCCATTAAAACATCGACATCGACGAAAAACGGGTCGGGATAAGCGGATGCAATCTCACAATCCCAAATTGCCAAAGTGCCGTCGCTTTTCAGAACCCTTGCGGCTTCCGAAATGGCTTTTGCCTGCTCCAACGCCGTCATGTACATCAGCGTGTAAAAGAAAGTGACGTTGCCAAAACAATCGTTTTCATATTTTAGGTTGGTGGCGTCCATGAAAACCTTTTCAAAGCCGCCCGGCGCTTCGGCAAGCTCCTCTTGCGAATTGTCTATGGCAACAACTTGTTTGCCGTAAGCGCGACCGATAAAGCCTTCTCCGCCGCCGCCAATATCCAGAATACTTCCCTTGAGCTCTTTGTTTAATATGATTATGGTTGTTCTCTCCAATCTTCGTCAATAGCTCCTGCAGAACAGGCAGCGTCAGAAGCGATGACGCCGGAAGTTTATTCTTCGGAATAAAAATCGTCCAACACATAGGTCATAACCGGCGTAATAAACAATTCATACTTGATGACCAGCCGGATGAGGTCGTTTCCGTCGATGAGCGTAATCGGCGTTCCCTCCCTGGCCGCCTCGCGCGCTCTGTTTGTAAAACGGCCGTTTGTAAGAAACACGCCATAATCCGCCTGATATTTGTTCATGGCGCCAAGAAACTGGTTGATCTCCGGCTCGCTCACAGGGCTTGCATTAAACCTTTTGCACTGGATAACCACTCTGGTAGTCCGAAAATCATCATCATCCACATGATATCCATAACCATCAATGCCGCCGTCATTGGAGATCTGGATGCCTTTGCTGGTAAACTGAACGCCCATCTTTGTGAGCAACGCTCGGGAAAACTGTTCAAACTTCGTTGGCGACATCTTGGAAATGGCACTCTGCAGTTTTACTTTAACATCATCCAACAATTCGTCCTCTGAAGGTTCGCCGCCTTCCTCCTCCGCATCCGGACTTAGAACCCGTTTGCCCTTTGCTTTATTCCTTTGGGAATGCGCTTCCCAGTATGCCCGCGCCTTATCTCTCACCTCGGTCTTTACATCAAAATGGGAAAGATCAACAGCCGCGCCTTCCCGTGTAAGCGTAATCAGCGGTCTGTATTTCACATAAGAGACAAGCCCGACGAATCCAAGCTCTTTGATTGCAAAATTAAACTTGAAGTCAAATTTCTTATACTGGTTTCCCGTCTTATTCGAAGTATAAAGCTTTTGTTCAAATTCGGCAATGCGCTCATCCAGTTCACTGATCCTGCTCCGGATTTCGGAGCGTTCCAGCTGTCCGCCGGCCGCCTGCAGAACTTCAATAATCGGTTTAATGAGATAGGAAACCTGTTCTTCTGAACTTAATGTATCGTAATACATATCTAACGATGGCGCTCCTTTCATTCGCCGCTAAAACCCACGTGTCGTTCCCCCCTGTTTTCGCTTTTTGTCATCAGGACAACCGTCTCGATATGCCCCGTGTGGGGGAACATGTCCACGGGCGTGGCGCACGCGAGGCGGAAGCCGTGAGCGGCGAGGCGGGCGCAGTCGCGCGCGAGCGTGGCGGGGTTGCAGGAGACGTAGACCACGCGGCCGGCGCCGCTTTCGGCGATGGCGTCGAGCGCGCGCGGGTCGCACCCCTTGCGCGGCGGGTCGAGCACGATGGCGTCCACCGGCCTGTCGAGCCGTGCCAGCACGTCCTCGACCGGCCCGCAGAGGAACGAAGCGTTGGCGACGCCGTTTGCGGCGGCGTTCTGCCGCGCGTTTTCGACCGCCTCCGGCACCACTTCGATGCCGGTGACATGCGCCGCATGTGCGGCGAGCAGCAGCGAGATCGTGCCGACGCCGCAGTAAGCGTCCACGATGTGTTCGCGGGGCGTCGCGCCGAGCAGCCGCACCGCTTCCCCGTAGAGCACGGCGACCTGGCGCGCGTTGACCTGCAAAAACGACTGCGGGCTGACGGCGAACCGCAGCCCGCCGATGCGCTCCTCCAGCGCGGGCTTGCCGCGGAGCAGGCGGAATTCCGGCCCGAAGATCACGTTCGTATCCGCCCGATTGACGTTGAGATAAACGCTGTCCACATCCGGAAGATACGGCAGCAGCGCGTCCGCATGCGGCAGGCGTTTCGCGGCTGCCACGATCACCGCCATCGATTCGCCCGTATCCGTCACGCGCGCCATCACATGCCGCAGCACGCCGGCGCGCGTCGTCTCTTCGTACGGGGCGACGCCATAGCAGGCCGCCCATTCCTGCACGCGGCGCGCGATGTCCACGATGCGGGCATCCTGAATGGGGCAGTCCTCGAGGGGAACAAGCCGGTGGCTGCGCGGCGCATAAAAGCCGAACGCCGGCCGGCCGTCCGCGCTGCCGAACGGGAAACTGCCCTTGTTGCGGTAGCGCCAAGGATCGTCCATGCCGCGCACGGGGGCGACGTCGGGCGCGGAGAACCCGCCGAGCCGCTCGAGCGCATCCACAACGATCCGGCGCTTGAGCGCCAGTTGCGAGGAATAGTCGAGGTGCTGCAGCGTACATCCGCCGCAGGCGGGGTAGGCGGAGCAGGCGGGGCGCACGCGCTCCGGCGCGGTGGAGAGCGTTTCGAGCGGTTTGGCCACGGCATAACCGGGCGTGACCTTGATGACATGCGCGCGGATGCACTCGCCCGGTAAAGCGCCGGGTACGAACACGGCGTAGCCCTGCACGCGGGCGATGCCCTGCCCCTCGCCGGTCAGCGCCTCGATCTCCAGCGTGAGGTCGTCGTTCTTGCGCACGGGCGGCTGCTTGGGCTGTTTCATAGGTATTTCACGTTTTCCCTTCCAAAGAGCTCCTCCGCTTCGCGCAGCACGTCGTCGGTGGCGTCGAGGTAGAGGTTGGGCGGCGCCTGCCGCCGGATGCGCTTGGCGGCGTCCACGAGCACGACCGGCGACTTGCCCGGGTGCGCCTTCAAAAACGTTACGGCCCGTCGCATCTCTTCGTCGGTCAGCGCGGGCAGGCGCAGGTAGAACGTGCGCTGGATCGCGTCCCCGAGCGGCTGCATCCGTTCGACGAGCAGCGAGTTGGCGCGGTCCTCTCGGATGTTGAGCCGGCCGCTCACCAGTACCGGCATGTCATCCAGAAACAGGTCGCCGTACTGCTGCAGCGTGCGCGGGAACAGCACCGCTTCGCAGCTTCCGGTCACGCCCTCGAGCACGGCGTAGCCCATCAGCCCGTTGCCGGATTTGGTGGGCTTTTGCCGGCAGGCGGTGAGCATGCCGCCTACCTGTACGGCCGCGTTGTCCCCCACGCCGGTGATGCCGTCGGCATCCTGCAGATCCTGCACGGAGAGGGAGAGGGTGTCGAGCGCGGCGCGATAGTTGTCGAGCGGATGGCCGGAGAGGTACATGCCCGTCGCCTCGCGCTCGCGCGCGAGCAGCAGCGCGCTCTGCAGCTCCGGCACGTCTGGCAGGCGCATGGCGGCGGACTGTTTCATGTCCTGCCCGCCGCCCAGGTCGAACAGCGAGAGCTGCCCCGCCTCGCGCACGCGCCGCGTGGCGGCGGCGCCGTCGAGCGCCTGTTCGTATACGGCCAGCAGTTGCGCGCGCTTTGCCCCCATGCTGTCAAAGCAGCCGGCGCAGATGAGCGATTCGAGCATGCGCTTGTTCAGGCCGTTCGTGCGCTCGCAAAAGTCGAAGAAGCTGCGGAAATCGCCGTCGCGCTCACGGCAGGCGACCATATCTTCCATCACGGCGCTGCCCACCCCGCGCACCGCGGCAAGACCGAAGCGGATCGCCCCGTCCTCCACCGAAAAGCGCGCCTGGCTGCGGTTGACATCCGGCGGCAGCGTGCGGATGCCCTGCCGTTGCGCGGAGTAGACGTACTCGGCGACCTTCTCGCTCGTCCCCATAAAGCTGTTGATGAGCGCCGTCATGAACTCGACCGGATAGTAATGCTTGAGGTAGGCGGTGCGATAGGCCAGCACGGCGTACGCTGCGGCGTGCGACTTGTTGAAGGCGTAGGACGCAAAGTCCATCATCTCGTCGAATATGCGGTTGGCCACGTCCTCCGGGACGCCGCGCCGGACGGCGCCCTCCACGCCGTCCGTCCCGTGTACGAAGTACTCGCGTTCCCTGGCCATCACGTCGTGCTTCTTCTTGGACATGGCCCGCCGCACAAGGTCCGACCGGCCGTAGGAATAGCCGGCGAGCGTGCGCACGATCTCCATGACCTGCTCCTGGTAGACCATGCAGCCATAGGTGGTGCGCAAAATGGGTTCGAGCAGCGGGTGCGCGTAGGAGACGCTCGACGGGTCGTGCTTGCCGCGCACATAGCGCGGGATCTGCTCCATCGGGCCGGGCCGGTACAGCGAGATACCAGCGATCAGGTCCTCAAAGCAGTCCGGCTTGAGCTGGCCGAGGAACTGCCGCATCCCCGCGGACTCGAGCTGAAACACGCCGTCGGTATCGCCGCGGGAGATCATCTCATAGACGGCGGGGTCGTCGAAGACCTGCGCATTCAGGTCGGGCGCCGGCTTGCCGCCCTGCTCAATATAGCGCAACGCGTCGCGGATGACCGTCAGCGTGCGCAGGCCGAGGAAGTCCATCTTCAAAAGCCCCAGCTCCTCGAGCGTGCCCATCGGGAACTGGGTGGTCACCACCACGTCGTTGAGTTGCAGCGGCACCACGTCGGTCAGCGGCACGCCGGAGATGACCACGCCCGCCGCGTGCGTGGAGCTGTGGCGGGGCAACCCCTCCAGCTTGAGCGACAGGTCGATGACCTTGCGCATCGTCTCGTCGTTTTCGTGCAGCGCGCGCAGCTCCGGCGAGAGCTGCAACGCCTGCGAAAGCGTCATGTTCAGCACGGCGGGCACGAGCTTGGCCAGCCGGTCCACGTCCGCATATGGCACGCGCAGCACGCGCCCCACGTCGCGCAGCACGGCGCGCGCAGCCATCGTCCCGAACGTGATGATCTGCGCGACATGCCCTTCGCCGTATTTTTGCGACACATAGTCGATGACCTCCTGCCGTCGTTCATAGCAGAAGTCCACGTCGAAATCCGGCATGGAGACGCGCTCGGGGTTCAGGAACCGCTCGAACAGCAGCCCGTATTTGAGCGGGTTCACATCCGTGATGCCCATGCAGTAGGCCACGAGGCTGCCGGCGCCGCTGCCACGGCCCGGGCCGACGACGATGCCGTGCGTTTTGGCAAAATGGATGAAGTCCCACACGATCAGGTAGTAGTCCACAAAGCCCATGCGCGTGATCACGCCGAGCTCGTAGTCGAGCCGCTCCTGCGCCGCAGCGTCGCCCCCGCCGAGCTTTTGGGCCATGCCCTCGACGCAGAGCCGTCGCAGATACGTCTCGTTGTCCTGTCCGTCCGGCGCGGTGTATTGGGGCAGGCGGCGCACGCCGAACGCAATCTCCACGTTGCACTTGTCCGCAATCTCGCGCGTGGTCGCCAGTGCGCCCGCATCGTCCGGCAGGGCCGCGGCCATCTCGTCGCCGGATTTGAGGAAAAACTCCTCCGCCTCCATCCGCATCCGATTTGGCTCGTCCACAAAGCGCTGCGTCTGAATGCACAGCAGCACGTCCTGCGCTTCGGCGTCCTCCCGGGCGACGTAATGTACGTCGTTGGTCGCCACGGTCTTGACGCCCAGCTCCGCCGCCAGCTTGCGCAGGCCGGGCAGGATGCGCTGCTGTTCGGGCAGGCCGTGGTTTTGCAGCTCGATATAGAAGTCGTCCCCGAACATGCGGCGCAGCCGTTCGCCCAGACGCTTGGCGTCGTCATAGCGGCCGTGCAGCAGGGCCTGCGGGATATCGCCGGCAAGGCAGGCGGACAGGCAGACGAGCCCTTCCGCGTGCGCTTCAAGCAGGTCGTAGTCGATGCGCGGCTTGTAATAAAATCCGTGGATGAACGCCTCGCTTGAGAGCAGCATGAGGTTGCGATAGCCGGTCTCGTCCTTGGCCAGCAGGATCAAATGCGCGTATTCACGGTCCTGCGCGCCCTCGCGGTCGCGCATGGAGCGCGGCGCGACGTAGGCCTCCATGCCGAGGATCGGTTTGACGCCGGCCTTCCGGCAGGCCTTGTAAAAATCGATGACGCCATACATCACGCCGTGGTCGGTGACGGCCAGCGCGTCCTGGCCGAGCGCCTTGGCGCGGGCGACCAGCTCGTCGATGCGCGCAGCGCCGTCGAGCAGGCTGTATTGGGTGTGTACATGCAGATGGACAAACGGGGTCATGGGCAACTCCTTCCGTTCGCGCGTCCCCGCGCGGGCAGCGCCGGGACGGTTACGGCTCCAGCTCCGCCGCGAGGCGCATCAGCCGGGCAAGGCGGTGGTTCATGCCGCTCTTGCCGATCTCCGCAAGGTCGGCAAGCTCCTGCAACGTGGCGTCCGGGTGGGCCAGGCGCAGCCGGGCGGCCTCATAGAGCGGCGCCGGCAGCTCGGTCAGCGGCATGCGCGCTTCGATGGCCTCGATGGCGCGCAGCTGATCGAGCCCTGCGTTGATGGTCTTGCCGATGTTGGCCGTCTCGCAGTTGTTGCGGCGGTTGAGATAGTTGCGGTAATCGCGCACGGTGCGCGTATCCTCAAACGAGAGCGCGGCGGCGCTTGCGCCCACGAGCGCCAGAAACCCCGCCACCTCCTCGCCCTTGAGATATACGAGCGGCCGGCCGCGGCGGCTGGTGGCGCGCGCCTGCGGGCCGAACGTGCGGATGAGCGGCACGAGTTCGGCGGCAAGCGCCTCGGTGCGGCAGACGATCTCCAGGTGATAGCCGGTGGCGGGCGCGCTGCAGGAGCCGCTGCCGAGAAACGCGCCGCGCAGGAACGCCCGGCGGCATTCCGGGTCGGAGACGAGCGCCTCCGGGATGCGCATGGCGAAGGATACGCCGTCCGCCTCTTCGCCGAGCACGCCGGTATCGATGAGCAGCCTGCGGCAGTCCGCGCCGGAGAGCGCAAGCGCCGCAAGCGGCGTGCGCCGGTGCGCCTGCTCGCGGCGCATGATCACCGCCTCAAGCGTGTACAGCGAGGTCGCCAGTTGCGCAATGTGCCGCACGACGGCGGCCGATTCGCTCTGGTAGAGCACCTGTGCGGCGCGCCCGAGGCGCAGCGTCGCGCAGGTGCGGGTCAGCCCCGCCAGTTGCGCGCGCCGTTCCGCCTCCGTCCGCGGGCGGAGCCGGCAAAGCTCTTCCTTGATTTCGGTGCTGAAGGACATTCCGCGATACTCCTACCCGTCGATGGAAAACCGCGCCGCGATATCGGCCGCCTCCACCACCAGATCGCGGTGGTAGACGCGCACGTTCATCCCGTGGCGGTGAAAACGCTGCGCCATCTCTTCCGCGGCGGCCACGGAGCGGTGCCGCCCGCCCGTGCAGCCAAAGCAGACGCGCAGGATCCGCTTGTCCTGCTCCTGATAGAGGGGGATCATGGCGAGCAGCATCTCCTCGATCCGGTCCATGAATTCGCGCGCGAACGGCTGTGCGAACACGTAGTCGCGCAGCGTCTGATCAAGCCCGGAGAGCGGGCGGAGCTGCTCCACGTAAAACGGGTTGGGAATGAAGCGCATGTCGAACACGATATCCGCGTCCACCGGCACGCCGCGCTTGTAACCGAAGCTGCACAGCAGCAGCGTCGCATCCCGGCTCTCATATTCCGGCAGGACCTTGGCGATGGTCTTGGGCAGGTCGCGCGGGCGGATGTCGCTGGTGTCGAGCACGTAGGCGGCCCGATTGCGAATGCCCTGCAGGAAGGCGCGCTCGCGCTGTACGCCCGTGTAGGCGTCCCCGGCGTCGCCGAGCGGATGGCGGCGGCGGGACTCGTTGTAGCGCTTGCGGAGCACGTCGTCGCGCGCGTCGAGGAACAGGATCTCATACGGCACGCGCAGCGCGTCAAGCCGCTCCAGGATGCTGTGGGGCTGGCGCGAGAGGAGGCTTTCGCGGCTGTCGATGGTCACGGCTGCGCGACGGATGCGGGGCACCGCCCTTTCGCACAACTCCACGAATTCCGACAGCAGCGGGGACGGGAGGTTGTCCACGCAGAAATAGCCCTGCTCTTCGAGACAGTTGAGGCAGAGCGACTTGCCGGCGCCGGACAGGCCCGATACGATCAGAAGGTACATCTTTTCCCCGCTCCTTTCCCGGGCGGCCATCGACGGCCGTCGTCAAAGCTCAGAAAACAGTTTGATTTCCCGCTCCAGGCGCACGCCGGTGCGTTCAAACACGACGGTCTGGACGTGCCGGATCAGCGCGAGCACATCGGCGCAGGTCGCGCCGCCGCGGTTGACAATGAAGCCGGCGTGCAGCTCGCTTACCTCCGCGCCCCCGACGCGGGCGCCCTTGAGGCCGCACTGCTCGATCAGCGCGCCGGCAAAGTGGCCGGGCGGCCGCCGGAAAACGCTGCCCGCCGACGGAAGCGCCAGCGGCTGTTTCTCGCGGCGCGCGCGCGTATACGCCTCCATGCGCTGCACGGCGCCGCCGTCGTCCTCGTCGAGGCGCACCGTGGCCTCAAGTACGATGCAGCCGGGCGCGGCGAACGCGCTGCTGCGATACCCCAGGTCGCCTTCGCGCACGGCCGCCTCTTCGACGACGCCGCCCCGCAGGATGCGGACGGACACGAGCACGTCCGAAAGCTGCGCGCCGTAGGCGCCGGCGTTCATGGCGCAGGCGCCGCCGACCGTCCCCGGTATGCCGCTGAGCGCTTCGAGCCCCGCGAGGCCGCGGGCGACGCACGCCTTGGCAAAGGCGGACAGGCTCGTGCCGGCCGCAACGGTTGCGCTTCGGCCCTCAAAGCGCGGCGCGCCGCCGGCAAGGCGCAACACGAGGCCGGCGTATCCCTCGTCCGGCGCGAGCACGTTCGTCCCGTTGCCGAGCACGCAGAAGGGGAAGCCGTTTTCGCGGCACACGTCCAACGCGGCGGCGAGCTCCCGCCCGTCGCCGGCCTCGGCGCAGGCGGCCGCCGGCCCGCCGATGCGAAAGCTCGTCAGCTCCGACAGCGGCACCTGCTCGCGCACCCGCGTAACGCCGCGCGCAGCGAGCGCGCGCGATATGGTTTGGCCGAGTTCTTTCATATGACAATTATAGCAAGTTTACCCGCCCAGTACAACCGATAACCGCTCGGAAAACGCATCCGCCGCGCCGGCTTCCCCGGCGAGCGCGCGCAGCGCGTCGGCTTCGAGCGCGTCGCGGTGCCGCTGATAGAGAAACGGGTCCGGCACGGCGATCGTTGTGCAGGCGGCGTTCCAGTCCGCGAGCAGGCGCTCCGCATAGGCCGCCTCCGCGTTCGTCACCGGCAGCGCGCCAAGCGCGGGGAGCTGCGCCTGTTCCTCATCCTGCAACAGGAAATCGCACAGCGCGGCGATGATGGCGGCGCGCGTATCGTCCGTGCCGGCGGCGGCGCCAAGGTACTGCACCTGGTCGGTGTACTGCGTCATCGGCAGCGCGGCGAAGAGGAGATTCCCCTCCTGCGCCCGCTGCAGGTCGCCGAGCGCGCGCGCATCGGCCACCTGGCAGGCCGCTTTTCCGGCCCGGAACGCGCCCGTTTCCGCGAGCGAACCGCTGAGGCCCAGCAGCGCGGCGTATACGGCGGGGGCCTCCAGATCGCCCCCGTCCATCGCCGCCTGCAGGTCCACCTCCTCCGGCGATGCCGGCGGGCGCGCGCTGGAGAAGAGGGCGTTTTGCGTGTTCACAAGCAGGAAGTAGCCGCTCATCAGATAGGGCGCGGCATACACCGTGCCCTCCGCTTCGGCGGCGCGCAGCCCGGGGCGCAGCGCGGCGAGCCCGTCGATTTCAGCGGGGAGCGGCCGTAGCTGTTCCCGGTACAGCAGCCCGCCGGGGAACGAGTAGGCGTCCGGGCGGTCGCCGCGCGCGTATCGCTCGGCAAACGCCTCGACCGTCATTCCGGTCACCTCGATGAACACGCCGGGATGCGCCTTGCAGAACGCCTCCGTGCGCGCGGCCAGATAGCGCGTGACGCTGCCCTGATAGGCCTTGAAATCCACGATGTGCCAAAGCTCGATGATACCCTCCCATTCAGGCTCCTCCAACTCGAATATGCCATGCGTATAGTCCTGTGACAGCCCTTCGAGCAGAAACCGGGGCGAGAAGAGCAGAAACGCGGCGATGGCCAGCGCCAGCAGGGCTCTGAGCACGCGCACGGCGTCCGCCTCCTTTCCATATACGGTCGCAGGGCGCAAAAATGGACGAGCGCCCCGTATAAAAGCATATGAAACCGGGCATCCTGAACATACCGGCGGATTGCGCGCGCCACCGGGGGCAGGATTCGCCGCCCATCCGACAAAGCAACCCACCTTTCGAGGCAGGAGGCAAAAATCGCCGACCGAACATAATAAGACGCACTATGCACAGGAGGAACAACCACATGGAGATCAAGGCCGTTCGCCGGGGGCAGCGGATCGTCGTCTACCTGTCCGGCGAGCTGGATCATCACAGCGCGGAGCAGGCGCGGGGCATGCTCGACGCGATACTGTGCGACGTAACCGTGCGCGAGCTCCAGCTCGACATGACGGGCGTCACATTCATGGACAGCGCGGGGCTTGGCGTGGTACTCGGCCGCTACCGGACGCTGGCGGCACGCGGCGGCAGGATGATCCTGTCCGGCGTGCGCACGCCCGTGGACCGTATTTTCCGCATGTCGGGGTTGTATGCGCTCGTGGAGCGCGCGTAAGCAACAGGAGGGGAAGTATGGCAGACAATGAGATGCGCTTGCAGTTTGCAAGCCTGTCGCAGAACGAGGGGTTCGCGCGCTCTTGCGCGGCGGCGTTCGCTACGCAGATGAATCCGACCATCGAGGAGCTGTCGGATATCCGCACGGCCGTATCGGAGGCGGTGACCAACGCCATCATCCATGGCTACGAGAACCGGCCGGGCACGGTACGGCTCGACTGTACGATTGACGGCGACCTGTTCACCGCGGTCGTTCACGACGACGGCGTGGGCATCGGCGACATCGAGCAGGCCAGGCAGCCTTTTTATACGACCAAGCCGGAGCTGGAGCGTTCCGGCATGGGCTTCACCGTGATGGAGGCGTTCATGGAGGAGGTCGTCGTCGAGTCCGCCGTCGGCGGCGGCACGACCGTAACGCTGAAAAAGCGGATCGGGCGGCGCGGCGAGCCATGACCGCGCCGGACGAGCCGCGCGGAGCGCCGGACGCGGTGACGCAGGAGGGGGACGAGCGCGCGCCGCTCTCGCACGAGCAGATGCGCGCGCTGCTCGTGCGCGCGCATGCGGGCGACCGCGCGGCGGAGGAGACGCTTGTGCGCCGCAACCTCGCGCTGGTCAAGTCCATCGTGCGCAAGTATCTCGGCCGCGGTGTCGACTACGACGACCTGTACCAGCTCGGCTGCATGGGGCTGGTCAAAGCCGTTCAAAACTTCAACACGGACTTTGACGTGCGCTTTTCCACCTATGCCGTGCCGATGATCGCGGGGGAAATCAAGCGGTTCCTGCGCGACGACGGGATGATCAAGGTCAGCCGCTCGGTCAAGGAGCTGGCGGCGCGCGCCGTCGCGGTGCAGGAGCGCCTGCGGCGGCAGACCGGCCGGGAACCGGGCGTGCAGGAAATCGCGCGGGAACTGGGCGTGGATGCGGAGGAGGTTGCCCTGGCGTTCGACGCGGGGCGGCCCTATCTGTCGTTGAGCGAGAGCCGCTTCGAGGAGGACGGCGCGCCGCGCGTGGAATATCTCTCCGATCCGGGCGAGGAGCTGCGCACGCTCGACCGGCTGCTGCTCAAGGAACTGCTGCTGCGCCTCGACGCGCGCGAGCGGCAGATCATTGTGCTGCGCTATTTCAAGGACCGCACACAATCCCAGATCGCGGATGTGCTCGGCGTATCGCAGGTGCAGGTTTCGCGCCTGGAGAGCCGCATCCTGAAAAAGCTGCGCGAAATGGCGACCTGAAGGGGCGCGCGCGTGGGCGAAACCTTTTGCCCGCCTTCCGGGTGTTATATACAGGAAGGAGGGACTGCCCCATGAAACGGACAATAAGCATCACGGCGCTGCTGATGGCGGCGCTGTTGATGGGCGGCTGCGCGTCCGCTGTGCCGTCGGCGGCGCGGCCGGCCAACGAGGTGGCGTATCCGGCCGCCGTTTCCTACGACGATTATGACGGCCGGCGGGCCGTGCGCGAACAAAACCCCGTCTCCGAAGCGACGCTTGCGCGCGTGAACGGCTTTGCCTACCGTTCGGCGGACGTGTTGCTCTCCGGCGCGTCGGGCAACGCGAACTATTCCCCGCTTTCGCTCTACTATGCGCTCGCGCTCCTCTGCGAGGGGGCGACGGGCGAGACGCGCGCACAGCTGGCCGCAGCGCTCACTGGGAGCGCCGACGCCATGCCCGGCGAGGAGCTGGGCAACCTGATGCGCCGCCTGTACACCGACGACGGGATCGGCAGGCTCAGGATTGCCAACTCGCTCTGGATGCGCGCGGGCCTGCCCTTTGGCGAGGCGTTCTGCAATACCGCGGCGGAGGACTACTATGCGGCGCTGTTTACGCTGGACTTTGACGATGCGTCGGCCGGCCGCGCCATCGCCGCCTGGGTCGCGGAGCAGACCGGCGGCATGGTGGAGCCGGAAATCGAGCTTTCGCCCGGCCAGATTCTGTTGCTGGCCAACACGGTGCTGTTTGAAGACGAGTGGTTCGACGTGTTTGACGAGGCCAAGACAGCCGACGGCGTGTTCCATGCGGTCGGCGGAGACGTGAACGTACCGTTCCTGCATGCGCTGCGCAACGGCGGTTTTGTCGACGGCGAAGGCTTTACCTGCGCGTCGCTGCCGCTCAAGAGCGCCGGGTCGATGACGTTTGTGCTGCCGGACGAGGGGACGGACGTGACCGCGCTCATCCGGACGCAGGGCCTTGCCGCGCTGCTGGAAACGGGCGAGGAGGCGGTGGCCGAGATCGAGTGGAGCCTGCCGAAGTTTGCGTTTGACAGCGAGTTCGACCTGGTTCCCATGCTGCAATCGCTTGGCGTGACGCGCGCTTTCCAGCCCGACGCGGCGCTCGACGGCATCCATCCCGACGCGTATCTCTCCGCCGCCACGCAGCAGACGCACATCGCCATCGACGAAAAGGGCGTGGAAGCGGCCGCCTTTACGCGCCTCGACGTATCCGGCGCCGCCGATATGGAGCCGCAGCGCGTCGATTTCACACTGGACCGGCCGTTCCTGTTTGCGATCACCACGGCGCAGGGCGCGCTGCTGTTCGTCGGCGTGGTCGCCAACCCGGCGGCGTAAGGAGGATATGAGATGAAACGGTATGTGATTGCCAGCCGCCTGCGGGCGCGCCGTGCCGTGGCGCTGTGCGCCGTGCTGGCGTTGCTGCTGTTTGCCGGCTGTACGGCCGCGCCGGAGCCGGGGGCGCCGCCCATGGTGGCAACGGGACCGGAGACGCCCGGCGCAGCCACCGCGGAGCCGGATGGCGGGGCGCTGCTCACCGGCACGGTGATCGACGTGTCGGACGGGAGCCTGCTCCTGACGGGCGAGGGAGTCTATGACGGCCTGTACCGGCTGTCCCTGGACGGCGTGCCCGTGGAGCCGGGCGGCGTGGAGGCGCTCTGCGTCGGGAAGCGGGCCGAGGTGACGTTTGGCGGCACAGTGGCCGAGTGTTTTCCGGGGATCCCCGGCGGCGTCACGCGCGTGCGCGCGGTGGACGGCGACCTGAGCCCCTTCGTGCTGTACCGGCAGGCGCTGATCGACCTGATGGAGACGGACGCGGGGCTGAACGGCGGCGTACGCTATCTGGGCCTGGACCTCTCCGGGGCGACCAACCTGACCAACGGCGAGCAGCAGGCGCTCGGGTACCTGCTGGTGGAGCGGTACGGCCTGTCCCTGTTGCCGGGCACGTTTGACGAGTTGTGCGAGCAGGGCTACATCGACCGGGACGCGCTGTATTGGGAGGACGGCGTGCTGCTGCGGATCTCGCTTGTCGAGGACGGGACGGATGCGTTCCGGTTTGACGCGGAGAAGTGGCGCAGCGGGCTCGGGGCCGTCTACTGGACGGATTGCACGGCAAGGCGCGGTGCGGACGGCTGGACATATGAAATAGGCGGCTCTGCCATTGCATGAGCGCACCCGGCCCGGCGCGCGGACTGCGCGCCGGGCCGGGGTTCCTTCGGGAAGCGCTACCCCTTCAGGACGGCGTATGCGGCCACGAGCGCGTCGAACGGCACGCGGCGGTTGGCCGGGCTGGGGGAGGGGAGCGCGACGCAGGGCAGGCGCGTGCGCGGTTCCACGAGCAGCCGGTAGAGCCGGGCCGCCGTCTGGCCGGTGGTGAACACGCGCTGGATGGGGCAGGCTTGCAGCAACGCGGGGATATCGTTGGGAACGGGACGCCGGATGGAGGCGTCCGCCGCCCCGTCGATCTCGCATTGCGCGAGCACGTCCCAGAGGGCGAGACCGTTGTCCAGCAGCAGCGATGCGCGCGCATCGTCGCTTTTCGGGATTTCCCGGGAAAAGACGGCGGCAAGCACGGGCCAGAAGCGGTTTTGCGGGTGCCCGTAATAGAAGCCGTTCTCCCGCGATTTCGGGGAGGCCATCGTGCCGAGGATCAGCGTGTGGCTGTCGGCGCCGGCGATGGGCGCAAACGGGTGAAAAACGGGCTGGTACACGCGAATCCCTCCTTGCATTTGTCAGCTTCCCATGATACCATAGGCGCATGAGCCGTTTGAAGAGGTTTTTGTCATATTATAAGCCGCACATGCCGATTTTCCTGCTGGATATGGCATGTGCGTTTCTCGTGGCCGCCATCGACCTGGCGTTTCCGATGCTGACGCAGTACATCCTGCGCACGCTGCTGCCCAACGTGCAGGCCGATCCGGCGCTCATCCGCACGTTCCTCTGGTTGATGGGCGGCGCGCTGCTGGCGTATGTGCTGCGCGCCGGCATGATGTACGTCATCAACTACTGGGGGCATCTGCTCGGCGTGCGCATGGAGGCGGACATCCGGCGCGACATCTTCTCGCACATCCAGACGCTGCCGTTCAGCTTTTACGACAGGATTCGTACCGGCAAGCTGCTCTCGCGCGTGACGAACGACCTGTTTGAGATCACGGAGCTGGCGCATCACGGCCCGGAGGACGTGCTCATCTCGGTGACGACCATCGTCGGCGCGTTCATCTGCATGTTTGCGCTGGAGTGGCGCATCGCGCTCGCGCTGCTGTGCGTTTTGCCGGTCATGCTTACCTATGTGCTGCGCGTGCGCATCAGCATGCGGCGCACCTCGCTCAAGGTCAAGGAGCGCGTCGCGGAGATCAACGCCGGCATCGAGTCGGCCATCTCCGGCGCGCGCGTGGCCAAGGCCTTCGCCAACGAGGCGCACGAGATCGAGAAGTTCGACCGCGGCAACGCCCGCTTTATCCATGCCAAGGATGCGTTTTACCGCAGCATGGCGTTCTTCAACAGCGGCATGGAGTTCTTCATCGCCCTGTTCAATATCGTCGTGCTGGGCGTGGGCGGGCTGCTCATTTACCGCGGCACGCTCGACCCGGTGCTGCTCGTGTCGTTCACGCTGTACGTGTCCGCCTTCGTGTCGCCGGTCAAGCGGCTCGCCACGTTTGCCGAGCAGTACGTCGTCGGCATGGCGGGCTTTGCGCGGTTTTGCGAGATCATGGACATGGAGCCGGACATCAAGGATGAGCCGGGCGCCGTGGAACTCACGGACGTGCGGGGCGACATCCGGTTCGAGGACGTCACCTTCGCCTACGAGAGCGACCACGACGTGCTGACCCACGTGGACCTGTTCATCGAGCACGGGAAAACCGTCGCGTTTGTGGGCCCGTCCGGCGGCGGCAAGACGACGCTGTGCCACCTGATCCCGAGGTTCTACGAGCCGACGAGCGGCCGCGTGTGCATCGACGGACGCGACGTGCGCACGGTCACGCTCGCGTCGCTCAGGCGCAACGTGGGCATCGTCCAACAGGACGTGTTCCTGTTCGCCGGGTCCGTCATGGACAACATCCGCTACGGCCGCATCGGCGCGAGCGACGAAGAGGTCGTCGAGGCCGCCAAACGCGCGCGCATCCACGAGGAGATCCTTCTGTTCCCGAACGGGTACGCCACCGAGGTGGGCGAGCGCGGCATCATGCTCTCCGGCGGGCAGAAGCAGCGCATCTCCATCGCGCGCCTGTTTCTGAAAAACCCGCCCATCCTGATCCTGGATGAGGCGACCAGCGCGCTCGATTCGGTTACCGAGGCGGATATCCAGCGCTCGTTTGAGGAACTGGCCGTCGGCCGCACGACGCTCGTCATCGCGCACCGGCTCTCCACCGTCAAGAACGCGGACGAGATCGTGGTCATCGACGAGCACGGCATCCGCGAGCGCGGCACGCACGCGGCGCTGCTGGAAAAGGGCGGCATATACGCGACGCTGTATCGCGCTACGCTCAGCGAATGATCGCCGGGCGTGGTCCGCGCGGCGCCCGGCGCCCCGCCCGGCGGCTTTGCGCGGCGGTTCGGCCTTGCCGCCCGGCGGCGAAAAACGCCGGATTTTGCCGAAGCAGAGCCGGTTTTCGGGAAATCGAATAATATATGAAATTTTCTAAAAATTTTTCTTGCTTTTTATAAAGCGCCCGTGTAAAATGTTAAAGGTTGCGCAGCAGGCGAGGTATGCCCCTGCGCCGGGCCGAGCGGGAGGTTGCCGGTTCTTGCCATCCGGGTAATTTCCGCCGGACCCAACGTCCGATGCGTCGGACGCGGGCAAACGGCTCCGTGCCGTCCCGAACAGGACACAATCCCACAGCGGATTGTGTGTGCCTTTGAAGAGGGAAACACACGGCTCTGTGTACTGCCCAGAAGAACGAAGGAGGATTTAATAATATGGCAAACAGGATCCGCATCAAACTCAAGGCGTACGAGTCCGCGCTGATCGACCAGAGCGCCGAGAAGATCGTCGATACCGCCAGGCGGACGGGCGCGCAGGTCTCCGGCCCCATCCCCCTGCCCACGGAGAAGGAAGTCGTGACCATTCTGCGTGCGACGCATAAGTATAAGGATTCGCGCGAGCAGTTTGAAATGCGCACCCACAAGCGCCTGATCGACATTCTGCAGCCCTCGGCCAAGACGGTCGACGCGCTGATGAAGCTCGATCTGCCCGCCGGGGTCGACATCGAGATCAAGCTGTAAAGTAAGTGGAGGTAACCCAAATGAAAAAAGCCATTTTGGGCAAGAAAGTCGGTATGACGCAGATGTTTCTGTCTGACGGTACCATGATTCCCGTCACAGTGATCGAAGCCGGCCCGTGCCCCGTCGTTCAGAAGAAGACCGTCGCCACCGACGGATACGATTCCATTCAGGTCGGCCTCTCCGAGGTGCGCGAGAAGCTCGCCAACAAGCCCCGGATCGGCCATTGCGCCAAAGCCGGCCTCAAGGTCATGCGCTATCTGCGCGAGTTCCGGCTTGAGGACGCCGCCTCCTACGAGGTGGGACAGGTCATCAAGGCGGACGTGTTCGCCGTGGGCGATCGCGTGGACGTGAGCGGCAAGAGCAAGGGCAAGGGCTTCCAGGGCACGATCAAGCGCTGGAATCAGGCCCGCGGCCGCAAGACGCATGGTTCGCACTCCTACCGGGTCGCCGGTTCCATGGGCGCCTGCACGTATCCGGGCGAGGTCTTCAAGACCAAGCACCTGCCCGGCCACATGGGCTGCGAGAACGTCACCGTGCAGAACCTCGAGGTCGTGCGCGTGGACGCGGAGCGGAACCTGCTGCTCGTCAAGGGCGCCGTTCCGGGCGCCAAGGGCGGCCTGGTCTGCGTCAAAAGCACCGTGAAGTGAGGAAGGAGGAAGCGACATGCCTCAGGTAGCAGTTTACGATATCTCCGGAAAGACCGTCGGCGAGATCGAGCTTTCCGAAAACACGTTCGGCCAGCCGGTCAACGTGCCCGTCATGCACGAGGTTGTCAAGGCGTATCTGGCCAACCAGCGGCAGGGCACGCAGAGCGCGCTCACCCGCAGCGAGGTGCGCGGCGGCGGCATCAAGCCGTGGCGGCAGAAGGGCACCGGCCGCGCCCGTCAGGGTTCGACCCGCGCGCCGCAGTGGCGGCATGGCGGCGTCGTGTTCGCGCCCAAGCCGCGCGATTATACGATCCGCGTGAACCGGAAGGTCAAGCGCGTGGCCATGAAGTCCGCCCTCTCCTCGAAGGTGCTCGGGCAGGATCTGGTGGTGTTCGACGCGTTGAACCTGGCGGCGCCCAAGACGAAGGAAATGGTCAAGGCGCTCAACGCCGTGGATGTGAAGAAGGCGCTCATCGTGCTGAGCGCGCCGGATGAGACGGTGGAGCGCGCGGCGCGCAACATCCCGGGCGTCAAGACCACGCTGGTCGGCACGCTCAACGTGTACGAGATTCTCAAGTATCAGAAGCTGGTCCTCACCAGGGAGTCGGCCCAGAAGATCGAGGAGGTGTACGTATAATGAAAAGCCCGTACGACATCATCAAAAAGCCGGTCCTGACGGAGAAGAGCTACGACCACCTCCCGTCGAAGGTCTATACCTTTATCGTGGACAAGAACGCCAACAAGCTCGAGATCCGCGCAGCGGTGGAGGAGATCTTCGGCGTCAAGGTCGATACCGTGCGCACCATCAATTCGCTCGGTAAAATGAAGCGCCAGGGCGCGCACATGGGCCGCCGCGCTTCCACCAAGAAGGCATATGTGAAGCTGAAGAAGGATTCCAAGGGTATCGAGTTCTTCGACAGCATCTCGCAGTAAGGAGGCGCCACATGGCTATCAGAAAGATCAATCCGACGACGCCGGGCCAGCGGTTCATGACGGTCTCCGCTTTTGAGGAGATCACCAGGACCACGCCGGAGAAGTCGCTCATGACGGACCTGCGCGGCAAGGGCGGCCGCAACCATTCCGGCCGGATTACCGTTCGCCATCAGGGCGGCGGCGCGCGCCGGAAGTATCGCATCATCGACTTCAAGCGCAACAAGGACGGCGTGCCCGCGAAGGTCGCGTCCATCGAATACGATCCGAACCGCAGCGCGAACATCGCCCTACTGCACTATGCCGACGGCGAGAAGCGTTACATCATCGCCCCGCTCGGGCTGACGGTGGGCGAGACGGTGCTCTCCGGCGAGGGCGCCGACATCAAGGTTGGCAACGCGCTCCAGCTTCGCAGCATCCCGGTCGGCACGATGATTCACTGCATCGAGCTCAAGCCCGGCAAGGGCGCGCAGTTGGTCCGTTCGGCGGGCAACGCGGCGCAGCTCATGGCCAAGGAGGGCAAGTACGCGCAGGTGCGCCTGCCCAGCGGCGAGGTTCGACTCATTCCGCTCGAGGCCAAGGCGACGATCGGCCAGGTCGGCAACATCGACCATGCGAACGTGCAGATCGGCAAAGCCGGCCGCAAGCGTCACATGGGCGTGCGCCCGACGGTGCGCGGCAGCGTCATGAATCCGTGCGACCACCCGCACGGCGGCGGCGAGGGCAAGAGCCCGATTGGCCGTCCCGGCCCGGTCACCCCGTGGGGCAAGCCCGCGCTCGGGTACAAGACGCGCAAGGCGAAGAACCGCAGCAACAAGTACATCGTGCGCCGCCGCAGCGGCAAGTGACGGGAAGGAAGGAGTACGCAATATGAGCAGATCGGTGAAAAAGGGACCGTTTGTGAGCGAGCGCCTGCTGGCGCGCATCGACGCCATGAACGAGAGCGGCAAGAAGACCGTGGTCAAGACCTGGTCCCGCGCCTCCACCATCTTCCCGCAGATGGTCGGACACACCATTGCGGTGCATGACGGCAGAAAGCATGTCCCCGTATACATTACGGAGGAAATGGTCGGCCATAAGCTCGGCGAGTTTGCGCCGACGCGCACGTTCAGAGGCCATAAGGGCTCCGAGAAGTCCTCTGGCTCGAGGTAAGGAGGTTCAACATGGCAACCAGATCGAGAGAAAAGACGGCCAAGCGCCGTGAAAATGCAGATAAGCGGCCGCGCGCGATCGCCCGTTATGTCCGGATCTCTTCGCGCAAGGTCAAGATCGTGGTGGACCTGATCCGCGGCAAGTCCGTCCGCGAGGCGGAGGCGATCCTGCGGTACACGCCCAAGGCCGCGACCGAACCGGTTCTCAAGCTCCTCAACAGCGCCGTGGCCAACGCCGAGAACAACCTCGAGCTCAACCGCGACGACCTGTATGTCGCGGAGGTGTACGCCAATCAGGGCCCGACGCTGATGCGCTATCGCGCCAGGGCGCATGGCCGCGCGTCGCGCATCCGCAAGCGCACGAGCCACATCACCATCGTGCTGGACCAGCAGGCAAAGTAAGGAGGAGATAGAATGGGTCAGAAAGTCAATCCGAACGGCTTCCGCGTCGGCGTCATCAGGGACTGGAATGCCCGCTGGTACGCTTCCAAGAAGGACTTTGCCGACTTCCTCGTGGAGGACAACAAGATCCGCGAGTTTGTCAAGAAGAAGTATTACGGCGCGAGCATTTCCCGCATCGGGATCGAGCGCGCCGCCGGCAAGATCACCGTCAGCATCTACACCGCGCGTCCGGGCCTGCTCATCGGCAAGGGCGGCGCCGGGATCGACGAGATCAAGGCGAGCATCGCGCAGGCGGTGGGCAAGCCGGTCAACGTCAACATCATGGAGGTGCGCGACGCGGATGCGGACGCGCAGCTCGTGGCCGAAAACATCGCCGCGCAGCTCGAGAAGCGCATCAGCTTCCGCCGCGCGATGAAGCAGGCGATGGGCCGCTCCATGCAGAAGCCGGGCGTGAAGGGCATCAAGCTCATGTGCTCGGGGCGTCTGGGCGGCGCCGAGATCGCCCGCACCGAGGGGTACCACGACGGTTCCATCCCGCTGCAGACCATGCGCGCGGATATCCACTACGGCTTTGCCGAGGCGCACACGACCTATGGCCGCATCGGCTGCAAGGTCTGGATCTACAAGGGCGAGGTCCTCGGCAAGCGCAACCGTGAGGAAGGGGGCAAATAAGCCATGTTGATGCCAAAGAGAGTCAAGCGCCGCAGGGTGTTCCGCGGCCGCATGAAGGGCAAGGCCCTGCGTGGCAACACCATCACCTATGGCGAATACGGCCTCGTCGCACAGGAACCCGCATGGGTGACCAGCAACCAGATTGAAGCCGCCCGTATCGCCATGACGCGTTACATCAAGCGCGGCGGCAAGGTCTGGATCAAGATCTTCCCCGACAAGCCCGTGACCGAAAAGCCGGCCGAGACCCGCATGGGCAGCGGCAAGGGCTCCCCGGAATACTGGGTGGCGGTCGTCAAGCCGGGCCGCGTACTGTTTGAGATCGCGGGCGTGGACGAAAGCGTTGCCCGCGAGGCCCTGCGCCTGGCCATGCACAAGCTTCCGCTCAAGTGCAAGGTCGTCAGGAAAGAGATGGAAGAGGGAGGCGTAAGCGATGAAGGCTAACACGTTCAGAGAACTGTCGAACGACGCCCTTGCGGCGCGCGAGAAGGAGCTCAAGGCCGAGCTGTTCAACCTCCGCTTCCAGTCGGCGACCGGACAGCTCAACAACCCGCAGCGCATCAGCGAGTGCAAGAAGGATATCGCCCGCGTCAAGACGATCATCCGTGAGCGCGAGCTGGCGGCCGCAGCCGAGTGACGGGAAGGAGGATACCAAAGATGGAAACGAGAGGATATCGCAAGACCCGCATCGGCGTCGTTGTGAGCGATAAAATGGATAAGACCATTGTGGTCGCCATCAAGACCAAGGTTCGCCATCCGCTCTACGGCAAGATGGTCAACCGCACGCGCAAGTTCAAGGCGCACGACGAGCAGAACGAGTGCGGCATCGGCGACACCGTGAAGATCATGGAGACCCGTCCGCTGTCCAAGGACAAGAGGTGGCGCCTCGTCGAGATCGTCGAGAAGGCGAAGTAAGGCAGGAGGGACGAGAAAATGATTCAACCGCAAACCAGACTGAAGGTCGCGGACAACAGCGGCGCCAAGGAGATCCAGTGCATTCGGGTCCTGGGCGGCTCGTACCGCAAGTTTGCCAATATCGGTGATGTGATCGTCGCTTCGGTCAAGACCGCTTCCCCGGGCGGCGCGGTCAAGAAGAAGGACGTCGTGCGCGCGGTCGTGGTGCGCACGGTTTCCGGCGTGCAGCGTCCGGATGGGAGCTACATCCGCTTTGACGACAACGCAGCCGTGATCATCAACGACCAGAAACAGCCGCGCGGCACCCGTATCTTCGGGCCCGTTGCGCGCGAGCTGCGCGAAAAGGACTACATGAAGATCGTCTCGCTCGCGCCCGAAGTGCTCTAATGGAGGGACACGGTATGAACAAGCTGAATGTCAAAAAGGGCGATACCGTTTTAGTCATCGCCGGCAAGGATAAGGGCAAGCAGGGCAAGGTCCTCGCGGCCTATCCGGAGAAGGAGCGCATCGTCGTGGAAAAGGTGGCCATGATCACCAAGCACGTCAAGCCCCGCCGGCAGGGCGAGCCGGGCGGCCGGATCGAGAAGGAAGGCACGGTTCATGTCTCCAACGTCATGGTCGTGTGCCCCAAGTGCAAGACCCCCACGCGGGTCGGGCATGTGATCGAAGAGGTCGAGATCTCCGGCAAGAAGAAGATGAAGAGCGTGCGCGTCTGCAAGCGTGAGGGCTGCGGCGCCAAGCTCGACTGAGCGCGGGAAGGAGGAACAAGCAAGTGGCAAAGAAACAGACCGAAGCACCGGCCGCCAAGAAGAAGGCGGCGCAGCAGGAGGCCAAGCCCTTGACGGGCACCCCGCGCCTCAAGACCAAGTACCTTGAGCAGGCCGTTCCCGCCCTCCGGGATCAGTTTCATTACGAAAACGTGATGCAGGTCCCCAAGCTCGACAAGATCATCATCAACATGGGGCTTGGCGCGGAGAAGGACAACCCGAAGGGCATTGAGTCCGCGGTGGAGGAGCTCACGTTGATCGCCGGCCAGAAGGCCGTCATCACCAAGGCGCGCAAGTCCGTCGCAAACTTCAAGGTGCGCGAGGGCATGAACATCGGCGCCAAGGTCACGCTTCGCGGCGACCGGATGTACTACTTTGCGGATAAGCTGATGAACATCGTCCTGCCGCGCGTGCGCGACTTCCGCGGCGTGTCCGACAAGTCGTTTGACGGTCGCGGCAACTATGCGATGGGCGTCCGCGAGCAGCTCATCTTCCCCGAGATCAACTATGACGATGTCGATCGCGTGCGCGGCATGAACATCGTGTTCGTGACCACCGCCAGGACCGACGAAGAAGCGAAGGCGCTGCTGGCACTGCTCGGCATGCCGTTCGTGCAGGGCTGAGAAGGAGGAACATCATGGCAAAGACAAGCATGAAACTGAAGCAGCAGCGCACGCCCAAGTACAGCACCCGCGCATATACGCGCTGCCGCATCTGCGGCCGGCCGCACGCGGTGCTGCGCAAGTACGGCATCTGCCGCATCTGCTTCCGCGAACTGGCGTACAAGGGCGAAATCCCCGGCGTGCGCAAGGCAAGCTGGTAAAGGAGGGAACGCATCATGACGGATACCATTGCCGATATGCTCACCAGAATCCGCAACGCGCTCATCGCCAAGCATGACAGCGTGGAGATCCCCGCTTCCACGATGAAGAAGTCCATCGCGCAGATTCTGCTCGACGAGGGCTACATCAAGGGGTTCGACGTGGTGGAGGACGGCGTGAAGAAGACCATCCGCATCCAGCTCAAGTACGGCGCGAACAAGCAGCGCGTCATCGTCGGCCTGAAGCGCATCTCCCGGCCCGGCCTGCGCGTCTATGCGCGCAAGGACGAGGTGCCGAAGGTGCTCGGCGGCCTCGGCGTGGCGATTCTGTCCACGTCGCGCGGCGTGATGACCGACCGCGAGGCCCGCAAGCTGGGCGTGGGCGGCGAAGTCCTCGCCTACATCTGGTAACAAGAACAGCCAACGGAGGAATGACAGAATGTCTCGTATCGGAAAACTTCCAGTCCATATTCCGGGCGGAGTGACAATCACGGTCGATGAAGCGAACGTCGTCACGGTCAAGGGGCCCAAGGGCCAGCTGTCCGAGCAGATCGCAAGCGACATGATCATCGAGCAGGACGCGGGCGTCCTGACCGTCAAGCGTCCCAGCGACGACAAGCGCCATCGCGCGCTGCACGGCCTGTCCCGCACGCTCATCAACAATATGGTGGTCGGCACGACGCAGGGCTTTGAGAAGCACCTGGAGATCGTCGGCACCGGCTACCGCGCCCAGATGCAGGGCAAGAACCTCGTGCTCAACGTCGGGTATTCGCACCCGGTCGAGTTTGAGCAGCCGGAGGGCATCACGTTTGAGGTGCCGGCGCCGACGAAGATCGTCGTCAAGGGCATCGACAAGCAGAAGGTCGGCCAGATCGCAGCCAACATCCGTGCGGTGCGCGAGCCGGAGCCGTATAAGGGCAAGGGCATCCGCTATGAGAACGAGACCGTTCGCCGCAAGGAAGGCAAGACGGGCAAATAAGGCAGGAAGGAGTGACAAGAGATGGTTACAAGGATCGATAAAAACGCAGTCCGTGTTAAGCGCCACTATCGCCAGCGCCGCCACATCGTCGGCACGCCCGAGCGGCCGCGGCTCAATGTGTACCGCAGCACGAACCATATCTATGCGCAGGTCATCGATGACCAAGCCGGTAACACCCTGGTCGCCGCTTCCACGCTGGACGCTGAGATCAGAGGCGAACTGTCCGAGAAGACCAAGACCGAAGCAGCGGCGCTCGTGGGCGAGCTGATCGGCAAGCGCGCCAAGGAGAAGGGCGTCACCAAGGTCGTGTTTGACCGCGGCGGCTATCTGTACACCGGCCGTGTGGCCGCCCTCGCGGACGGCGCGCGCAAAGCGGGCCTGGACTTCTAAGGAGGTAACGAGATGCAGAACAAGAGATTCGAAAAAGAGCCCTCTGAATATAAGGAGCGTCTGGTTGCGATCAACCGCGTCGCCAAGGTTGTCAAGGGCGGTAAAAACTTCCGTTTCACCGCGCTGATGGTCGTCGGCAACGAGAACGGCAAGGTCGGCGTCGGCCTCGGCAAGGCTGCCGAGATTCCGGAGGCGGTCCGCAAGGGCATCGAGGACGCCAAGCGGCACATGATCGAGGTGCCGATCGTCGGCACGACGATCCCGCATCAGGTCGAGGGCAAGTTCGGCAAGGGCCATGTCCGCATGCTCCCCGCCGAAGAGGGTACCGGCGTTATCGCGGGCGGCCCGGCCCGTGCGGTGCTGGAGATGGTCGGCATCCGCGACATCCGGACCAAGTCCTTCGGTTCCAACAATCCGAGCAACTGCGTGAAGGCGACGCTCAACGGGCTGTCCCAGCTGCGCACGGCGGAACAGGTTGCCAAGCTCCGCGGCAAGACCGTGGAAGAGATCCTGGGTTAAGGAGGCGCACAATGGCTACGTTACGGATTACGCTCGTGAAGAGCACCATCGGCGCGCTCGCCGACCAGAAGGCGACGATCAAGGCGCTCGGCCTGCACAGGACCAACAGCGTCGTGGAGAAGCCGGACAATGCGTGCACGCGCGGCATGCTGTTCAAAGTGAAGCACCTTGTCAAGGTGGAAGAAGTCTAACTGAGGAGGACATGTATCATGAAATTGCATGAGCTGCAGCCCGCCCCCGGCTCGGTCAAGGCGCCCAAGCGCGTCGGCCGCGGCACCGGTTCCGGCATGGGCAAGACCTCCACAAAGGGTCATAAGGGCCAGAAGGCCAGAAGCGGGAGCAAGAAGAACGGCTTTGAAGGCGGCCAGATGCCGCTGACGCGCCGCCTGCCCAAGCGCGGCTTTACCAACATCTGGGCCAAGGAATACACCGTTATCAACATTTCCGACCTGAACGGGCTGGAGAATGACACCGTAGTGACCGCTGAGCTGCTCAAGGAACTGGGCATCATCAGCAAGATCGAAAAGGATGGCCTGAAGGTGCTGGGCAGGGGGGAACTGACCAAGAAGCTCAACGTGAAGGCCGCGAAGTTCTCCAAGACTGCGGATGAGGCGATCAAGGCCGCTGGCGGGAGCGTTGAGGTGATCGGCTGATGTTTAAGACGTTTTTCAACGCATTCAAGGTCAAGGATATCCGCAAGAGGATTTTGCTGACGCTCCTTCTGATCGTCATCTATCGCCTCGGCTGCTTTATCCCGATCCCGGGCGTCAACGTCGAAATTGTCGCGCAGGCGGCACAGCAGTACGATATCCTCGGCTTCCTCGATCTGCTGACCGGCAGCTCGTTCTCGCAGGTGACGCTGTTCGCCATGGGTATCTCGCCGTACATCACGGCGTCGATCATCCTGCAACTGCTCACCATCGCCATCCCCTCCCTCGAGCGGATGAGCAAGGAGGAGGACGGCCGCCAGAAGATCGAGCGCATCACGCGCTACACGGGCGTCGGTCTTGCGATGGTGCAGTCCATCGGCATCTTTGCCGGTCTCGAGGCGAGCATGGCCTCCGGCCAGTCGATCTTCGCCAACAGCGCATGGCCGATCTGGGTCAACTACGGCGTCATCGGCATCTGTGCCACGGCCGGCACCGCGTTTTTGATGTGGCTCGGCGAGCGCATTACCGAAAACGGTATCGGCAACGGTATTTCAATGCTGATCTTTGCGTCCATCGTGTCCCGCGTGCCCTCGACCGTCATCGGCTGGGTGCAGCAGCTGATCACCGGCGTCATGCCGTGGTGGGCGTTCGTGCTGCTGCTGGTGCTCGTTGTCGGCATGATCACGCTGGTCGTGCATGTGGACAACGCACAGCGCCGCATCCCGGTGCAGTACGCCAAGCGCGTCGTGGGCCGGAAGATGTACGGTGGCCAGAGCACGTACCTGCCGATCAAGGCGAACGCCAACGGCGTGCTGCCGCTGATCTTCGCCATGACGCTCATCCAGTTCCCGGGCATGATCGCCCAGTTCTGGCCGAGCGGCGGGTTCTACCAGTTCTACATCAAGTATCTCGGCGCGAATTCGGTCGTGTACTTTGTGGTGTATGCGCTGCTGATCGTCGGCTTCGGGTACTTCTACTCCTCGATCACGTTCAACCCGATCGAGATGTCGAAGAACCTGCAGCAGAACGGCGGCTTTATCCCGGGCCTGCGCCCGGGGCGGCCTACGAGCGATTATCTGGCCAAGATCAGCGGGCGTCTGACGCTGTTCGGTTCGCTGTTCCTCGCGGTCATCGCCATCCTGCCGACGATCGCCATGACGCAGCTCGGCCAGACCTCCACGTTTGGCGCGACGAGCGTGCTGATCATGGTCAGCGTGGCGCTGGAGACGACCGACCAGTTGGAGAGCCATATGCTCATGCGGCATTACAAGGGCTTCCTGAACTGAGGTGGGAAAGGAGCGCGGCATGAAACTGATCTTCCTGGGCCCGCCGGGAGCGGGCAAGGGGACGCAGGCGGAGCGCATTGCGGCGCGATATGGCCTTGCGCACATCAGCACCGGCGACATGCTCCGTGCGGAACTGCGCGCGGGGACGCCGCTCGGCCAGCAGGCGCAGGGCTATATGAACCGCGGCGAACTGGTGCCGGATTCGGTCATCATCGGCATGGTGCAAAACCGCATCGCGGAACCGGACTGCGCAAGGGGCTTCCTGTTCGACGGGTTTCCCCGTACGGTCGCGCAGGCGGACGCGCTGGCGGCCATCTGCTCAATCGACCGGGTCGTGAACATCGATGTGCCGCAGGAGCGGCTTGTGACGCGCATCAGCGGCCGGCGCATGTGCCCGGACTGCGGCGCTGCCTACCACGTCTCCACGCATCCGGACGCCGCCTGCGACAAATGCGGCGGCACGCTGTATCAGCGTGAGGACGACCGGGAGGAGACGGTGCTCAACCGACTGCGCGTCTATGCCGCGCAGACGCAGCCGCTGATCGACTATTATGCGTCGCGCGGGCTGCTGGCCACCGTCAACGGCGACGAGAGCATCGAGCGCGTGGCGGAAGCGATTGCGGAAGCCATCGAACGCCCATGACGACGTCGAGAACCGCAATGACGATCAAGACCGGCGCGGACCTGCGCCTCATGGATGAGGCCGGCCGCGTGGTGGAGGATACGCTGCGCCTGCTCCGGGAGCTTGCGGCGCCGGGCGTGACCACCGAGGAGCTTGACCGGGAGGCGGAGCGGTACATTCGCAGCCGCGGCGCGCAGCCGTCGTTCCTGCATTATCACGGATACCCGAAGAGCATCTGCACCTCCGTCAACGAACAGGTGGTGCACGGCATTCCCGGCCGGTACCGTCTGCAGGACGGTGACATCCTTTCGGTGGATGTAGGAGCGCATCTGAACGGCTTTCACGGCGATGCGGCGCGCACCTACTGCATCGGCAGCGTGCCGGAGGAGGTGCGCACGCTCGTGCGCGTAACGCGCGAGTGCTTTTATGCCGGGCTGCGGTATGCGCGTGCCGGCTGTCGCATCGGGGATATATCCGCCGCGGTGCAGGCGCATGCGGAGGCGCACGGGTACGGCGTGGTGCGCGAGATGATCGGGCACGGCGTCGGCCGCAACATGCACGAGCCGCCCGACGTACCGAATTATGGCACGGCGGGGCACGGACCGCGGCTGTTGCCGGGCATGACCATCGCCATTGAACCGATGATCAACCTGGGAACGGCGCGCATCCTGCAAAAGCCGGATGGCTGGACGATCGTAACGGCGGACGGACGACCCTCCGCACATTACGAGAACACCGTCGCCATCACGGAGGGCGAACCGCTGCTGCTCACGCTGCACGGGGAGGATGTGTTATGACGGATCCACGCGCAGTGCTCGGCAGGGTGGTCGTTTCCCGGGCGGGACGGGATCGCGGGCGCGCGTTCCTGATCGTCGGCGTCGTGGACGAGGCGCATGTGCTGCTCAGCGACGGCGCGACGCGCAGGCTCGCGCGGCCCAAGAAGAAGAAGCTCATGCACCTGCGCATCGAACCGGCCGTTGCCGGTGAGATTGCCGAAAAGCTTGCGGGTGGGGCGGCCCTGCTCGACGCGGATATCCGCAAGGGGCTTGCAGCGCTCGGGTATGACAGAGAAGAACAGGAGGGATAGCTTGTCAAAGCAGGACGTCATCGAGGTGGAGGGCATCGTTTCCGAAGCGCACCCGAACGCCATGTTCGAGGTCAAGCTGCAGAACGGGCATAAGATACTGGCAACGATATCGGGGAAGCTCCGGATGAACTTCATCCGCATCCTCCCCGGCGACAAGGTGACGGTGGAGCTGTCCCCGTATGATCTGACCCGCGGCCGCATCACGTGGCGCGGCAAGAATTGAGAGAACAGGAAAGGAGCAGGACCATGAAAGTCAGACCGTCTGTGAAACCGATTTGCGAGAAGTGCAAGATCATCAAGCGCAAGGGGCGGATCATGATCATTTGCGAGAACCCGAAGCACAAGCAGAAGCAGGGCTGAGCGATTGCGAAGGCGATCTGCCGGAGCGGCTGGCGCCTGCGAAGGGCGCATTTCCGGCGGAATGAAAATAGAACGGAAACCGAAATTTTGACGGAGGTAAAGGAAACGATATGGCACGTATTGCTGGCGTAGATCTTCCGAGAGATAAGCGCATCGAGATCGGCCTGACCTATATCTATGGGATCGGCCGCAGGACCGCTTCGAGCATCCTCGCTGCAACCGGCGTCGACCCCGACATCCGCGTGCGCGACCTGGACGAGAACGATGTCAACAAGCTCAGAGAGTATATTGACCACAACGTAAAGGTGGAGGGCGATCTTCGCCGTGAAGTCTCCATGAACATCAAGCGGCTGATCGAAAACGGCTGCTATCGCGGCGTGCGCCACCGCAAGGGCCTGCCGGTCCGCGGGCAGAGCACGAAGCAGAATGCAAGAACCCGCAAGGGGCCCAAGCGCACCCAGAGCGGCAAGAGAAAGTAAGGAGGTAGCGAGCTATGGCTAAGGCAAAGATCAAGAAAACGGCTACCCGCAAGCGTCGTGAGAAGAAGAACATCGAGCGCGGCGCCGCGCACATTCGTTCCTCCTTCAACAACACGCTCGTGACCATCACCGACCTGCAGGGCAACGCGATCTCCTGGTCGTCGGCAGGTTCGCTGGGCTTCCGCGGCAGCAAGAAGTCCACGCCGTTCGCGTCGCAGATGGCGGCGGAGACCGCCGCGCGCGCCGCGATGGAGCATGGCCTGCGCACCGTCGAGGTCTATGTGAAGGGGCCCGGCTCCGGCCGTGAGGCGGCGATCCGCGCGCTGCAGACCGCCGGCCTCGAGGTCAACATGATCAAGGACGTGACCCCCATTCCGCACAACGGATGCCGTCCGCCCAAGCGCAGAAGAGTGTAAGGAGGCAATCAGCAATGGCTAGATATACAGGTTCCGTCTGCAGGCAGTGCCGCCGCGAAGGCGCCAAGCTCTTCCTCAAGGGCGACCGCTGCTATTCCGATAAGTGCGCGCTCACCAAGCGCCACACGCCCCCGGGCATGCACGGCCAGGGCCGCCGCAAGCAGTCCGAGTACGGCATCCAGCTGCGCGAGAAGCAGAAGGTGCGTCGCGCCTATGGCGTATTGGAGTCGCAATTCCGGAAATACTATGAAGTGGCTGCGAACATGCGCGGCGTCACCGGCGACAACATGCTTTCGCTGCTCGAGTGCCGGCTGGACAACGTCGCATACCGGCTGAACTTCGGCGAGTCCCGCCCGATGGCGCGCCAGCTCGTCACGCACGGTCACATCCGCGTCAACGGCAAGAAGGTGGACATCGCCTCCTATCAGGTCAAGGTGGGGGACGTCATCTCCGTGCGCGAGAAGAGCGGCGACGTGGAATGCTTCAAGACGCTCAAGGAGCAGGGCGCAAGCCGCACCGTTCCGAAGTGGCTGGAGCTCGACGCCGAGAAGCTCACCGGCAAGGTCGTCGCCCTGCCGCAGCGCGACGATATCGACTTGACGATCGAAGAGCATCTCATCGTTGAGTACTACTCCAGGTAATCGGCCGTGAGGCTTGTTTCAGGCAACTAACGACTAAGGAGGGTATGATATGATAGAGATCGAAAAACCCAAGCTCGAATGTGTGGAAATGACGGATCGGTACGGCAGGTTTGTCGTCGAGCCGTTGGAGCGCGGATTCGGTACAACCCTCGGCAATTCCATGCGCCGCGTGCTGCTTTCCAGCCTGCCCGGCGTGGCGGTGACCTCCGTGCGCATCGATGGCGTGCTGCATGAGTTCTCGACCATCGAGGGCGTCAAGGAGGATGTGACGGAGATCGTTCTCAACCTCAAGGCGCTCTGCTGCCGGCTGCACTGCGACGGGCCGAAGAAGATCGTGATCGATATGGAGGGCGAGTGCGAGGTGACGGCGGGCGATATCACGCCCGACTCCGATGTGGAGATCATCAACCCGGAGCTGCACATCGCAACGCTGGACGAAGGCGCAAAGCTGCACATGGAGATGACGCTCGAGCATGGCCGCGGCTATGTCACGGTGGAGCGCAACAAGCGGTCCGACATGCCCATCGGCGAGATCGCCATCGACTCCATCTTCACGCCGATCACCAAGGTGAACTTCACCGTGGAGAACACGCGTGTGGGCCAAATCACGGATTACGACAAGCTCACGCTCGAGATCTGGACGGACGAGAGCATCAAGCCGGATGAGGCTGCGAGCCTTGCCGCCAAGATCCTGACCGAGCACCTGATGCTGTTCATCAATCTGACCGATCATGTGCAGGGCGTGGAGATCCTCGTCGAGAAGGAGGAGAACAAGAAGGAGAAGATTCTCGAGATGAACATCGAGGACCTCGACCTGTCCGTCCGCTCCTATAACTGCCTCAAGCGCGCCGGCATCAACACCGTGGAGGAACTGGTGCAGCGCGACGAGGAAGAGATGATGAAGGTGCGCAACCTCGGACGCAAGTCCCTCGAGGAAGTGCAGCAGAAACTGAACGCGCTGGGGCTGTCGCTTCGCGCGAGTGATGAATAAGGAGGAACCAAGACATGGCAAACCGCAAGCTCGGCAGGGCCTCTGACCAGCGCGCCGCAATGCTGCGCAACCTCACCACGGCGCTCCTGTGGAACGGCAAGATCGTGACCACCGAAGCGCGCGCCAAGGAGGTTCGCTCCATCGCCGAGAAGCTGATCACGCTGGCCGTGAAGGAATACAGCAACAGCGAAACCGTCGAGAAGGAAACGCGCAACGAGAAGTCGCAGATCGTCATGGTGGAGAAGATCGTTGACAAGCCGTCCAAGCTCCATGCCCGCCGCATGATCATGGCGTATCTGTACGATGTGCCGGAGCCCAAGCAGAAGGGCGAGAGCAAGCCGGACTACCGGGAGCGCACGGCGGACCGCGCGCACCCCGTCGTGGAGAAGCTCTTCCGCGATATCGCGCCCAAGTATGACAAGCGCAACAGCGAGGTAGGCCGCGGCGGCTATACCCGCATGTACAAGCTCGGGCCGCGCAGGGGCGACGCAGCCGAACTGGTCGTCCTCGAGCTGGTCTGAACATCGGAACAAAGCGGCGTGTGAGCCTGGTTACGGGCCGGACGCCGCTTTTTTGTACACGGGAAAGGGGAGAGGAGAGAGGATGATGAAGCAAACCGCAGGACCGGTGGACGAGCGCACCCGTCTGCAAAAGCAGTTTTCCATTGCGCGCGCCAACCTGGTCATCATGACGGCGCTCACCTGCGTCAACATCGCCATGATCGCGTTGGAAACGGGGCGCGTGTTCCAGTTCAGCGCCGCAACGCCGCAGTTGGCGTTCATCGTGTTTTCAAATGGCGACGCGGTGCAAAAAGCGGCGGGGCTGCTCATCAGCGTGTTGATCATCGGCCTGTTCGCGCTGTGCTATGTGCTTTCCAAGCGCAATCCGCTCTGGATGACGGCGGCCCTGGTGCTCTTTGTGTGCGATACCGCGTTTTTACTCGTGTGGCTTGTCGCGGTCGCCGACAATCTGCTTGCCAACAGCATCGAGGTTTTGTACCACGTCTGGGTGCTCTATTACCTGATTCGCGGCGTACAGGCGGCGCATCGGCTGCGCGCGTTGCCGGAACAGACGGCGGGAGCCTTTGTCGGGACGGAACCGGCGGCCGCGGCTACCGGCCCCGCCGCGGCTACCGGCCCCGTTGCAACGCAGCAACCGCCTGCGGGCGCGCCGCCGATGCCCGGGACGCCGCTTGGCGCATACCAGGGCGGCGGCGAACGGGTGCTCTCGGCCTTGCAGTCCGGCCTGTATCTGGAGGTCTTTCGCAGCGATACGGAGACGGCGCTCGTTGTGGACGGGCAGGTATACGACCGCTGGAGCGGCGCGCTGGAGCAGCGATATACGCTTACCGCGCGCGTATGCGGCATTCCGATCGTGTGTACCTATACCACCACCGGCGCGCAGACGGGGCTGATGCGTCTGTATGCGGATGGACGGCTCGCCGATGAGTGCGAGCGCGGACGGTAGGCGGGCGGCTCTGCGACCGGCGCATAAAACGGCGGCGGGACGCACAGGATAGGCGCGGAGGTGACCGCCGTGGAACAGCATGACCGCGGGACGCCCGCGCAGGCCTATGCGACCAACCTGCTGGTCGTCAAGGAGCATTGCGATCCGGAAACGGGCATCCAGCGCCCCGATCCGTCCGTGATTGCGGACGCGAAGGCGCGCGTGGACGAAAATGAAAAATGACCGGTGGCCGGGCCCGTTGTGCGGGCCCGGCCCCTTTTGCCCTGTCGCCGACGCCCTCACCGTTGGGGCGCCTGCGAATGACCCGCGCCCGCCTTGCCGCGCCCTGTAGCGGAGAAGCGACCCCGCTTGCCGGAAACCGCGCCGGGCAGCCGCTCCCACAGGCGAACCCTTTGCCACACGGCAGGCCGTCCGCAGCGCGTTTGCCGCATCGCAAGGCCGCCCGGCAGCAGGCCGTTTTTGCGCCGTGAGGCGCCGCTTTCGCAGGCGAAACCCATTTGCCCCATGCCGCACGGCAGGCCGTCCGCAGCGCATTTGCCGCAGCGCAGGGCCGCCCGGCAGCGGGCCGTTTTGCACCGTGAAGCGCCGCTTCCGCAGGCAAAACCCATTTACCCCATTTTATCGTCAGCCGGGTCCTGTCGTGCCCCATGCCCCGGCCCTGCGCTCCCCGTACAAGAATCCCCTTGCCCATCCGTGCAAAGCGTGGTATAATGCTTTCGCATGCAGGCCGGTGGCGCTACTGTTTCGTGGCGCGCAAGCGGCAAGCCTGTACCCGTAGCTCAGCTGGATAGAGCGTTGGACTCCGACTCCAAAGGCCAGAGGTTCGAATCCTCCCGGGTACGCCACAAAAAACCCCGTAAAATAGGCATTTTCGGGGTTTTTTGTTTTATGAACCGCGCGGGGGGCAGGTGCCTTGCCTATTTGCCACGGAGGGACTGCACTCCATACGGATGAAAGCAAAGCCGTTTCGCCCGGCAAAACGCTACGGCGGGATCTACACAGGAACCTCCCCACATGCGACGAAAGGCGGCCTCGTGATCGACCTTTGGGAACGGACGGCCGCCTTGATACGGGCGGCGGTTTATCGAAGAAGAGGGAAGCAGGCGTCTGCTTCACAAGCGCGGCGCGCGAAGGCGCGCTGGCTCCACTGCGTTAGACAAAAAAATTTACATATTTTTTCAAAATATGTTGCAATATGGCGTCAACTGCGTCAACTATGATAAATTACATAACAAGGAAACATAGACAGGCAGGCGTCGGGTTTCGGCTGGCTCCTGCTGCGGAAGGGAAAGGGGAGTTCCGTATGTTTAGAAAATGCACGGGGATGATTTGCGCCATGCTGCTGCTTTTGGCGCTCTTCACGCTGCCTGCCGCGCGGACGGCGCTGGCGGGGGATAACGACGCGGCGAAGATCGGCGACAAGACCTACGAAACGGTGGAGCTAGCGTTTGCCGACGTACCCGATGGGACGCAGACGACGATCACGCTGCTGCGGAATGCGTCGGGCAACGGCATCAAAGTGGCAGGAACCAAGAACATCACGTTCGACCTCGGCGGCTTCACCTATACGATCGATGGCGACACCGTGGGCTCAACGGGCACTGAGACCAATGGTTTCCAGCTGCTCAAGGGCGCCAACGTCACGATCAAGGACGGCAAGATTACCAGTACCAAGGCCAAGATCCTCATCCAGAACTACTGCAACCTGACGCTGCAGAATGTTGAGCTGGACGGAAGGGATCTTGTTGGCGGCGCCCCGTATACCCTGAGCCTGAATTGCGGAAATATCAAGATAACGGGCAGCACGTCCATCCTGGCAAAGACCGGCGGCGTGGCCTTTGACCTGTATTACTGGCCGAAAGGCGGCTACTCGGAGGGTGTCCAGGTCACGGTCGACACCACGGGCACGATCAGCGGGCCCATTGAGCTGACTGAAGATGGAAAAGAGGGCGCCGTTGCTGCAGCCGCCAAAAACAGCCTGAACATCCAGAATATCCGTTTCGAGGGCACCATTTCCAATTATCTGGGCGAGTGCGACAAGGATGTCGTCAGCATCAACGGCGGCGTCTTTTCCGAAACGCCGCTGAAGTACACCGACGATACCGTGGTATCGACCGGCGGTGACTTTTACGTGGGCAAGCAGGCCGACGAGGTGCTGCTGGACCCCGCCACCAAAGAGGTGACCGTGCTCCAGGCGAAGGGATCGCTCACGGCGCGGGACGGCGTGAAAGTGATCAACAGCACGGGCAGCGCCATCACGGTCAACGGGCAGAAGGTAGAACCCGGCAACCCGTCGGAGATCCACAACATGAAGGCGGTTGCCGCCAAGGATCCCACCTGCAACGAACAGGGGAATTCCGCCTACTGGGTTTGCCAGTCGTGCGGCCTGGTGACGGACGCCAACGGGAAGGTGTTGAGCGCTGTCCCCACGATTCCCGCTAAGGGACACAACTATCAGGACGGCGTTTGCACGGTCTGCGGCGCTTCGGAGAATGCGGCCGTTCCGGAAACCGGCGATGGTGCGAATCCTCTGCTTTGGTTCGCGCTGCTGCTGACGGCGGCTGGCGGTGCGCTGCTGTGCAGGGAGGTCCGCAGGCGCTTCAACGGATGATGATAGCCGCCCGACGTTATGAAGCGAAGTCCGCTTTCCGATGAGAGTTCGGAAAGCGGACTTTTTTTGAGAAATCCCGTCGCACCGGGATACCCCGCGGCAGCGTAATCACGACGAAAGCGTTGGTTGAGACGTGCCGCCGCGTGGCGGGAAGTCCCCCCAATGTCCGGCGGGAGCGTGCGTCGAAAGGCTGGCAGCCCGCACGCCTGCGGCAGGGCGCAGCGTTTGGATAGACGGCGGGGAGAGAGGGTCAATGGTCGCGTCCATGGCGCCGCCTGCCGCGCTTGGCCCTGCGGCAGCCGATGCGGGCTATAGCCTCGTATGGGCATGAGGACAAAGGCGCGTTCAATGCGGCCTCGCGGGGCTTCCACGGCGGCCTGCAAGCCCGTGAAGAAGCGGCTTTGGAGCAGGTTTTCAACGATTGCGCGATCTTGGAATAAAACCGGGGACCTGCTCACGTTGCCCGCCCCTGCGAAAAGCCGCCCGTATTCGGCTGCTCGCCACACCGGCGCTGGCCGGGGAAGGCAGGCGCGACCGTTAACATTTTGATAACCATTCGCAACGAAAAAAATGTTAGAATAAAGGAAAAATTGAGGCGGGAGGGGCATGCCCGGTGGCGGCGAACAGAATTCTGATTGTAGAGGATGATAAGAGTTTGTCGGACGGCATCGCCGTAAATTTGCAGTACGTCGGCTATGCGTACATGGCCTTTGATAACGGGGCCGACGCCGCCTTCTATCTGGAGCAGGATCATTCGTTCGATTTGGCTCTGTTGGACATCATGCTCCCCGGCATCGACGGGTTTGCGCTTTTTGCCTATATGGAACAGTATCATATCCCCGTCATCTATATGACGGCGAAAACGGACTCTGCCTCGGAGATCAAAGGGCTTCGGGACGGCGCGGAGGACTATCTCGTAAAGCCCTTTGACGTGGTGACGCTGCTGGTACGAATGGAAAAGGTGCTTGCGCGCACGGGAAAGCTCAATCGGGTGCTCCGCTTTTCCGACTACACCATAGACACCGAAAACCGCACCGTAACGCACCTTGGAAAAGAAATCGCCCTGAAGCCTTTGGAATTTGACGTGCTCGTCCTGCTGGCGCGCAACAAAAACCGCACCGTTCCCCGCGAGCGGCTGTTAAATGAAATATGGGGCGTCGATTATTTCGGCGGGCCGCGCACCGTAGATGTGCATATCGCAAATATCCGGAGAAAACTTGGCCTTACGGATGAAATCAAGACGATATCCAAAACGGGATACCGGCTGGAGGAACACTGACATGAAGCTATGGCAGAAAATCTCCCTCGTCTGTATCTGCGTTCTTATCGGTATCGTCACGGTTTGCTGCACGCTTCTGTTGATCCAATCGAAAAACGGCGTTCTGAATCTGACGGTCAAGCAGGCTGAGGAGAAGCAGCGGACGCTTGAGACCTCGTTTTCTCAGATGTTCTCCTATTACGGCGACAAGAACGATTCGCCCGTCACGGAGTATTCCCTCGCCGTCTACTGCTTTTCTCAATTCGCGGACAACACTTCCGTTTTCATCATGGATGGTGAAACGGTCTATTCCAATATAAACCTCCTGCCCGAAACCATATTACCGGTCACAGGTCATGAGCAGCAAACCTATCTTGGCGAAACAGACGGACGCCATATCCTGATCGTGGGAAGCAGTACGGTTGCAAACGACAAGGAAGCTATGATCTATGTTGTGGAGGATGTGTCCTCCATCTATAACGATATCACCCGGATGGTCTGGCGCTTTATCGCCATCTGCGCGACGGGCACTCTTGCGGGCGCCATTCTTATCATCCTGCTGGTGCGGAAAGCCACCAAGCCCCTCCATGTTCTTTCCGAAACGACAAAGCGCATATCGGGCGGCGAATACGCCCGGCGGGCGGAGATTGCCTCCCATGATGAAATCGGCTCCCTTGCCGCAGACTTTAACGCCATGGCGGACGCCGTTGAGACGCACATTGCAGAGCTGACCGAAACAGCAGAACGGCAGCGGCTGTTTATCGGCGGCGTCACGCATGAGCTCAAAACGCCGCTTGCCACGATGCTGATTCATTCGGATACACTTCTCAACGCCAATGTAGACGCCCGGCAGATGGACATTTCGCTCAGACACATCAACAATCAATGCCGGTGGCTGGAGCGCATGACGCAAAAACTGTTGCGGCTGATCACCTTAAAGGAAGATATAAGACCGTGTGAAACGAATGTATCCGAACTTTTTGATGATGTCGTCGAAAGTACGGCAAAAACGATGCAGGAGCGCATGACTCCTCTCAAAATCGAGTGCGAAACAGATACTCTTATGGTGGACGCAGACCTTATACGCTCCGCTCTGATAAACCTTGTAGACAACGCCTCCAAAGCCTCCGATGCGGGACGGACGGTTGTCCTTAAAGCCTACGGCCGCACCATCGAGGTTGTTGACAGCGGAAAAGGCATCCCCGAAAACGAAATTGCCCGTATTACCGAACCGTTCTATATGATAGACCCGTCCCGCAACAGGAAAAATGGCGGGAGCGGGCTGGGACTTGCCCTTGTTTGTGAGATCGTCCGGGCACACGGCGCAGCATTATCCATTGAGAGCGAAGTCGGCAAGGGAACCGTGGTAAAAATAAATTTCCCCGAAAACAATTTGAAAACAACTTGATAACCAAATTCTTTGCGGCAGCTTTCATAATGGTGGTAAAAGCGGGAAAGCGGGGTTTTCGGATGAAAAAGATAATTTGCATATTACTTGCTGCATTCATGGGGCTTATGGTATTGTCCGGATGTCAGAAGACGCCGGAAAGCCCGATTGTGGTTGGAAAGAATGCGGAAAATCTGATCGAGCAGGCGACGGCCGATGACGGATCGGCGGCATTGTCGCTTCGGGAGCAACTGTCCGCACCGGAAAGGTTGGACGTCACGGTGGAGGAAGATCATTTTACAATCCTTGCGCATGCTGCTGTCCGTCTGCCGGAAACAGATACCATTCCCATAATTACTGTAAAGGCAGGCTCTTTTTCGCAGGAACTGATAAACGGGCTGTGGGATTTGCTCATAGGAGATAAGAACATGTACAAGCCGCGTACAGAGGCTGACAGGACGAAAACAGAGCTTGAGCAGGCGATTCTCACCCTCCAGGGCGATATGGAACGAATTGAACAGAACGAGTATTACGAGGAGAACAAGGCTCTGCGGGAGGCTGAGCTTGCGCATTTGCGGGACCTGTACAGCACGGCGCCGGATACCTATGAGCCGACGGTCGTTACGCCGGAAATCGAGCAATATGTGGATTCAGGCAATCCTTCTAAACGCTTTATGGGGGTGGATGCAACGGACAACGCCGGAACCGTCTTCCGGGTATCCAACGAATCGTGGTATGAGCCGCTTGGAAAAGGGGGAATCCAAAACAGCAAGTTTGTATATTGCACCCCGGGACACAACGGCGTCGTGCACGGAAAAAACAGCACAGAAGAAGTAAAAGAGAACGATACCCTCGACAATACGGCGTACCCGGGCTTGTCCATGCAGCCCAGGCAGGCGGCGGAGATCGTGCGGCAGTTTGTTTCGGAGTTGGACGTCCCGATGCGGGTGGAGTGCATTGCGCTATATGATAACGCCGCAATGGAGGGGGATGCGGCGAAGGACGCATCGGACTGGTGCTATCTCGTCACCTGTCAGCGTATGGTGAAGCAATATGCGTGCGCGGCAATATTCGGCTATTCCGGAACTCCGGGTAGCGAAAGCGAGTTTGGCTCGGCATGGGTCTATGAACGGCTGATATTTCTTGTAAACGACGGTGGAATTGTATACGCCGAATGGGACTCCCCGTTGGAAATCGGCGATATCCGGGTGGATTCCTGCAAACTGTTGCCTTTTGCCGAAATACAGTCGATATTTGAAAAGATGATGCGGGTGATCTGGCAATACCAGTCTCAGGATTACCGCAACCTTACCTGCAATATTACGGAAGCCCGGTTGGAGCTGATGCGCGTGCTGGAGCAAGGCTCTCGGGAGAACGGACTGCTGATCCCCGTCTGGAACTTCTATGGCACGCGGCAGCGAACTTTTACAAACGGTGAGACAGACGAAACAATTCCCGGAGTCATGCTTTCCGTCAACGCTGTTTCGGGGGCTGTTATAGATTCTGCCAAGGGTTACTGAACGGCTAAAAAGCACGCATGACCGCACGGGAAGCCGCCATGCTTGCTTTCCCATTGCTCAAAATTGCAGAAAAGAGACAAACCGCATGAAAAAAGCTTTGCATGCCAGCATCCGGCAGGCCATGCTGAGCCGTGGCTTTCTTACAGGCATTATAGGCACGGCGTGTATTAGCCCGCTTTATGGCAGCACGCCCGTGCGCGGGCCTTGCGTTTCCGTGCGGCGGATTGCATGACGCCGATGCATTCGGCCGGACAGGCCCGAGCCGCTTGCCCGTGCGCGGGCCTTGCGTTTCCGTGCGGCGGTCGTGCGACGCCGATGCGTTTGGCCGGACGGGCCCGACCCGCGCCCGTCCGCAGGTCTGGCGGGTTTCATCACGGCGCTGTATTACGCCTGTTTTACGGCGGCTCGTCCGTGCATGGGTTGCGCACTTTCCTCGTGTAAGCCGTACTTCCGGCACGGTCGCCGGTTGCCACGGTCGCCGGTTGCTTGCAAAAGGTGTGGTTTTGAGAGCGGCGATGCCGGAAGGCGGTGCAAAAAAGAAAGCGGGGACGATATGCGCGGAGACCGCCGCCACGAACGGGCCGTGATGGTGAGCGCCCGCTCTTTGCCTGCTGTCTCGCGCATACCGCCCCGGCCTTCGCCCCCCCTTGTTGACGGACGGCGATGCCGCCGCCAAACCGGTTGCCGTTTGGCAGATGTGCCGCGGGCGCGCCGCAAAACGCTGCCGTTCCCACTTCCGCACAATATGACGTTTGAGAATGGAAAAGTGTGACAGACAAAATGCGACATTCGCGCGGGCAATGTCATTGCCCGCACACGCGGCGGGGAACGCTGTCACATTTCACCCCGCGCCCGCACATGCGGCGGGGGGACGCCGCGCTTCTGTGCCGCAGGACTGCCGCCCGCCGGGCCACCGCCCACGGGGGTGGGGCCGCCGTCCTCCACCTGCCGGACACGGCGGCCGGAGGCGGAAGCGGCGGGAAGCCTCACCGCCCGCCGGGCCCGGCC